>Ga0137372_10002702_pt1 | contig 17192 bp, 15 predicted proteins | sample SagtaG_6_FD_104911 | JGI IMG/M metagenome (GOLD analysis project Ga0137372, IMG submission 104911) | Vadose zone soil microbial communities from Sagehorn Ranch, Mendocino, California, USA - Sage1_R_60_16 metaG | ecosystem: Environmental > Terrestrial > Soil > Vadose zone | place: USA...
AAGGTGGGTTGGCTGCGGCCTGCGGTGCGACGCCAAGCATTGTCGCGGCGGCGCCGAGCACCGTTGAATAAAGGAATTGACGCCGTTCCATTCGGCTTCCGTAGAGTTCCCCGACGCGCCAATGGGGTGCGTCCACGACAGCACTAGCTGGTGGACTATCGGCCGAGAAGTCGCCAAAATTGGAACTAAGCGTCCAATGTGGTGGACAACGGAGTTCGCATGTGCTGGATTTGAACGACTTCTTGTACTTTGTGCAGGTGGTCGATCGCGGTGGGTTTACGGCCGCGGGCCGGACGCTACGAATTCCAAAATCGACACTGAGCCATCGCATCCAGCAGCTTGAGACCAACCTCGGGGTCAGGCTGCTTAACCGCACGTCGCGGCGGTTCGGGATGAGTCTATCGCCACGCGGTGGTGATGTTAGGTGAGGCCGAACTGGCTGAGACCGCCTTACGCCACCGACTGAATGAACCGACAGGCACCGTGCGCTGCACCGCGGCCGTCGCCACCATGCAGTTTGCGATGCGCGATATTCTCGCGGACTTTCTCGTCCGCTATCCCAAGGTCAATGTCGTCGCGCATGCGACGGACCAGTATGTCGACATCGTCGGCGAGAATTACGACGTCGCGATCAGAGCCCATTCGGACTCACTCCCGGATTCGACCCTGGTGCAACGGATACTGACGCCAGCGCCGTGGTTCCTGTTCGCGAGCTCGGCATATCTCGATGCGAGCGAAGCGCCGCAAGCACCCCAAGGTCTTCAGAACCACCCTTCGCTGTTCATGATGCGCACGGGGGTTGCTCCCGTTTGGCGGCTTCGTCATTCGAGCAAGGCGAAGGACGAGGTGGTCGTGCGATTGACGCCCCGGCTATTGAGTGATGACATGATCACAAGCAGGCCGCAATCGCCGGCCTCGGCGTTGTCGCGCTGCCCGGTTACGTCTGCCGCGAAGAAGTTCGATCGGGAGCACTGCGGCGGGTGTTGCCCACCTGGCTCGCTGGCGATTCCACGATCACGGCTCTCATTCCCCACAGGCAGGGACCTCTGCCATCGGTCCGCGCCTTCATCGATCATCTGGCGGCAGAGTTCCCGACAGTGGTCCTGATGTAGCGGTTCTATGGTATTGTGGGGTCACAAGATTGTGAGACCATGCTGCGTGGCAAGTGGCAAGATCACTCCATATGTCGATGATGCCCGGGGTCTGACTTGTCGACGTTTTCCAACCCGCCGTTGTCCGTCAGGGAGGCACGAAGAGAATTCTGATGTCCTCGTGTCTCGCGATCAGCTTCTACCCAGGTAGTGAACTCACGAACATGCATGAAGACCATCCGATCAATACTCAGAGAGCACGCAAATATGAACGCAAAAGATGCAAAGGAACGACGCTTGGCACCGCTCAACACTCCGACAGGCCTCGGAGCCAACGCCACAAAGGACATCTCTGCCGCTCTCACGACCCTGCTTGCGGATATGTTCGCCTTGTACGTCAAGACGAAGAACTTCCACTGGCACGTGTCTGGGCCCCACTTCCGCGATTATCATTTTCTGTTGGATGAGCAAGGTGAACAAATCTTTGCCACAACCGACCCGATCGCGGAACGCGTCCGAAAGATCGGCGGCATGACAATACGGTCGATCGGCCAAATCAGCCGCCAGCAGCGCATCGTGGACAACGACGGTGATTACGTCACTCCCCTCGATATGCTTGCCGAGCTGCGCGAGGATAATATGCAGCTGGCTGCGCGCATGCGCGAGACGTACTCGCTGTGCGACGAGCACGGCGATGTGGCCAGCGCGAGCTTGCTTGAGACCTGGATTGATGAGGCCGAAAGACGAACTTGGTTTCTGTTCGAGGCCAGCCGTATGGGCGCATCTGGCGAGCGTTAAGTATCGGTGTTGGCCGACGGCGTGGGCCATTCGTCCATCCTGGCGCCTATAGACGGCGCGGGCGGTGGGGTTCCGATGACGAAGTCGCGCTGGATCAACGCCTTGATGAGTGGGATGGTGCTCGCACCGATCGCCATCATCGCCACGCTGGCGGCCGATGCACTGGGTGCGGAGAAAGTTACTGTAGCGCTCTCGCCCAAGGCCCTAGAGGAAATTGCGCAGATCGAAGCCGAGATCGACCGCATCGAAGCACAGACGCTCGAGCGGCTCGCCGCGCCACCGGATAACCAGGTCCAGCAGGTCGAGCTGCTCGGCAAGTTGATGCTCTATGACAAGCACCTCTCGGTGAACCGCAATGAAGCTTGCGCTTTCTGCCACATGCCCGAAGTGGGCTTTACCGGTCCTTCATCGGAACTGAACCGGACGACCGTCTCCTATCCGGGTTCCGTGCGCACGAGATTCAGCGAACGCAAGCCACAATCGCACGCCTATGCGCCGCTTGCGCCCGTTCTGCACTACAATTCCGGGCAAGGTGACCTCGTTGGGGGCAATTTCTGGGACATGCGCGCGACCGGCCGCCGATTGGGCAACCCGGCGGCCGAGCAGGCCCAAGGGCCACCAACCAATCCCGTCGAGATGGGCCTGCCCGATATTGCCTGTGCGGTCTACCGCGCCTCGCAGCGACCGTATCGCGCCCTGTTCGAGAGCGTATGGGGACAGCAAGCCTTCGCGATCACATGGCCCGGGGACGTGGAGCAGATCTGCTCCCGGGCCGGTCCACCAGCTTCAGGTGATCCCCTACCGCTGCATCTGAGCAAGATCGATCGTGGGCGGGCGATGAGTACCTTCGATCAGATGGCTCAGTCGATCGCCAACTACGAGGCCTCCGCGGAGGTGACAAACTTTACCTCGAAGTTCGATGCCGTGCTCGCAGGAAAGGCGCAGTTCACGCCGCAGGAGCAAGCGGGCTACGACCTGTTCCGCGGCAAGGCCCAATGCAATGCCTGTCACCGTGACGGCGGGCCCGGCGAGGACCCGTTGTTCACCGATTTCACGGCAGGCAATATCGGAACACCCGCCAATCCGCTGCTTCCCTACTATGCGGAGGACCGACCCGATGCGATGGGCTATGTCGCCAATTCGGCAGGGTCGTCGTTCGTCGACGGCGGCGTCGGCAGCTTTCTTACGAGGGGGCATCCTCTCAGTCAGCCCTCTCCTGTCGACGCGCGATGGGTCGCGCTGGCGTCGGACAATCAGGCGCGATTTCAGGTGCCGACCCTGCGCAATGTCGACAAGCGACCGTACCCGACCTTCGTGAAAGCTTACGGGCACAACGGATATTTCAAGAGCCTAAAAGCGATCGTGCATTTCTACAACACGCGCGATGTGCTGCCGCGATGCCAGCCCGATGATCCGGGCGAAGGCACGGCTTGCTGGCCCCCACCCGAGTCGACCGCCAACCTGAACACGAAGCGAATGGGACGGCTGGGCCTGTCGGACGCAGAGGAGGACGCGCTCGTGAGCTTCATGGAGACCCTGACGGACGGGTTTGCGCATTTCGATCAAAGATAATCCGCTTGATGGCGCTAGGCGTCGAGCTCCCCGCGTGGTAGCGGCGCGGTTTTCAGCGACAGAACATGATCGCTTCCGCCTCTCCTCAATTTGATGTGCAGCGGAGCTCGGTTCAGGAGCGCTTGGCCTCGAGGCTACCGTTGGAAAGGCCGGCGTGGCGCATCGCGACTTCGGCAACCGCCGACCAGTCCTTGGTCTCGTCTCCGTGAGCGACCGCATCGAGGAAATGATCGCGCAGAATGCTCGCTAACGGCAGAGGCACATGGGCGGCTTCCCCGGCCGCCAGCGCCAACCTGACGTCCTTGAACCCGAGCGCCAGCTTGAATCCCGCGGGCTCGTATTGCCGGCGTGCGATGATGCCGGCGTAACCCTTATAGACCGGCGCGTCGAACAGGGTCGATGTGATCAAATTCAAGAACTGCTCTGCGGGTATGCCATTGGCTTCCACGAGAGCTCGAGCTTCGGCGATCGCCTCGATGGCCGAAGCCAGCATGAAGTTTGCTGCAATCTTCACCACGTCTGCGTTGCTGGGCTCGTCGCCGAAACGCCAGGTTTTCTGCCCTGCGGCATCCAGCAACGGCTGCATGCGATCGACAATTTTCGGATCGCCGGCAGCCAAAATCACGAGCTTACCTGCTGCGGCGACATCCGGCCTGCCGAGTACGGGCGCGGAAATGAACGGAATTTTGCGAACACTGTGGAGCTGGGTGAGCTCCTTGGCGAAGGCCGCGGAGATGGTAGCCATGCAGATGTGGACCGTTTTCCCGCCCGTCTCGGGTAGTACCTTGCCGCCCAACAGGACCTCGCGAAGCGCGGCGTCGTCCGCCAGCATCGAAACAAACGCGTCCCCACCGAAGGCATCACGCGGGGACTGCACCACCTCCGCGCCAAACTTGCGCAACTCTGCGGCGGGCTCAGGCGAGCGGTTCCAGACCCGTAGGCGATGACCGGCCCTGATCAAGCTTTGGGCAATCCCTTTGCCCATATTCCCCAGGCCAACGAAGCCGATATCCATCACTCAACTCCCATTGTTGATCGATCTCTGGAAACGTCTGCGGCAGAGCCTCCGTTCGCTGCAGCCGCACATTTGAATGCGCGCGCCCTCAAGCCACCTCCGTCGCGTTGAGCGCCCGCGCCGGCGGAGCCATGAACTCCGGGCCGACCGGATCGGTGATCGTGTCCCGCAGGACGGCCTCGATCCTCGCTTTGACATCTGGGCTCAAATGCCACCCGACAACGTCGTCGACGGGTCGAATCTGGTCGGCGCGCCGTCCGCCCCAAAGCGCAACGGTGACGCCCTGATCGAGAATCCAGCGGACCGCGAGAGCGAGTACGCGCTTGCCGTAGCCCGCTCGTGCCAGCCGATCGAGCGCTTCGACCGCTGCGAGGTATTGCTGGAATCGCGGCGGCTGGAACTTCGGGTCAACCCTACGCAGGTCGTCGCCGGTGAACGCCGTTTCCGGTCGCATGCGCCCGGACAGCAGCCCGCGGCACAGTGCCCCGTACGCGAAGGTGGTAATGCCCTCGCGACGGCAGTACGGCAACACGTTGCCTTCGATGCCACGCTCGAACAGGTTGTAGGGCGGCTGCACCACATGCAGCGGCGCAGCCCATCGGAATTGTTGGATCTGTTCGACCGAGAAATTGCTCACGCCGATCGCCCGAATCTTCCCCTGCCGAAGGAGCGTGTCCATGACTTCGGCGGTCTCGTCGACCGGTACCAGCGGATCGGGCCAGTGAACCTGATAGATGTCGATGTAATCGGTCTGCAGTCGCCGCAGCGAGTCCTCTACTTCACGCAGGATCCGCGATCGACTCGCTTTCCGAAAAACTTTGTCGCCGGACCACTCGAGGCCGACCTTCGTGGCCACGATGACGTTAGACCGGATGCCCTGCAGGGCTTTGCCGACGATCTCTTCCGACCGGCCGAACCCATAGACGGGCGCGGTATCGATCACATTGATCCCGTGATCGAGCGCCTCGCGGATCGCGGCGATCGACTGCTTCTCGTCAGTGCCGCCCCACATCCATCCGCCGACAGCCCAGGTGCCCATCGCGATTCGCGAGACCTTCAGCGAGGTGCCGGCGATTTCCGCGAACTCCATCTTCGTCTCGAGGTTCTGTACCCGATGTGTCCGATCCAACATGCTTCTTCTCCTTTCCACGCGAACGTAATACTTCCGATTTCGATGTTTCCCACCGCGGTCGGCAGCGTTCATCTGCTCGAATAGTTCGGCGCTCGAGCCGGGTGGTGCAATTAAAAAGGTTTTCACAGAGGCTAAATTATAATTTACCGAGTGCGTGCGTGTCGTTCGGCGTCCAATCGGCAGCCGTGAAGAAAATCGAAAATTCGGCAATCGACTTCAAGCAGTGGCTGCAGTGGCGGAGATTTCCGCGACGCAGCCGGGACCGGATGAGACCGTGAACCGGAAGCCATGCAGCTTGACGATCGCACCGACTAGGCTGAGACCGAGTCCCAGACCCGGATCGCGACGGCTCTTATCCGAACGGTAAAAGCGCCTCCCCACGAGCTCGCGCTCTTCCGCCGCTATACCCGGGCCGCTATCCTGGACGCGAACAACCGCGTCCCGGCCTCTCCTGAGAGCCCCGAGCTCGACGCGCCCCCCTTCCGGCGTGAATTTCACGGCGTTGTCCACCAGATTGGCGATGGCCTCGAACAGAAGATCCCGGTCGCCGCGGACCGTCAGTTGATCCTCGATCTGCACCATGAAGGCGACCCGTTTGTCCTCCGCTATGGGCTCGTACAGGTCCCCTACCTCACGTACGAGATCCGCAAGCACCACGTCCCGGAATCCAGCCATTCTGTGGCTGTGCTCGATCTCCGCGATCCGTAGCAGCGCAGTGATGATGGTGAGCGACTGGTCGAGACCGACGATCGCTCGATCGACGGCCGCCTTCAGCTCCTCCAGGCTTCCCGCTTTCTGCCGGGCGCGTTCCAAGCCGACGCGCACGCGGGTGAGGGGAGTGCGCAGATCGTGCGCGATGTCGTTTCCGACCCCTGCCAAGTTGCCGACGAGGGTTTCGATTTCATCGAGCATTGTATTCACGAGCGCCGCCAGTCGGTCGAATGGGTCCTTAACCCCATCGGTCGGCAGACGCTCGCGCAGCTCGCCCGCCACGATGCGCTGGACTTTGCTGGCGACCGCGTCGACGCGCGTTTGCGCGCGCAGGCTCAAGAACGCCCCGACCGCTAGCCCTAGAAACAGGGCTGGAATCAGACCGAGCGCCAGAGCGTCTTCCACGATCTCGCGAATTTGTCGCAGTTCATCGACGTTTCGGCCAATTACCAGAATTTGGTCATCGGCGAGCCGGCGCGCCACGACGCGCGCCGATTGCTCCTCGCGCCCCCAAGCATCGATCCTCACGAGTGAGACCCTGTGCGGGGCGCCGTCGGTCGAGATCGCAGGCGGCAGACTCTCGATATTGCCGGCCAGGCGATTCCCGTTCCTGTCAAACAAACCACCGAGCCTCACCCGGCGCGGGTCCGACCGTAAATGGTCCTCGAGCCTCTGCGCCCAGAGCTCCGGGCCATCGGATGCTATGGTCTCGGACCAACCGGTGATCAAACGATCGACGTTGGCGGTCATGTAGCCGGCGGTCTGCCAATAAACGAATCCGAACATCAGGACGATGCAGGCTGCGAAAGCCGCGGACATCGCCAGCGTCCAGCGAAACGTCGTCGTTCGCACAAATTCAGGCAGGTGCACGGAGGATGAATCCTTCGCCCCGGACGTTGTGGATCATCGGCTGCTCATTGGGCTGATCCACCTTGCGCCGCAGCCGGCCCATATGCACGTCTACCAAGTTACTCTGGGGCACGAATTTGTAATTCCAGACCTCTTCGAACAGCATAGCCCGGGTCAGTAGCTGGTCCCTGCGGCGCATCATGTATTCGAGCAGGCGGAATTCGCGCGGCAACAGCTCGATTCGGCGATCCTCGCGCTTGGCGGTGCGCGCCAAGAGGTCGAGTTCCAAAGGCCCAACGCGCAAGATCGTATCCAGGTTTTCGGACGGCCGACGCAAAAGAGCTTCGATGCGGGCGACCAGTTCGACGATCGCGAACGGTTTCGTCAGATAATCGTCGCCGCCCGCGCGCAATCCGCGCACGCGGTCATCGACGGCGCCGAGCGCGCTCAGTACCAGGACGGGCGTGCGCAGGTGCTCCCGCCGCACAGCCTCGATGATGGTGAGGCCGTCGACCCCCGGGAGGAGCCGATCCACGATCATCGCATCGGCCTTACCCGCGCGTGCCTTGTCGAGACCTTCTATTCCGGTCGCCGCCCACTCGACGTCGAACCCACGTTCGACGAGCTCGGCCATGATCTCGTTGGCGGTCTCTCGGTCATCCTCGATCAGCAGCACTCTCGGCATAACGAGCTCCCCGGGAGAGGATGGAACCGGGTCCTGCCCCGAGGAGGGGTGCTTCGCGTCCGCGTGATCAGGGCCGCAGCCACCACCGGCGCCGCTCATATCTTCCACCTGTAGCATACTGCACGCGTGCCGTCGTCTTAGGACTGAGATTACCGCTGTTCGAACTTAAGTCGAACGACGTTGGATCGCCATTAAATTGGAATTTAAGAACCGAGATTAGGCGGACTAGCCCAATTGGCGCATCTTAACAAACGCCGGCAGCGAATCGCGCGGATCGTAAAATTAAATTTAGCGTTCTGAACGTCAATTTAATAGCGATGCGCCGCTCTCTCCCTATCCTCATTGCCGAACGATCACTCCGAGCTCGTCCCCTCTAGCGCGGGTCGGAAGCTCGAGGACGGGAGGTCCGTGATGCGACTATTGCCGACACTGATCGCTACGCTGTTGTTGAGCTGCGGGACGGCCTTTCCGCAGAGCTCGACGAGCACCTTGGGAATGCGGGCAGCTTCCCCGCTCGGCATATCGGGCTCGAGCGGGTCGACGGCGTCGAGCAGATTGAGTGGCGCGGTTATCGGCCTGGGGGCAACCGAGATCGATCCCGGCGGCCTGAGCCCCGCAATATCCCCCAATTGCAATCCTGGCGCTTCGCCTTCCGGAATGCCGGGCGGTCCCGGAATGTCCGCAAGCTCTCCGTTCGACGGGGGCGGGATGGCCGCAATGGGTTCGAGCAATTTCGGCGCCAGCGGCTGTATGCCGGCGTCCTCAGGCTCGGCTTTGAGCGGAAGCGCTTCATCGCTGGCGACTTCGGGAACGAGCATCGGATCGTCGCTCTCCGGCGGAATTCCACTCGGCGCAACGGAAATGAACGGAGCCGGGGTGAGCCCGATGATTCCCGTTCAGACACCCAGCCGCAACGGGTGCCCCGGTTCGCCTACGACCGCCACGATGGCCACGAGTTCCGGAAGCAACGCCGGTCCCTCGCTCGGCTGCTGAGATCCTCGGAGGCGGACATGCGCAAGCGCGTTATTCTTGGTTGGTTGTTCCTAGCCGCAGCGTGTGGCGGCGGATTTTTCTTCAAACAGCTCTACGAACCCGCCAGGGCGGCCTTGCCTCCCGCGCCACTGCCGGCCGTGCCCGTCATCGCCGCAAGGGTGCTCAACCACGACGTGCCGATCTATTTGCGCGGCGTCGGCACCGTCGTCGCCTACAATAATGTCGTCGTGCGCAGCCAGATCACCGGACAGGTTGTCAAGATCGACTTCACCCAGGGCCAGACGGTGCACAAAGGCGACTTGCTGGCAGAAATCGATCCGCGTCCGTATCAGGCGCAGCTCGATCAGGCGATCGCCAACCGCGACCGCGACCAGGCGCAGCTGACAAACGCCCAGACCAATCTCAACCGCTACATCCCGCTCCTGCAGAAGGGTTATGCCACGCCGCAATTGGTCGATACCCAGAAGGCGCAGGTCGGGCAACTCCAGGCCATGGTGAAGTCGGACGAAGCCATCATCGAGCAGGCGAAGACCAACCTGAGTTATACGCAGCTCAACGCGCCGATCGACGGCGTGACCGGAATCCGGCAGATCGACGAAGGGAACATCATTCATCCGACCGACCCCAACGGGTTGGTCGACGTGACGCAGGTCCAGCCGATCTCGCTGATTTTCTCGCTTCCGCAGACCGAGTTCGTGCAAATTCAACAGCAGATGGCGAAGGGACCGCTTCCCGTCCTTGCCTTCGGTCAAGACGACAAGACTCAATTGGATGCGGGCAAGCTCGATCTGATCGACAACCAGATCGTGCAGACCACCGGCACGATCCGGCTGCGCGCCAGCTTTCCGAACGAAAAACGCCTGCTGTGGCCGGGCGAGCTCGTCAATGCGCGGCTGTTGCTCGAAACCCGCCACGACGGGCTCACGATCGCTGCATCGGCAGTGCAGCAGGGGCCGAGCGGTTCGTTCGTGTGGGTGATCGGGCAGGACGGAACGGTACAGACGCGCGCGGTGACGATTGTCCAGATCAGCGACAGCCAGGCGCTGATCGATTCCGGTCTTCAGGCCGGCGAGAACGTGGTCATTGAGGGTCAATACAGGCTGCAGCCTGGAGCGGTCACAAGAGAGCTGCGCGGCAATGAGGCGCAGCGAACCGATCTGCAGAGCTCAGTCGAACAGGCGATCCCATGAACCTCTCTGCCCCCTTCATCCATCGACCGATCGCGACCGCCCTGCTCATGGCGGGCTTGCTGCTCTGCGGGCTCGTGACCTACCGGTTGCTGCCGGTCGCCGCCTTGCCGAACGTGAACTTCCCGACCATCCAGGTCACGGCGCAATTGCCGGGCGCCGATCCGCAGACGATGGCCTCCTCCGTGGCAACGCCGCTGGAGCAGCAGTTCTCGCAAATCCCCGGGGTCACCCAGCTCACTTCGGCAAGCGCGCTCGGATTCACGCAACTCACCGTGCAGTTCGATCTCAGCCGCGACATCGACAGCGCGGCGACCGACGTGCTCGCGGCCATCAACGCCGCAAGCCCGTATCTGCCGCAGGGGATCCCCTATCCGCCGACGATTCGCAAGGTGAACCCGGCGGATACGCCGATTCTGGTTCTCGGACTGACCTCCGACACGCTGCCGCTGACCACCGTCGATGCCTATGCGGAAAACATCCTGGTGCCGAAGATCTCAGCGATCGCCGGGGTGGGCCAAGTCGGCATCGGCGGACAGCAGAAGCCCGCGATCCGTGTTCAGGTCGATCCCCAGGCACTGGCCAACCGCGGCATCGCGCTCGAAGATGTACGCAACGTGCTGGCCCAAGCGAACATCGACCTGCCTAAGGGTACGTTGAACAGCCCGCAGCAGAGCTACACGCTCAACACGAATGACCAGCTGGTCAAGCCCGAGCCTTACAATGATCTGATCGTCGCTTATCGCAACGGCGCGCCGGTGCGAATCCGCGACATCGGCAAGGCAATCGAGGGACCGGAGAACAATTTGATCGCCGGCTGGTACAATCATCAGCGCGCCATCATCCTGGCCGTTCAGCGCCAGCCTGGCGCCAACGTGATCGCGACCGTCGACCGCATCAAGGCGCTGCTGCCGCAGCTCCAAGCGTCCATTCCTCCGGCGGTCAAAATCAATGTCATCTCCGATCGCACTCAGACCATCCGCGCCTCTGTGGGCGACGTGCAGTTTACGTTGCTGCTGACCGTGGCGCTGGTCGTGATGGTGATCTTCGTGTTCATCCGGAATTTCTGGGCGACGGTGATCCCGGCCGTAACCGTGCCGCTGTCGCTCATCGGCACTTTCGCGGTGCTCTACGAGATGAACTACAGCCTCGACAACCTGTCGCTCATGGCACTGTCGATCGCGATCGGCTTCGTGGTCGACGATGCCGTCGTCGTCATCGAGAACATCGTCCGTCACATGGAAGCGGGCCTCGGCCCGATGGAGGCAGCGCTCAAGGGCGCGAGCGAGATCGGCTTCACCATCGTGTCGATCACGCTGTCCCTGATCGCGGTGTTCATCCCGCTGTTCCTCATGGGCGGCTACGTCGGCAAGCTGTTCCAAGAATTTGCCATCACAGTGAGCGTTTCCCTGGTGCTCTCGCTGCTGATCTCGCTGACCCTGACCCCGATGATGTGCGCCCGCCTGCTCAAGCAGCATTCCGGGCAGCATGGTCGGCTCTATCGGTTGTTCGAGCGCGGCTTCGACGCGCTGCTCGCTGCCTATGAGCGCGGTCTCAAGATCGCACTGCGTCACCGCTTCGGCACGCTGATGATCATGCTGGGGACCGTCGGGCTCACGGGATATCTTTACATCGTGATCCCGAAAGGTTTCTTCCCGCAGCAAGACACCGGGATGATCTTCGGCATCGCCGAGGCGGCGCAGGACATCTCCTATCCCGCCATGGTCCGGCGCATGCAGGACGTGATCGACACGGTCATGAAAAACCCGGCCGTCGCTTCGATCGGTGCCAACATCGGAGCCGGCGGGGCGACCGCGACCTTGAATCAGGGTCGCGTGTTCATCGCCTTGAAACCTCATGACCAGCGCGGCGTCACTGCAGATGGGGTGATTGCTCGCCTCAACACGAAGCTCGCCGCGGTTCAGGGCATCACGCTCTACATGCAGGCCGCCCAGGACATCACCGTCGGCGCGCGGCTGTCCAAGACCCAGTACCAGTACACATTGACCGACGCCGACTCGAACGAGCTCAATCACTGGTCGGCGGTGTTCCTCGAGAAGCTCAAAAGCATTTCCGGAATCACCGATGTGACTTCCGATCAGCAGAACGCCGGTCCTCGTCTCAACGTGACGGTCAACCGTGAGGTCGCTTCGAGCTTCGGGATTCTGCCGGCCACGGTCGACAATACGCTGGACGACGCGTTTGGCCAGCGCATCGTCTCGATCATACACACGCCACTCAACCAGTATCATGTGGTGCTCGAAGTCGACCCCCGCTTCCAGTCAAGTCCGGCCGCCCTCAGGAACATCTACGTCGGCTCGTCCGCTGGACAGCAGGTACCGCTGAGCACGCTTGTCAACAGCACAACGACAGCGGCGCCCATCGTTATCAACCATCAGGGTATGTTTCCCTCGACGACGATTTCCTTCAACCTGAGACCCGGCGCGGCGCTCGGCGATGCGGTCAATGCGATCCGTCAGCTCGAGCACCAAAGCGGCAAGCCGGCATCGCTCGTAACCACGTTCCAGGGCAATGCGAACGCGTTCCAGTCGGCGCTCTCCGGCGAGCTGATCCTGATCCTTGCGGCGCTCGTGGTCATCTACATCATCCTCGGCGTGCTCTACGAGAGTCTGATCCATCCGATCACGATTCTCTCGACTTTGCCGTCGGCCGGGATCGGTGGGCTATTGCTGCTGCTCGCCGAGCACGTTGACCTCAGCGTGATCGCCATCATCGGCGTCATTCTGCTCATCGGCATCGTCAAAAAGAACGGCATCATGCTGGTCGACTTCGCGCTCGAAGTCGAACGCAACGAGGGAGTCGGTCCCGAGCAATCCATCTACCAGGCCTCGTCCTGCGCTTCCGGCCGATCCTCATGACCACCATGGCGGCATTGCTCGGGGGCGTGCCCTTGATGCTCGGCACCGGGACCGGATCGGAAATCCGCCAGCCGCTCGGCTACGCGATCGTGGGCGGCCTGATGCTTTCGCAGATACTGACGCTGTTCACGACGCCGGTCGTGTACCTCTACCTCGATCGCCTGCAGGGCTGGATCCGGGAAAGAATTCGTCTACCGAGCAGTCGTGACGCCGGACCGGTCCCAGCCGAATGAGGGAACCAAAATTCGAACTGCGGCAACCCCGAGAGGCCGACCGATCCCAGCGAGAGGGACCTCGAACCGACAGGAGACGTTCTATGATTCCCGCACGATTGCACGACGCGACGCGAAACTCTGCAGCCGGCATTCGGCGATTGGCGCTGGCGATGTACGCTGTCGGCCTCGTATTGAATGTTGGCGTTTCGCAGGCGGCCCCGGCGCGCGACAACGGCATCGAGCCGTCTCTCCCGCCCGCGATGGAGGGTTCGAGGCGTCGATAGGACATCGCCAGCCCACCGCCGAGGATCTCTCCCAAGGCGTGCTGCGCGACGAAGGAACAGCCACGCAGAATCAACGCAGTTTCGACAAACAGCTGAATATTTGCCGCGGCTGTTAGCTCGCCCCGGCCTCATCTCGCCTCGTGCGCATGCCGGCCGCGTTCGTGCGGTGATGCAAAAAGCGGCTACTCCTTTTGAAATGCGGTACCGCGATGAAACGAGATCTTCGGCTGGATTTTTTCCGGGGATTGTCGCTCTGGATGATCTTCCTCGACCACGTTCCCTCTCATCACGTGAGCGATATTGCCAGCTGGATCACGATCCGCAATTACGGCTTCAGTGACGCAGCCGAGATCTTCGTTTTCATATCGGGCTACACGGCATCGTTGGTATACGGCCGCAAGATGTGGCAACAAGGCTTTCTGGTGGGGTCTGCTCAGATTCTGCGGCGCACCTGGCAGATCTATGCTGCCCATCTCTTCTTGTTCGCTTTTTACATTGCGGAAGTGGGGTATGCCAGCTTGAAATTCGATGCTCCGAATTTCGAGAACTACACCAACACGTCGATTTTCTTTCATCACCCCGAAACCGCGATCGTCAACGCGGCGGCGCTAAGCTTCAAGCCGGTGGACCTCGACGTGCTTCCCGTCTACATCCTTCTGCTTGCCGCCTTCCCGCCGGTCCTGTGGCTACTGCGTCGCGCACCGCGGTTGGTGCTCGCCGGATCGGCGAGCCTCTATGGATGCGTATGGCTGTTCGGCTGGAATCTTTCCGCCTACCCAGACGGGCTCTGGTATTTCAATCCGTTCAGCTGGCAGTTTCTGTTCGTGCTCGGGGCCTGGTGTGCGGTGGGCGGCGCCGAGGACCTAAAAAATGCGGCAGAGTCCCGTACCGTTGCCGTTGGCGCCGCGCTTTACCTAGCGATCGCGTTTTTCGTCGCCATGAGCTGGCACTCGCGGTTTTTCGCGGCAATCGAGCCGTCCTGGCTGGCACAGTGGATTGTGAGCCATCCGATCGACAAGACCGACTTGCATCCGTTCCGGCTCGTGCATTTTCTGGCGGTGGCTGTCATTGCCTTGCGTTTCGTTCCGCGTGAATCGGACATTTGGCAGGCCCCTGGGTTTCGGCATGCCGTGTCGTGCGGCCAGCACTCTCTCGAGATTTTCTGCGCAGGTGTATTCTTGTCGTTCGCCGCGCACGTCGTTCTATTCGAGTGGGCGCACGGCGTCGGTGCCGAAATCTTGGTGAGCGTGTCAGGCATCCTGCTGATGGTTTGTCTGGCCTCTTTGATGGCTTGGTACCAAGATCTGGAGACAGCAAAACACGTTTCGCCAATCGCCGATGCGATGAGGCCGCTCAGATCCGAGGAGCAGCAGGTCTCGAGGATTTCAGGAGGCCCGTTGTGAAGCAAATACTCAGACCCGGAACGACTGGCCACAGGTGGTTTACCGCGATAGGCCGCTCGTGGACGGAGCGCATCGCGATCCTCGACCTCGGCTTGGCGGCGCTCGCCATGGCTTCCGGCGTGACCGACGTCACGGCCTTCCTTTCACTCGGCGACGTGTTCACCTCGGCGATGACCGGGAATACCGCACTGCTCGGCATTGCGCTCAGCCAGGGCCGCCTCGTCTCTGCCACCCATTCGGTAGCCGCCCTGATCGGCTTCTCGCTCGGCGCGCTGCTCGGCGCCGCCATGAACATTCGACGGCGGCAGAGTAACGCGGCCGTTCTCGAGGTTGTTCGCTTGCTGCTGCTGACCGAGATCTGCTGTTTGGGAGTATTTGCGGCGATCTTGACGTCCACGGGTCCTCCGCCCGAGAGTGCGGTTCTGTACGCGCTCATCCTGCTGTCCGCGGTCGGGATGGGTCTGCAAGGCGTCGCGGCGCGACAGATCAATTCGCCGGGCGTCAATACGATCGTGTTCACGAGCACGCTGATCAACATCGTGATTTCCCTTACCGGCACTTTCATGCGCGGTTCCGAGACCCGCAGCGTGCATCCCGACACGAAACGGCAGATCGGAATGTTCCTCGCCTACGCCTTCGGAGCGATCTTGGCGGGCGTCCTGGCCGGTCCCGCGCTCTCTCTGCTCGCCTGGATTCCCATGGTCGCGGTCGTCCTGGCACTTGGTTGCTGCATGGCAACTGTCAGGAGCGCGTCACCATGAAAGTGGGACTCATCGGAGCGGGTGCGGTCGGCTCTGCGTCGCTTCTCTCCCTGGTGATGCGAGGGACGGCTTGCGAGATCGTCGTCATCGACCGCAATCGGAAACGCGCCGACGGCGTCGTCGCGGATCTTCAGTACGGCGCGACGCTGTCGCCGGCCATCGGGTTGCGCGCCGGCGATTATCCCGACCTTGCGGATGCCAGGCTCGTGGTCATCACGGCCGGCGTCAACGAAAAGACCGGCGGCGCGACGGACCGCAGCGATCCGGCTGGCCGCCTCAAGCTGCTGCGCACCAATGCTGACGTCTATCGCGACATCGTGTCGAAAATCGTGGCGGTCGTGCCGGAGGCGCTGCTTCTCGTCGTGACAGATCCGCCGGATCCGCTCGCGGACCTTGCGCGGCGTTTCGCCGGGCACCCACGCGTGCTGAGCAGCGGCACCTTTCTCGACACCTTGCGCTTCCGTTTTCACCTCGCTCGGCAGCTGCAAGTCAGCCCGCATCATGTGGAGGCGCAGGTGGTCGGCGAGCACGGCACCTCCCAGGTTTCCTGTGGTCCTCGGCGCGCGTCGCGGGAACCCGAGCCGTGGACGCAATCACCGGCGAAGCCCCAGCGGCATTCCGCCGTCGGGTGGAGCAGGAGGTCCGTTACGCGAACATCACGATCATCGAGGGCACGGGCGCGAGCCAATTGGGCATCGGCATGGCGACGGCGCGAATCGTCGAAGCGATCCTGCGCGACGAACGGGCGGTGATTCCTATCGGCTCGTTCAATCCGAAATACGGCGTCACGCTGTCGCTGCCGAGCGTGCTCGGTCTCGAAGGTGTTACCCGCATCCTCGAGCCGGAGATGTCACAAGAGGAGAGAACTGCGCTTCAGCGCAGCGCGGATACGCTGAAGCATGCGCTCGCGCAATTGAACCTTTGACGCCCGCTCCGGGTACCAATGCGATCAGGCTGGTCAGGCCCGCAGCGGATTTGACCTTCGTCGACGATGTCCGGCATGGCTCAATCGCGTCATTTCGAGCGTGGGACCAGCATGACCGCTTCACCCCAATGAACGGACGTGCCTGGCCGTGATCGGCTCGTCTGAGTCGTGCCAACAGCGGACTCATGCACCGCAGCAAAAAACCTGTTCGATTACGTCGTCGGCGCGCGCGCAGCATCGGCGGCATGTCGTGGCAGTCGGCTCTCTTTTACTGCCGGGTGTGCTCCCTATCAGACTGAAGTCGGCAAAGTAGTGGGCAACATCGTCCTGCAGCGATTTCTTTGTCATGTTCGTTCCTCAGCGGAGGAAAAGCCTCAGAAGCGTGCCACCGCGTCTGGACCCCGCCTTCTCCTCGGCTTCGGCATCTCATTTAACGGCGGCGATAGTCCTCACTCGATTCCGTGAGGATTATCGAGGACGATCTTCCACGTCCCGTCCCGTTGTTTCCGGACAATATCGGTTGCGGTGCCCGACCAGCGCTTCGGGTGGTCGTCCGAAACCGCCGTCGTCTCCCAGTTAACTATCACAAGCGCAAGATCACTGCCACTGGTATGACTTTGTGAAGGTCCAGCTTCATCTGCGGATTTCTCTCAAAAGTCCGCCTATAAACATCCCGCAATCCGGCTGCTCTA
>Ga0137372_10002708_pt1 | contig 17171 bp, 10 predicted proteins | sample SagtaG_6_FD_104911 | JGI IMG/M metagenome (GOLD analysis project Ga0137372, IMG submission 104911) | Vadose zone soil microbial communities from Sagehorn Ranch, Mendocino, California, USA - Sage1_R_60_16 metaG | ecosystem: Environmental > Terrestrial > Soil > Vadose zone | place: USA...
CTAGAAGCGACATGAACAACCCGCCCGGAATGGAATCCGGATCGACCCAACCGCGAGGGAAGGGTTCGGATCTTGGCGACGACCACTCCATCAGAGGGATCCGCACGATCCTCGAGGGCGTGGAGCGGCACGGCTGGATCGTGCAGTGGATCGCTGACGCGCACCGCCCTTCGCGTACAGCGTGGGGATGACCCCGCACGGCCTTCCGGAGGTGATCATGTTCGGCCTCCGGGCGGAGACGATGCAGTTCTTCATCAACGAGGTGTGCGGGCGGATGCTTCACGAGCAGGTCCGGTGCGGCCATGGTGATGTCATCACCGAGCTGTCCGGGGATGCCCAGCCGCTGACGGTTCTCGAAGTGGAGGACACCTCACCGCTCGGCGCCGCCCACCGTCTCTACCAGGAGGTCCGAGCGATCCAGCTCGTCTACGCGGATCCAGAGGGTCGCTTCCCGTGGCAGGAGGGCCACAGCTTCCCGCTCGATGAGCAACCGTTGCTCGGTCGTCCCCGGGAACCGGAGTGAGGGCTCGGATCCACCGCGGCGCCCGGGCCCGACCACATCTGCGGCCGAGGCGGGAGCGACACCATCGACGGGAAGGATGGGAACGACATCATCGACGGCGGTCGCGGCGCCGACACCATCGAGGGCGGCGCCGGGAACGATCGGCTGTTGGGGCGGAAGGGCAACGACTCCCTCGCCGACAGCTCGGGGACCAACACGCTCCGCGGTGGCTGGGGCAACGACACGTGCCAGGGCGCGGGCAACATCCTCTTCAACTGCGAGACGGTGACCTGACGCGCGACCCCCTCGATTCATGACGTTCACCGCGGACCCCCGCGTCGACGCCTACATCGACTCGCTCCCCGACTGGCAGCAGGCGATCTGCCGCAAGGTGCGCACACTCGTGCATGCGGCCGATCCTGAGGTCGTGGAGACCATCAAACGCACCGATCGCCCGTACTTCGTGCTCGACGGCAACATCTGTGCCCTGCTGGCGGCCAAGGATCACGTCAACGTGTTCATCTACGACCCGATCGTCCCCGACCCCGAGGGCATCATCACCGCCGGCCAGGAGAACAAGACGGCCCGCACGGTGGCGATCCGGCAGGACGAGAAGGTCAACGAGCGAGCGCTCACCGCGATGTTCAAAGCGGTCATCGCCAACAACCGCGCGGGCGGCTGGCGCAAGCTCCAGCGCAAGGGGTAGCTCCCGCCGGGGCGAGCTGCCAGATCAGCCCGCGGCGCCGGGGTCGGGTCCCCGCTCGAGTCAGAGCTTGAACGAGAGACGGGGGCTGATGACGTCCTTGCGCGGTCGGCCCAGCTTGTCCTTGATCATCGCGGTGACCCTGAGCGGCACCCAGACCGCGGCCTCGACAACCTGATACACGAGGAGGAAGACCGCCACCACCGCAGCGGGTGGCAGCAGGAATGGCAGCGCCAGGAGGGTGACGAGGAGCATCCGCGGGACCTCCCTCCAGAACCCACGCCGTCCCCGCGGCTTGAACAGCGCCGCCCACCGCACGGCGGCCCACATGATCCATCGCTGAAAGAATGGGACGCCCAGCTCCCGCATCGCGCGCCGCAACAGCCCGTCGGCGTCGATCCAGTCCATCTTCCCCTCGGCGGCCAGCACCCTCCACAGGTAGTCGTGGAGGATGGCCGCCTTCGTGTACCGGCCGTAGGACGGGAGGAACCAGGCGAAGATGCGGGGGACGGACGCGAAGTCCGTCGTCTGGCCCACGGGAACGCGGTACAGGTCCTGCTGACCCTGGTAGTCGAACTCCTGGACCACCTCCCACTGCTTGTCGGTCTGCTCCCTGACCTCGGCCTTCGTGTCCGGTGGTACGAACCCCACGCCTGCCACCCCCTCTGGTCCATGCCCACCGCCCGACGAAAGGTCGGGCGTTCCGGGCTCATTCGACGACGAACGTCGGCACGTGGATCGGGAGCGGCGACGACGCGTTGTCGTCCTCGCTGACCTCCTCGACCCGGCACACCGCGAGGTCGGCGGAGTCCTCCCCCAGACAGCTGTCGGCCGTCGCCACCGCCTCCACGTCCCGGGAGACCCCGTCGTCGACGAAGATCAGACGGCCGGTGATGACGACCTCCTCGTCCGCCGCCAGGTCGTGGGACGTGAACGGGAAGGTGGGGTCCCCGACGTCGACGTCGTCGCTGGGGTCCGCCTGGAAGTCCACCGTGGTCGACCCGTCCGAGTCGGGCGAGGTGAACTCCACCGCCACCTTGAACACTCCGGCCGGAACGTCCGCGTCGTTCCTCACTACCACGCGGACGGGAACCTCGACGGTCCCCTTGCCCTCGATCGGGTCACCGGTCCGCTCGAAGCTCGTGACCACCAGGTTCGGGAGGTCGGTCACTCCTGCGCCGGTCAACGGGATGGTCTGGCGACCCTCGCCGGCGTCGTCGAGGAGGACCAGGCTCCCCTCCGCCGTTCCCCGGAAGAGCGGGGTGAAGGCCACTTCGATCTGGCAGGAGTCATCTCGGGGGAGCGTCGCGCCCCGGCAGTTCTCGGAGACGACCTGGAACGACTTGTCGTCTCCTTCCTGGCTGCCGCCCGTGATGAGGAGGTCGGCCTGGCCGGAGCTCTTCACCGTCACGGTGCTCGCCGTTCGCGTGCCGATGACCTGCTCCCCGAAGTCCAGGGCCGGCGGGTCGATGGTGACGCCGGGGACCGGCGTGGAGACGCCCGCCCCTGTGATCGGGACCCGCTCCGGGCCGGCGCCCGTGTCGTCCGAGATCACCAGGTCGGTCTGGACCGGGCCCTCTGCGTCCGGTGCGAACGTGACGTCGACCGTGCAGGATTCGTTCCCGTCGAGCGTCGCACCGTCGCATCCGTCGCCGAGCTCGACGCCGTCGACGTCCGGATCGACCGCCACGTCGGTCACGGTCATCGAGCCGCCACCGGTGTTCGTCACGGTCACGCCGAACGTGGAAGTGGACCCGGTGGTCACCTGCCCGAAGTCCACCGACGCGGGCGCCACGGAACGCTTCGGCGTCCCCGGGACCTCCTCGCCGCCGTTCCGGAAGAAGAAGAACCACGCGAGGAACCCGATCACGGCGACGACGGCGAGCCCCCCGAGCGCCAGGCCCCACCGGAACCCGCCGCCGTCCGGCCCGCCCGACCCATTCGGCGGACCGCCCGCGCCGCCCGCCAGGCCGAGGTTATGGCGGGTCGCCTCCACCCCCGCCCGGTCCCCGAGGCGCTCCCGGATGTCGAGGGCCCGCGACAGCGGTTCCCGGGCGCCGGCCCGGTCGCCCAGCGCCAGCGCCCGAGATCCGGCCTGGTGGTACGCCCAGCCCTGGGCCGCGAGGTTCCCGGCCGCGGCGGCCGCGGCCAGCTCCGCCTGCAGGGCGAGTTCCCACTGTCCCCACCGGCGTCCCGCGATGAGCGGACCCTCGATGGCCCGGCCGAGGGCGGCGACCTCCTCGTAGCGGCCGGCGTTGCGCCCCAGCCGTATCGCCGTGAGCAGGAGGTCGGCGTCCCGTACGACCTCGTCGGGCGAGGCCTGCCGCGCCCACCCGGCCAGGTGCTCGAACACGTGCCCGGTCCACGAGTCCGCCTCGAGGTCCTCCCGGCCGGCCGGCGAGAACGTGAGCGTGAACATGGGGCTGCCCGCCGCGACGAGCCTGGCCCGCTCCAGGGACTCGAAGACGGGGAGGGGGTCCTCCAGGTGGGCCACCTCGATCAGGTGGCTCGCGTGGATCGGCGCCGGGTCCACGGCGGCAAGGACCCCCAGCACACTCCGGGCGTCGAGCGGAAGCGCCCGCCCGTCGGCCTCGGCCCCGGTCGGGCCGAGCTCGGCCACGACCTCGCCGAGGGGGCGGTCGTCGCGCCAGGCCCGTTCGGCCTCGGCGAGGATCCGGGCGGGACTCCCTCCGACGGCCTCGCACAGCCGGCGGGCGTCCTCCCGCTCCGAGCCCTCGAGCGTCCGGCCCATCTCGAGCTCCACCAGGTCGATGCCGGCCTCGGGCGGGATGCCGACCAGGCGGATCTCCCGGCCGGGGGCCCCCAGGCTCGACCGCCCGCCCAGCACGAAGCGGCACCGGGGCGCGATCCGCTGCACGAGGACCAGGTCCTCGGGCGTGAGCTGGACGTCGTCCAGCACGACCGCCGCCTGGATGCCGGCCAGCCATTCCGCGAGCTGGCCCTCGTCAGGCTCGAACGGGAGGTCGGTCTGGTACAGGCTCTCGAACAGGAACTGGAGCACGTCCCTGGCCGGCCTGGTCAGCGACCGCAGGAACAGCGTCCCTCCCGGGTCGGTCCCCACGATGCGGTTCGCCCAGGCCCGGAGGAGCGCCGACTTCCCCCACCCGGCCTCGGCCACGAACCGGATGGTCTCGCCCGGGGCCCCGGCGTTCGCCATGGCGACCTCGGGGTCCCGGCCGAGCAGCACGGGGAACGGCGGGGGCAGCACGGCGACCGGGGACGGACGGGGGCGGGGTGTGACCGGCTGCGGATTGGGGTCGATCCACACCCCGGTACGGTCGTCGATCCGCACGAGGAACTCGCCCGCCGCCACCCGTCCGTCCGCCGGCGCCACCCCGACGGGAGGGGGAGGCGCCGCTGGGGGGAGCGCGAAGATCCGCGTGTCGTCGGCGTGGGTGTACAGCACTGGCGTGGCCCATTCCGAGCCGTCGCCCCTGGTCATCATTGCGAGGCGGCCCTCCGTCACGGCGTCGTCGACGGGCGAACCGGTCGCCACGGCCGTGTAGAACCCCTGAGCGAACCCGACGGCCGCCTGGTCGGTGACCTCGAACTGCATGGCCACAACGGCCGGGACGCCCCGGGCCACCAGGGCCTGGGCAGTGCCGGCGAAGGGGTCGACCACCGAGCTCCGCGCGCCCTCGCACGTGTTCAGGACGGCCAGGCGGAGGGCGTCGCTCTCGGCCAGCGCGTCGGAGAGGTCCTCGGCCCGGACGCGGACGCTCGACCCGTCGTCCGCCTCGAGCACCAGCAGGCCCTGGCCGGCCTCCGAGTCGAAGCCCCCGTGGCCGATGAAGTGCAGGACGTGATGGCCGCCCTGCTCCAGGGTCTTGCGCATGGAATCAAGCGTGGCGATCTCCAGAGGTTCCAGGACCACGCGACCTTCAGCGGCGAGGTGCGCCAGCGCGTCGTTCAGCCGGTCCCACTCGGCGCCGGCGTCGAGGCGGGGGAGGTCGGTGGGGCTCGACACCACGACGAGCATCCGGAGCGCTCCGTCGACCGCGAGCGGCTCGAGCGGGTTCGGGAGGTCGAGATAGCGGAGGAGCGGCGTCCGGTTCGAGGAGGCGACGAACCCGTTCCGGGCTGGGTCGTACAGCAGCTCCCACGGCAGGTCGAGCAGCTCGGGGACGTCGGCCAGGCGGAGCCGGATGCGCAGCCCCAGGCCCTGCTCGTGCGCCACGTTGAGACTCCGCGCGTAGCACAGGGCGACCGGCCCCACGAACACCGAGCCGAACAACCATCGGCCGAAGTCGGCCATCGCGGTCGGCCGTAGGCGCCCGGCCCTTCCGGCCACCACGTCGCGCGCGGGCTCACGCACGTCGGGGGGCCCGGCGGACCCCTCGAGCAGCCGCTCGAGGTCGACGCGCGCCCGCGGGAGCGCGAAGGTCACGTCGCCCTCACCGCCGGGCGACCGCACCACACGGGCCCGGTAGCCGTCCCCGGAGCGGTCGATCAGCAGATCGAGGTTCAGCCGGTCGACGCTCCCCACCTCCTCGCGCCCCAACCGTTCACGGACGCCGCTCCGCGTCGAGCTCGTCACCCAGCGCGACCAGGTCCCGGAGCGCAGACGCGGTCCCGGTCCCGGCGTCCACGTCGCGGGTTCCCGCGCCCTGCTCGTCCTCCAGCCGGAGCTTCGAGCGCGCCATCGCCTGGAGGGCCCGGCCCTTCTCGGCGTCGCGCTCGTTCGCGGCCGCCTGGCCCCGGTACTCGTCGGCCCGCTCGTCGGCCTTCTTCGTGGCCTGGCGCTGGATGGAGGTCCCCAGGATCGCGCCAGCCGCAGCGAAGGCCAGCGCCTCCAGCCCGCCCAGCAGCTCGAGCCGGCGGGCCCACACCGTGTCGCTCGATCCCGTCCCCGCCCAGGCCACGCCCAGGGCCACGAGGTAGGCCACGATGAGCGCCACGGCGACGACCGACGCGAAGACGGTCAGCCTGCGCGACTCGCCGCCGGACGGCTGCTCACCCTGCGCTCCCACGCCTCATCCCCCCTTCCGCCGGAGGAGGAACGGCCGGTCGACGGTGATCCACTGCTCGTCCGGGGGGGCGGCCAGCCGCTGCACCGGGACGTCTCGGGAGCCCTGCCCGCGCAGTGCCATCGAGAGCAGCAGGGAGATCGGCGATTCGGCGTCGTCCTCGTCGTCCGCGCCTCGGACCCCTTCCTGGAGTAGCAGGTCGAAGTCCACCGGCCGACCGGTGGTGGCGACGAGCTTCAGGGTCTCGAGCCCCTCCACCGGCGCGGCCTGGCCCGGCTCGGCCACGAACGGGAAGTCCGCGGGGAACTCCAGCGGCAGCTCGCGGCCGGGCTCTACCCCGACCCGGATCTCGAGCCCCGGGTCCAGGCGGTCGGCCGCGCCGCCGGGCGGGTGGACCTGGGCGATCCGTCCGGTCAGCCCGAAGTCCAGGACCGTCACGTACACCGGCTCGGTGTGGTGGTTGACGATCCGGAACGCCACTGGGTCGCCCTCCGCGTACTCGATCTGCCCGCCGGCGGATGCGGGGGTGGCGTCGGCCCACGAGCCGTCCGGGCCCCGGGTCATCAGCGCGAAGTCCACCTTCCCCAGCAGGGTCGCGGCGGGATCCGGGTTGGCGAGGGCCAGGCCCCGGCGGTACCTGGCCAGCTTCTCGAGATTCTCGACCACCACCTCGGAGGCGCCGGGCTCGTCCTCACGGTGCACCGGGGTGGCCAGCCTCCCGTCGCGGCCCACCACCACCCAGGACGGCGACGCGACCTGCGGCAGCTGGGGGACCGGGTCCCCGGGGCCGGCCGTGTCGCGGGCCGGGACCAGGTAGACCCTGAGCTCCGCCGTGTGCTCGTCGGCCGCCCGCAGGAGCGGCGACGCCTCGACCGCCGCCCGGATCCCCGCCACCGGCTCGGGCTGCGGCATGGACGGGCTCCCCGGATCGGGGACCTCGACGGCCAGGCGCTGGTCTGGGAACGCGTGCACGGCCTCGACCGCCCGGCTTCCCGGGACGACGGCGCCGGCGGTGGTCTCCTCGAGCAGCGTCGCCGTGGACGACAGCGCCCCGACCCGATCGACGCGAACCCGTCCCAGCCGCTCCGGCCCCCCCGCCCCGTCCGGGCCCTCGACCCGCTTGGTGCTCTCGGGGTACACGTCCCACTCGGATCCCGCGGCGAGGCCGTGGATCGCACCGCCCCCGAGCGTCACCTGCCCATCGGTGCCCTCGGACACGGGGACGAACCGGAGCGGGGCGATGTCCCTGGTTCCGAACAGCTCGCGGTCCCGGGCGTCGCCCTCCATCTGGGGATGCTGGTCGCCGTACCGGGAGGACACGCCGATGCTGGCCCGTTCGAAGGCGTCGCGGTAGGTGGTGCCGGGCTGCGCGGCCGCCAGCTCCTGGCCGAGGAAGTAGGTGAGCGCGCCGTGGGCCACCGCGGCGTCGCCCTCACCCACCTCCATCTCGTGCGATAGCTCGGCGTCCATGCATCCGGCGATCAGCACGTACCGGCCGAAGATGGGGAGCCATCCGCTCGGCCCGCGGTCCGTGTCCGCCTCCCTGACGTCGGAGGCAGGCCCTGCACCGTCGGCGGGCGCCTCGACCAGCCCCATCTCCGCGACCGGTCGGAGGTCTGGCTCGACCGACCGCCCCGTCTCCCCGAACGCGTCGCGGGTGATGGTCCCGGAGTGGCAGCAGTCGAAGATCAGCGTGAGGTTGGCGGTCTTCGCGTTCAGCCTGCGGACCCACCCGTTGATCTCCTTGTCGGCGATGTCGAGGTTGGGGTTCGGCCGGCGCCCGCTGTCGTGGGGAACGATCGTCTCGTCCAGCCCGTCGCCCTCCGTGGGATCGGCCGACGAACGCTGGGATCCATGGCCGCTGTAGAGCACCACGACCACGTCGTCCGGGCCGGTGGCCGCGATCAAGGCCTCTGCGGCGTCCCGGATTCCCTGTTGATCGGCCTCCTCGTTCCGCAGGAGGGTCGTGGTGTCCGGAGGGAAGCCGAACCGGTCCTCGAGGAGCGCGGCCATGGCCTCGGCGTCGTTGACGCACCCGTGCAGCTGCTTGTCCGGCGGGAACTTCGCGTAGTGGTCGACGCCGATCAGCAGGGCGCGTTTCCCGGTCACGCGTCCGACTCCCTCCGAAGGCAACGACGCGTCGGCGCAGGCAACACTCTCGCCGAGGACGTCCGGCCACATTGTTGCGACGGGCTCGCGGGCCGACCAGCCCCCCAAACGACCGACGGCCTCAGTGGGGGCCTGCCGGTCGGCACGGCCGACGGCGTCACCAGGCGGTTCCCACCACCACGAACGGCGCCCAGTACCGGGGGTGGTCATAGCCCCCCGTTCCGCCGACCACCCGCGCCGCGGCGACGTCGCGCGCCGCGTCGGACCCGGGGGCCGCCCCCGTGGCCAGCGCCGCGCGCTCCGCCGCGGCCTTGGCGGGCGAGAGGGACCGGAGCCATTCGCCGGCCGCGCGGAGGGCCTCGGCCGGTCCGTCGCCCTCGCGCAGCCGCGCGTAGAGCTCCCGCATCAGCAGGCCGGTGGACGCGTCGCTCACCGGCCACAACGTGACGATCGCCGCCCGGGCCCCCGCGGCCAGCAGGCCCCGCGCCAACCCCACCACGTCGTCCCCGCCCGTGGCCCTCCCGCCGGCCGTCCGGCAGGCCGACAGCACGGCGAGGTCGGCCACGAGCCGGAGCCCCATCAGTTCGTAGACGGTGAGCGCCTCGCCGTGCGCGAGCAGGATGGAGGAGAACAGCGGGGCCTCCTCGCTCAGGGAGGCGTGCGTGGCAAGGTGCACGACGGGGGAGCTCCCGATGCGGGCCCGGACCGACTCCTCCGTGGCCTCCTCCCCCACGAGCGGCGGGTCGGAGAATGACGACGCCACGAACGCGGCCTCCAGCCGGGCCGCGGGCAGCGCCGGCAGGGGCCAGGGCGGACCCCCGCCCGGTGGGGTGAGGGCCATGTCCGCGGGGTCCCCCACCGCGAGTGCACGATCGCCCAGGCCCCGCCACCCGGCGACGGGGATGAACCGCAGGACGCTCGCGCTCGGAAGCACCGAGACGGGGCGCGACGCCACGAGCGGGCCGTCCCCGAACGGCAGGGCCTGGAACGGGAGGAGGTGCGCCGGCCCCGACGGCACGAACACCACGCGGTCGTGCGACGCCACCGCCTCGGCCACGGGGTCGAGGAACGCCGCCGCCAGCTCCTTCGCGAGCTCCTCGGTCGGCGCGAGGCCCTCGCACGCTTGGTGGAAGGCCCGGATCCTCGCCCCCAGGGCGGTGGCGTCCACGGCAACCCGGCGCCCGGTGAGCCCTTCGCGGTCCACGGCCCACGCCAGCAGGTCGTCGCCGAGGAAGGCGTACTCGACTAGGACCGTGCCCTCCGGGAGGGCGGCGGCCACCTCGCCAGCATCCATGACCGGGGCCTGGGGATTCACGGCCTCGAAGAACCCGGGATCGGCCTGCGCCAGCTCCCGTTCCAGGGAGCTCACCTCGATCGCGAGCGCGTCGATCTGAGCGGACAAGGTCGCGATCCGGTCCGCGTCGGAGGGCCCGGCTCCGGGAGAGGGGTTCCGCTCGGCGGCGAGGAGCCCCCGCCATGCCGTCAGCCGGGCGGTCGCCTCCCGCCACCGGCGCATCGGCTCGCTCTCGGCCGTCGCGGCCCCGAGGCCGGTCGCGGCCATCAGGTCGAGGAGCGCCCGGGCCTTCCCTCGCTCGGCGTAGCTGAACGCCCGGGCCCACTCAGTCGCCGCGCTCGGCGTGTCGCCCTCGGCCTCCGCGGCCTGCGCGAGCTTCGCGGACGTCCGGGCCGCGAGGAAGTACAGCCACTGGGCGCCTCGCCCGCCCGACAGCGCGGTCTTGAGCTCGTCGCGCGACAGCTGGCCGCGCCGCCGCTCCAGCTCGTCGATGGCGCGGTCGTAGCAGGCCAGCGCGTCGGGGAACTCGCCCAGGCCCTCCGCCACCTCCCCGAGGTCGCTCAGGGATTCCCAGGGCCGGGCCTCCGTCGCCCACCATTCGCTCCCGCCCATCTGCTCGAGTGCGGCGAACTGCGCCCGGGCGTCCGCGTAGGCTCGGGTTCGTGTGAAGAACGCGGCCGCCTCGTCAGCCCTGTTCCGCCGGGCAAGGTTCAGCTCGTCCCGCATCAGGGCAGAGTCGCCGGGCATCCCCTGCATGAATGCCTGGAACTGCTCGGGCCCGCCGGCGAGCGGATCGGGCGTTGCCGCGTAGATCCGCCGAAGCTCCTCCGCCGCCTCCTCGTACCGGTGCCACTGGGCCAGCACCACGGCTCGGAGATACGGCTCCCCGCCGACACCGCCGGTGGCGAGCTCCAGCGCGGTGGCGAACTGGCGCTCGGCCTCGTCCGTGCTGCCGTCCTCCCGGGCCCGGACTCCCCGGTACAGCGGCACCAGGACCCGGCTCTGAGCGACGGTCGACCGGCCGCCCGTCGCGACCACCTGGAACGGCCCCGAGTCCGCGGCGGTGACGTCCGCGCCCTCGATCAGCCCGGCGATGCGGGCGGCGCTCCGCTCCATCGGGTCCGGGTCCATGGCCGCCAGGTGCACCTGCCAGACGTTGATGGCCAGCATGACCGAGCGGGTGCGGGCCAGGGTGGCTGCGCCGCCGGTCTCGGGATCGGCCGACAGCCGCCGGATGGCCTGTTCGAACCTGGCGACCCCCTGCTCGTAGAGGTCCATGGCGGCGATGCTCTCTCCCACCGCGGCGTAGGTCTCGCCCTGGTCCACCAGCGCCTGCGCCTCGTTCTGCTCGGCTCCCAGAGCGCGGAACGTGGCCACGGCCAGGCGCGAGCAAGCCAGGGACCGCTCGACGTCCCCGGCGGACACGAGCCACCCACGCCCCTGCCGGGCGAACAGCAGGCCCAGGCCCAGAGCCCAGGAGAAGCTTCCCTCGGAAGCCCCCCACGCCCCGATCGCGGCCGCGGCGTCCGTGTTCTCCGGCCGCCCGACCCCGACGGACGCCAGGGCCAGGTGGGCCTCGGCGACCCACCGGCCGAGCGCGTCTCCCGCGGCGAGGAAGCCCGACCCGGCCTCCGCCGCCCATCGCTCGGCCGCGCTGTGGTCCCCCGACCGCATGGCCAGGTACCCCCTCCGCAGGGCGACGGCCGCCACCCCCCGGGGGGCCCGGGCGGCGGCGAAGGCTTGCCCGGCCTGGTCGTAGGAGCTGGCCGCGGCCGCCAGCGCCGCGGGGTCCGTCGCCGCCTCCCGAGCCTCCTGGGCCCCCGACAGCGCGCTGCTCTGGGTCCCCTCCTTCATGAAGCGGTTCAGCACCGCCGGCGAGCTGGCGGGCGCGCACGACCAGTCGCCCTCGGTCATGTGGCACAGCGCGACGCCCGCCTTGTCGCCGGCCTGCGCGTAGAGGGCCGACGCCTGGCCGAGAATGGCACCGGCCTGCTCGACCTGGCGCAGCCGGTGGCACAGTCCCGCGGCGGCGAGGTGGGCGAACGCGAGGTACTTCGGCGCCACGCCCGCCTGGAAGGCCGGGGTGACGAACTGGTCGGGCACCGACAGCGAGGCCTGGAGGACCGTCTGCATCGCGTCCCCCGACAGGATCTCCGGGTCGGCGCCCGCGCTGCGGACCGTCAGGAGGTTGCACAGCAGCCCGTTCACCAGCGAGGACTCGAGGCCGACGTCGGGGGTCGCGGCCGGGAGGAGGGCGCCGAGGCGCTCCCACCGACGGCCGATCTCCTGCATGAACCCTGCTGAGCGGGACTCGAACTCGGCGCCGGCCATCCCGATGAGGCTGGGGAAGCAGTTCACGTCGAGGTACCGGGCCAGGCCGGTGTACGTGATCGCGCGCACCAGACGGCCGGGATCATGGGGGACGACCCGCTCGACCTCGGCGAGGTGCTCGACGGCGGCTCGCGGCCGGCCGGTCAGGACGTCGACCACACCCCGGGCGAGCATGGCGTCGGCCAGGTCGGGGCCGGGACCGAGACTCCTGGCGCGCTCGAGCCAGGCCCCGGCGGCCGCGTCGGCGGCGGCCAGGTTCCCCTTCCACTCCTCGTAGATCACCGACCCGCCGAGCTCCGAGTCGACCAGGGGAACGGTGAACTCGAGCGCGCACATCACGGCCTCCCAGTGCGGGCGGGGGGATCCCGGCCCTGGGCCTCCCATCGGCTCTACAAGAGATGGCGAGTATCCTGCGGTCCCCGACGGAAGTCCAGGCTCGACCCCGCGCCGAGCCCGCAGGAAAGGAGGCGCCCCCCATGCCACCTCAGGACGTTTCTGACGTCGTCGTGTTGCTCCCCGGGATCACCGGGAGCGTGCTGGCGAAGGACGGCGAGGATGTGTGGGCGCTGACCGCGGGATCCGTGTGGCGGGCGCTGGTCAGCCTCGGCCACAGGATCGGCGACCTCGCCCTCACCGAGGACCCGCCGGAAGTCGACGACCTCGGCGACGGCGTGACGGCGCCCCGGGTCATGCCAGACGTCCACCTGATCCCGGGGCTGTGGAAGATCGACGGGTACGGCAAGGTCTCCGAGCGGTTCCGGGAATCTCTCGGCGTTACTCCGGGCAAGAACTTCTTCGAGTTCCCGTACGACTGGCGACGCGACAACCGGGTGGCCGCCCGAAAGCTCGCCCGGGACAGCCACGACTGGCTGAACGCGTGGCGCGAGTCGTCCGGCAACGACGACGCGAAGCTCGTCCTGATCGGCCATTCGATGGGCGGCCTGGTCTCCCGGTACTTCCTCGAGTGCCTCGACGGGTGGAAGGACACTCGGCTGCTGGTGACGTTCGGGACGCCGTACCGAGGGTCGGTGAACGCGCTGGGGTTCCTGGCGAACGGGCTGTCCAAGAAGGTGCTCGGCCTCACCGTGGCCGACCTGTCCGGGCTGCTGCGGTCGTTCACCTCCGTCTACCAGCTGCTGCCGATTTACCCGTGCTACGACGCTGGCGACGGGACCCTGACCAGGGTCGCCGAGACGCCGGCGGGGGTCCCGAACGTCGACCCGGCGAAGGCTGCTGCCGCGCTGGCGTTCCACCGCGAGATCGAGCACGCCGTGGAGGAGCACCTCGACGACCATGCGTACATGGAGGCGCGGTACGACCTCCTTCCGGTGGTGGGCTCGTACCAGCCGACGAGCCAGTCCGGGCGACTGCACGACGGCGGTGTGGAGATCCTCCGGACCATCGACGGGAAGGATCCCGACGGCGACGGGACAGTCCCGCTGCCCTCAGCGACCCCGCTCGAGCTGTCCGACGACCCCCGTGAGATGTACGCGGCGGAGCGGCACGGCTCGCTGCAGAACAACGACGCCGTGCTGGTCCAGCTGATCCAGCGGGTGCTCCGGGAGCAGCGCGACGTCGGTTCGTACAAGGCCACCTTGAACACGGGGCTGGGACTCGACCTGGAGGACGTCTACCTGCCCGGCGAGCCGGTCGGACTCCGGGTGTGGCCGGAGGATCCAGGGGCCCGGCTGACCGCCGTGATCCGGGACGCCGGTACGGATGAGGAGGTCGCCCGCGCCACCGCCTGGTCCGAGGACGGCGAGTGGCGGCAGGCCGAGATCCCCCCGCTCGCACCGGGCACGTACCGGGTGACCGTCACGGCCATCGGCCCGGTCGACCCGGTCACGGACGTGTTCCTCGTCCCGAGCGAGGCCGCTCAGCAGGGCTGACCCCCCGGTTGACCACCAGGCGGGCTTCGCAGCAGCGCATCGGCCCTGGCCGGGTCGCGCTCGCGGACAAGCCAGCCCAGGTTGACCATGGCGCCGACGAGGCCGGCCTCGGCGTTTCCCGGAAGCAATCAGCCCGGGCGCGGCGAATGTCCCGGCCCTCCGGCCCGGCCGCGGCCTAGCGTCATCGAGTACTTCCTTGCGCTCCGTCAGGGCTCTTGGCGAGCCTGGTTGCTCAGCCCGGAGCGACCGATGCGTGCCCGGTCGGGCCCTCCGGTCGTGCCGGGAGACTCACATTGCTGTCATTCGTGTCGAACCCCTGGGCCATCATTCGCCCATCGCCGCAGACGACGAGGGGGGACCGATGGGGAGACGAAGCCGCACCGAGATGGTTCGCGATTGGGCACGAGACCGGATGTCGAGGCCCCGTCGCCGGTCCGTCGATGTGGAGATGGGCCGCCCGCTGACCACCGTTGCTCGGGTGCCCAAGTCGAGCCTGTCGCCGGGAAACGTTGTGTGGGCCCACGTCCCGTACGACGAGGGCGATCGGGAGAAGACCAGGCCGGCGGTTGTGGCGTCGGTCGAGGGCCGGACGATCAGCCTGCTCCCGATCACGAGCGCCTCAAGAAGGACCGCGTTCGCGAAGCGATACGCCGAGATATTCGATTTCGCTCATGCTGGTCTGACCCGCCCGTGCGCGGTTGCCCTGAAGATCAAGGAGGTCGACCTCATCGACATCGTGGCTGTCGCTGGTCGGCTCTCCGACATCGACCGTCGCCGGATCCTCGAGCCCGACACGCCGCCCGGCGGAGGCACGCCAAACCGTCCGCTGTCGCGGGCCCCGTTTCCCGTGGAGGGGGCGCACGAGATCGCGGGGTTGCTCGGTTGAGCCCGCGAGCCGACCGCGGTGCGCGCTACCGCCTGGCGGCGGAGCGGCTGCGGCTCTACGGTGCGTCGGTCCCGCTGTACGCGGCGCAGGTCGAGGCCGCGCTTGTCTCCGTCAAGCCCAGGGACGAAGCCGAGGCGGGGGGTCTGGCCGAGCTGCGAGCCGCGTACGAGGAGCTCGGGGCGGGGATCGACCCCGGGAGGGTCTCCCTCGACCTCCGTCCCCGAACGTGGCTGCCCGCCCTCGAGCCCCGACGTACCAACCCGACCTCCGGCGGCGCCGGTATGTTCGAGCGCCAGATGGACGTGCTCGCCCACGTCCCCGTCCCGCCCCCGGACATCGCCTTCCACTTTGTGGAGCCGGCCTACACGAGGCGCGGCCATTTCTTCGATATGGAGAGCCTTGGGTACGTGGTTCTGGCGTGCTGGCGCCACGACCACGTTGTGCCGGGGCCCCGGTTGGTGGCGGACCCCTACCGCCCCTCGTCAATCTGGCTGACGATGCGTGTTGCGGGCGACGGCGAGGCCGGTGTGGAGATCGTCAACGAGGCGGCGCCCGAACCGGCCGCAGCCGACGTGGTCCTCGACGTGGCGATTCAGGACCCGCCGACCGTTTCGGTACGGGGCACCGTCCGCGCCCTTCGGACCTGGCCATCTCGCGGGGCCGCGTGGTGGCCGTCGGCCGGGACGTCGGGCGGGCCCGGAGGCAGATCGACGTGTCCGGGCTCGCCGTGGCGCCTGGCTTCATCGATCCGCATTCCCACTCCGACGTCGTGCCGTTCCTGGCGGAGCCGCAGCCCTTCAAGCTCCTTCAGGGCGTGACCACGGAGATCAACGGGAACTGCGGGTTCTCGGTCGCCCCACTCGACGCTGCGCGAGGCCGTGAGGCTGCCGCCACCCTCAGTGGCCTCATGGGAAATCTCCCGATCGAGGCGTGGTCGTTCTCCGAATACTTGAACGCGATGGCCGCGGCCGGGCCGACCAATCACCTCGCCACCCTCGTCGGCCACTCCACGCTCCGCATGGCGGTGAACGGCTACGAACGAGGCCTCGCGGGGGACGCGCTCGACCAGATGCGCCAGCTCGCCTACCGCGCCTTCGCCGACGGCGCGATCGGGCTCTCCACCGGGCTGATCTATCCGCCAGGAGCGTACGGCGACGTCGATGAGATCGTGGCGCTGGCGACGGTGGCTCATCACCACGGCCGTCCCTATGCGACCCACATGCGTGACGAGGGCGCGGGGCTGGAGCAGGCGCTGGATGAGGCCGCGGAGATCGCGACAAGGGCGCGAGTGCGGCTGCAGATCTCCCACTGCAAGGCGGCCGGCCGTTCGAACCACGGCAAGTCCGAGCTGCTGCTGCGGAAGCTGCATGCGGCCCGGATCACCGGTGTGGACGTGCGTGGAGACGCGTATCCGTATCTGGCTGGCGGCACAGCCATGTCCGCGCTCGTACCGCCGGAGGCGCTCGAGAATGACCCCGCCCTCGAGGGGCTCTCCGATCCGGCAGAACGGGGGCGACTCCGCTCCATCGCCGAAGATGCCGCCCGCACCACCGGGACCGGGTTGTGGCGTGACACCGTGCCGCAGGCCGTCTGCATCATGAAGCACACGCGCTCCGACATCGTCGGCCGGACCCTCGCGGACGTGGCGTCGGATCGTGATCCCTGGGATGTGGCGTGCGAGCTGATCCGGACCGATCCCTCGTCACAGATTGTGATCACCATGATGGCGGAGGACGACGTGCGCCGGATTCTGGCCGACCCCCTGATCGGAATTGGCTCCGACAATGGGGTGCCGACCGGCCTCGAACACCCCCGGACGTGGGGGTGCTTTCCGCACTTCCTCGGTCGTTACGTCCGGGAGTGCGAGTCGTGGACTGGCCGGAGGCGATTCGCAAGATGACGTCTGCGCCCGCGGGGCAGTTCGGGCTCTCGGGTCGGGGCTGGCTCGGTGTCGGCGCGATCGCGGATATCTGCGTCTTCGATCCCGCTACCGTGGGCCACGCGGGGACGTACCAGCAGCCGGACGTCGCGCCCACGGGGCTTCCGTACGTACTCCTCGAGGGTCATGTCGTCGTCGACTCGGGCGATTTCACAGCAGAACGGCGAGGGCGAGTGCTTCGAGCGGAAGGAGACGCAACGAGTTTCGGATAGTCGGCCTGGCCAGGCACCTCCGAAGCTTCGGCCAGATAGCCTCCCGAACCTGTGGCCGCTCGAGCGGTCGGTGCTGCTTACAGCCTTGTAGTTACATACGTGTCGTTCTCTCCAGAGAACGGTCAGCATGCAGTGTTCTCGGAGCTGTCCGATCAGTGGCCTCGCTCGCGCTGGCTGTAACCGCTGATCAGCGCGGGCATCCGCATCCCGGCTGCCACAAACCACGATAGGGCGAGAGGCTGGGTCCGCCCGCCCTATCGACTGTCACGCCCTGTCAGACACGGTGTCGACGACCCCCGAAGCGACGTAGACGGCATA
>Ga0137372_10002719_pt1 | contig 17140 bp, 17 predicted proteins | sample SagtaG_6_FD_104911 | JGI IMG/M metagenome (GOLD analysis project Ga0137372, IMG submission 104911) | Vadose zone soil microbial communities from Sagehorn Ranch, Mendocino, California, USA - Sage1_R_60_16 metaG | ecosystem: Environmental > Terrestrial > Soil > Vadose zone | place: USA...
ACGGCTGCTCTACGGCACCGATCTCGCCCACACCGACGTCCCTTGGGGTATCGACGCCCAGGAGCTTCAACTCATGCTCCAAGCGGCGCGCGGGGCTCTCACACCGCTCGACGTGTTGTCGGCGGCTACGGCGCGAGCAGGGGAACATCTCGGGCTGGCGCCGCTCGGGCGCCTCGTCGAAGGCGCCCCCGCCGACCTCATCGGAGTCCGAGGCAACCCCCTCGAACAGTTCAAGCCGCTCGAGTATCCCGACCTCGTCGTGTCGGGGGGCGTGACGATCGTCGACCCCGTTGCGCTTCGTTAGGTAACGAGCTCCGACTCGTCGGTCTTGCCCAACAATGAAGCCAGCACAACCATCATGATGACGCAGACAAACTTCGTGAACTCGTCGAGGAACATATTCAGGTGCACCCGGACGTTATCGAGATTACGAGAGAACGTGGGCGATACACGCCTCATCGCTTATGACGGTGAAGTGATCGCAGCCACGTTTGCTAGTGAGAACGATGCTTGGGCCGGACTGTCGTGCCTGGAAGAGATCGAACGCGACTACCCCACATGAGGCAAAGAGTGACCTGGCAGATGCTCGGCGCTGCATGGCGTCCTTGATTGACTTCGCCATCGATACTCCCTTCCTGTGAACTGCGAGAGAGTTCCCTCCCAGGACGCGACTCGCGGGTAGCGAGCGTGTCAGTGGAGAGGTCATGGCACCGCATGGCACTCCCTGACACCTCAACGGGGGGCTTCGGCCCCTCGTTCCTATGCCGTTATTCACAGTTCGCTAGCACCAAACTGAATTTCCGCATCCAACGGCGGTGCGAGGCACAATGACCGGAATCAGCTCGGGAGCTGCGAGTGGCTGACTGGTCGCCCCTATACGGGCAGCCTTATGTGGCCTTTGAAGAGCTTCGAGGCACGCCGTCAGAACAGGCTTGCCGAGTTCGTGCGACCGAAACTCGATCCCAATGAGTACATCATCGCAATTCTCTCGGTGGTGTGTGAGCGGCTGACGTCGTCGGTCTGGCGCGGCGTTGTAGCCGTCGTCGTGACGAGTCAACGCCTGTTTGTGGTCCGGAACATGATTTTGCTTCGCCCAACGAAGATCCTCGCCGCCTATCCCCGCGGCGGTGTCACTGTCGAGTGGAACCCTGACGCTGGAAGCGTTTCCAGTCAGTACGGCACGTACTGGTTTGGGAGGTTGCGCCTCGCTGGCTCGCTCGGCGCGAAAGAACTCTGGGTTGGCCGCCGTTGGCGGCAAGACCACGCCGCGAGGATTGCGCTGCTACTCAAACATGGTGGAGAGCTTTGACGTCACCCCCTCAGGCATAGCCTCCGTGGCGAGCACCAAAGTGAATTTCCGCACCCACCCGCCGCTGATCGAAATTGACAGGGGGCAAAAGCGCGGGAGCTGGCCTCCTTGATGCGGCTAAATAGAGGTTTCCCCCTATCGTCTTCGTCATCGCCGGGAGGAAGCGACGCCCGCGACGCTCACGATCAAGCCCCGGCCCGACCAGCCCTTGCGGCACTGCGGCGCATTGATAACGCTTGGGCTCGGTGCGCGTGCCACCGGAGTACAAGTCGCCCAAGAGTCGAGCCAAGCGAGATGCGAAACTCTCGCTCGTTTACGGGATCCTAGCGGTTGTGGTGGCCGGCCCAATACTTGGCCTTGCGTTCGGAATCGCTGCGCTCGTAGCCGGCTACCGAGCGAGGAAACGCAACGGTGTGTCTGACGACGGCCGTGGCGGACGGGGAATGGCGATAGCGGGGATCGTGCTCGGATGGATTGGCGTGGCGGCGTCCGTAGCGACAACGATCGCTACTGCAATCCTGGTGCTCTGATTCGTGACACTCGAACGACTCGGCTCGAGCGTTTCCACCTTGATGTGCTGAGCGGCGGCCCTCTACGACTGGTTAGGCGGAAAGTATTCCTTGAAGATCTGTTTGACCGCGGGCACGACCTTCGCAAGCGCATACCAGTCCTCCTGCTCGATCGTGTCGAGAGGCGCCACGACCTCAACGCCAACGGGCGTCCCATAGTCGTCCACGTCAACCAGGATCACGTCCGAGATGTGGAGCAAAGTTCGGGCGACGGGAGCCTCGGACAACCGCACGTAAGTGGTACCGCTTTCCAGGTCGTGTTCAGCGAACATGGACTCGCTACGCGTCCGGGTACTGACCGACTGCTCGTCCATGTGCTCCGCAACTGTGAGGACAGACCCGGGCTCGTTAGTGGACACGACGACCTTCAGGCAACCGCCAAACGTCGTTTTCCCCAGAATCACGGTTCTGTCCGAGTGAGCTTTGGCTCTGTACTGCGCTTCGGGACGGGCAATCGCCGCGTCGATGTCGGCTTCCGTGATCTCGCGTTGCGCCATGCGGTTCTGCACGTACTTGCGCGGTGGTCTCACCGGCCAGTCACAGTAGTTGGCTCAGAACTACAAGCGTGTGATTCGTCCTCTAGGGGTGACGACTTCTGCGAACGTATGTTCGCTAGGCTGTGGCGGTGGCGAGCTCTGGTGCGAGGCCGGTTCGACGCCGTGTAGCCGGTTGCGGGCCTCGTTGATCTGCCAGTGAGGCCCTGCCGTAGCCGCGACGCGCGGACCCCGCGTCCCGGGCTTGGACCGGGACGGGGGCGTCGCAGGCTGGTCGTCCGAGCGTTATCCGGTGACCCTCGGCGCACCCGCTACAGCAACCGCAGCCGACGGTGCGCGTACGGCCGGTCCGGGTGGAGGCGCCGGCGCAGCGGCCGGTCCGGGTGGAGGCGGCGGCGCTGTCTCCGGCGGCGCAGTCTCCGGCGGAACCGTGGTCTCCGGAGGACCGCACGGGCCATGCGACAGGTTGAATGTGCCATCCCAGTCGCTATAGATCACCGCCGTAGCCCCCGTAACCGTGCTATCCAAGTTCGAGGTCGTCACCGGGATGACCGTGGTCTCCTCGAAGAAGGGTGCATACGTCGACGCCGCCGTGATGTCGGGAACGTCGGTCTCGACGATGTTGATGAATGTCTTGCCGAGCCCTGTCCCCTCGCGCCGCCAGTCGTCCCCAGACAAAACGATGCGCGCGCGCATCGTTTTGGCGACGGTGTCAGCTTGACCCACCGGCCGCCCCTTCACGTCTCCCGGCGGATCGCGATCGTCACCGGCGCCGGCTCCGGACTCGCCACCAGCCTCGCCCGGATGCCCAAAGCGCCCGCACCCACGTCGCGTGATGCGCAATACACGATTCGCTAGCGCGTTACCGACATGACCAGCGCACAATAAGTGCGGATAGGTGCGATTCGGCCACCTCGCCTTCCTCGTCGGCGGGAGCTGGCCTGTTGTGTTCGCAAGGCGAAGGGGCGCAGTATCGGAAGACTCGCCCGTTCGTGAGAGGAGGCCAAATCATGGCCGACCGCACACCCCAGGAGGTCTTTGGCCACCATGCGCAGGTGCTGGGCGCCGGCGATTTGGAGGGGATCGTTTCTGATTACACCGACGATGCGGTGTTCATCACGCCCGAAGGGGTGTTGCGAGGCAAGGACGGTATCCGGCAGGCCTTTACGAAGTTGCTCGGTGACGTGCCCGACGCGCGGTGGGAGTTACCGACCCAGATCTACGAGGGCGACATCTTGTTGCTGGAGTGGAAGGCGGAGTCGGCTAGCACACGGGTTGAGGACGGGATCGACACGTTCGTGTTCCGCGACGGCCTCATCCGTGTCCAGACTGTTCGTTACATCCTGGTCCAGAAAGACTGACGGCGATGAAGGCCGTGCGATTGCACGCCTACCGTCAGCCTCCCTCGTTGGAGGAGGTCGCCGACCCGACGATCACCGGGCCCCTCGACGTGATCGTGCGCATTGGCGGCGCTGGGCTGTGCCGTACGGATCTGCACATCGTCGAAGGCCAATGGAAGACCAAGAGCAACGTCAGCCTCCCCTACACCCTGGGACACGAGAACGCCGGCTGGGTCGACGCCGTGGGGTCGGCCGTCGACAACGTCGATGTCGGCGACGTCGTCATCGTCCACCCCCTGATCACCTGCGGGTTGTGCAGAGCCTGCCGAGCCGGTGACGACATGCATTGTGTGCGAGGGGCGTTCCCTGGGATCGACACCGACGGCGGCTTCGCCCAGTTCCTCAGAACGGGAGCCCGCTCGGTGGTCAAGCTCGATCCGGGCGTCCGGCCCGAGGACGTCGCCGCGCTCGCCGACGCTGGGCTGACCGCCTACCACGCCGTCAAGAAGGCCGTGCCCATCTTGTACCCGGGAACCCACGCGGTCGTCCTCGGTGCCGGCGGCCTCGGCCATATCGGCGTCCAATCGCTCAAGGCGCTCACCGCGGCGACCGTAACCGTCGTCGACCGTTCGGAGGCGGCCCTGCAGCTGGCCCGCGACTGCGGGGCGGATCACACCGTCCTCGCCGACGGCTCCCAGGTGGCGAAGGTTCGCGATCTCACCGAAGGTGCGGGCTGCGAAGCCGTGATCGACTTCGTCGGCGAAGGCGGAGCCCTAGAAGACGGCATCGCCATGCTGCGCCGTTCCGGCACGTACTACGTCATCGGATACGGGGGCGCGCTGCAGATACCGGCCATCGACATCATCTCGACCGAGATCAACTTCGTCGGCAACCTGGTCGGCACGTACAACGATCTCGCCGAGCTCATGACCCTCACCGCGCAAGCTCGGGTGACGCTTCGCACCCAGACCTACCCGCTCGACGCCGTCAACGACGCCATGGACGACCTCCAACGCGGGCGCTTGCACGGCCGAGGCATCCTCATACCGACACCAGCGTGAGTCGTGCAACAACGTTTAGAGCCCAACCTCCGGACGACTCCGCCGTCGCCGTGAAACGAGAACACCGAAGCATCGGCACATCTTTCGCCGCTTCAGCAATCAGGTAGGGCTCGGCCCCCCGCATCGGGGGCATCATGAGGATGCCGAGGCATCCTCATGCCCACACCAGCCTGAGTCCGTCCAAAACGAGACCCCCGGATTACAGAGACCGCTGGTCGTATCGGCGCAAACGAAGCGCGCGCGGAGGCCTCGTCGAGCACTGTGATCAGCGATTGGAACCCCGATGGCGGTGTCGCCGTTATGGTGACCGTGGGGGCCGACCCCACGCATTTAGGGCACGGCGCCGAGGGCATCGGTTCGATCCTCGAGCGATCGACTCCGCGCGCATGGTTCCGCACACCGGAGATGGCGCGACAAAGCGGCCCCGTTCGACCTGACCTAGCGGGGTCGAGTGAACCAGCTCCCAGCGCCTACTCCGACGCGAGTCAAGGTTTTCGTTACCGCCGTGCTACTCCTCGACGTCGCTGGTTTGGTCCTGACGTCACACCGCGATGGGAGCTCACGCCGCCAGCAGCCACGCTCCTCTGGGTCGCGGCTCGTTATGGTCTGTGTCGTCGCGTCTCAGCGGCCACGACACCGCAAAGGACAGCGAGGAAATCACGGGTATCGACCGGGGTGTGCTGGGAGGGACCATGTGGGAGTACGAGCACAGCGTGGAGACGACCGCGTCGCCGGACGCGCTATGGCGCCTTTGGGCCGACATCAGAGGATGGCCGAAGTGGAACGACGGCATCGAGAAGATCGAGGTTGACGGCCCGTTCGCCGTGGCCACGACGTTCACGATGACCCCGCCCGGCCAGGAGCCCATACCCATGCGCATCGTGGAGGTCGTACCGGGGGAGCTGTTCACCGATGAGATGGACGGGGGTGACTTCGTCGTGCGCACCGTGCACCGGCTGCAGCGGCTGGACACCGGGCGCACACGAGTGATCTACCGGACGGAGATCACCGGTCCGGCAGCCGATGAGGTCGGGCCGCGGCTCGGCCCGGAGATCACGGCCGACTTTCCCAAGGTGCTCGCCGCGCTGGTGAACCTGGCCGGCGGGTAGGTGACCATGCAGTCCCGAGGACCGCTCGAGCGTTTATCCGGTGTCACCTCTACTCGGGTCGACGATTGGCGTTCGTCGCGTTCGGGAACACCAGGTTGCGCCGCAGCGACTCGTGCTGCGGTGTGACTGGCGGGGGCGCGGTCGTCGTTCGCGTTCAGCAGCTGCGCGACCTTGGCGAGTGCGGCCTCGTGTTCGACGTTCGGCTCTCTTAGACGGCGGCGCAAGCCACGAGACGACTGAGCGCAGCGGAAAGGGAAGGAGACCGACGATGGCGACATTCGGAATCGTGCACCGGTTCGAAGGGGGCACACGCGAGCAGTACGAGAACGTGCTGAAGGTCGTCCACCCCAATGGCGGCAAAGGATTGCCGGAGGGACAGATGCTGCATCTGGCCGGGCAGAGCCAAGACGGCTGGCTCGTCATGGCGGTCCACGACTCGCGCGAGTCGTGGGAGCGCTTTCGAGACGACACGTTGATCCCGGGCCTGGCCAGCGTGGACGACGGCCTGCCCGGCCCGTCCGAAGAGATGACGTTCGAGGTCCAGGTGTTCCAGACGCGGCGACGCTCGTGACCGGCGGCCGGCCTCCTTCGGGATCCACCTCGTTCGGCGAGCAAAAACCCCGCGCGCGACGAGGCGCAAACTTCCCCCTCGAGCGAGTCTCGACGCACAGCCGAGCCGATTCTGCTGGCTATTGCATCACACGGCGGCGGGGAGGAGCGGCTGAGACCTTCCGGAATCCGCGGGCGAGCGGCGATTGGGCCCGCCGCGACTACTCGTTCAGTGCGTCTCGTCGACGCGTTGTGAATCCACAGAATCGAGCGCGCCGAGGCTCGCGCTCCTCGCGCGGGGTTTTTGCCAGTCGTAAGCATCGAGCGCGAAAGAGGCCGCCGGCTCGAGGACGCGTATCTCTCCGCCGCGGGCGAGAAAGCGACCTCCGTGCCGTTCGACGCTGGGACCCGACATCGCGCTGTAGCGCGCCGCGCACTCGGGATCGGTCCGTGTCAGGTGCACCACGACGTACGCCGCCATGCGACACAGATAGCCCGGGGTCGAGGCCTCGTCTATACGTCTTCCACGGCGAGGAGCCGCCATTCGTCCGGGACCCCTCGGAGCACATGAGTACCGCGGTCGGCGAACGTGATGCCGGACCCCGCGGCCAGGTCTTTGACGGTGCTCGACACGAGCACCTCCCCCGGCTGCGCGAGCTCTTCGATTCGGGCGGCGATGTGGACCCCGATTCCCGTCACGTCGTCGCCTCTGAGCTCGACTTCCCCCGTGTGCAGGCCGGCCCGCATGTCGATCCCCAAGCGGCGCACGCCCTCGCGGATCGCACAGGCGCATCGGACGGCGCGGGCCGGTCCGTCGAAGGTGGCCAGGGTCCCGTCGCCGGTCATCTTCACTTCGCGACCTCGGAAGCGCTCGAGCTCTGCTCGCACGACGTCGTCGTGGGCGTCGAGGACGGTACGCCACTCCTGATCGCCGAGGTCCGCTGCCCGTTGCGTGGAGCCGACGATGTCGGTGAACAACACGGTCGACAACACACGATCCTCGTCCTCGGTCGGGCGACGGCCGGCCACGAAGCGTGCGATCTCGTCGAGCACCCTGCTGGTATCACCGAGGAAGAACTGGTGCTCTGCTCCGTCGAGTTCGACGTACTCGGCGCCGGGGATGTGCTCGGCGAGGAAACGGCCGTGGCCGACTCGGACCCAAGCGTCGTCCCGCCGGTGGATGACGAGCGTGGGCACTCGGATCGAGGGGAGCACGTGACGAACATCGACCACGAAGAGCATCTGCTGCATGGCCGCCCACGCACCGGGGCTCGCGCCCATCCGCGCGTACCGGCGCCACCAGGCCAGGAACCGTTCGTCGCCGGCGTTCGGCCCGAAGAAGGCTTGTGCAAACGGCGGTTCGGCGCCCGGGCCGGGATAGACGGGCGACTCTCGCAGCCGCCGCTCCAGCTCGGGGGGCACGCCCCACGGGTAGTCGGCCGCCCGGCGCAAACGGGCGTTGCTGTTGATCAACACGAGCGCCGACGCGCGATCCGGATGCGTCGCGGCGAAGACCATCGCCATCGGTCCTCCCTGGCCGACCGCGACCAGCGCCGCCCGCTCAGAAACGGCGTCGTCCATCACCGTCAGCACGTCATCCGCCCATTCCTCCAACGAGGGGAGCTCGGCCAGCGAGACAGGGTCTGACAGCCCCACGCCGCGTTTGTCGAAAACGAGCATGCGGCCCATCGACGCCAGCTGCCGCAGGAACCGAGCCATGCGCGGCTCTTCCCAGCGAAGCTCGACGTGGCCGCTCCATTCGGGGATGAACACCAGATCGGGAGGGCCCTCTCCGACGGCTTGGTACGCGATGTGTAGCCCGCCGCGCTCCGCGTACCGAGTCTCGGGCACACCCATGGCCCAAGTCTTCCTTAGCAGCGTTGCCTGCGAGCGGGTTGTCGGCGACGGCCGGGGAGCGACACAGTTTGTCGGTGGCAGGAGACCGGGCAGTCGGCTCGTGGATCGAGCGACGAGCATGCATCGCGGCCGATCAGCCGGCGCTGATCCACGGCGAGACACGCCGTACCTATGGCGATCTCGCGAAGCGGGTGCGCCGCCTCGCGCACGGGCTGAGCGAACTCGGTGTCCGGCGGGGAGACCGCGTCGGCTGGCTCGGCGTCAACCATCCGGCGTTCCTCGAGGTGCTGTTCGCGACGGCGAAGCTCGGCGCCGTCATTGCGCCGGTGAATCACCGCCTCGACCACGGCGTGATCAGCGATGTGCTCCGGGGGTGCTCGCCCACGGTCGTGGTCGTGGAGCGGGCCGCGGCCCGCATCCCCCTCCCAGCGCGCGTGGGACGCCGTGTGGTCGTCGGCGATGCGACCGGCGCCGACGTCGACTACGAGCAGCTCATTGCCGAGTCGCCCGACGATCCGATCGACGAGGCCGTCGAACTCGACGAAGTGTGCATGCTCCCGCACACGTCCGGCACCACGGGCGCACCGAAAGGCGTGATGCTGACCCACGGCAACATCACCTGGAACGTCGTGAACTTCCTCTCGGTGGTCGATGTCCGCGGCGACGACGTGACCATTGCGATCACGCCGTTCTTCCGAACCGGCGGCACCGGCGTGAACGTGCTGCCCGTTCTCTTCAAAGGCGGCACGGTCGTCGTCCCCGAATCAGCCGACCCGGACGAGATCCTGCGGCTGATCGAGCACGAGCGGATCACGGTTGGGTTCGGGAACCCGGACCTGCTCGAGGCGCTCACGCAGTCGCGGCGCTGGCCCACCGCCGACCTCTCGAGCGTTCGCGTCTACGTGACCGGCGGCGCGCCCGTCCCCGCGCGCCTCATCCGGGCCTACATGGAACGAGGTGTCACGTTCCTCCAGGGGTACGGGCTCTCCGAGGCGGCGCCGTTCGTGTTGCTGCTCGACGCGCCGAGCGCCCTGCGCAAGGTCGGGTCGGCGGGCAAGCCGGCGCTGTTCATCGACATCCGAACCGTCCGACCCGACGGCACCGACTGTGCACCGAACGAGACCGGCGAGCTGCTCGTGAGTGGTCCCAACGTGATGGCCGGCTACTGGAACAACGCTGACGCAACTCGGGGGGCAATCGATGAGCACGGATGGCTGCGCACGGGGGACGCGGCGCGGATCGACGACGAGGGATACGTCTGGATCGTCGATCGCGTGCAGGATGCATACGACGTGTCGGGCTACGTCGTGTACCCGGGCGACGTCGAGCGCGCGCTCGCACAGCATCCCGGGGTTGCCGACGCCGGCGTCGCCGCACACCACGGGACCAGTCAGGCGTTCGTCGTTCTCGCAGCAGGGAAGGCAGTGAGCGAGGACGACCTCCTCGGGTTCTGCCGGGCGCGCCTCGCACCGCACGAGGTGCCGTCATCAGTCACGTTCGTTGACCGGTTGCCGCGAAGCTCCGTGGGCAAACTGCTTCGGCACGAGCTCGCGGTTCGCTAGGTCGACCGCTGACCGTTCTGCGGTTCGGCCTCCCCGCGCGGGGCGGTCTCGGCCCGTGTCCGCTCGTACTCCACGGGGTCGAGGATCTTCCACGCCGCCTGCCCGACGGCGAGGACACCGCGCGCCGGCAGGGGGACGTCACCGATGCGCGGGTTGTCGTCGACCCGAGCGGGGCCGGCCGAGGTCGACGCCGTCCAGGACGGCCGTCGAGTCCTCGATCAGGTACATGCGCTGCGGCATCAGGATCCCAATCTGGCCGCTCGGCACCTTCCCAGACAGACGCATCTCGCCCATGCCGAGCGCGTGCTTCGCCAGCAGCTCACGAGCGCGCACGAGCCACCCCGCGCGCCAGGTCCACAACGGCAGGCGGAACACCCGGTTCACGCTCGTGCGCCGCGCCCCGAGAAGATCGCCGAGCCTCGCTTGGCTGATCGTTACGCCGGCTGGATCGGGAGCCTCGAGCAAAAACGCGGCGATGCGCCCTTCGAGACTTCCTGCGAGCAGTTCACCGATCCGGGTCTGTAGCCCCGCCATGCGACCGGCGAGCGACACGAGCCAGCGGTCCGCGAGACCGGCGAGGCGTCGACGGCGTCGGCCGAGCAGGAGCCGACGGCCGAGTCAATGGCGTTGGGCGAGGGCGGTGGAGGCGACGCCGGCTCGCGCGCGGGGTCTTTGCGGACGGGCAGGAGCAGACGTGAGAACGGGCATTCCCGGTTCGATCACCCCTCACCGGTCACTTGGTACGCGAGGTGACCGCGTGGGGTCCGCACGTACCGCGTCTGAGCGACCTCACTCATCGCCCCTCCGCAAAAACTGCCACCTCCTCACCGAACGCAATTGTTCGGGACGCCACGATCCTGGTGCCCGGCCGCCAGGAATGCAGGGCCAATCACAATCGCTCACCACGCGCTCAGATTGCCCGATCCGGGGGTCGAACTCCGGACCCGTCAGCTCATCGCGAGGCGCCGGCGCGGTCTGCGTCTCACCCGGGGCGTCCCCAGGCGGAGGCGACCAGTGCGAACATGAATATTGCGCGCGGGTCGGCACAGGCTTCGATGAGCGGAGCCGTGTCCTGCAGTCCGGCGCTGAGTCTGCTTCACTCGACCGAGGCGAGCGCGGCCGCCACTGCTTGGTCGATCGGCATGTCACGGCCTTCAGACCCTAACTGGTCGAAGCGATCGTCGCCGAGTTTGCTGCGAAGGGAGCGGTGCGTCTGCTCATGGAGCTCTTCGACGTATCGGCGACCGCGACTCTCGTCGCGGACGCTGTCCGCGGTGCCGAGCAGTCTTGCGGCGGCCTCCGGTGACGGAGCCAGGGCTGCGATGCCGTCGAAACACCACCACAACTCTCTGAAGCCCAGCTCGTGCGCGACGACGAGGCCGTCACCGAAATGCCGGCGCGCTTCTGGTCTCCGGCTCTGTTTCAGTGCTGCCACGCCGGCAACGCCGAGCGACAGTGCGATGCCCTCGCGGTTCCCAATCTCCCGGAACATCTGGAGAGCGTCCAGGGACGTCTTTCGGGCCTCCTCGAACTTCCCGGAGACGAGCTCGACGTCGGCGAGGTTGAAGCGCGCGAATGCCGCAGTGCGCGTGTCGCTGGCGGCCAGCGCGAGCTGCATTACCTCTTCGGAGAGCCTCCGAGCCCCTTCGTAGTCGCCCGCGTAGCCCGCCACCGCGGTGAGAACGTTCAAGCAGGTGGCTTCGCCGCGGAGATCTCCGTGTGCGCGGAAGAGCGCGACCGCCTCCTCTGCGAGCGCTCGGGAGCGGTCGAAGTCGCCCTGGAGCCGACAGAGGAGCGCCGCATACCGGAGTGCCTTCGCCCGCGCCACATCCGCGACCGTCGCGCCGGCCAGGGCTTGCTCGAGCCAGCGGGCTCCTTCGCTTGAGGGACCACAGATCACGAAGAATCGCCCGAGGGCACCGGCGAGCCGAAGCTCGAGCCGTTTGTCTTTGTGGTGCGCCCACTCGAGCGCAGCCCGAAAGTTGTCGCGCTCCGGCGCGAGCCGCGTGACCCACGCCCGCTGGTCGCCCTCGTCGAGCTCGGGCTCGGCCCGCTCTGCGAGCGCGAGGAACCATTCGAGGTGCCGCCCCCGTAGCTCTTGGCCTTCCCCGGACTCCTCGAGTCGTTCCGTCGCGAACTCCCGAATCGTCTCGAGCATCCAGAAGCGGTCGTCGCTGCGACGGAGGAGGTTCTTGTCGATGAGGGACTGCAGGGTGTCAAGGTCGGCGCCGACGATCGCCTCGGCTTCCTCGAGCGTGCACCCGCCGGCAAAGACGGCGAGGCGAACGAAGGCGTCCTGCTCTTCGGGGGCGAGCAGGTCGTGCGACCACTCGATCGTCGCTCTCAGGGTGCGCTGGCGCGCCGGTGCGTCGCGAGGTCCTCGGGTGAGCAGGGGTAGCCGCGAGTTCAACCTCTTGAGCAGGTGCTCAGCAGATAGCGCCTTGGTTCGCGCGGCGGCGAGCTCCACGGCCAGCGGCAGGCAGTCAAGGCGGCGACAGATCTCACGGACGACGCCGCCAGGATCGGACCCGACGGCCCGCTCGCGGAAGAGCGCGACGGCCTCGTCTTCACTGAGTGGAGGCACGGCGTACTCGCGCTCTGGTCTCAGCTGGAGTGGCTCACGACTTGTGACGAGCACCTTCAGGTTCCGACAATGCGCGAGGAGCTCCGCAACGCCTGCAGCGGCGTCGAGCAGGTGTTCGAAGTTGTCGAGGAGGAGCAGTACGTGGTCGTCGCCAAGGTGTTTCGCGACCTTGTCCGTCGCCCCCAGTGTTTGCGCGATCGCTTCGAGCACGAGGGGCGGCTCACGCAGGGGAGCGAGTCCGACCCACCAAACGCCGTGCGCGAAATCCGTGACCAGCTCCCACGCCGTCTCTACGGCGAGGCGCGTCTTGCCGCTGCCGCCGGCGCCGGTCAGCGTGACCAAGCGCACTTCCGGACGGCGGAGGAGATCGACTACCTCGGCCAGCTCGCGGGCGCGGCCGACAAGCTCCGTAGCCGAGGCCGGCAGGTTGGTCTGATGGAGCGACCCGAGCGGCGGGAACGGCGCGAGCACGGGCGCGTCGTCACCCCAACGCACCGCCACCGTCGCGAGCGGCGGCAGACCCTTGAGATCAAGCTTGCCCAGCGTCACAAAGTCGTGGCCGCCCCGAGAGCCGACGAGCGAGCGGACGGTCTCGGAGGCCAGGATCTGGCCGCCCGTCGCGGCGGCGCACAGCCGCGCCGCCTCAATGACCGGCACGCCGTGGTAGTCGCCCGCCCGCTCGGTGACATCACCGGCGCTGAGGCCGATGCGTACCCCGAGGGCGACCTCGGAATCCTCGTTGCGCCTCGAGACCAGCCGCTGAATCTCCGCCGCCGCCCCGACCGCGTCCCCAGCCCGCCAAAACGCCGCCATGTAGCCGTCGCCCGTGCTCTTGACGACCTCGCCGTGATACGCGGCGATCGTCCCGCCGACGAGCACCTCGTGCTCGTCACGCACCGAGTCGTATCGATCCTCCCCGAGCGCAACCAGCGACTCCGTCGAACCGACCAGATCGGTGAACAACAACGTGACCGTACCGGCCCCCGCCACAACAGCAGCGTAGGTCTGGTCGTGATGTCGGCGTCGACGTCTCAATGATCGACGCCGGCGTTCGGCCCAAGGCTCAGGCGTACGTGTTGCGTTCACGTCCTCGAACTTGGATAGAAACAGTCGCGGCGATCCTCGAGACCCGCTGCCCTGCCACCGTGATGGTTAGCTTCTGAGCGAAGCGGCCGCTCCTGGGTTCTCGCTGCGACACGGTAAAGGGAATGAACCTTTACCTGGGTGCGGGCGGCCATCCTCGAGGGAGACCATCGCTGACCGCTCGACGGCGACCGCCGTGTGCACCGTTCACCCGGCTCGGCGATGTCCCTTCGTCTTGGCATCGACCGTCACCGGTAGGTGGTTGCGCGCCGCCCACTGGGGCGACAGGAGGTGCCGCGCCGAGACGTCGTCGCGGATGGTGGTGCGCAGGAAGGCGACCACGTACTGCACGGTGATCCGGTGGGCCTTCTCGATGGGAATCAGCTTCGGCCCACAGCCCTGGTTTTTGGCGGCCGACGCGAGCGGCGGAGCCGGTGACAGGCCCGCGTCCTGGAGCGCCGCGAGTTGGTCGCAGACGTTGGTGAACGAAAGGTGGCCGGCTCGGTGGATGTTCACTCGCCACGCCGCCGGTGATGCCGAGATCCCCCGCCAGGTTTCAGCGGCACGCTCGGGGTCGGCGGTGCCGTACAGCAGCAGCGTGGGGACGTCGATCGCCGCGAGGGGTTCGGCGAGGAGCTCCGACGTTCCATGTCGCGCCACCAGCGCCACGGGCGTGGCGGCGATGGGAATGATGGCGTCGACCCGCTCGTCGGGGCCCCAACCCTGGTAGCCGCCGGCCATGGCCAGCGCGGTGAAGCCGCCGTAGGAAAAGCCGGTCACGGCGATCCGCGACTCGTCCACCGTGCAGTTCCCGCGAGTCACTGCGTGCTTTGTCTGGTCTGCGCCCGACCGCGGCATCTGTTTGGGAAGCAGCACGTCGTGCCGCTCCAGAGGGGGACTCCTCCTATCATTCGCTCCACATTCGAGCGCGCCCACGGCCTCAAGGAGGTTCGATGGTCGCTCGACAAGTTCCCTCAAAGGGTGCGAAACGCCGTGCGCGGTTCCGGTGTTGCGTACCCGCAGACGCGTTCGGGGTGTGACGCGCATGGGAGCCGCGTCAGCTCGGTCGCCGTCGAATGAGCATCTCGGCTACGACGAGCACGACGCCCAAGAAGTCACCCAGATCGCGCGGGGCATCGCGACCGCAGTCGCACCCGAGAGCGGCCTGACCGACGTGCAGGCTGCGCTCCTCGAGGCGGTCGCCGGTGCCCTCACCCAAATCGAGGTCGACTACCGCCAGCTGGAGCCGTTGGGGCCTAAGGAGCTGGCCAAAGTGCTGGAAGGCCGCGACGAGAGCTTCCGTCAGCGCATCGTCCACCACATGGTGCTCGGGGAGCTTGTCCTGCGGCCGCTTCCGCCACAGGTCGCGTTGCGCGTGGCGAAGTACGCGCAGGCACTCGGGGTCGATGACCGCTTTGTGCGGGTCGCCCGCCGCTACGCGCAGGGCGCGTTCGGTCTGGCCTGGATGGACCTGCGACGCAGCGGATTCGCTGAGCACATCCGCCGGGCCGACATGGGCCAGCTTCGGACCAGGGCCGAGGTGGCGGACCCTTTTAGCGCGACCGAGGTTGACCCGGAGCTCGAAGCGCGTTGGGCCGCCTTTTGCGAGCTTCCTCGAGAATCGCTGGGCCGGGCCGTGTGGGAACTGTACGACAGTCGCGGCTTCGCGCTGCCCGGCACCGCGGCCGGTCCGTCCGTGTACCTCGCCCAGCACGACTTCGTCCATGTGCTTGCCGACTACGGGACCAACCTCAAGGGTGAGCTCGAGGTGTTCGGGTTCATCGGACGTGCCGACCCTGACCCCAAGGGGTTTGCCTGGCTCGCGACCCTGATCGGCCTCTTCGAGACCGGGTATATCGCTGACACCGGCTTCTTCGAGCGCGACGTTCGGGAACGCAACATCCAGGCCCCGGGCATGCACTTCCGAGTCGGCGACGCCATCCGAAGGGGCAAGATCGTGAGCGAGCGCTACGGCACCGATCTCTTCGAGGTCGATTACCACGAAGTGGCGGATCGGCCGGTAAGCGAGGTACGGCTGATGCTGCACATGCCCGAGAAGTCGCCCGAAGCACGGAAGAGTGGGTCGGCCGGCGCGTTCGAACGAGCTGGAATGTCGGAGCTCCAGCGACGATTCGCCTACGAGCGTGAACGGGACGAACGGGAGAGGTCGTGAACTTCACTCAGATCATCTCTGTCCGGTCTGACCATCCGGACGCGATCGTGCGGCTGCTCGAAGAGTGGGATCGGAGCCAAGCCGAGACCGACGTCATGGGGTACGCGGGGACCCACGTACTCGCCGACCGTGAGAACCCGGGCCAGTACCTGATCATCGCCGAGTTCGCCGTCGTCGACCCCGACGTGTCCGCCGTCGAAGAAGCCGCGCGCAATAACGAGCGACCCGAGACGCAGGAGTGGGCGAGGAAACTCCTCGAGGTCATTGAGGGGGAGCCGGTCTACCACCACTACGACGAGCTCTACAGGACCGGCTGACCGGCGGCGCGCTTTCGCATCTGGCTCACGCCACGGGCGGTTCAGGACGCCCCGCCGGTTTCCGCGTTCACCAACGCGCCTCCGCCGCGTCTTTCTGGCGTAGGCAGCCAGGGTTCCTAAATGGGCGCGACGACGGGCAGCAGGTCATCGAGGACCGTTCGCAGACCGGCGGTCAACAGATCGACGAGCTGACCGAGCTCGGCGAGCCGCCAGGCAGCCAAAGGAGCGCCGAACGCGGTTCTCAACCTTCTTGGAGAACGCGTAGGTGAGGCGGATAAGCGGCGGACGGTGACTGAAGTTGCCCGCTTCGATTGCCTGTTCTGATGCGAGGTCGCTACTACCGATGAGGTGACGGACTGGCACCCGGACACACGGCGGAGCCACGACGGTCGAAGCAGTGATTCCTGCTGACTAATCGTCGTCGCGCCAAGACACGCGATACGCAGTGATGGGCTCTGGCAGTCCCTTGAGCTGCACGAGGCCGCGATGTTCGAAGCGGAACTGCTTACCGACCGACAGTTCCCGAACGGCAACAGACGCCGCGATCTCGCCTGCTGCCGCGAGAGCACAAAGGCGGGCCGCGAGTTGTACCGCAGCGCCGAACAGGTCGTCATTGCCATCTGTGAGCGGCTCGCCAGCGCTGATACCGATCTTTACGTCGAGAGGAACCGCGCTCGACTGGTTGTAATCATGGAAGGCTCGCTGCGCCGCGATCGCGAACGCCACGGCCGAAGCGACGGAAGTGAATGCCGCCATGATTCCGTCACCCGTGTGCTTCACCTCGCGGCCGCCGCGGGTCGAGAGCTCGTCGCGAATCATCTTGTTGTGAACGCCCAGGACCTCCAAGTGCCCGTCATCTCCGAGCCGCGAGGTCTTGGTCTCGACGCCGATGGTGTTGGCATCGCCCGACAGTGTGGGCGTCGAGGGGTCTGCCGCGGCTTTCCTTCGAAGCGGACGTGCCCCCGGCCTTATTCGGCCGGGGGCACGTCCACACTGAGTCGTTGGAGCGTTACCCGGTGACCCTCGGCGCAGCCGTTACCGGAACCGCAGCCGACGGTGCAGCTGCCGGGCCGGGCGGACCCGGCGGTCCGGGCGGAGCAGGCGGCGTCACCGGCGCCGCAACGCAGGGTCCT
>Ga0137372_10002731_pt1 | contig 17103 bp, 28 predicted proteins | sample SagtaG_6_FD_104911 | JGI IMG/M metagenome (GOLD analysis project Ga0137372, IMG submission 104911) | Vadose zone soil microbial communities from Sagehorn Ranch, Mendocino, California, USA - Sage1_R_60_16 metaG | ecosystem: Environmental > Terrestrial > Soil > Vadose zone | place: USA...
CGAGTGGAAGGCCGTCCCGCAGGCCACAACGAACACCTTGTCCACCGCCTCGAGCTGCCCGGCTCGAAGGTCCAGCTCGTCGAGCGCCAGACGACCCCGAGAGTCGGTTCGGCCCCGAAGCGTGTCTCGGACGGCGGCGGGCTGTTCGTGGATCTCCTTGAGCATGAAGTCGGGGAACCCGGCCTTCTCGGCGGCCTCGAGCGTCCACGTGACCTCCACCGGCTGGGCGGGAATCTCCTTCCCGTCGAGGTCGGAGATCCGGACCGAGTTCGCCCGGATCTCCACCACCTGGCCCTCGGAGATGGGGACGAACGTCCGGGTGCGCTGCATGAGTGCCGGGATGTCGGAGGCCAGCATGTTCTCGCCCTGCCCAAGTCCCACCACCAGGGGAGACGAGAGCTTCATGCCCACGATGAGGTCCGGATCGTCGACCGAGGTCACCACCAGCGCGTACGCCCCCGTGAGCAGCCGGGCCACGGCTCGGACCGCTCCTGCCAAATCCCCGTCGTACGCCTCCTCCAGCAGGTGGGCAACGCACTCGGTGTCGGTCTCGGAAACGAGGGTGTGGCCGTCCTTGACCAGCCGGTCCCGAAGCGCCTTGTGGTTCTCGATGATCCCGTTGTGGATCACCGCGATCCGCCCGGCGCAGTCGACGTGTGGGTGCGCGTTGAGGTCGGTGGGCCCTCCGTGCGTGGCCCACCGGGTGTGTCCCATCCCGACCCGGCCCGTCACCTCGCCCGTCGTGGCCAGCACGCCCTCGAGTTCGGAGAGCTTGCCGGCCCGCTTCACCACCCGGAGGGATCCGTCCAGGACGGCCACCCCGGCCGAGTCGTAGCCGCGATATTCGAGCCGGCGAAGCCCTTCCAGCAGGATGGGAAGCGCCTCGTCGGGGCCGACGTAGCCCACGATCCCGCACATGAGGGGTCAATGGTACCCCCCGGCCCGGGCCGCTCCCACATCGACCAACGGTCGGAGATCTCCCTCTTGGAGTACCGGCCGGGCCCCTCCGGTCAGCCGAGCGAGGCCCGAACCGCCCCGCAGATGGCCTCGGCGTGCAGCCGGGCGTCCTCCTCGGTGGGAGCCTCGACCATCACCCGCACCAGGGGCTCGGTCCCCGAGGCCCGAACCAGCACCCGGCCCCGCGCGCCCAGGGCCCCTTCGGCCGATCGCACCGCGGCCCACACGGCCTCGGCGGAGTCGAGCCCGCCCCGGTCGGACACCTCCACGTTCAGGAGCACCTGGGGGAACTTCTCCATCTGGCCGGCCAGATCGGCCACCGTGACCCCCTTCCTGGTGGCCAGGGTGAGGAACTGGACGCCGGTCAGCAGCCCGTCACCGGTGGTGGCATGCCGGAGGAAGATGACGTGCCCCGACTGCTCTCCGCCCAGCACCGCGCCCGAACGATGCATCTCCTCCAGCACGTAGCGGTCCCCGACCTTCGTCTCGATCATCCGGATCCCGGCCCGCTCCATGCACAGCCGGAACCCGAGGTTCGCCATCACGGTGCTCACCACAACCGATCCGGGAAGCTCCCCGGCCTCGTGGAGCGCGAGGGCGCACGCCGCGAGAACCTGGTCGCCGTCGACCACGTTCCCCTGATGGTCGGCGAACATCGCCCGGTCGGCGTCCCCGTCGTGCGCCACGCCGGCGTCGGCGCCGGCTTCGACCACGGCCTTGGCCAGGACCTCGGGGACGGTGGCCCCGCACCCCTCGTTGATGTTCCACCCGTCGGGCCGGTCGTTGATCGGGATGACGTCGGCCCCCAGCCGCCGGAGAAGCTCCGGCGCGGCGCTCCACGCGGCTCCGTTCGCACAGTCCACCACGATGCGCATGCCGTCCAGAGATCCTCCGGCCGAAGACAGCAGGTGGCCCAGATAGCGCTCCTCGGCCCGGTCGGACGGATGCACCCGGCCCACGGCTCGCCCCTCCGGGCGGGGCCCGTCGACCCGGGCGATCAGCTGCTCGATCTCGTCCTCGACCTCGTCGGGCAGCTTGGAGCCCCCCGGACCGAAAAACTTGATCCCGTTGTACTCGGCGGGGTTGTGCGACGCGGAGATGACCGCCCCGGCTTGGGCCCCGAGATCGACGGTGTGAAAGGCCACGGCGGGGGTGGGGCACACCCCGAGCAGGAGGGCGTCGCCGCCGGCCGAGCAGATCCCGGCCACCAGCGCCGCCTCAAGGAATTCCCCGGATCCCCGGGTGTCCCGACCCACCGTGATCTTGGGTCGCCCCTCCCCTGGCTCGGTCAGTGCGATCACGGCGGCCCGTCCGAGATCGAGGGCCAGCGTCCCGGTCAGGTCCCGGTTCGCCACGCCCCGTACCCCGTCGGTGCCGAAGAGCCCCCCCATGCTCAGCCCCCCGCCCGCTCAGTCACGGTCCGACCCTCACGATTCCGGCTATCTTACGGAGTGCGAAATGACCCACTTCGATCTCTCCGCCGGTGACGTTCCCGCCTCCGGGCGCCTCGTGCTCGTGTTCTCCTCCTCCAGCATCCCCGAGGGGCTCCTGGCCAAGGGACTGCTGGAGTCCGAGGGCATCTCGGTGTTCGTGAAGGGCGAGAGCGAGGGGCCGTACCGGATGGGCCCGGTCTACCTGTTCGTCCCCGAAGAGGTCGAGGTCCAGGCTCGCCTGGCCCTGGCCGAGGCGGCTTCCGGAGCCCGATCGACCGCCCACTCCGACGTCGCCGAAACGGCCGGGGGATCCGAAGAGGAGGCCGCCGACCCCGGCTAGCCGCCGCGGTCGAGCCCGGGGGCCGGTTCCTATCGCTTCGAGTACTGGGGCGCCTTCCGGGCCTTCTTCAGGCCGTACTTTCGGCGCTCCTTCTCCCTGGCGTCCCGGGTGAGCATGCCCTCCCGCTTGAGGTCGGGGCGCAGGGACGGGTCGAGCTCCATGAGCGCCCGGGCCACGCCCTGGCGCAGCGCCCCGGCCTGGCCGCTCACGCCGCCGCCCACGAGGCGGGCCAGGACGTCGAAGTCCTTGTCCCTGCCCACCAGCCGGAGCGGAGCGGTGGCGATCATCCGGTGCACCCGGGAGGGGAAGTAGTCCTCGAGCGGGCGGCCGTTCAGCACGAACCGGCCGGTCCCCTCGACCAGCCGAACTCTGGCCACCGCCTCCTTGCGCCGCCCGGTCGCGTTCGATCGGCCGGCCGGCCTCACGGTCGTGTCCATCGCCATCTACGACTCCTCGGTCTTCGACCGGCGGGTGGTCCCCGCCTCCTTCTTCCTTCGGGGCGAGCTCGCCTTCGCCCGGGCGGGCGTGGCCGCTTCCTTCCCACGGGCGGTGGACGCCTTGCGGCGCCGGGTGGGGGCGCCTTCCTTCTTCTGGGCCGAGGTGGACGCCTTCCGGGCCCGACCGGGCGCCGCCGCCTTCTCCCCTCGGGCCGGGCCGGTCTTCCTCGTCGAGTCCTTCGAGTCTTTCGAGCCCTTCGAGCCGGATCCCTTGCCGGAGGTCGAAGCCTTGGGGGCGGGCTGAGGCTTCGGGCGGGGGGGCTTCGGCGTGGGCAGCCCCTCCCATCTCGGCACCGCGCCCAGCGCCAGCGCGGACGGCTGCTGCGCCTCGTGGGGATGGTCGGCGCCCGCGTAGACCTTGAGCTTCGTGATCATCTCCCGGCCCAGGCGGTTCTTGGGCAGCATCCCCTTGACTGCCTTCTCCACCGCGAGGACTGGCCGCTCGGCCAGCAGCCGGGCGTACCCGATCTCCCGCAGGCCCCCCGGGTACCCGGAGTGCCGGTAGTAGACCTTCTCGTTCTCCTTGCCCCCCGTGAGGCGCACACCGCGGGCGTTCACCACGATCACGTGGTCGCCGGTGTCGACGTGCGGGGCGAAGATCGGCTTGTGCTTGCCGCGCAGGACCTTGGCGACCTCGGAGGCCAGCCTGCCCAGCACGGCGCCATCGGCATCGACGACGTACCAGCGCCGTTCGATGTCGCGCGGCCGAGGCGAGAAGGTCCTTGAGGTTGTGGTCATGACTGTCGAAAAAAGCGGCCGGGACCGGCCGACCAGGCAGTATACCGGCGGGAGCTTGCCATCGTCATGCGGACGGCGCGGCCCTGGAAGGATGGGCGGTCGCGGGGCGTTCGTATAGTTGGATCATGGGTTCCCCTTCGAACAGCGGCCGGGCGATCCGACGGCGCCGGCTCGCCGTCCGGTCCCTTCCGGGCCTGGGCCGGATGGACGGCTCGGCCGCAGGTGCGGTCCTGGTCGCGCTGTGCATCCTGTACGTGGTGTGGGGCTCCACGTATCTGGCCATCCAGGTGGCCATCCGAACCATCCCTCCGCTGCTCATGGCCTCCATCCGATTCCTCGTCGCGGGGGCGATCCTGTTCGCCTGGTCGGTCCGGCGCGGCGACCGAGCCGATCAGGTGGGCCCGGCCCAATGGCGGGCCGCGGCCATCGTCGGAGGGGCGCTGCTCCTGGGCGGCAACGGCGGCGTGGTGTGGGCCGAGCATCGCCACGTCCCCACGGGCGTGGTGGCTCTGATCGTGGCGAGCATCCCCCTGTGGATGGCCCTGATCGACCGGGTCGCCACCGGCCAGCGGCTGGCCCGGCCCGCCGTGCTTGGGTTGCTGCTGGGATTCGCCGGCCTGGCCGTTCTGGTGGGACGACCCGGAGGTTCGATCGACGCCACGGGGGTGGGCGTGGCCCTCCTCGCCGCCCTGCTGTGGTCGGGAGGGTCTGTCTTCGCGCGTCACGCTCCCCTGCCATCCAGGCCCCTGGTCGGAGCGGCGATGGAGATGCTGGCCGGAGGGGCGCTGCTGGGCGTGGTCGCGGTCGCCGCGGGAGAGCTCGGGGACGTCCACGTCCACTCGATGTCGGGCAAGTCCCTTGCGGCCCTGGCATACCTGGTGGTGTTCGGATCGCTGGTCGCGTTCAGCGCCTACGCGTGGCTCCTCGGGCACGCCCGCCTATCCCTCGTCTCCACCTACGCGTACGTGAACCCCGTGGTGGCCGTGCTGCTGGGCTGGGCGATCCTGTCGGAAGCGATCACCGGCCGGGTCCTGCTCGCCAGCGCGGTCATCGTCGCCGCCGTGGCCCTCATCGTCACGGCCAGGACCATGCCGGAGCGCCTCCCGCCGCCCACCGACGCCGGCCCGCTCGAGGGTCCGGAAGCTCAGCGGCGGCGGCCGTAGCCCACCCGGACCAGCGTCAGCCCGTGGGCCGGCGCCATCGGTCCGGCGGCCCCGCGGCTCCGGGCCGCCAGGATCCCCGGCATGGCGTCGGGGTCGATCCTCCCGTCCCCCACCCACGCCAGCGTGCCGGCCAGGCTGCGGACCATCTGATGGAGGAAGCTCGGGGCAACGGCCCTGATGCCGACCCGATCCCCTTTGGAGACGACGGTGAGCGTCCGGAGCGTCCTGACGGTGCCCGCCTGCCGTCCCGGGACCCGGCAGAACGAGGCGAAGTCGTGGTTTCCCACCAGATGGCCGGCGGCGGTCCGCATCGATGAGACCACGAGCTCCCCGGGCCGATGCCAGACATACCTGGCGTCGAAGGGATCCGGAACGGGACCCGTGTCGATGCGATAGAGATACTCGCGGGACGTGGCGCTGTGGCGGGCGTCGAAGCCCTGGGGGGCCCACCTGGCCTCCCGGACCACGACCTCCGGGGCGAGCATGGCGTTCAGGGCGCGCTGGACCCGCTCCGGGTCGAGGTGGCCTGGGGCGGGGAACGAGGCGACCTGGCCCCGGGCGTGCACCCCCGCGTCCGTCCGCCCCGCCACCGACAGGTGCGGCGGCTTCCCCACCAGCCGCCCCAGGGCCTCTTCGAGCACCCCCGCGACGGTACGGACCTCGGGCTGCCTGGCCCACCCCCGGAAGTCGGTCCCGTCGTACGCGATGAGCAACCGCATGACGCTCACCGAGTCGTCCCCCGGGGCGGCCGAGCGGGAGCGGGGCAGTAGCGCTATTCCTCCTCGGGCAGGAGCTCGATCAGCGCCATCGAGGCTCCGTCGCCCGAGCGCTGCCCGAGCTTCAGGATCCGCGTGTAGCCCCCCTGCCGCTCCGCGAAGCGAGGGCCGATCTCCGAGAACAGCTTGTGCACCACGTCTCGGTCGGGGATCGTCCGCAGGACCTGGCGACGGGCGTGGACGTCCCCCCGCTTGGCGAAGGTGATCAGGTGCTCTGCGAGCGGACGGACCGCCTTGGCCTTGGCCTCGGTGGTCTTGATCCGGCCGTGCTGGAAGAGCTGCGACGCCAGCGTCCCGAGGAGCAGCCGCTCGTGGTCCGGCCCCGCGCCGAGCCGTGGTCCCTTCCGGGGGCTGGGCATCTAGTCCTCCCGCAAGCCCAGGCCGAGGTCTTCGAGCTTGGCCTTGACCTCGTCGATGGACTTCTGCCCGAAGTTGCGGATGTCCATCAGCTCGGCCTCGCTCTTCTGCACGAGCTCCCCGACGGTATTGATCCCCTCACGCTTCAGGCAGTTGTAGGAGCGCACCGACAGGTTCAGGTCCTCGATGGTGAGCGCCAGGTCTCCGGACAGCACCGTGTCCGTCTGGGCGGGGCCGACGGTGAGGCCGGGACTCACGGCCAGCTCACCGAACAGGTTCACCAGCTCCGAGAGGGTGCTCCCGGCGGAGGCCACCGCCTCACGAGCCGTGATCGACCCGTCGGTCTCGACGTCCAGGATCAGGCGGTCCCGGTCGGTCATCTGCTCGACCCTGGTGTTCTCCACCGCGTAGGTCACCCGGCGGACCGGGGAGAAGATCGAGTCGACCGGGATCACCCCGATGGGGTCCCGGGCGTTCTTGTTGCGCTCGGCGGGCACGTATCCGACGCCCCGCTGGATCACCATCTCGAGTTCGAGGGTGGCCCCCCGGCCGAGGGCGGCGATGTGCTGCTCCTCGTTCAGGATCTCGACACCGGCGGGCGGCTGGATGTCTCCGGCCGTCACGTCCGCGGGCCCCTTGGCCCGAAGGTACGCGCTGACCGGTTCCTCCTCCTCCGACCGGATCACCACCTGCTTCAGGTTCAGGATGATGTCCGTCACGTCCTCGGTCACCTTGGGGATGGTCGAGAACTCGTGGAGCACGCCGTCGATCTTGACCGACGAGATGGCGGCGCCGGGGATCGACGAGAGCAGGGTTCGCCGCAGGGCGTTCCCGAGCGTGTAGCCGAATCCGGGCTCCAGGGGCTCGATGACGAACTTCGAGCGCCTCGGGCCGATGGTCTCTTCCTGGATCTGGGGTCGTGCGACGATGAGCAACTCGTTTGCACCTCCTGGCGGAGGATCAGCCATTCCTACTCCGCCTTCGCTTCCTCCCGCCGCCGGGACAGCCGGGGCGACGGGGCCTTCGAGCGTCCGGCTAGACGCGCCGCCTCTTGCGGGGGCGGCACCCGTTGTGCGGGACCGGGGTGACGTCCTGGATCCCCAGGATCTCGAGCCCGGTCGCGGCGAGGGACCGGATCGCGGTCTCCCGGCCGGAGCCGGGACCCTTCACGAACACGTCGACCTTCGTCAGGCCATGCTCCTGCGCACGCCGGGCCGCCGCCTCGGCGGCCAGCTGGGCGGCGAAGGGCGTCGACTTTCGGGATCCCTTGAACCCCACGTTGCCGGCGCTGGCCCACGACAGCGTGTTGCCGTCGAGGTCGGTGATGGTGACGATCGTGTTGTTGAACGTCGACTTGATGTGGGCCTGACCGTGGGCGATGTTCTTCTTCTCCCGTCTCCGCGGCTTCTTCGTCTTCGGCTTGGCCATTGCGCTCTCCCCTACTTCCCCTTCTTGCGCCGCACGCCGACGGTCTTCTTGGGGCCCTTGCGGGTTCGGGCGTTGGTGTGCGTCCGCTGGCCGCGGACCGGCAGGCTCCGGCGGTGCCGGATCCCCTGGTACGAACCGATCTCGATCTTGCGCTTGATGTCCTGAGCCACGTCGCGGCGGAGATCGCCCTCGACCTTGTAGCTGCGGTCGATGAAGTCGCGGATCCGGACGACCTCCTCGTCGGTGAGATCGCGAATCTTGCGGCCCCCGTCGAGGTCCACGCCGGTCACGATCTGCCTGGCCCTGGTGGGGCCGATCCCGTAGATGTACCGAAGGGCGACGTCCACCCGCTTGTCGCGGGGGAGGTCCACGCCTGCGATCCGAGCCATACTCCGGTCCTCCTACCCTTGCCGCTGCTTGTGGCGCGGGTTCGAGCAGATCACCATGACCCGGCCGTGGCGGCGGATCAGCTTGCACCGCTCGCACATCTTCTTCACAGACGGACGAACCTTCATGCTCCCGCTCCTCCGCTCACCGGTACCGGTAGACGATCCGCCCTCGCGTCAGGTCGTACGGCGAGAGCTCCACCAGGACCCGGTCCCCCGGGAGGATCCGGATGTAATGCATCCGCATCTTCCCGGAGATGTGGGTCAAGACCCTGTGTCCGTTGTCAAGCTCCACCCGGAACATGGCATTGGGCAGGGGTTCGACCACCGTGCCCTCGACCTCGATAGCATCTTTCTTCGCCAAGCTCCCGGGATTCCTCTCCGAACACGCCAAAAGCGCCCCGAGACGCGCCCGGAGCACGAAGGCAGTATACGGCCACCGGTGCGAAACCGTCTACCGGCCGAGAGGTCAGGAGGGCGGGCCCGAAGCCCTTTCTCACCCGCGGGCGGTCAGGACGTCGACCCCTTCGTCGGTCACCGCGATGGTGTGTTCGAAGTGGGCGGACAGTGCCCCGTCGGCCGTCACCACCGTCCATCGATCGGCCAGCACCCTGGTCCGCCAGTCGCCGGCGTTCACCATCGGCTCGACCGCGCACACCAGGCCCGGCTTCATCACAGGACCCCGGCCGGGATCGCCGTAGTTCGGGATCTGGGGATCCTCGTGCAGGGCCCGCCCGATCCCATGGCCGACGTACTCCCGGACCACGCTGAAGCCGGCGCCCTCCACGACCTGCTGCACGGCATGCCCCACGTCCGACAGGCGGGCGCCCACCCTGATCTGGGAGATCGCGGCCTCGAGGGAGTCCTCCGTCACCCGGACCAGCTTCTCGGCGACGTCCGAGGGCGGCGAACCGACGAACACCGTTACCGCGGAATCTCCGTGGTAGCCATCCCACACCGCCCCGACGTCCAGGGAGATCAGGTCGCCGTCGCGCAGGACCCTGGGGCCGGGGATCCCGTGAACAACCTGGTCGTTCACCGAGGTGCAGATCGAAGCGGGAAACCCTCGGTACCCCTTGAACGACGGCGTGCATCCCTCCGACCGGATGCTCTCCTCGGCCAGGGCGTCGAGATCGGCGGTGGTCATGCCGGGGCGGACCGACTCCATCAGACGCTCCACCGTCTGGGCGGTGACATGGCCGGCTCGGCGCATCCGTTCGATCTCATCCGCAGACTTGAGCACGATCACGGCCGGGCCTCCTGCTCGAGCGCGCCCACGGCTCGCACGGCCCGTTCGGTCACGTCGGGCTCGGGCCCCACCGCCTCGACCACCCGCAGCAACCCCCGGTTCCGGTAGAAGTCCCACAGGGGGGCCGTGCTCAGGTGGTAGACCTCGAGGCGACGCCTGACGATCTCCTCGCGATCGTCGTCCCGCTGGATCAGTGCGCCGCCGCACCGGTCGCACACTCCGTCGACCTTGGGAGGGTCCAGCGCCACGTTCGTGGACTCCCCGCACCGCGAGCAGGTCCGCCTCCCGGCGATCCGCTTCACCGCGAGCTCGTCGGGCAGGTCGAAGGCGAGGACGGCCGTCAGGGGCCGCCCCATCTCGTCCAGCCGCCGCTCCAGGGCGTCCGCCTGGGCGGTGGTCCTGGGAAAGCCGTCGAGGATGAACCCGTCCGAGGAACCGAGCGCCTGGGCCACCATCTCCACCACCACGTCGTCGGGGACCAGCTCGCCGGCGTCCATGTACTTCTTCGCCAGCTGGCCGAGCTCGGTGCCGTTCCGTACGTGATCGCGGAACAGGTCGCCGGTCCCGATCAGCTCGATCCCGTAGCGCTCGCTGAGCCTCCGGGCCTGCGTGCCCTTCCCCGCCCCAGGGGGGCCAAGGAGCACGATCCGCACTACCGGAGGAATCCCTCGTAGTGCCGCATCATCAGCTGGGATTCGAGCTGCTTCATGGTCTCCAGGGCCACGCCGACGGTGATCAGGATCGTGGTCCCCCCGAACGGGAAGGCCGAGATGGCCCAGAACGCCAGGAAGATCGACGGGATCAGGGCGATGGCTGCCAGGAACAGCGAGCCCGGCAACGTGATGCGGTTCAGGATGTTTGAGAGATACTCGGCGGTCGGGCGTCCCGGTCGGATGCCGGGGATGAACCCCCCGTACTTCCGGATGTTGTCGGCGGTCTCGATGGGGTTGAACGTGATCGCCGTGTAGAAGTAGGCGAAGAAGACCACCAGGGTTCCGTAGATGAGCATGTAGACCGGGTTCGACTGCCGCAGCAGCGTGTTGTTGACGAAGTTCTGGAACCAGGACACGTGGACCACGTTCTGCAGCAGGCTCGGGAAGTAGAGCACCGAGGCGGCGAAGATGATCGGGATGACCCCCGCCTGGTTCACCTTCAGCGGGATGTACGTGGACTGGCCGCCCATCATCCGCCGCCCCACCACCCGCTTGGCGTACTGCACCGGGATCCGGCGCTGCCCCTGCTCCATGAACACGACGGCCAGGATGATGGCGATGCCCAGCGCGAGCAGGAAGTAGAACTTGAATGCCCCGGCCTGCTTCAGGATCGCGTCGCCCTCGGCCGGAAGCCGCGAGATGACGCTGGTGAAGATCAGGATGGACATCCCGTTGCCGATCCCGCGCTGGGTGACCAGCTCGCCCAGCCACATGATCATCGCGGTGCCGGCGGTCAGCGTGATCACGATCAGCGCCACCCGCGGGGCGGTGAACACCCGGATCACGTCGAACTGGCTGTGGAACAGGAACACCAGCCCGGTGGACTGGAGCAGCGCCAGCGTGACGGTCATGTAGCGGGTCCACTGGGTGATCTTCTTCATCCCGATCTCGCCCTGCTTCTGCCACTGTTCGAGCTTGGGGATCACCACGGTGAGGAGCTGCATGATGATCGAGCTCGTGATGTACGGCATGATCCCGAGCGAGAAGACGGCGAACCGGGTCAGCGCCCCTCCCGAGAACAGGTCGATGAACGAGAGGGCTCCCAGGCCCTTGGCCTGGCTGGTGATGCCGGCCAGCTTGGACAGATCGACGTCGGGCACCGGGACGTGGGATCCCAGCCGGAACACGGCGATGATGGCCAGCGTGAACAGGATCTTCTTTCGAAGATCCGGGATCTTGAACGCGTTGACGAAGGCCTTCAGCATCGCGCCGGCACCCTCCTGACGGCCAGAGCCCTCAGTCTACCGCTCGTCGATGATCTCGACGGACCCGCCGGCCGCCTCGATCTTCGACCTCGCGGAGGCGGAGACCGACTGGGCCCGCACGACGAGCGGCCGATCGACGTCCCCCCGCCCGAGCACCTTCACCGGTAGCCCGTCCCGAACCAGGCCCCGTTCTCGAAGGACCTGGGGGCCGATCTCGGAGCCGGCGTCGAACACCTGGGCCAGCCGGTCCACGTTCACCACCGCGACCTCCTTGCGGTTCGGGTTGGTGAAGCCCTTGAGCTTCGGAACCCGGCGCTGGAGGGGCATCTGTCCTCCTTCGAACCCCTGCTTGGTCTGGTTGCGGGCCTTGAGCCCCTTGGTGCCCCGGCCGGCCGTCTTGCCCTGGCCGGCCGCCTTGCCCCGGCCCACCCGCTTCCGGTCCCGGACGGCGCCCTCGGGCGGCCTCAGATGATGGAGCTTCATCCTTCCTCCCCCGCAACCTCTTCCACCGTGACCAGGTGGGCGACCTTGGCGATCATCCCCCTGATCTCGGGCCGGTCCTCCTTCACCACCGAGTCCCTGAGGCGATGCAGCCCCAGGGCCCGGACCGTGGCTTTCTGGTCCCTGGGCCGGTCGATGGCGCTCCTGATCTGGGTGACCCGCAGCCTAGGAGGCATCGGCTTCCTCCAGGCCCGCCTCGGCCCGCTTGGCCGCCATGGCCACCTGGGCCTCGGCCACCGCGTCGAGCATTGCCCTGGGGGCCACGTCGGCGACCGCCAGTCCCCTGGCACGGGCGATGTCCTCCGGGCGCTTGAGCTGGTGCAGCGCGGTGATGGTGGCGTTCACGATGTTGATCGGGTTGCCCGAGCCCAGCGACTTCGACAGGATGTCCTTGATCCCGGTGGCCTCGACCACCGCCCGGACCGGGCCCCCGGCGATGACCCCGGTTCCCGGCGCGGCGGGCTTGAGCAGGACCACCCCGGCGCTGTCCTCCCCGATCACCTCGTGGGGGATGGTCGTTCCCATCATCGGGACCTCGAACATGGCCCGCCGGGCCACCTCCACGCCCTTCTGGATGGCCGCCGGGACCTCCTTCGCCTTGCCGTAGCCGACCCCAACCCGGCCGGCGCCGTCCCCCACCACCACGAGCGCGGCGAAGCTGAACCGCCGGCCACCCTTCACCACCTTGGCCACGCGGTTGATCGAGACCACCCGCTCCTCGTACGGGGATCGTTCGGCCCCCGAGTCGTACCGTCGCTGGCTCAAATCTCCAGTCCTCCCTCTCGTGCCCCTTCGGCCAGCGCCCTGACCCGCCCGTGGTACAGGCGTCCGCCCCGGTCGAACACCGCGCGTTCGATGCCCGCGGACTTCGCTCGCTCGGCCAGGAGCTTGCCGACCTGCTTGGCTCGGGCGGACTTGTCGCCCTCCGCCCCCGCCAGATCGGAGGCCGAGGCCACCGTCCGGCGACCCAGGTCATCCACGAGCTGGGCGTAGATGTGCCGGTTCGAGCGATACACGGCCAGCCGGGGGCGCTGGGGGCTGCCCGAGACCTTCTTCCGGACCCGCCCGTGCCGGCGCAGCCGGGCCACGCGCTTCGCCTCGACCCGCATGCTACGCGGCTCCCTTCGCGGCCTTGCCCGCCTTCTTCCGGACGTGCTCCCCCTCGTACCGGATGCCTTTGCCCTTGTACGGCTCGGGCTTGCGGGCCTTCCGGACGTTCGCCGCGATCTCCCCGACCAGCTGCTTGTCGATCCCCCGGATCACGATCCTGTTGGGAGCGGGCACCTCGAACTCGATGCCCTCGGGGGGCCGGAACGACACCGGATGGGAGAACCCCACGGCCAGCTCGAGGTCGGCTCCCTTGAGCACGGCGCGGTACCCGACGCCCACGATCTCCAGCCGCTTCTCGTAGCCCTGGGTCACGCCCTCGACCATGTTCGCGATCAGGGTTCGGGTCAGGCCGTGCAGGGAGCGGTGGTCGCGCTCGTCGCTGGGCCGCTCCACCCGAACCGTGCCGTCCACGAGCAGGATCCGCATGTCGGGATGGAAGCTCTGCTGGAGCTGGCCACGCGGGCCCTTCACGGACACGCGCGAGCCGTCCACCGAGACGTCGACCCCGGCGGGCACGGCAATGGGCTCTTTTCCGATCCTGGACATGGCTGCTTCGACCCTCTTCTCGGAACGCCTACCAGACGTGGGCGAGGACCTCGCCCCCGATCCCCCGCTTCTTGGCCTGACGGTCGGTGATGAGCCCCTGCGACGTAGACAGGATAGCGATGCCCATCCCGCCCAGCACCCTCGGGATCTCGTCCCGGCCTGCGAACACCCGTCGCCCCGGGGTGGAGATCCGCTGGATGCCGTTGATGGTCCGCTGCTGGTTCGGGCCGAACTTCAGATGCAGGACGATCCGCCGATCCTTGCCCTCGCCCTCCACCGACGAATCCTGGACGTAGCCCTCGCGGACGAGGATCTCCGCGATGCGCTCCTTCAGCCGGGACCCGGGCACCACCACTTCCTCCTTGAACGCCATGTTGGCGTTCCGGATCCGGGTCAGCATGTCCGCGATGGGATCGGTCATGACCATGGGGCTACCACCTCACCAGGACGCCTTCGTGACGCCCGGGACCTCGCCCTGGTGCGCGAGCTCCCGGAAGCAGATCCGGCAGAGCATGAACTTCCGGAACACGGCTCGGGGCCGCCCGCACCGGGCGCACCGGGTGTAGGCCCGCGCGCCGAACTTGTGCCCGGCTCGCCGCTGCTTCTCGATCAATGCCTTCTTCGCCATCGGTCGCCCTCTCCCCCTACCGCTGCCCTAGCCGGCCGCCGCGCTGACCGCCGGCATCCCCGCGAAGGGGAACCCCAGGGCCCGCAGCAGCGCTCGGCCCTCCTCGTCGGTTCGCGCGGTGGTCACCACGGTGATGTCCATCCCGCGGACCTTGACGACCTTGTCGTAGTCGATCTCGGGAAAGATGAGCTGCTCGGTCACGCCCAGGGTGAAGTTCCCCGCACCGTCGAACGCGTTGGCGTTCAGTCCCCGGAAGTCCCGGATCCGGGGGAGCGCCGTCGACACCAGCCTGTCCAGGAACTCCCACATCCGGTCGCCCCGGAGCGTAACCATCGCGCCGATGGACATCCCCTCCCGAAGCTTGAACGCGGCGATCGACTTGCGAGCCTTCCGGACAGCGGCCTTCTGGCCGGTGATCACGGCCAGGTCCGCCACGGCCGCGTCGAGCATCTTGGCATCGCGGATGGCGTCGCCCACCCCCATGTTGACCACGATCTTCTCGAGGCCCGGAACCTGCATGAGGTTCGACAGGCCCAGCTCGCGCTGGAGCGCAGGCCGGATCTCCTCCCGGTACCGCACCTTCAGCCGGGGGACCGGACGCTGCTCGGTCCTTCGCTCCGGCTTCCGTGCGGTCTTCCGCTCGCTCACCTGCTCGGTCTGTTGCTCTGCCATCTAGGTCTCCGCCCCACATCGCTTGCACATCCGCGCCTTGACCCCGTCGTGCACTTGGTAGCCGATCCGGCTGGGCCGGCCGCACGCCCGGCACACGATCTGGACGTTGGGCAGGTCGATGAACTGCTCGGTCAGGATGATGCCCCCCTGCTGGAGCTGGGAGCCGCTCTTCGACCGCTTCCCGGAGGTGCGGGTGTGCTTCGTGGCGCGAGCGACGCCCTCCACCATGACCCGCCCGTCCTTCGGCACCACGTGCACCACGCGGCCGCGCTTGCCCTTGTCCTTGCCCGTCATGACCTGGACCTCGTCGTTCTTCCTGATCGCGGTGGTCGACATGGCTACAGCACCTCCGGAGCCAGCGAGATGATCTTCATGAACCGCTTCTCCCGGAGCTCTCGAGCGACAGGCCCGAAGATCCGGGTACCGCGCGGATTGCGCTGCTCGTTGATGAGCACCACCGCGTTGTCGTCGAACTTGATGTAGGACCCGTCTTGGCGCCGCTTCTCCTTGGCCGTTCGGACCACCACCGCCCTGACCACCTCTCCCTTCTTGACCCCCCCGCCGGGGAGTGCGTCCTTCACCGAGCCGATGATCACGTCGCCGATGCCGGCGTACCGGCGGCCGGAGCCGCCCAGCACACGGATGCACAGGACCTCCTTGGCCCCCGTGTTGTCCGCCACCCGGCACCGCGTCTCCTGCTGGATCACGCTTCGCTACTCCCCGTGGAGCCCCTCATTTCGCCTTCTCGATCACTTCGACCACCCGCCACCGCTTGGTCTTCGAGAGCGGACGGGTCTCCATGATCCGGACCACGTCGCCGGTCTGGGCCGCGCCTTCCTCGTCGTGCGCCTTCAGCTTGGTGGACCGGCGAACGATCTTGCCGTACAACGAATGGCGGACGGACGACGAGATCCGGACCACCACGGTCTTGTCCATCTTGTCGGACACGACCACGCCGGTTCGAACCTTCCGCCGCCCCCGCTCCGTCGCCGCTCCCGCCTCGCTCACGCTTCCTCCTCAGGCACGGCCTCCGCTCCCTCCGCCGCCTCGTGCTCGATGATCGTCTCCTCGGCCATCTCGGCCAGCGAGCGGCCCTTCAGCTCGCCGCTGGCGATGGCCTCGCGCCGCTCCTCGAGCGACTGCCGGTCGGCCGCGGCCACCTGCAGCTCGAGCTCCTCCTCGCTTCCCCTGTCCCGAAGGACCGTGAGGATGCGGGCGATGTCGTGCCGGACCTGCTTGACCCGCATCGGGTTGTCGAGCTGGCCGGTGGCGCTCTGGAACCGCAGGTTGAACAGCTCCTCCTTCTGCGACTCCAGGCGAGCCAGCAGCTCTTCGTCGGGGAGGTCCCGGATCTCCGACGCCCTCATTCGGCTCCTCCCAGGCGGGTGATGAACTTCGCCTTGATCGGGAGCTTCTGGGCGGCCCGGCGGATGGCCTCCTTCGCCGTCGCCTCGGGCACGCCCGACAGCTCGAACATGACCCGGCCCGGCTTGACCACGGCCACCCACCCCTCGGGATTGCCCTTCCCCGAGCCCATGCGGGTCTCCGCGGGCTTCTTGGTGATGGGCTTGTCGGGGAAGATGTTGATCCACACCTTCCCGCCCCGTCGGATGTACCGGGTCATGGCCACGCGGGCCGCCTCGATCTGCCGGTTGCTGATCCAGCCGGGCTCCAGCGCGAGCAGCCCGAAGTCGCCGAAGTGCACCTCGGTGCCGCCCTTGGCCCGCCCCCGCATCCGGCCTCGGTGCTGCTTGCGATGCTTGACCCGCTTCGGAAGGAGCATCTAGGAACGGCCTCCTCGTGGTCGCCCGCCGCCCCCGGGGCGGCCGGCTCCCGGGCGCCCGGTGGGACGACGACCCGGTCCAGCCGGGCGAGGCTCCTCGCGGGACTCCCGGGGCGCGGACGGCACCTGCACGCCCTCCACCTCCCGGACGTCGGTGATCAGCGCGCCGGTGGAGGCCCCCCCGGCGCCCCTGGCCGGCATCCCGGCCATGGCCCGGGCCCGGGCCAGCTGGGTCTCCTTCTCCTGCTGGGGCACCTCGTCCCCGTGATAGACCCAGACCTTGACCCCGATCACGCCGAACGTGGTCTTCGCTTCGGAGGTCCCGTAGTCGATCTTCGCCCTGAGGGTGTGAAGAGGCACCCGGCCCTCCCGGTACCACTCCCGCCTGGACATCTCGGCCCCGCCGAGGCGGCCACCGCACTGGACCCGTACGCCGAGGGCCCCCGCCTTCATGGCCGTCTGCACCGTGCGACGCATGGCCCGGCGGAACGAGACCCGTCCCACCAGCTGCTCCGAGGTGCTCTGGGCGAGCAGCGCGGCGTCCGTCTCCGGGCGCAGCTCGCTCGCGGACTGGTTCATGTCCTCGACCTTCACGTCGACCCGCTTGCCGGTCATCTTCTC
>Ga0137372_10002734_pt1 | contig 17081 bp, 16 predicted proteins | sample SagtaG_6_FD_104911 | JGI IMG/M metagenome (GOLD analysis project Ga0137372, IMG submission 104911) | Vadose zone soil microbial communities from Sagehorn Ranch, Mendocino, California, USA - Sage1_R_60_16 metaG | ecosystem: Environmental > Terrestrial > Soil > Vadose zone | place: USA...
AGGAGCGCCGAGGACGATGACTTCGATCACGTCATCGTTAACTTCGTAGGTAACACAGCCCCAGCGGTCCAAGAAGTCCCGTAGATCGGCGCGGAGGGCTGGATCGCGAAGTCGAACACGCACGGCAAAGTCTCGCCTTGCATCATGGCCCGTTCGGAGTCCCAAGCTCAACGCCGACGGCTGCCGACACGACCCCTCCCGAAGCTCCGCAGCCGCGGCCCCAGGTGAGGAGACGTCGCCCTTTGGCGGAATCGCGACACACCGACGGCGCTGCTTGGGCCTGGTTCGGCAAAGGTCCGTCGCCGTGTTCCAGGCACGTAAGGACGCGTTGTCGCCAGTGGGCTAAGAGCCGCTTGGTGGCGGCCCCACGACGAAGTGAAGCCGTATCTCGCCCGCCAGTCCCACGACCTTGCGCAGCCGGAAGCGCCAGGCCGCCGCAGGCATCGGGCACCACTCTCGGGTTGTGTACAGACGTCGAACGCACCGCGCCGAGGCAGATCTCGCGTCGCTCACTGGAGATCATGACGCCAACGGGCCGAGGGATGGAGCCGGTCACGGAGGCGCGCGTCCCGTGCGGCACCGTCAACCGTAGGAGCAGGATCACCCCAGCAGGCTCAGAGACGAGGAACCGCCTCCGCATTGCGCCCGGGCCCACCCGGATCCTCCGGCTCGTCGGACGCGCGGTCAGGCGAATGGTCTCGCCCTCGAGGCGAGCCCCGCTCTGGATCAGGCTTCCGCCGCAGGGCCGGCAGTACAGGTACATGCGGTAGGCGCCCGGCGAGAGGCCGGACGGCGCGAGGAAGCTGAACGACTGGCGCGCGTACACGTTCTTCGTCCGTCGCAACCGCCCAAAAGGACGAACGGCTTCCCGGGCGCGTGTTCGACCGTCGGCTCGCAAATCCCGTTGCCGTGGCACGGATAGCGCTGCGGCCCAGCCGACGCCGGGACGAGATAGACGGCCATCCCAGAGCCGTCGCCCCATCCGTGGATGACCCCGCCGACCGGCACAACCTTCGTCGCCGGATACACCCCAACATCCGCTCGCGCCCTCGCCGGCAGGACGAGAGCGAAGGCAACGACGACGAATGCTGCAAGCCCGCGAGTCACATCAATGAGTACGTCGAACGGCGGTCCGCGAGTCCAAGCGAACTTTGCTCGGGCGCTCCTCGGCCGCACTAACGCCTTGGCTCCAGGCGCAATGTACGATCGCGGCCAGATGCAACTTTTGTGAGAGCCCTCTGACGGACTCGAACCGTCGGCCCAGCCCTGGTAGCACTCCGTCTCGCAATAACCGGCGTACTTCGGCGGCGATGTGCCGTGGGTAAAGACCGACATCCGATTCCGCGATCTTCACGACACCGACGAGACCTCACGAAGGCTGGCCTCGACTACCGCAACGTCAACATTGGGCTGGGCCTGGCGACGGGGGACTACATCGCGGTCGTCAACAACGATTGCTGCCTCGGCGAGGGCGACGTCTACGACCTGTGCGTACCGGAGACCGTGACCAGCCCGACGGCCGACCGAGCAGGTGGCGAAGGACATGGAGCGGGACTGTTTCCTGACCTCGCAAGAAGCCCAGGAGTACGGCATCATCGATAACGTCATCGCTCATCGCTAGACGACGGGGCGCTGACCATCTAAAAGGAGAGACGTGGCCCGAGCATCAGACGGAAACGAGCAGCTCCTCTGCAGCTTCTGCGGAAAGAGCCAGCGTCAGGTCAAGAAGCTGATCGCCGGGCCGGGCGTATATATCTGCGACGAGTGCATCGATCTCTGCAACGAGATCACCGATGAGGAGCTGACCGCTCCCGCGCAGCTCGATCTCGACAACCTGCCGCGGCCGAAGGACATCTACGTCGTCCTGAACGAATACGTCGTCTCCCAGGAGGAGGCGAAGCGCACGCTCGCGGTAGCCGTCTACAACCACTACAAGCGCGTGCAGATGGGCACAGAGGAAGACGACGTCGAGCTGCAGAAGTCGAACATCCTCCTGCTCGGCCCGACCGGTTGCGGGAAGACGCTGCTCGCCCAGACGCTCGCGCGCATCCTCAACGTGCCCTTCGCGATCGCCGACGCGACCGCGCTCACCGAAGCCGGGTACGTGGGCGAGGACGTCGAGAACATCCTCCTCAAGCTGATCCAGGCCGCTGACTTCGACATCAAGAAGGCCGAGACCGGAATCATCTACATCGACGAGGTCGACAAGATCGCGCGCAAGGCGGACAACCCCTCGATCACGCGTGACGTGTCGGGCGAGGGCGTGCAGCAGGCGCTCCTGAAGATCCTCGAGGGAACGGTCGCGTCCGTGCCGCCCCAGGGTGGACGGAAGCACCCGCACCAGGAGTTCCTCTCGATCGACACGACCAACATCCTCTTCATCTGCGGCGGCGCGTTCGCAGGGCTCGACAAGATCATCGGGAAGCGCATCGGGAAGAGCGCGGTCGGCTTCGGCGCGCAGGTGCGCTCCAAGAGCTCGATCGAGTCCTCGGAGCTGCTCGCGAAGGTCATGCCGGAAGACCTCCTCAACTTCGGATTGATTCCGGAGTTCATCGGGCGCCTGCCCGTGATCTCCGCCGTCCACCAGTTGAAGCGCGAGGACCTCGTGCAGATCCTGATGGAGCCGAAGAACGCTCTCGTCAAGCAGTACCAGCGCTTCTTCGGGTACGACAACATCGAGCTGGTCTTCACCGATGACGCGCTGTGGGAGATCGCCGACAAGGCGCTCGAGCGGGAGACCGGTGCGCGCGGTCTCCGCTCGATCATCGAGACGGCGCTGCTCGACGTGATGTTCGAGCTGCCGTCTCGCCGCGACGTCTCCAAGTGCGTGATCACGAAGGAGACGATCGAGAAGCATCTCAAGCCGACGCTCGTCACGAGCGCGGAAGGTGTCGTCGACGACGACGCCGACCCGATCAAAGAATCCGCGTAACGCCCAGCCATCTCCTGAGACCGTAAGGGCGAGCCGGAGGATTCCCCTCCGCGCCGCAACTCTCAGAAGGAGCTCATCGTGTATCGAATGAGGACACTTGTTCTCGGCCTTGGCCTGCTCGCAACCCTCGTCCTTGCCTCGGTCGCGACGGCATCGAGCTCGGACAGTGCGCCGGGCGCCGTCTACACACTCACGAACTCGGCGGCGGGTAACGCTGTCGTCGCGTTCAGCCGCGCCGCGGACGGCACCCTGTCAGCGCAGGGAACGTTCGCCACCGGGGGCAGCGGAACCGGAAGTGGTCTCGGCTCTCAGGGAGCCGTAGTGCTCACTCGCGACGGCCGTCAGCTGTTTGCGGTCAACGCCGGTAGCAACACCATCTCGCTGTTCGACGTGCGACTGGACGGCCTCGAGTTGCAGGCAACGGTCCCCTCGGGCGGCATTGATCCGATCAGCGTGACCGAGCGCAAGGGCCTGGTCTACGTGCTCAACGCCGGTGGAGCGGGCAACATCGCAGGCTTCACGGTCGGCAACGGCAGCCTCACGCCGCTGGCCGGATCGAGCCGGCCGCTCGGAGCCGGGAGCGACGGCCCCGCACAGGTCTCGTTCACCCCTGACGGCAGCGCGCTGGTCGTGACCGAGAAGGCCTCGAGCACGATCGACACGTACGCCGTCGACTCTGACGGCGTCGCAGGCCCACCCGTGGTCTCCCCTTCAGCGGGCGGCACGCCGTTCGGCTTCGACTTCGACAACCGCGGGCGCCTGCTCGTATCGGAGGCGGCCGGCTCCGCGTCGTCCTACGAACTCGCAGGTGGGATCGCCGGCGTGATCAGCGGTGCGGTCGCCACCCACCAGGGCGCGCCTTGCTGGCTCATCGCCTCGAAAAACGGGAGGTACGCCTACACCGCGAACGCAGCGGCGGGGACGATCTCCGGCTTCTCGGTCGGCCAGGACGGCAGCCTCGCGCTGCTCGACGCGTCCGGCGCCAGCGCGAGCCTCGGCTCGACCAGTCATCCGCTCGACGAGGCCGTCAGCAACAACGGCCAGTTCCTCTACAACCTCACGGACGGGCTGCACACGATCAGCGGCTTCCGGATCGCTGAGGACGGGAGCCTCGTGTCGACCGGCAGCGTTCCGGTGCCGGCTGGTGCTGCGGGGCTCGCGGCCCGCTAGTCCTGCCTACGAAAGCGGGGCCGCGGCAAACGCGGCTCCGCTTGACTCCTTTGGCGAGGACCGAACCGCGCGCCTAGCGGGGCGGACCCTGCTGGACGAGGGCCAACACCTCGTCGATCGAACCGCGTGCGTCGTGGATGTTCTCCAGCCACCATGTCGCACCGGCCTGCGCGTAGGCCGCAGGGTCGCCGCGGTCGCGCTGGCCGAGCACTGCTACGTCGTAGTCGTCCGAGCGTCCGATGACCGCGACGCTGCGCGCGATGTCGTCGGGGGAAAGCGTCATGCCCGTCGGATCCGCGCTGTCGGCCAGCCAGCCGTCCCAGCGCGCGGCGCGGCGCAGCGACGCGGGACGGTTGCCGCCGATCCAGACGGGGAGGTGTTCCTGCACGGGGGTAGGGGCGAGTGTCACGCCTTCGACGGTGTAGTGCTCGCCCCGATGCCTGACCTCTTCCCCTGACCAGAGGCGTCGTAGGAGTGCGAGCCCTTCGTCGAGCATCGCGGCACGCACCTTCGCGTCGGTCGGCTCGCCGAACTTGCCGAACTCCGACGTCGAGCCGCCGAGGCCGGCGCCGAACGTGACCCGGCCACTGCTGAGGTTGTCGAGTGTCGCGACCTGATGGGCGAGCACCTGCGGGCGACGCCGAGCGACCGGGGTGACCGCAGTGCCGAGGCGCACGCGCTCGGTCGACACGGCGATCGCGGCCAGCACAGTCCACGGATCCGCGGCCGGTGGTCCCCAGGCGAAAGCGAGGTGGTCCCAGATGAACACGCCGTCCCAGCCGCCGGCGTCCGCGGTCTGCGCGAGCCGCACCGGCACACGTGGGTCCGAGTAGGAGCCGATGTTCGCCAGGCAGATTCCGTAACGCACGGCGGGACACTAGAGCTTCCGATGGAAGAGCAACCCTCTGCTCGGCGTCTAGAAGGGAAGCCGTGACCGGAGTAGTGTCGCGACGGGAAAAGGAGGGAAGCCATCGCCGGAGTTGCTGCCAACGACATCGAGCTCGCGGAGAAGCTCGCCGCAGGCTTCCGCGGCCGGATGATCGGATCGGACGATCCCGAGTACGACGCCGCCCGGAAGCTCTACAACGCGATGATCGACAAGAGGCCGCGTCTGATCGCTCAGTGCGTCGACGCAGCCGATGTGATCGCCGCGGTCAACGTCGCCCGCGACGCCGGACTCGATGTCGCCGTGCGCTGTGGCGCGCACAACGGCCCCGGGCTCGGCAGCGTCGACGACGGCCTCGTGATCGACCTTTCCGCCTTGCGCGGCGTTGTCGTCGATCCGGATGCCCGGATAGCGCACGTACTCGGAGGAACGCTGCTCGGCGAAGTCGACCACGCGACCCAACCCTTCGGGCTCGCGGCGCCGTTCGGAATCATCTCGACGACGGGCGTAGGTGGGCTCACGCTCGGCGGCGGTGTCGGGCACATGACCCGCAAGCTCGGGCTGTCGATCGACAATCTGATCGAGGCGGATGTCGTTCTTGCCGACGGCAACTTCGTCACCGCGAACGAAGATCGGCATTCCGACCTCCTCTGGGCGCTCCGCGGAGGCGGCGGCAATTTCGGCGTCGTCACGCGCTTTGCGTTCCGACTCAGTCCCGTCTCGACCGTGGTCGCCGGGCCGATGCTGTTCCCGCTCGAGCGTTCTGGAGAGATTCTCTCGTGGTACCGAGAGTTCATCCCGAACGCCCCCGAAGAGCTCAACGGGTTCTTCGCATTTCTGACCGTGCCGCCGGGGCCGCCGTTTCCCGAAGAGCTCCATCTGCAGAAGATGTGCGGAGTCGTGTGGTGCTGGGCGGGCGCGCACGAGGAGGCAGACGGCGCTTTGGCGGAGGCGCGCGGGCTACAGCCGGTGCTCGATGGGATCCAGCCGATGCCGCTTCCGGTCCTCAACTCGGCCTTTGACGATCTCTATCCGCACGGTGACCAGTGGTACTGGCGTGCGGACGTCGTGACTGAGATTCCCGACGAGGCCGTAGCGGAGCACGTTCGCTTCGGTGAGTCGTTGCCGACCTGGAAGTCGACGATGCACATGTATCCCATCGACGGCGCCGCCACTCGCGTCGGAGCCGACGAGACTGCCTGGACGCAGCGCGACGGCGGCTGGGTGCAGGTGATGGTCGGCGTCGACCCGGAGCCCGAGAACCGGGACCTCGTCAGGGACTGGTGCGTGTCGTACTGGGAGGCGCTCCATCCGCATTCGGCGGGAGGCGGCTACGTGAACATGATGATGGAGGAGGGCGACGATCGGGTCCGCACGACCTACGGCGCGAACTACGACCGGCTCGCGCAGGTCAAAGCAAAGTACGACCCCGGCAACCTGTTCCACGTCAACCAGAACATCAAGCCGGCCTAGATCGTTCAGGGGCGCCGTTTGCGGCGCCCCTAGGATGTCGCGCGTGGAGCGATTCACGACGCGACCCGAGCTGCAGGGGACGTTCGGAATGGTCGCGTCGACGCACTGGCTCGCCTCGGCCGCCGGAATGGCGGTTCTCGAGCGCGGCGGGAATGCCTTCGACGCTGCGGTCGCCGCCGGCCTCACGCTCCAGGTCGTCGAGCCTCACCTCAACGGGCCAGGTGGCGAGGTGCCCGCGGTGTTCTATTCAGCGGATCGCGGCGAGCCGCTCGTGCTCTGCGGCCAGGGCGTCGCACCGGCCGCGGCGACAAGCGGGCGCTTCCGCGAGCTCGGTCACGACCTGATTCCGGGAACGGGCGTGCTCGCAGCATGCGTGCCGGGGGCGTTTGGAGGCTGGCTGCTGCTTCTCCAGGAGTTCGGCACGTGGCGTCTCGGGGACGTGCTCGCGTTTGCGATCGGCTATGCGGAGAACGGCTTTCCCGTCGCGGGCGGCCTTCGCTCTGCGATCCAACGGCAGTCGGATCTGATCGCGACGTGGCCGGCCTCGCGCGCGCTCTATCTGCCACCACCGGAAGCCGGTTCGCAGCTGCGCAATCCGGTGCTCGCCGGCACTTACCGGCGCATCGTCGAGGCGGCGCGCGGGGGATCGCGAACGGAGGAGATCGAACGCGCGCGCGAGCTGTTCTACGAGGGCTTCGTCGCGGAGGAGATCCACCGATTCTGCGAAGCGGAGGACGGACTTCTGACGCGCGGCGATCTGGCGAGGTGGCGCGCGACCCTCGAGCCCCCGGCCTCCTTCGACTACCGCGGGGTCACCGTCTGCAAGACCGGGCCGTGGGGGGCAGGGCCGGTCGCCTTACAACAGCTTGCGCTCCTCGAAGGCTTCGACCTGCCCGGACTGTCGGAAGAAGAGTTCGTCCACATCGTGATCGAGTGCGCCAAGCTCGCATTCGCGGACCGAGACGCGCTCTACGGCGATGTCGACGTACCGCTCGAAACGCTCCTGTCGCCCGAATACAACGAGCAACGCCGAGCGCTCGTCGGCGACGAGGCATCCGTGGACTACGAGCCGGGCTCCGGGCGTCTGCCGACGGTCGTCGAGGCAAGGCCCATGGCAGGCGCCGGCGAGCCGACGCGCGGTGACACCGTCCACGTCGACGTGGCAGACCGCTTCGGCAACATGATCTCCGCCACCCCGAGTGGCGGCTGGCTGTACGGGTCACCGGTGATCCCGGCGCTCGGCTGGCCACTCGGCACGCGCGCGCAGATGTTCTGGCTCGAGGACGGGCTACCGTCGTCGCTCCGTCCGGGTGCCCGTCCCCGAACGACACTCTCGCCCGGCCTCGCCCTGCGCGAGGGCGAGCCCTGGCTGGCGTGGGGGACGCCGGGCGGCGACCAGCAGGAGCAGTGGGGCTTCCATGTCTTCCTCCGGCACCTCGAGCGAGGACTGAACCTGCAGGAGGCGATCGACGCGCCCGAATTCCATACCGATCACCTGATCTCGTCGTTTACCCGCGCGGGATCAAGCGGCGGTCGCTGGATGTCGAAGGCCGTTTCGAACCGGAGGTCGTCGAGGGCCTGCGCGGCCGGGGGCACGAGGTCACCGTCACGCCGGACTGGTCGCTCGGTCGTGTCACTGCCGTCCAGAAGGCGGACGGCCAACTGCGGGCCGCAGCGAATCCCCGCGGGATGCAGGGCTACGCGGCCGGGCGGTAAACTCCCGTCCATAGTCGCAGCGTGATCTCACCGGCCCCCTGAGTCGCCTCGGAAGCGAGGCTAGGATCGCGCGCGAGATGGAATCTCTCTACAAGCCCGAGGGTGTCGAGGAGCGCTGGCAGCGCACCTGGGAGACGGAGGGCCACTACAACGCCGACCCCGACCCGTCGCGGGAGAGCTTCGTGATCGCGCACCCGCCGCCGAACGTGACCGGCGACCTCCACATGGGCCACGCCTTGCAGCTGTCGCTTGCCGACACGATCGTCCGCACGCGTCGCATGCAGGGTTACAACACTCTCTTCCAGCCGGGCTTCGACCATGCCGGCATCTCGACGCAGAACGCGGTCGAGAAACACCTGGCGCAGGAGGGAAAGACGCGTCAGGATCTCGGCCGCGAGGCCTTCGAAGCGCGGGTCTGGGAATGGCTGCGCGAGTACGGCGGCAAGATCATGCTGCAGTTCCGGCGCATCGGCGCTTCGATGGACTACCGGCGCGAGCGCTTCACGATGGACGACGCCTATGTGCGCGCGGTGGTGCAGTTCTTCGTGCATCTCTATGGGAAGGGTTGGATCTACCGGGCAAATCGAATCATCAACTGGTGCCCGTTCCACCAGACGTCACTCTCCGACCTCGAGGTCGCGCACGTGGAGATCGACGATGCGCTGACGTATGTGCGTTACCCGCTCGCCGACGGCGACGGTCACATCACGATTGCAACGGTGAGGCCGGCGACGATCCTGGCCGACGTGGCAGTGGCCGTTCATCCTGAGGACGATCGCTATCGGCACCTCGTTGGTCGCGAGGTGATCGTCCCCGTGGTCGGACGCCGCGTGCCGGTGATCGCCGACGAACGCGTCGAGCGCGACTTCGGTACCGGCGCCCTCAAGGTCACGCCGGGTCATGACCCGCTCGACTACGAGATCGGTCGCGATCACGGTCTACCCGAGGTCACCGTGATCGGACCGGGGGGACGGATGAACGAGGAGGCCGGCGAGCTCGCGGGATTGACCCAGGAGGAAGCGGACGCGCGCGTGCTCGAGTGGCTGAAGGAGCACGGCCAGCTCGAGAAGCGCGAGTCCCACCGCCACACCGTGGCGGTCTGCGATCGCTGCAAGAGCCGCATCGAGCCGCGCATCTCGCTGCAGTGGTGGTGCTCGATGGAGGAGCTACGAAAGCCGGCGCTCGAGGCGCTGCGCGCCGGCCGTGTCCGCTACCACCCGGAATCGCAGCACCGGTTCGCGATTCAGTCGCTCGAGGAAGCGCCGGACTGGAACATCTCGCGCCAGATCTGGTGGGGCCATCAGCTACCGGTGTGGGAGTGTCCGGACGGGCACATCACGGTCGCGGAGACAGAGCCCGAAGCGTGCGGCCAGTGCGGGTCGCACGAGCTGACGCGCTCCACCGACGTCCTCGACACGTGGTTCTCATCCGCGCTCTGGCCGTTCGCGACACTCGGCTGGCCGGACGACACCGGGGATCTGCGCACCTTCTACCCGGGCGATCTCAACACCACTGCGCGAGACATCATCCGACTATGGGAGAACCGGATGATCTTCAGCGGCCTCGAGATGATGGGCGACGTCCCGTTCCACGACGTCGTCATCCACTCGACCGTACATGCGCCGACCGGCGGCCGGATGTCGAAGAGCCTTGGCACCGGAATGAATCCGCTTGCGGCTATCGAGACCTACGGTGCCGATGCGACGCGCTACGGGCTGATGAAGATGGCGTCCTCACAGGATGTCCGCTTCTCGGAGGGTGCGATCGAGGAAGGACGGAAGCTCGCGAACAAGCTCTGGAACGTGGCGCGGCTGATCCTTCAGGCTTCGGAAGGCGCCGCGCCGGAAGAGCGTCCGCGCACGCTCGAGGAGCGCTGGATCCTCGCCCGCCTGTCGCAGACACAACGCGAGCTGGAGCGACTGCTGTGGGAGTTCGACTTCTCTCACGTGGTGCACGAGCTCTATCACCTCACCTTCGACGATTTCTGCGACTGGTACGCCGAGGCGGTGAAGGGGCGGTTGTACGAGGCTGACGAGGATGCGCGCGCAACTGCGGTCGCGGCTCTCGAGCGCCTGCTGAAGCTCCTGCATCCGGCGCTGCCTCACGTGACCGAAGAGATCTGGTCGAACTTGCCCGCACGTGAAACGCGGTTGATCGTCGCGCCCTGGCCGGTGGCGGGCGACGAGGCGGACGCAGGCGCGCTCACCGCCGTGCAGGAAGCCGCTGTCATGTTCCGGCGCAGCGGCGTGCTGCCGAAGCTCGAAGGCGAGGAACGCCGGATCTTCGACGCAGTCGTGAAACCCGCCGAGGGAGCGGGCGACGGGAATGCGGCCGCGGAGATCGAACGGTTGCAGAAAGAGATCGCGCGCGCCGAAGGAATGCTCGCGAACGACCGCTTCACGCAGAGTGCGCCTGCGGAGGTCGTCGAGGCCGAGCGTGAGAAGCTTGCGCGCTACCGGCGGGAACTCGATGCCATCAGCGCTTGAGTACGTCGAGAACCTGAGCCCGTGGCCGAAGGACGGCTTCGGGCTCGAGCGGATCCTGGCGCTCCTCACGAGGCTCGGCGATCCCCAGCTTCGTTATCCGTCGATTCACGTGGTCGGGACGAATGGCAAATCGACGGTGACTCGCACGATCGAAGCGCTGCTTGCAGGCGCCGGGTTGTCGGTCGGCTCATACCTTTCGCCACACGTGCGCGGGTGGAGCGAGCGGATCCGCGTGGGCGGGGAGGAGGCCGACTTCGAAGCGGCGATCGAGCGCGTGCGCGCCGAAGCGGAGCGTCTGGACGCGACGCAGTTCGAGGCGCTCACCGCCGCAGCCTTGACCGCGTTTGCAGTAGCGGGCGTCGACGTGGCCGTCGTCGAGGCCGGGCTCGGCGGGCGGCACGATGCGACGAACGTCCTTCGTTCACCGGTGCAGGTCTTGACGAACGTCGCGCTCGAGCACACCGAGGTGCTCGGCACGAGCCGTGAGGCGATCGCCGCCGAGAAGCTCGCCGTCGTGCAGCCCGGCGCAGTCGTCGTGCTCGGGGAGCCGGAGTGGGAGGCGCTTGCGCGCGAGAACGGAGCCGGACAGGTCGTCGTCGCCGGCCGCAGCAACCTCGCCCTCGGCCTCGCGGCCGCGGAGGCCTTCCTCGGTCGCCCCGTGGACGGTCACGTCGACGTCCGCCTGCCGGGTCGCCTCGAGCGGCTCAGCGAAGATCCCCTCGAGATCTGGGACGGCGCGCACAATCTCGGCGGGCTCGGCTATCTCCTGCCGCGGCTGCCGACCGCCCGCTACGTCGTCGTCGCCTCCATCCTCGGGGACAAGGACGTAGACGGGATGCTTGCTGCCCTCTCCGTCCTCGGGGAGCGGCTGGTGGCCACCTCCTCGAGCAACGAGCGCGCCCTGTCCGCCGCGGATCTGGCCCGGAGAGCCGCACCCTTCTTCGCGCGGGTCGAGCCGGTCGAGGACCCGGCCGGAGCGCTCGCACACGCCCGCGCCGCCGGCGAGCCGGTTCTGGTGACTGGGTCCCTTTACCTCCTAGCCGATCTCGCCAAGGATGAGAGCGTACGATGGCGAACGTTGGCGACAGGCTGATCGTCTTTGCCTTCGCCGCCTTCGTCTTGGCGGCGATCGTCGGGGTCGCGTTTCTTGTCGGGTACCTAATAGGAAGAATCCTTCTGTGATCGCCAGCACCTTCAGCGGCATCCACGACTTCTTCACCTCTGGTACGTGGCAGGTGATCCTCAACCTGGTCTATTTCTTCCTGATCGCGTTCTGGCTCGCCGTCGGCTACTGGGTCTACAAGGACGCCAAGCGCCGGATCGAGGACCCGGTCCTGATCGCAACCGCCGTCGCGATCGGTCTCGTCATCCCCTACATCGGCGCGCTGGTCTACATGCTCTTCCGCCCGCCGGAGTATCTCGAGGACGTCCGCGAGCGAGAGCTCGAGATCAAGGCGATGGAGGAGCGGCTGTCGAGGCGTGACCTCTACTGCCCGGTCTGCCGCGCCGAGGTCTCGAACGAGTTCCTCGTCTGCCCCGTCTGCACGACGAAGCTGAAGCAGGCCTGCGTCAACTGCAAGGCGCCGCTCGAGGCGCTCTGGCAGGTCTGCCCGTATTGCGAGACACCGGTCGAGCCGTCGGCGGTCGACTTCCCGACCTTCGAGGTCCGACCGCCCAGGCGCAGGCGGCGCGCCGAGTAAACTCGTCCGCCCATGGCGGTCGAGCGCTCACTCATCCTGATCAAGCCGGACGCCGTCGAGCGCAGGCTCGCCGGCGAGATCCTGGCGCGCATCGAGCAGCGCGGCTTCACGCTCCGCGCCGGCAAGCTCATTCACGTCGATCGCAAGCTCGGAGAGACTCACTACGCGGAGCACAGCGAGAAGCCGTTCTTCGGCGAGCTCGTCGAGTTCATCACGTCCGGGTCCACGCTTGCCCTGGTCGTCGAGGGTGAGGGCGCGATCGCGACGCTGCGCAAGACGATCGGCGCGACGAACCCCGCCGACGCGGAGCCCGGATCGATTCGTGGAGACCTCGCCAACTCGATGCCCGACAACCTCGTTCACGGGTCCGACTCGCCCGAGTCGGCGGCGCGCGAGGTCGAGCTCTGGTTCTCGGACGATGAGCTCGTCTGAGCGACCCGACTACGTTCGGCAGAACGTCGCGAACTGGACTCGCGCGAACACGGAATACACCGACGCCTCCGCGGCCCGAGCCTGGGCGCAAGAGGAGATCAGCTGGGGCGTGTTCGAAACGCCCGAATCAGAGCTGAATCTTCTCGGCGACGTCAGCGATCTCGACATCGTCGAGCTCGGCTGCGGAACGGCCTACTTCTCTGCGTGGCTGGCGCGTCGTGGCGCCAGGGTCGTCGGTGTCGACCCCACACCCGCACAGCTCGAGACGGCGCGGCGCATGCAGCGCGAGACCGGGATCGAATTTCCGCTGATCGAGGCGATCGGTGAGGACGTCCCGCTCCCGGACTCCTCGTTCGACGTCGTGCTCTCCGAGTATGGAGCGTCGCTCTGGGCCGATCCGTACCGTTGGATCCCGGAGGCGGCGCGTCTGCTGCGGCCCGCTGGGCGCCTGATCTTCCTCTGCAATTCGCTGGTCTGCGCGCTCTGCATGGCCATGGACGGTGTGGGCGAGCAGCTCGTGCGACCCCAATTCGAGCTGCGCAAGGTCGAGTGGCCGGACACGGGCGAGGTCGAGTTCCAGCTCGGCCACGGCGATTGGATCGACCTCCTGCGCGCGAACGGGTTCGAGGTCGAGCGCCTTGTCGAGCTGTACGCGCGGTCGGATGCCGAGTCGCACACCTACTACAAGTACGTCACGGCCGATTGGGCGCGAAAGTGGCCTGCCGACGAGATCTGGAGCGCGAGGAAGCGTGGCTGACGCACCGCCCTCGCCACCGCTGTTGCTCGCTTCGACATCCCCGCAGCGAACGGCGATCCTCGAGCAGCTGCACATTCCGTTCGACGTCGTCGCACCGAAGTACGAAGAACAGACGCTGCCCGCTGCGGATCCTTTGCGGATGGTGCGCGAACACGCACGCGCGAAAGCCCGATCCGTCGCAGACCTTGCCGAGGATCGTCCGGTCGTCGGTGTCGACACAGCCGTTGTGCTCGACGGCCGGATCTTCGGCAAGCCTAAAAACGCCGCCGATGCCGAGCGGATGCTCGAGGAGCTGAGCGGCAAGACGCACGCGGTGGTCTCGGGTCTCTGCCTGCTCACGCCCGGCTGGGAAGACGTCGAGCACGAGACGACCCAGGTGGCGGTCCGCGATCTGGCTCCGCGCGAGCTCGGGACGTACGTCGCGACCGGCGAGTGGAAAGGACGCGCCGGCGGGTACGCGATCCAGGGGCGAGGCGCTGCTTTGGTCCGGGGAATCGAAGGCGACTACCTCAATGTGGTCGGATTGCCTGCCATCTTGCTCGTCAGGCTCCTCGCGGAGCGTTTTTCCGGGGTCTACGGGTTCGGTTGAACTAGACTCGAACGACCTCATGGGCCTCTTCGACAATCTGGGCGGCTTCGGCGGCCGCGATATGGCCGTGGACCTGGGCACGGCGAACACGCTCGTGTACGTCCGCGGCCGCGGGATCGTGCTCTCCGAGCCCTCGGTCGTCGCCATCGACCAGCGGACCGGCGAGGTACACGCCGTTGGAGTCGAGGCGAAGCGGATGCTCGGGCGCACGCCGGGGACGATTTCCGCCATTCGCCCGCTCAAAGACGGCGTGATCGCCGACTTCGACGTGACCGAGCAGATGCTGCGGCACTTCATCCAGAAGGTCCACCAGCATCGCTTCGCACATCCCCGTGTCGTCGTATGCGTTCCCTCCGGCGTCACGGGCGTCGAGAAGCGCGCCGTCGAGGAAGCGACGCTGAGCGCAGGCGCACGTCAGGCGTATCTGATCGAGGAGCCGATGGCCGCCGCGATCGGCGCAGGCCTTCCCGTCGCCGAACCGACGGGAAACATGATCGTCGACGTCGGCGGCGGCACCACCGAGGTCGCAGTCATCTCGCTCGGCGGCATCGTCGTCTCGCAATCGCTCCGCGTCGGCGGTGACGAGATGGACGAGGCGATCATCAATCACATCAAGCGCGAGTACAAGCTCCTGATCGGCCAGCAGACGGCCGAGGAGATCAAACTCGAGATCGGCTCTGCGTACGACATGCGCGAGGAGCTGCAGGCGGAGGTCCGCGGGCGCGACATGCTCACCGGGCTGCCGAAGACGGTCGTCCTCAGCTCCGAGGAGGTCAGGCGGGCCCTGGACGAGCCGGTGCAGCAGATCATCGAGGCGATCAAGTCCACCCTGGACAAGACCCCTCCCGAATTGGCCGCCGACATCATGGACCGGGGAATCGTCCTCGCCGGCGGCGGCGCCCTGCTGACCAATTTCGACGAGCGGCTCCGCCACGAGACCCAGATGCCGGTCCACCTGGCCGAAAGTCCTCTCACCTGCGTGGCGGTGGGATCCGGGCGCAGTCTCGAGGAATTCGAGGCGATCCACCGGAGCGCCAAGGCCCGCAGGAACAACCACCGCCGCTACTCGAACTAAGGCGCCGCTCTTGGCGGTGCCGCTTAGAGGACGGACGGGCTTTGCCCGGCCGTCCGTCTTCCACACATCCGCCGGTCCGACCACCTTCGACGCTTTCCCCAGCTGACCTAGCGCATTCCACGCATCCGCCGGTCCGACTTACCTTCGCCGCTTTCCCAGCTAACCTAGGACATTCTCGTGCCTCGCAACCGCGTCACCGCGGTCCTGGGCTCGTCCGTACCGAGACCGAGACCCCAGCCGTTTCCCTCCCGCAACCGCTCGACGCTCAGGCGCCGGGTCATCGTCGGAATCCTCGTGTTGCTGTCGCTCGTCCTGATCACGATCTCCTTTCGTGCAGGGTCGGGCGGCCCAGTCCACAGCGTGAAGGGCGCCGGAGCGACCGTGCTGCGTCCCTTCGAGGTGGCCGCCGAGCGGGTCGCGCGACCATTTAGGGACGTCTACGGCTACTTCGCAAGCCTCGTGCACGTGAAGCGGGAGAACTCGCGCCTGAAGCAACAGGTGAACGAGTTGCGTCAGAAGGAGCTGCTTGGCCAGTCGGCGCTGGAGCAGAACCGAGAATTCCGGAAGCAGCTGAAGTTCGTCGACAGCCCGCGTTTTCCGGCCGACTATGCGCCTGTGAACACGCGGATCATCTCGTGGGCAACCGAGTTCGAACAGCAGGTCTCGATCGCGGCCGGGTCCGATTCGGGCATCAAGCAGGACACGCCGATCGTGACGAACTACGGACTGGTGGGTCGCGTCACCGACCTCACAGGCAGTTCGGCGCAGGTGACGCTGCTGACTGACGAGAACAGCGCCGTTCCGGCACGCGACCAGACGACGGGCGCCATTGGCCTCGTCCGCCACGGCCAGGGTGAGAACTCGTTGTTGCTCGACTTCGTGCGCAAGGAGTCGAACGTCCAGAGGGGTGACGTAATCGTCACGGCAGGCACGCGATCGAAGCAATACCCGTCCCTTTTCCCGGGAGGCATTGCGATCGGCGTGGTGACGAGCGTCGGCCAGAGCGACACGGCGCTCTACAAGCAGATTCAGGTCGACCCCTACGTCGACTTCTCGGCGCTCGACGCGGTGACTGCGCTGATCACACACAAGCGAACTCCGAAGGCGCCCTGATGCCGGCCGACGCAGCGAAAGCGGCAGGGCTGCTGTTCCTGGTCGTGGTCGTTCAGCTGTCGGTGATGGCGAACGTCGACATCCTCAGCGGTCATCCGAATCTGTTGCTCGTCACGCTCGTCTGCGTCTCGCTGCTGCGCGGCGCGGTCTTCGGCGCCGTCGCCGGATTCTCGGTCGGCCTGCTCGCCGACGCCGGTGTGTTCGGCACGCTCGGATTCAGTGCGCTGCTGCTGACGCTTGCCGGCTACTGGACGGGTCGCTACGGCGAGACGACGGGACGTGACCGCGCGCACGCGCCGGTGCTGTCGATCGCGGTCATCACCGTCCTCTACCAGATCTCGGCGCTCGTGCTGCGCTACATGCTCGGCGAGCCTGCGCCTGCGCACCACATCTTCGCAGCGCTCGGCCCGACGGTGCTGCTCAATCTGATCCTGACCGTCCCGGTTTATTCGCTCACGCGGCGGCTGCTTCGCCCCCGTGAATGGGTGACACGAGAGGTGCGCCTCCTTGGCTAAGCGCAACCTCTCGCGGCGCTTCCTGCCGCCTGATCCTCACGTCGCAGAGCCGTACCGGCTCACGCCGAAGCTCGCCCTGCGAGTCGGGCTCCTCGGGATGCTCGCGCTCGCGGTCTTCGCAACGCTCTTTCTTCGCCTGTGGTCGCTGCAAGTCCTGAACGGCGAGCAGCTTCTGCGCGCAGCGCAGAACAATCAACGCCGAGACATCCGCGTGCAGGCTCCACGCGGTCCGATCCT
>Ga0137372_10002741_pt1 | contig 17057 bp, 18 predicted proteins | sample SagtaG_6_FD_104911 | JGI IMG/M metagenome (GOLD analysis project Ga0137372, IMG submission 104911) | Vadose zone soil microbial communities from Sagehorn Ranch, Mendocino, California, USA - Sage1_R_60_16 metaG | ecosystem: Environmental > Terrestrial > Soil > Vadose zone | place: USA...
CGGTTGTGGGCGCCGCGCGAGTGCAAGTCGCGCGGCAACAACTTCCCCGATCGCGTCGGGGGACCGACCATGCTTAACAACAGCGCCGGATGTCACGCTCCATAGGGTCTAACGCCGAGACGTGTCGGGCACGCGCCGGCTGGTCAGGTAGACGAGCAGGATCCCGACGAACGCAACGAGTGTCGCGGAGCCCACCATGACCAGACCGACGAAGCGACGACCGCCGTCGTCGCCCTCGAGCGTCGTGAGAAGCCACAGCCCGTACGCTCCCGCGAGCACGGCCGCACTGATCGCACACCCGGCAAGCGCCATCCCCACTCCTCGCACGGGTTTATCGTTCCCCGGCCGCCGCGACTGAATCCCCCACGGCGTACGCTTCGAGCGTGGCGCTCGACAAAGAGACAGAGGAGCGGATCGACCAGCCGATCTCGGAGGAGGCGCGGCGTGAGACGCGGCTCACGCCCGCCGAAGCCGTCGAGCAGATGCGCATCAACGTGCCGGTGCGCGGCAACCGCAAACTGCGCACCTTGATCGAGCGCGTCAACGACGACAAGCAGCTGAAGGCGTGGTGGCACGCCGCGAACATCAACGCCGTCGTCCGCATGGAGATCAACGACCACTCGTGGGTGCACATCCAGATCGTCACCAACATCGCGCTCAAGCTCCTGCGTCAGCTGACGAAGCACGGCGTCGAGCCGTCGCTCGTGCGCGATTACGGCATGACCCGCGACGATTCCGAGCTCGTCGTCGTCCTCGGCGCGCTCCTCCATTGCGTCGGGATGGCCGTGCACCGCGAGGGGCACGAGGACTTCTCCCTCTTCCTCGCCGAGCCGAAGATGCGCGAGCTGCTCGAGGGGATCTACGAGGAGCCCGAGCTGACGGTGATCACGGTCGAGGTGCTGCAGGCAATCACGAGCCACCGCGACTACGGCAAGCCGCTCACGATCGAGGCCGGCATCGTGCGCGTCGCGGACGCGCTCGACATGGCGAAAGGCCGCTCCAGGATCCCGTTCGAGCGCGGCTCGGTCTCGATCCACTCGCTCTCGGCGGCGGCGATCGACGACGTCGAGATCAAGGACGGCGAGCAGCGGCCGATCCTGATCGAGATCCTGATGAACAACTCGTCGGGGATCTACCAGGTCGACGGACTGCTGAGGGCGAAGCTCCGCGGCTCGGGCCTCGAGCCGTACGTCGAGGTCGTCGCGCACATCGACACGGAAGCCGAGAAGCGACTCGTGCCGATGTTCAGGCTCGAGATCTGAGCCAAGTGACAAAGTGTCACAAGGCAGGAGCGCGGCTACAATGAGCGCCCGCCTTGCGGGGTCGTCTAATGGTAGGACGCTCGGCTCTGGACCGAGTAGTCAAGGTTCGAATCCTTGCCCCGCAGCTTTCCCAAAACCCCGCCGTGCGTGGAGTGATCGAGCAGGGACGGCGCGTCTACCTTCGCGCCCCGCGGGCCTCCGATCGCGACGAGTTCGTCCGCCTCGCGCGCGCAAGCCGCCCGCTGCACCGGCCGTGGGTGTACGCACCGGAGAACGCGCGGGAGTTCGATGCGTACATCGCGCGCTCCGGAAGCGCCTCCGAACGCTGTTTCCTGGTCTGCCGCCGCAGTGACGACGCTCTCGCCGGCGTCTACAACGTGAGCCAGATCTCGCGCGGCTTCTTCGAGAGCGCGTACCTCGGCTACTACGCGTTCGCGCCGACGGCCGGCCAGGGGCTGATGGCCGAAGGGCTCCAGCTCGTCCTGCGGCACTGCTTCCGCCGGCTGAAGCTCCACCGGCTCGAGGCGAACATCCAGCCCGACAACGAGCGCTCGAAGCGCCTCGTCGAGCGTGCGGGGTTCGGCTACGAGGGGTACTCGCCGCGCTACCTGAAGATCGGCGGCCGCTGGCGCGACCACGAGCGCTGGGCGATCACGCGCGAGGACTGGACTGGGCGGGCCGTTAGTGCCCGGTTCAGGCACCGACAGTAGCCCGATTTTTCAAGCGATGTCGACCGGCTTTTCAGTCGGTAACGAGCCCGTCGCAGAGGATGCCGACGACGGCCCGCTCGGCCTCCCTGATGTCGTCGTCCTCGCCGGGCAGCCGTCCCAGGACCCACCCGGTGAGAATCTCCTCGAGCGCCCCGTAGACGATCCAAGCGGCGAGGCGCGGTGACAAGTCGTCGCGAAAGACCTTCTGCTCCTGCCCGCGCTCGATGATGCGCTGAAGGGCCTCGAACGCGTGCGCGATCTCCTCGACCTCCCGCTGAAGCTGCTCGCCGCTACGCGCCACCTCGCGCACGAGCACGCGCACGACGTCGGGGTAGTCGCGCCACGTGCGCAACACGATCGCGCAGCTTTTGCGCAGCTGCTCCCGCGGCGACTCCTCGATCTCCTCGACCGCGTTGATCGCGCCGACCATCATCCCCCACATCTCGCGGAAGATGGATTCGAGGACGGCGTCCTTCGACTCGAAGTAGTGGTACACGAGCCCGTACGCAACGCCCGCCTCCTCGGCGATGTCGCTCACGCGGCACGCGTGATAGCCCTTCTTGGCGAACGCGCGTACGGCGGCGTCGAGAATCTGCCGGCGCCTCTCCTCCTGAGCAGCGGAGCGCGTAGCCACGAGAACGGGGAATATTTAGCGCAGAACGCCGCGCTCTGCGGCGACGGCGACGCTGTCGCCCGAGCGTTTCGCCAGATACATCGCCTCGTCGGCCCGCCGGAAGAGGTCGTCGGAGCTCCCCTGCTGGTCGAAGACGGCGACGCCGAAGCTCGCGTGGAGGACCGGATTTCCGTCGCCGACCGACTCGCCGACGCGTTCGATCACGACCCGCGCCTCCTCGGCGGCCGCTTCGGTGAGGATCATCGCGAACTCGTCGCCGCCGATCCGGTACGCGAAGTCCGAGCGCCGGATCGAGGCCGTCAGCCTTGCCGCGAAGCGTTCGAGCTCGTCGTCTCCGACGAGATGCCCCGCGCGGTCGTTCAGCTCCTTGAACTCGTCGAGGTCGCACAGCACGAGCGTGAACGGGTGCCCGTAACGGATTGAGCGCGCGGTCTCTGCTTCGAGCTGGCGTACGAAGGCGCGCCGGTTCGCGAGCCTCGTGAGCGGATCGTGGTCGGCGAGGAACTGCAGCTCGTCGAGGCGCGCCGCGGACTCGAGCGCGGTCGCGGCCTGGTTGGCGAACAGCCGCAACGCCTGCATCTTCTCGCGCGTCGGCAGGAGGCGGTCGCCAGGGTCGTCCGCCCAGATGAATCCGAGCATCGTCCCGTCGTGGTCGAGAAGGGGCACCACGAGCCAGTGCCGGTTCCAGGCGCGGGGCCCCGTGCCGTTCAGCGTCGACGCGTAGCGCGTGTGCGGCACACGCGGGCTCGCGACGGCGAACGGGAGCAGGTAGCAGCCCTCGACCTCGTAGTCGGGATCCAGCAGCGGCGCGATCGTCTTCGGCGTCAGCCCGCTCGGGGGCGGACCCGCCGAGCCCCAGCCCGTGGATGACCGGGGAACGAATTCGTCGCCGTTCGGATCCGTCAGCTCGATCGAGACCCGCTCGAAGTCGAGCGCGCGGCGGATCCCGTTCGCGACCGACTGGAGCATCGCGTCGATGCTTCGGGTCTCGCCGAGCCGCAGCGACACTTGCAAGAGGTGCGTGAGCGAGGCGCCGTGTCGAGCGACCGTCTCGTCCGACTGCGCATACTCGATCGTGAGCGCGACGTGCTCGGCTACGGAGACCAGGACGTCGAGCTGGTCGTCGTCTGGACGACGCAGGGAGGCCGGCTCGTCGACCGACATGACACCCAGCAGCGAGCCGTCGGACGTCTTCAACGGGACGAGCAGGACGTCTTCGGGATGCCACGCACCTGGATCGTCAGGGTCCGGCTCGCCCGGCGGCGAGTAGATCGTTCCCGACCGACTCCAGTCGTGAGCGCCGGCCGGGATCACGTACGCGCCCCGGCGGAGGAAGCGTTCGTCGAGCAGCGGACGATAGTCCTCTCGCGTGCGCGTGCAACCGATGAGGGTCGTGCGCGCCTGCTCGCGCCCGCTGACCGCCGTCACGCGGAAGTCGTCCCACGCCGGCCGGTAGAGGGTGATCGCAACGGTCTCGTAGCCGAGCGACGCGCCGATCGACCGGGCGAGCTCGTTCAGCCGCTCGGGCAGGCTGCCGCCGCTCCGGGCCAAACGGGTGACCTCGATCAGGCCGCGCAGGGTGCGTGTGGTCGTGCGCTCAGGCACAGTTACGCCAACTTCCAGTTCACTGACGAGTCATATCGGCGTAAGCGGCCCGGCCCATGAGCGGTGCCGTTGCTGTTCTTTGGACAATCCCACCGAAGCCAACCGTTCACGCTTTCGGCTCCGTTCGCCGGGCGGGCTGCTGCTGCTCGGCATCGCCCTCTTCGTTCTGCTCGCGCTCGTCGCGGCCGTAAGCCGGGCCCATCACACTCCGGGCGGTCACGCCGGGATCCACTCCCCGCCGGCCGGCGTCGGGAACTACCTCTTCACCATCTTCGCAATCGTTCTCGCCGCTGGTTTTCTCTTCCTGGTCTACGAGTGGTTCAGCGAACGCGACCTGCTCGCGCAGGCCCATCGCAGCCGCCAAAGGAAAGGCACGTACCGGGCGCTCGTCCTCATCTTTCTCTTTCTGGCCCTCGTCCCAATGCTGAGGAATCGACTTCATCTCTTCCAAAACGCGAACTCGACGAAGCCGGCCCACGTCAACAAGGGTCCGCATTCGAAACAAAAGACGAAATCCGCACACCCCGCGATCGCGAGGCCGCCCAAGTTCGAGGTGTTGCCCATAGCGCTCGCCACCGCGGGCGGCTTGCTCCTGCTGGGCTATATCGGGCTGCGCACGATGCGACGCGCCCGTACCCACCTGGTCGCGCGGTACGTGCTCGAGCGGGAATTCGAGTCCCTGCTCGACGAAACCCTCGACGATCTCTACGCGAACCAGGACCCGCGGGCGGCGATCATCGCCGCATACGCGCGCATGGAGAAGCTCTTTGCGGCCCGCGGCTTCGCCCGCGATCCGGCCGAGACGTCGATGGAGTATCTCGCGCGTTGCGTCGGCGAGCTGCGCGCTTCGGGCGCCGCGCTCGGACGCCTCACGGGTCTCTTCCAACGGGCGAAGTTCAGCACCCATGCGATCGACCAGCCGATGCGCGACGAAGCGATCCAGGCGTTGACGCAGGTACGGGACGAGTTACGCGCTCAGCGGCAGGAGGATGAGCTGCGACGGGCAGAGGCCCAGCGAATGGCCGAGACACGAGGCGAACCGCAAGAGGCGGCCGACTCCGACCGGACCTTCGGAGAAGACCCGTTCAAGGCGGCCGCCGAGAAGATGCGTGGCAGTGTGTACTCGGGCGGTCGCGGCACATGAGACGCCTGCCCTGGGGTTGGATTGTCCTCGTCATCCTCGGCATCGTTGCGCTCGGCGTCGTCTCGTTCACGTTTCCCGGCCGGCGTCACATCGCGCTCGACGCCTTCATCCTCTTCCTCGGCGCGCTCGGCCTCGCGGCCGGCGTTCGCGTGACGCGTAGGGCAACTCCTGATGTGCACGGGCCTTCGCTCGTGGACGAGCTCGCCGACCCGCTCGACGTGCTGCCGGAACGCCCCGTGGAGCTGGAGCGGCTCGAGCGGGAGGTCCATCTTTCGCTCGGCAACTCGTTCTACCTCTACCATCGCCTGCGTCCCGTGCTCCGCGAGGTCGCGGCGCACCGCCTGTTGCTACGGCACGGTTGCGATCTCGACATGCGGCCCGAGGAAGCGCACACCCTGCTCGGCGACGCAGCCTGGTCGTGGCTGCGTCCAGATCGAGTCGAGCCGACGGACCGCTGGGCGCCGGGCCCGCCGCTCGCCGAGCTGACGGCCGTGGTCGACGCGCTTGAGAGGATCTAGCGGTGGCCGCAGCGACGCTCTCGATCGAGGAGGTGGGCGAGCTCTCGACGCGCGTCCTCGACGAGGTCGAGCGCGCGATCGTCGGCAAGCGCGACGCGCTCGAGCTGATCCTGCTCGGGATCCTCGGCGACGGGCACGTCCTGCTCGAGGACTATCCCGGTCTGGCGAAGACGCTAATCGCGCGCTCGTTCGCGCAGGCGACGACGCTCGCGTTCTCGCGGATTCAGTTCACGCCCGACCTGATGCCGTCGGACGTCACGGGCTCGTCGATCTTCAACCAGCAGACGACCGAGTTCGAGTTCCGCCCAGGCCCGATCTTCGCGAACATCCTCCTCGCCGACGAGATCAACCGGGCGCCGCCGAAGACGCAAGCTGCGCTGCTCGAAGCGATGCAGGAGCGGCAGGTGACCATCGAAGGGGTCACCCATCCGCTGGAGCGTCCGTTCCTCGTGCTGGCGACGCAGAACCCGATCGAGTACGAAGGCACCTACCCGCTGCCCGAGGCGCAGCTGGACCGGTTCCTCATCCGGCTCGGCGTCGGCTATCCCGAGCGAGCGGACGAGTGGCAGGTGCTCGTGCGCCGGATGGAGCGCGAAGTCGACGAGATCGAGCTGACGCCTGTCGTCGACGGCGAGACCCTCTTGCAGATGCAGAGTGCTCTCGAGCAGGTCCACGTCTCGGAGCAGGTCGGCTTCTACATGGTCGACCTGGTCGCCGCGACGCGTGCGTCGTCACGCGTGCAGGTGGGGGCGTCGCCGCGCGGAACGCTGGCGCTGATGCGGCTGTCGCGCGGTTGTGCCGCGCTCCAGGGACGCGACTTCGTCATTCCTGACGACGTGAAGGCGGTCGCCGTGCCGGCGCTCGCGCATCGCCTGACCCTGCGCCCTGAGCTCTGGGTGCAGCGCGTTAGCGGCGACGACCTCGTGCGCGAAGCACTCGACTCGGTGCCGACGCCGCCGGCCGAGTGACTCCCGGGACCAGGTCCCGGGACAGGGCCCGGAGAAGACACGGCCAGGGACCTGGTCCCGAGTGAAGCGCACGGCCTCGCCCAAGCTGGGCGCCTACGCAGGCCTCGCGGCGCTCGGACTGCTCGCCGCGCTCACGCTCGGCCGACCCGAGCTCGCCATCCTCGCGTCGCCGTTCGCCCTCGTCCTGTTCGCCGGCTTGGCCGCCGCGCGCGAGCCCGAGCTGCTCGTCTCGCTCGAGCTCGACCGCGATCGCGCGGTCGAAGGCGACGTCGTCACGATCAGCATCGACCTCAGGGCGCGCACGCCGGTCGAGCGCCTCGAGTTGCACGTGCCGCTGCCCAACACCTTGGTGCTCGTGGAAGGGGCGAATCCGCTCACGCTGCGCCTCGCGTGGGACGAGGAGCGGACGATCGAGCTGAAGGCGCGGTGCACGCGCTGGGGCGCGTACATCGTCGGCGAGGTCTTCCTGCGCGCCCACGACCGTCTGGATCTCTTCGGGTACGAGGGCACGCTCGACCGGCGGACGCCGCTCAAGGTGTATCCCCGCGCCGAGGAGCTCCGCGCGCTTGTGGCGCCGCTCGAGACGCAGGTGTTCACCGGGAATCAAGTCGCGCGCACCAAAGGCGAGGGGATCGAGTTCGCGGACCTGCGCCGCTACGAGTACGGCGACGCGCTGCGGCGGATCAACTGGCGGGCGAGCGCCAGGCGCAACGAGTTGTGGGTCAACGATCTGCACCCCGAGCGAAACACCGACGTGATCGTCTTTCTCGACACGTTCGTCGAGGCGCGCGAGGAGAAGGAATCGACGCTCGACGTCGCCGTCCGCGCGGCCGCGACGCTTGCCCACCGCTACCTCGAGCGTAAGGACCGCGTTGGTTTGATCAGTTTCGGCGGCTACCTCAACTGGCTGCTGCCGGGCTCGGGGCTCGTTCAGCTCTACCGGATCGTGGACTCGCTGCTCGACACGGAGATCATCCTCAGCTACGCGTGGAAAGGCGTCGACGTCATTCCGGCGCGGACGTTGCCGCCGAAGGCGCTCGTGCTCGCGGTCTCCCCGCTCCTCGACGAACGCGCTGTCACCACCCTGCTCGATCTGCGCGCGCGCGGATTCGACCTCGCGGTGCTCGAGGTCTCGCCGGTCGCGTTCGCATCCGCCGCTGAGGGAGAACGCGAGGAGCTCGCGTACCGGCTGTGGCAGTTGAAGCGCGAGGCATTGCGTGCGCGCTACCAGCGTGTCGGCGTGCCCGTCGTGGAATGGCGTGAGGGGCAGCCGCTCGAAGGAGTACTGGCGGAGGTGGGAGCATTCAGGCGTCAAGCCAGGTATTCGCGCGCGTAGGCGCGGCGCTCGCGTCCGTGCTCGGCGCGGCCGGCATCGGTGCAGCGCTCACGTTGACGGCGGATTCGTACCGGCCGGTGGTCGGCGCAGTCGTGCTCGTGGCGGTCCTGCTGCTCGTCCTCGGCGTCGCATGGCCGTTCCCGTCCCTGATCCCGTGGCCGCTGGTCGTGCTCGCCGGCGTGTACGCGTGGACGCTCGGCGGCGGCAGCATCGACGAGTGGGCGCCGGTCTACGCCGGAGGCCTGCTTGCCGTCGCGGAGCTCGCGTACTGGTCGGTCGAGGTCCGCGGGCGTGCACAGGATGCGGAGCGCTTGACGGAGCGGCGCGTCTCGCTGATCGCCACGCTCGCGCTCGTCGCCGTTGCCGCAGGCGGACTCGTGCAGGCGGCGACGTCGCTGCGCATCGGCAGCGGCGTGGCGACGGATCTCCTCGGCGTCGCAGCGGCAGTCGCGGCGGTCGCGGTCGTCGCCGCGCTCGCGCGGCCGCGCGCCTAGCGGCAAGGCCCGCAAGGATTGACTTGCGTTGCAGCGCAGGCGAGGATCGCGTTGCTCGGCCCGGTCGGCGGCCGTCGCCGGCCGCTCCAGAAGGGGGTCACCTTGCGCCGCATCGTCACTTACCGGCCGTCGCCGGCCACAATCATGTCCGCGGTTGCCCTGCTCGTCGCGTCGAGCGGAACGTCGTACGCCGCGGTGGCGAAGCTCTTGCCGAGGAACAGCGTCGGTTCAACCTGATCGTGCCGTAGGCGAACGGCGAATATGACGCCTAGGCCGGCGAGAGGTCCAGCGAATCGGACTCGTGCGACGCGACCGTTTCGATGCGGTTTCTGCCGTTCGCCTTCGCGAGGTAGAGCGCCCGGTCGGCCGCGCGAATCAGCAGCGTCGGCTCGACGGCGTCCTCGGGGACCGCGGCGACGCCGAAGCTCGCGGTGATCGGTCGGGACACACCGGTGACCTCGATCAGCGCGATCGCCTCGCGAAGCTTGTCGGCGACCTCGACCGCACCGGCGCGATCCGTGTCCGGGAGCAGCAGGATGAACTCCTCGCCGCCGAACCGTCCGGCGAAATCGCTCGCGCGCAGCGTGCCGGTGATCACGACGCCGACGGCGGCGAGCACCTCGTCGCCCTTCTCATGCCCGCAGAGGTCGTTGATCTGCTTGAAGTGGTCGAGGTCGAACAGCACCGTTCCGAGCGAGGTCGAGGTGCGGTCGGCGTGCGCGGCCATCCGCTTGAGCGCGTCGTCGATCGACCTCCTGTTCGGCAGCCCCGTGAGGCCGTCGGTGAGGGCGCGCGTTTGCGAGAGCGCGAGGTTGCGCAGATTCGCGAGCACCGGCGACGCCTGGGTCATCGACTCGGCCACCCGCCTCCGGTCTACACCGTCCAACGGCGTGGGATGCTGAACGAGAACGGAGCCGATCACCTCTCCTCCCACCAGTGAAGGCACACAGGTGGAGTTCCCGTTCGCGACACCGCACAGCTCGCACGTGAGCAGCGGCTCCTGGCCCTCGCTCCGCTCGTGCGTCTTTGCGAGCCGTACGGCGAGGCATGAGTCCGGCTCCGCGGCCTGAAGCGGGGCGGCGAGTGGCGAATCGTCGGCGAGCTCCGTCATCGGCTCGAGCCGATCGTGGCTGTTGTTCCTGTTGAGGACGAGCACGTCGCTGCCCGGGAGCGACCGCTGGAGGTGACGCTTGAGCAGCCTGTACGCCTCGTCTTCGTCGCGCGTGATCTGCATGATCTCCGTGAACTCGCGCTGGGTCTCGTGGTAGTCGCGCTCCGCCGCGGTCCGTGCTGCCTCGGCGGCGCGCGACCGCCCCGCCTCCTCGGCCGCGCCTCGAGAGCTGCGGAACGCGATGCCGCCGAGGACGAGCAGCGCAAGAGCCGCGGCTGCCATGCCCAGGGACGCCCAGCCCGCGTCGCCGAGTAGCGTTCCCGGCGAGCGCCGCTCGACCGAGACCACGAACCAGTCGTTCGCGTTGTAAGGCGTTCGCTGCATGCGGCGGAAGGCTCCGCGATGTCCGCCGATCGTCGTCGTGCCTTCGGCCTGACCCTTTGCGGCGAGGGACACGAAGCGCCGGTCACGCGGCTTGCCGAGCGTTGCGCCGAGACGCTGCTCGAAACGGCTGTCGACGATGACCTTTCCAGTCGCGGCGTCCACGATGGCAACCTCGTCCTGCTTGGCGACGTCCGCGGCGGTGCGCTGGAACGAGGCGAGCGTGATCTCGAAATGCACCATCGCCGCGGCCGGATAACCGGTGCCCGGAACCGGCGTGGAGTTCGAGATCACCCATTCGTGCGTGTCCGGCGACACGTACGGCTTCGCCTGAAACACCTGACCGGCTCGAAGGGCGAACGTCGGCTTGAAGAACGGGTTCCCGCTCTCGTCCGGCGAGAGGTCCTTGAACGTCGCGCGCACGCCGCGGACGTAGCGCGCGTTCTCCGGGCCGCTGCGATCGATGAAGCAGGCCTCACCGATGCTCATCGGATAGAGCTGCTCCAGGTACGCGAGCGCGTCCTCGGAGCTGCTGATGGCGGGACCACCAGCCCGCACCTTGTCCACGCGCCGCCCGGGAGCTGCGTAGAAATCTCGAAACGCGGGGTTGTGCGCCGTGATCAGGTTGATCGAGCGGGCACGCGCGAAGTAGTCCTCGAGCTGCCCCGCCTCGTCGCCCGCCTTGTTGAGCAACGCCTGCTCGACCGATCTGCGCTTCTCGGTCTGGTCGCGAACGCCGAGCGCGACGCTGCCGACGAGAAGCACGACACCGACGATCAATGCGATAAATGTGGCCGCGCGCACAGACAACTCTTCGGCAGAAAACCGGGGAACACGCGCCCACAAAAGGGGTATAGACGGTGATAAGGGGCTCGGCGGTCAGGCGCTGCGGCGTGCGGCGAAGCGATCCAGCGCGGCCCGAGACGGCAAAGCGTCGTCGTATTCGATTCTGCCGCCGGAGCGTGGGAGACTTCGGTGATGCGACGTGCGCTTGGCGTTTCGGTCGTTGGAGGATGCCTGGCTGCGTGTGTCCTGAGTGTTGCCGGCGTCGCCGCTGCACGACCGGGCGCTTGGCCCTCGGGATCTGCCGAGGCGCCCGTCGCAGCTGCTCATTCCGGCGCGGCGGTGGTCGGCGACCCCGCGCTGGCGATGATTCATGCTGAAGAGGCGTGGCAGGTCGCCCGCGGCGATCCCTCCACGCGGGTCGCGATCATCGATACGGGGATCGACTACACCCACCCGCATCTCCAGGGGCGGATGGTCGGAGGCGTTGATCTCGGTGACGGCGACGGCGACCTGATGGACGACATAGGTCATGGAACAGCCGTCGCGGGGATCGTCGCGACCGTCTGTCCGCGCTGCTCTCTGTTGGGCATCAAGATCTTCAGTCAGCAGGGACTTGCCACGCCGTACGCATTGCTGCGGCGGCGTTCCGGAGCCGCGATTCGCTGGGCCGTCAACAACGGTGCTCGCGTGATCAACGTGAGCAACGCGTTGCCCAGATCAAGCGCCCTGCTCGCTGCGATTGATTACGCGCAAGCACACGATGCCGTCGTGGTTGCGGCAGCGGGCAACGGCGACGACTGGCAGGGTGTCTATCCGGCTGCGTACGGGCCGGTCGTCTCGGTCGGCGCTGCCGACCCCACGACAGCAGCCCGGTATCCGTATTCGGCCTTTGGCCCGTTCCTGGACATCACTGCGCCAGGGTTGATGGACACGGACGCACTGGGTGGGCTGTACACCAGTTTCGGCGGCACGTCCGCGGCTGCGCCTGTGGTCAGCGGCGCGCTCGGTCTGTTGTTTTCCCTCCACCCCGAGCTCTCCGCCTCGGAGGCCGTGTCTCTGTTGGAAGCCACGTCGCGGGACGCCGGCATTCCCGGCGCCGACGACGACTACGGCGCCGGCGTGGTGGACGCAAACGCGCTCGTCAGGAGCGTCGAGAACGTTCGTCCCCGCGCCGGCTGTGCCGTGCCTCCGCCGACGCACGGGGCTGGGTTCCTGCGGCCGATCGTGTTCGTGTCGTCGTGCGAAGGTAGCTTCGACGTCTATTCGATGCTCCAGGACGGGAGCGATGTCCGGCGGCTGACGACAGGCGCGGCTGTCGACAGGCACCCGGCGCTTTCCTCTCAGGGTCGGCGGATCGCATTCTTGCGCGGGGACTTCGCGCAAGACGATCTCTATGTCATGCGTCGCGACGGCACGGACGTCCGCAGGCTCACCCACTTCCAGGGCGGTGTCGAGGCGCCGGCCTGGTCGCCGGACAGCAGCGTCGTTGCGTTCTCTGCCTACGATCGCGAGGGCTCCGAGAGCAAAGGCTCCGATCTCTACACCATCAGACCCGACGGAACCCAACTGCACCGCGTCACACGACTCGGCTTCGCGACCAACCCGTCGTGGTCGCCGGACGGGAAGAGAATCGTCTTCTCGACCGGCCCGTACGGCGATCTCTGGGTGATGAAGATCAAGGGTGGCTCGTCCCGACACCTGACCCACGCACCGACCGGCGTCCGCGACGTGAGCCCGTCCTGGTCGCCCGACGGAAAGCGGATCGCGTTCGCGCGGCGGGATGGTTCGTCCGGCGACATCTTCGTCGTCGATGCGAACGGGTCGCACCGGCGGCAGCTCACGACGAGCGATGGCGACTGCCGATCGCCGACATGGACGTCGAGCGGCAAGAGAATCCTGTTTTCCGGCCGCTACGGCGAGAGCCCGGACATCTTCTCGATCGCTGCAAACGGCAGCGACCTTCGGCCGCTGCTCCAGACGTCCGCGAGCGAGGTCGAAGTCGGAACGTCAAGCGCAGTTTCGCCGGCGGCCGACGTCGGCTAGGTTTCGCGGCGATGGCGACCCGAGATGCCGCCTGTCACTGCGGGCAACTTCGTCTGGAAGTCGCGGGCGATCCGTTTGCGGTATCCATCTGTCACTGCCTTGCCTGCCAACGTCGGACCGGAAGCGCCTTCGGAATGCAGGCCGAATTCAAGGCGGATCAAGTGCAGGTCGTCGGTCGCTTCAACGACTACTCGCGAATCTCGGACGAGGCGGACAGAAAGGAGCACGTCTTCCACTTCTGCCCCGACTGCGGCTCGCAGGTCTTCTACACCGAGCCATCCGAGCCGGACCTCGTCGTCGTCTCGGTCGGCTCGTTCGCCGACCCGTCGTTCCCGCCGCCGACGGAGTCGGGCTACGACTCTCGCCGTCACCACTGGGTGGTGCTGCCCGACTCGATCCAGCGCTATGCCCCAGAGCTGTGGGACCCGGTGCGACCTCTCTACGAAGCCGGCAGGTACGCGGAGGCGGCGGACAGGGGCCGCGAGCTCATCGAGGCCCATCCCAACCTGGCATACCTCCACTACCAGGTCGCGTGCTGCGAGAGCCTTGCGGGCCGGACAGCCGACGCCGTCGAGCACATCCGCCAGGCGATCGACAGGTGGGAGGGTTGTCGTGAGATGGCAAAAGCGGACTCCGACTTCGACCCGATCCGGGACGAGCCCGCTTTCCAGGAGCTGATCGGCCGCTAGGCACGAGCTCGCCGTGCGCGCCTACTCAACGTCCTCCAGGAATGCGAGGACTCGTTTCTTGAGCAGCGTCGCCGCGCTCTCGTCGTAGTCCGGCAGGCTGTTGTCCGCAAACAGGTGCCGATCGCCGCGGTAGAGGAACAACTCCGCGCCGTCGGTCGTCTCGACGAGCTCGCGCGCGGCCGGAAGGTCTTCCATGGCCCACTCGTCGTCCTCCATCATGTGGATCTGGAGGGGGACTCCCTGAGGCCACGACTCGCCGAACTCCGAGGCTGGGAAAGCAGCGCTCAATAGCAGCGCTCCCTTGGCACCTGGGCGTGTCTGGGCCAGCATCTGAGCCGGCATCACTCCGAGCGAAAACCCACCGTAGACGAGCTCGTTCGGCAAGCCTTCGGCAGCCAGTCGACCGCGCTCGCCGATCGTCCCGAAGCCAACCTCCTTCGCGTAGCCGACGCCCTCGTTGAGGTCGGTGAAGGTCTTGCCGTCGTAGAGGTCGGGCGCGTGAACAACGTGTCCGGCAGCCTGCAGCTCGTCGGCGAACGCGAGGAATCCTCGAGTCTGGCCCTGTGCGTGATGGAACAGCAGTATCTCGGTCATGACGCACTTCCTATCACGCTCGGAGCTCTCGAAACGCCACGGCCGCACTCACCGTTGACCCGCTCAGCCAAAGCCAGAACGGCTGCGCTGTGCGACGTCGAAAGGCGCATACGGGATTCGAACCTCCCTGCAAATCGGCCACTTTTTCCGCTGAGGTATGCACCGGGGTCTGCACCGTACGCGCTCGGCCGAGCCGATTCGACACGAAAATGGCCGCTACGCTCGACTCATCGACACGTTGCCGAGCGACCCATTCGTGCGTTTTCTCAAGGCCGCACCGATCGACGACGAACCGGTGAGCGCGGAGGAAGAGACCGCGGTCGCCGAGGTCGCGGCCGATCGTGCTGCCGGCGTGCCAACTGTTTTCGTTCGAAAAGGTCAAGCGCAACTTTTCGGGTGAGGCCGCGTAGCATGATCTGTGCTACGGTCGCAGGATGCCCCGCTCACTCCATGTTCGCCTCGACGATGCCTCTGCCGCGGCCCTCAAGATCGTCCGTGGCGACGGCCTGACTGACTCGGAAGCAGTGCGGACCGCGCTGCAAGAGGCTGCGGCCCGACGGCGCGTCCGCTCGGCATTACGCGACGAGGTGCGGCGCATCGCAGCGGACGAGGACGACCGCGAGGAGATGCGCGTCATCCGCGAGCAACTGGCCGAGCTCGCCCCACCACTCGCGGACTGACATGGTCCGCGGAGAGGTCTTCCGCCTTTCCGCGCCTCGCGCGGCGCGCGGACGTGAGCAGCGCGGCGCCCGCTACGCAGTCGTCGTCCAGGCGGACGAGTTCCTCGGCCTCAGCACCGTTCTCGTGTCGCCAACCTCGACCAGCGCGCGGCCGGCCAGCTTCCGCCCCACGATCACGCTCGACGGAACCGAGACACATGTCCTCGTCGAGCAAACGACCGTCGTCGACCCGCAGCGTCTCGGCGCTTCAGCTGGCCGACTCGACGCAGGTGAGTTGCGCGCTGTCGACGAAGCGCTCGTGCTCGTCCTTGGCCTCTGACGCTCAGACGAGCAGTTCCGCGTAGTCGAGCTCGCGCTCGTCAACGACGACGTGCGTGTATGTCCGTGCAGTCGTTACCAGGTCGTCGTGCCCGACAAGCTCGCCGATGCGAGCCCACGGCATGCCGCCGAGGTGCAGCAGCGAGACGCGACGGTGGCGGAGGTCGTGCGGCGAGAACGCAGGCACGCCCGCCCCGGTGCAAGCTCGCGTGAGAGCGGTCCGTAAGCGCTCGCTCGTGACGTTCTCGAACACTCGGCGGTCCGCGTGGCGATCGTCGCGCGGACACAGGGTGAGCACGGTCTCGAACAACAGCGACGGCGGCGCAACCCAGCGCGGCCGGCCGGTTTTGCTCGGCGCGATCCGCCAGCGGCTTCGAGGCTCGTCGACGTCGCCCCAAAGCAGCGCCTCGAGCTCGCCGACGCGCATGCCGGTCGCATCCAGGACGATGACCGGGAGGCGGTAGCGGCGCGGCAAGAGCCGGACGACGGCCTCGACATGGTCCGCGGTCGGTGGCTCGACGTGTCGGCGTTCCTCGCGCGGAAGCTTGACCGTGAGGCGATCACGAGCTGGGTTCGGCTCGATGCGCGCGTGGTCGAGCACCATCGCCAAGACGCTGACGGTCTTGCGGATCGTCTGCTTCTTGAGTCCCGCGGCGTGCAGATCCGCGACCAGCGCGGCGACCTCCTGCGCGTCGACCTCGTCGATCGCCGAGTCGCCAAGACGCGGCAGGACGCGACCCAAGGCGACTCGGTACGTCTGGAGCGTCCCGGCCGCGACGTCAACGCGCGCCGCCTGCCAGCGGGCAGCGACTTCCGCGACGGTCGGCGCCACAGCGTCGTTCGGGAGTTGACCGTCGGGAACCCGCATCGCTGCGAGCTCACCCACAGCCCACGCCTTGCGAGCAATCGCCTCGCGCTTCGTGGCGAAGGAGCCGGCGTATCGCGGGGCGCTCTCGCGGCCGCCGACGCGGTACATCACGCGGTAGCGCTTGACACCGCCGGCCGTAGTGCGCGTTGTGATCCAGGCACTAGCCAACGCGGAGCCTTCTAACCGTCGACGCGGACGGCCGCACGCGATCGCCGCGGTAGGTGCTCTTCGCGATCAACTCGGCGTAGTCGCACACCCGAATCATCGGTCGCGAGTAGCCGGGCAGCGCAACAACCGGAAGCGGACCGAGCGCGCGGAGGTGCGACCGTGTGAGGAGCGCGTCGGGCATTTCGAGGAGGCGCGCCGCGGCGGCCTCAGTGGATCTTCGCTTTCGTGGCGAGCGCGGCTCTCGGCGGGTCAGCTCGAGTTCCAGCTGCTGCGGCGCCGCGCGCGACATTCGCGGACTGTAGCAGATCACTCCCACAGGTGAATACCAGCCAGCGCGCTAGGATCTCCTCGTGACCAGCGGCACCCTGATCCGCGAAGCCCGCAAACTCGCCGGCCTCTCCCAGGTCGAGCTCGCCCGCTTGAGTGGCAAAGACCGCGCTCAACTCGCGCGCTGGGAACGCGACGTCGTCCAACCCAGCCTCGAAACCTTGCGCGAGATCCTCCGCGCCTGCGGCTTCGACCTCGAAAGCAACCTCGTCCCCTACCAGCCCGACAAACAACAAGACGCCCAACTAGACAAGCTGCTGCTGCGCACGCCCCAGGAACGCCTCCAGACGATGCTCAGAGCCCGTCAGTGCTAATGCCCAGACCAGCCTTCGACCCGATCGCCGTCCTGCAAGCACTCGACGCCGAAGGCGTCCGGTATATCGTCGTCGGCGCGCTCGGCCGCGTCATCAACGGCAGTCCC
>Ga0137372_10002742_pt1 | contig 17055 bp, 16 predicted proteins | sample SagtaG_6_FD_104911 | JGI IMG/M metagenome (GOLD analysis project Ga0137372, IMG submission 104911) | Vadose zone soil microbial communities from Sagehorn Ranch, Mendocino, California, USA - Sage1_R_60_16 metaG | ecosystem: Environmental > Terrestrial > Soil > Vadose zone | place: USA...
CCGGATTTGATTAACGAGTTTACTGAAATTGACCTCGATCCGGCGCTGTCGCCGGAAGAGAAAGACAAGAGGAAAGCAGAGCGCCAGCAGCATTGTGATATGCAGGCCGAACGGATCCACAACATCTCGCAGCTGCTGCGTGCCTACTGCTTGTTCGAGAAGGACGTGCAGTACGTGATCGAAGAGAACAAGGTCGTGATTGTCGATGAATTCACGGGGCGCAAAATGCCGGGGCGGCGTTGGAGTGATGGGCTGCATCAAGCGGTCGAAGCGAAGGAAGGCGTTCAGATCGACCGCGAAACGCAAACGCTGGCGACGATCACGATCCAGAATTATTTCCGCCTTTATCAACGGCTGGCCGGCATGACCGGCACTGCCGAAACGGAAGCGGCCGAGTTCCACGACATTTACAAACTCGACGTCAATATGATTCCGACGAACCGGCCAGTCGCGCGCACGGACCACAACGATCGGATCTACAAAACGCGGCGTGAAAAATACAACTCGGTCATCAATGAAATTAGAGACTGCCACAACAAGCAGCAGCCGGTGCTGGTCGGCACGGTGAGCGTGGAAGCCTCCGAGTTACTCAGCCGAATGCTGAAGCGGGAGAAAATTCCGCACAACGTTTTGAACGCGAAATTTCACATGCAGGAAGCCGAGATCGTGCAGCGCGCCGGCCAACCCGGCACGGTCACGATCTCGACCAACATGGCGGGACGCGGCACTGACATTAAACTCGGTCTTGGCGTAGCCGATCGTGGTGGATTGATGGTGATCGGCACTGAGCGGCACGAAGCGCGCCGGATCGATCGACAGTTACGCGGGCGTTGCGCGCGCCAGGGCGACCCGGGCGCATCACGATTTTACGTGAGCTTTGAAGACGATTTGATGCGCAACTTCGGCGCAGCCGATCGGATGACACGAATCATGGAGCGGTTCGGACTCGAGGAAGGCCAGGAACTCGAACATCGGTGGCTGAACAAGTCGGTCGAGACAGCGCAGAAGCGGGTGGAGCAGCGCAACTACTTGATCCGAAAACGCACGCTCGATTTCGACGATGTGATGAACATGCAGCGCGAGGTCGTTTACACTTATCGCAACGAGACGATCGATTCCGAGGAGCCGCGCAAACTCATCTACGAAGTGATCGACGAGGCCGTGCCGGCGAAAGTGAAGGAGTATCTGGAGGTTGATGAACCGAATTATACTGGACTCATCCATTGGGTGAATACGACCTTCCCGCTTGGCCTGACCAAGGAGAAAGCGCAATTCGAAACGCGCACGGTCGAAGAAAACACACAGTTTTTGATCGAGAAGATCAAGGACGCCTACGAGCGCAAATCGAGTCACGAGGAACCGACCGCGGTCAAGAGTCTGGAGCGCTACATCATCTTGAACGCGATCGATCGCCTCTGGCAGGAGCATCTCTATGCGATGGACGCGTTGCGTGAGGGGGTTTATCTGCGCGGCTATGCGCAAAAGGATCCGCTGATCGAGTACAAGACCGAAGCCTACGACATGTTTGTGGACTTAATGGCGAACATTAAGAATGAAGTGCTGAACAATCTGTTCCGTAGCACCTCGAATTTACAGGCATTCGAGAATTTCCTGGCGACATTGCCGCAGTTTTTGCTGCGCGAACATGCGCCCACCGCGCCTACGGCAAATGCTCCTGCCCGTGGCCGTCAACTTCAGCCAGTAGGCGCCATGGCCGCGGTTGGCGGCGACGGCGATGGCGAAGGCGAGGTGACGATTGATCTCCCGGTTCGGCGTTCGATGCCGAAAGTAGGCCGCAACGAGCCATGCCCATGCGGTAGCGGAAAGAAATATAAAAACTGCTGCGGCCGCGTCGCGTGATGTTCTCCGATAGGAGGCTATTCGTCTATTTAATAACGGTCGACCCCGAAAGCATTCGAGGTTGACAGCCGTTGCTCCGCGCTAATGTATCGCGCTTCGAATGGTCACTGATAGTTTGTCTCACGCCCGGGTTCGGATTGCCATCGGTCTCGCGGCTATCTTCGTGCTGACTGATTGCGCAGAGCCGACGAGCCCCAGTGTGGTCGATCCTGCGCGGACCGGGCGACCCGAAATAACTCTGCCGCGCGGCGACGTAGTCGCGGAAGCCCAGCTACGGACCAAGCTCGCGATGCTCTCGCCGAGTGTCCGTGTAGATGAAGCCGAGCGGCTCGCCCAATCTGCCTACATGACATCGCGACAATTGGCTCGCGAATATCGGGTAGTCTTTCCTCCGGCTCTCAACAATATTCTCATTAATACCGGCGCGAGGAAGCGGGGCCTCTGTTATCAATGGACAGAAGATTTGCTGCATCAGTTGGATGCGTTGAAGCTCGAAACGCTCGAGCTCCACTGGGGAGAAGCCTTTGCCAGAACGTTTTCCGAGAACAATGGCGTCGTTGTCACCGCCAAAGGACAACCCTTTGCGCAAGGCATCGTGCTTGATGCCTGGCGTTACCAGGGGCGTCTGTACTGGGGACCGGTTCATAAAGATCCGGAGAAATATGAATGGAAGGAAAACAAGGCGCAGTACGATCGTGTCTTCCAAACAAAAGCCGCGGAGCAAACGGCGACTTCAGTCAATCGCGGGTGAAGTCAAGTCGTAGGTAGTAATCTCCAGTTCGTGGCCGTCGGGATCGCGGAAGTAGATCGAGTGCGAAATTTCGTGATCTTGGAATTCGAATTTGATACCGCGTTTTTTAAGCTCGTGCTGTGCTCCGAGAAAATTTTCCCTGTTCGCGCGGAAAGCGAGATGCAACATGCCGATCCTGCCGGTGCGCGAGGCAGATTTTGAATTATTGTTACGCAGTGGAAACAGCGCGATGGCGGTATTTCCTTTGGCTATGAATGTGGGAATTCCTTCCCACATCTCTTCATAACGTCGCTCGAATCCGAGAACTTCAACGTACCACTTCACGGATCGCTCGATGTCGCACACGCCAAGGGCTACGTGATCAATTCCTTCAAGTTGCATGGTCTATCCGATCTGTATTTCTGGTGGGACCTCTGGATTCATCAAGGATGCGCCACAACCCGCGTAAATAACCTGTCCAGTAATCCGACGAGCTTTCTCGGACGCCGCTGTCTGCCAGTGCCAGTGCAATCCCCGATTCCGCGCGAACTGCCAGCGATCAAAGCGTGCTTCTCTTCGAGTGCCATCGCAGCCCCTTTTAGATTAGGTAAGCGCCACTAGCCCTTGTTTTCATCACGATCGAACGAATCGACATGTGACAGACTAATCCGTGGCGGTGTTAAGAAGACCGCCGCGCAAAGAAAAACAAATACTGCCACAGCACCCGTCCACTCCCAAAAACCGATGTGCCAGAACACGGAATGGCGCAGTGCGGTGCGAATGGGTATCGCCCAGGAGAGTTTCAGACGTGCAAGAAGCAACAAAGATTCGCTAAAGAAAATCCCAACCAGCGGCAACAGCGTCACTGACGACCAGACCCAGAATAGTCGCGGCGCAAACAGAGTGCGGCCTTTCCATGCGCACCAGCAACCGCATAACATTCCGATTGCCAGAAACCCGGCGGCGGAGCGGCCAAGAAGTTCATGCAGACGCCGGACTCCCAAGACCTCGTGCATGTGCTGCGGAACCACAAAGCAGGCGCAAATCAGTGTGACGATTCCCGCGGCAAACGTCCCGGCACTAATTCTTGCCGCTCGCGGCGCGATTACCTCCAAATGCCGGTGCAAATGTCCGACGAATGGCAGCATCAACAATCCTGTCAACACCAAGCCGCTGGCAGCCAGCCAATAATGGTTTGGATTATCCCGCGGGGAAAGCAAATTGGAGATAACTCGGTATCGCCAGTCGTAATTTTGCGGGAACATCCACGCGCTCACAGTCAGTGTTCCGAAAAACGAAACGAAAATCAGCGCCAGGAAGGCAGCGAGAGTTGATTTCCGATAAAGCATCGCGCGACGAGACTCGCACGGAACAATAGGCCTCGCAATTCATCGGCTTTTGAGGCAGCTAATGGCGTCATTGGTTGCAAGACTGCACATCTGGGCAACACCGATGCGACGCCCGATGAGATGGTTCAATGTGGATAATCTAAACGGTCATCCAACTTCCCGCTTCGCAATGCATCGAGAAATGCCGCGTAATCCTTGAACGGACCTCCAATGGCGCGCCAGACTGCTTTCGGTTTCGCGTTATCCTTTGTGAGTTTCGCAACCAAAATGTGATAGGTGTGAGCGATTCCGCCGCGCTCGTAATGGACAACATAATATTCGCCGCCGACCGCTCCCCAAATGAGGCGCTTGCCTGGGAGAGTTGGATCCGTGATGACATCAGTCGCGTTCCACTTCTGGCCTGGCTCTGCGAGCTTGCCGTCCCCGCCGCCGTCACAAAGGCCCAGGATTGCGGGTGGCAGATTGCTCGTCGGACCAGACCTCGTGGAAGCGCGAAGCATCTAGCAACGCCTTGCGATCCTCCGCGGGAAGCTTCGTGACATCGGCGTAGCACAAGCTCTGAATTGTCGCAGCAAAAAGTAAGCAAAGGCTAAAATGTTTCATGCGCATTGTGCGGTCGAAAAAGAACAAGATCAGCTACAAGCGGGGTCTGTTCGCTGCATCGCATGATTTGGCCTCCGTTTCTTGGATGCTGCCTTAAGCACGATCTCGCGTAGAAAGTCTTCGGTGCACTGCCATGAATCGCCCTTAAGGTAGAGAATCTCTATGGCGTGCTTGAGACAAAGCCGTTGTTTGGTGCTATCGCGGTCGACCGTGCGAGCCAAAGCCTCCTCTCCGCCTAAATGCTCCATCGCTACGAAGTGTTGCTCGCCTTGGTATTCGATAGCGACTCCGAGACTCGGGAGAAAAATGTCGAGTTCGAGGCCTGGAAGAAACTTGGGACGGTGATGATGATGGACTACCTCTCCATGGAACGCTGAACGTGTCAGGTGATAGATTATCGTTTCGCTGGTAAGTCGAGCACCTCGTGTGGGGAATCCGAAAGCTCGCCGGACTTCCTGCTCGGCAGCGAGGCGAACTGCTCGATTTTGGGACGCGGTGTTCCAGGGATTGTAGCCCAACCCGAAGGTGGCGCTCTTGAGATACCATCCGAAGGTCTGCTCGAACGGCGCTGCATACATCTCGTGGCAGTGAAGGCAGGCAGGGACTCGTTGATTGCAGCGGTGGCAGAGGCCGTGTTTGTAACGTATCGCCGCGATTGCTGCCTCGGGGTCGGTGATACCAGCTTCGATCAGGCTCAAGCAGATACTCTCTGGAAAGAACAAGCTGTTGACGATATAGCGTCTCGCAGCCGAGCTGTAGTTCTGTCTGGGCTCCGCGGCGGTCATGCGAACGGCATTAGCAATCGCGGTCTGTTGGCAGGAGCAAAAAACTAAAGAACTATCAGCGCCTTCGCGGTAACCGATGAAGGTGCCATAAAGGTTTGGATACTCGACGTGCGGAAAAGGCAAATTCTCCCGCAGTGTCATTCGTCCGTTTGCGATAGGTCGCTTTCGCATAGAGGTGGCTGGGAGGCCTAACGAGACAAAGCTCAGCCACCGCTCCGGCGGCGAGGCCGGGCAAAAAGAGAAAGGAAACTGTCTAAGGCCGGGCATGAACACACAACGCGAAAGAGCGGTTGGCTGCAGCGCCTGGTTAGGTGAGTTCGTAGCATACGACCCGGTGATCAACCGCCGCCTGACCGTCCAGGATATTTGCGATCGAGATGCGCAAGGAGCGCTGCAAAGACTGGCGCGTGGGGTGCGTTACTGGTGGCTGGAAAAGGCGCGTCTTTTCCGTGAATGCTTTGATGAAGAACATCGCGCAGCACGGCGATCAGCACGCCGGCTGATACAGGAGCTGCGAGCAAAAGGCGTGCTTCTTCCTCCTCCGAGGAAGCGTTCCACAATCGCTGAAGAAGTGGCCTCGCTTGCCTCGGACTTACCGAATGCGGAGGTGATTGAATCCCTATCGCGCGAGCGAAGTGCTCGAACTGCATTAGCTCGCCTCGGATTGGGACAGGACGCTCGTAATCCATCACCTAACTATGATTAGACGAAGGTTCGTAAAAGTTCACGAAGATTTCTTCGTCTAATTCGGTCACTATGCGGCTGCTGTTTTCCATGCGGCGGCATGGGCGCGGACTGGCGAACCGAAACCTTTAAGGACGACTTCTCCCACGTCTTCAAAGAGGAGTCCTTTGCCGATGCACAAGTCGGGAATTGCGTTTGATACGAGAATCTGTTCCGGCTGCGCATGACCACAGAGGCGGGCGGCCAGTTGAACCGTCGATCCAAACAGATCGTTGTTTTGCTCGACGGGTTCGCCGGCTGCGGCGCCGACTCTTACTTTGAGCGGGCGCTCGGGATTGGCTTCCGCATGCTTGTCCAATTTACGCTGAATCTGAATCGCGCATCGGACTGCGCTTGCAGCTGAGACGAACGATGCCATAATGCCATCGCCGGTGTGCTTGACCTCGCGGCCACTTGAGTTCGCCAACGCGTTTCGGACAACGGAGTTGTGCACGTCGAACAAGGCCATGGCCGCTTCATCGCCCATCGATTGAGTGAACGCCGTCGAATCCACGATGTCCGTAAATAGGACGGTTCGGATTCCGGGGTCTCGATCATCAGTCGCGCCGCCGGGAACTAACACTGCACCAGCATCATTCGTTTCCACGCCGCCGAAAAATGCTTCGGCGAGCTCAGGCTGAACCTCAATAATCTTCTCGGCCAGCATTCCGTGCGCTTCGCGATGAACATGTTCTGCGGCCTCAGCATTTGGCGCATGGACGAGACAAAAAATTTTGCCCGCCTTCTCGTTGACCCAATATTTGCTGTATTCGACGCCATATTTCCGCTGCACTTCCATGTCCTTCGCGTGAGCCTTGGCGACATCCTCGGCGGTAACCTCGCTCAGTTCGTGAATGTCCATGTATAGCGGCATATCGATGTTAGACTACGACACGACTCTGGATGCGACAAGCAGTCCGCGCAGAGGTAAATTCATGGAGGTGCTACACGATGATCAACCGCGATCTTTGGAGGCTGATTGAGTGTCTGGTAAACGACGCAATAGCGTTCGGTCAGGCGAAGCAAGGTAGCGAGCTGCTCTTCGGTGGCGTCGGTGTCTAAATCGAAATGCAATCGGATTTGATGGAAGCCAACCGGTGCATCTTTTGAAACTGCCAAAGTCCCGCGAAAATCGAGATCGCCTTCAGCCTGAACCGTCGCGCCGCGTAACTCGATGCCCAGCGCGGTAGCAACTGCACGCAGCGTAACGCCCGCACATCCCACCAACGCTTCCAACAGCATATCGGCTGAGCACGCACCAAGCCCGTCGCCCCCGGTCGCGGGGTGAAGCCCCGCTTCGACCCGCGCTTTTCCGGTTTCTATTTTGCAAGTAATCCCTCCACCGATTCGTCCTTGCGCGTGAAGAGTGACCAGCGCGGTTTCAGGGCGCTCGCGGTATCGGGCTTTAAGAGGCGCCTGCAACGACCTCAACTCATCAGCATTCATTTTTTTGTGGGGCGCTCGCCGCGGCGAGCGCCGCTACACATTGCTCGGTTTGATATTTTGATTTACGCGGAAGAGATTACTCGGGTCATATTTATTTTTGATCGCGACCAGCCGCTCATAATTATCTCCGTAAGTTTTCTTCACCCGATCCTCTCCTTCATCTCCCATTAAAAAGTTTACATACGCTCCGCCTGCCGAATAGGGATACAGCGCATCGTAATAACTCTTCGTCCACGAGATGATCTTTTCGTTGTTGGCTGGATCGGGATCAACGCCGACCATTACCTGCGCCCAAGTAGCATCTCGATAATTCCAGGCGGTATCGTTTTTGCCGACGCGTGAGGCAGCGCCATTGATTGGATACATATGCATGGTGGAATGCATCGAGGGAAGCGCAGCACCAAACCGAGCGTGTTGCGCAATCGCGTCATCGCTCAATTCATTTACAAAATCCGCGCGCCAGTACCACTGCAATCCCGGGGGATACAATGCGTCAAACATGGTTTGCAGCGCGGGCTGCGGCAGCGGACCCACAAAATCGAGAGCCGGCTTCTTAAAAGCGCGGATCGGTTTAAATGTTTCTTCAGCCTTTGTCTGCGGGCCGGCATATGTCCAGACCACGCCGCACATTTTTTTCATGTGCAGATGTTCGGGGAAAGGCGGCGCCGGCGGTACCGTGAGAAAGGCGAAGAAGCCATTCAAATCATCCGGAGCCGCGGGAATCAGATCGCGATACCATTTCATTACATCGGTCGCTTCGCTTAATTCATAGAGCATTGGGCCGCCATAGAGTATGTCGATCGGATGGAGCTTGAACGTAAAAGCAGTGATCGCACCGAAGTTTCCGCCGCCGCCGCGAATAGCCCAGAACAAGTCGGAATTCTCATCCGCATTCGCCTTTACAAATCTCCCATCGGCCAACACGACATCCGCCGAGAGGAGATTGTCGATGGTGAGTCCGCATTTGCGGGTGAGGTGGCCGACGCCTCCGCCCAGGGTTAAGCCACCAACTCCGGTAGTAGAAATAATTCCGCTGGGAGTGGCGAGCCCAAACACATGCGTGGCATGATCGACGTCGCCCCATGTGCATCCGCCACCGACGGTGACGGTTCGAGCTGCCGGATCGACACGTGAGTATTTCATCAGTCCCAGGTCGATGACCAGACCATCATCGCAAATTCCCAGGCCTCCGGCGTTGTGTCCGCCGCCGCGGATTGCGAGAAGCAGATTATTTTCTCTCGCAAAATTTACCGAGCGGATTACGTCCGCCACATCCGCGCAGCGCGCGATCGCGCGTGGCTTTTTGTGTATCATCCCATTGTACACTTTACGGGCTTCATCATAGCCGTTATCGCTCGGTTCGATCAGTCCGCCTCGCAGGTTTGCTTTTAAATCTTTGAAAGAATTTTCGTTGAGCATGGTAAATATGATTGGGTAATTACTTTGATCATTACTGCAAATGTCGCGCGGTCAAGATGCTGAGTCCCGGCATTTTCATTGAGATGACAGCCGCCTCCGCAGTAGAATGCGGAAGTCATGGCGATTCTCCATCCGGATAGATTCTGGACTCGACGGGAGTTCTTGAAGCTTGCTGGCCGGGCGGGATTGCTCAGCGCGGTCCCGATTCTGACGCGCGCGGCTACGGCGCTCGATTCCGACACGGTTTGCATCTCGATCCTGCATACGACGGACCTCCATGGCCATATTTTGCCGACTTCCGATTACAACGGAAATCCTGATTGCGGTGGAATGGCGCGTTGCGTCACGCAAATCCGGCGTTGGCAACAGCAAAGTCCTAACTCGATCTTGATCGATGTCGGCGACGTGTATCAGGGAACGGACGTTGGGTTGCGCAGCCGGGGCGAGCTAATGATCGATCTGTTCAATCATCTCAAATACGACGCATGGATTATCGGCAACCATGAGTTCGACTGGGGAATGCAGTCGTTTCAACAAGTATTGCAACGCTCGGCAATGCCAGTGCTGGCTGCGAACACAACGCTCGAAGGAAAACCAGCCGGCGAATTTCCTGATGCGAAACATCCGTTCGCGAAAATTCAGCCGTTCATTTTGAAGCAAGTTGCCGGGATCAAGCTTGCCATCATCGGAGTCACGACGCCGGGGATGCCGTTTTGGCTTCGACCGGAATTTACTCGCGGGATCAATTTTCAATATCCGGTTGAGCCAGTCCGGCGCGCGATCGCGAGGGCGAAGAGCCAGGGCGCAGATGCGATTGTTTTAACTGGGCACATGGGACTGAAACCGCGCACCGGCGGTGATGATTTTGCCAATACTGTGATGGCATTGACTTCGGAATTTCCGGAGGCGTCCGTGTTTATTGCCGGTCATACCCATCAGCCGGTTCCAAGTCGCCTTGTCAATGGTGCACTTTTTACCCAGGCAGATCATTTCGGCATTCATGTGGGCCGCGTCGATCTTCTCTTTGATCGGAATTCCAAGAGGCTGCTCCACCGGGAAGCGTCTTGCGAGCTGATGGATCATCGTTTCGGCTTGGATCCCGTAGTCATGTCGCGAGCGAAGACGCAGCTTGCCGAATCGAACGTTGCACTGTCGCAACCGATCGGTGAATTGGCCGAGACTCTGCGTGCTCGCAGCCGCCCCGGCGTGCCGAGCGATATTGAGAGGCTGATCGGCGCGGCAATTATGGAAGCATTGCTCGAGCGAAGTGTGCAGGTGAATGGCGCCATGCATGGAGCGTTCGATGAAAAGGCCAATTTGGTCGCCGGTTCGAAAATGGTAAAAGATATTTGGAATGTGATTCCGTTTGAAAACTATGTCGTGACCGCAGCGCTCTCGCCCGACGAAATAAAAGCTGTCATGGAGGAAGTGTACGCCAGCCATGAGAGCCGCAATTTACTCGGTTTCGAAATCAAGACGGAAGGCCGCGGTTACGATCGTCACATTACCTCGATGACTCTCGACGATGGACGACCGCTTGATCGCGGCAAAAAATACGTGATTGCTTTTAACAGTTTCGACTCACGCAGCGCCGGTCATCGCTTCATGAAGTTGCGCGCTCTGCTTGAGACCCCAGCGGCCAACTGCACGCTGCATCCGGTGCAGACACGCGACGCGCTCATCGATTATTTCCGGCGCCACAAGCTGGTGCATCGGATTGCGGCCGCCCGCGACTGGGCGATTGCGGCGTAGTTAACGCCAGATTGGCCTTGCCAAAACGCGTCCGATGCGTTGCGTAAGGATCCTATGCGCGGACTCGTCTTTTTATGCATGACGTCCTTGTTCCTGAGCGCGACTTTTCCCGCGGAAGCGGAGCTTCCACCGCCGCGTTTTCGGCCCGCCGTGCTCGGATCGGGGCCAGACTCGTTGGTTAACCAGATCGATACCCAGGATTTGCTTAAAAAGGGCCAAAAGGACGGGGCCATAATGTTTTGCTGTCGCGTCGCGACGACAGGGGACGTCGTATGGTACAGAACGTATCTTCCCGTGCCCGGTTCGGATTTACTCGAAGAGGAAGTGCGCAAGCGCCTCGACAGCGCGCGACTCGCTCCGGCCATTTATGAACACAAGCCGGTCGAGGTGCTGTTCTACGGCACAGTCTTTTTCTCGGTCGTGGATGGGAAGCCGACGCTCCATATTTTTGCAAATCAAGAAGCCCCCGAATTGAAGGCAGCGAATGATTTTATCGGGCCGCAGCCTGTAATTGGTGCGGATTCGAAGTTCACTGGATTACATTATCCACGCGAGCGCATGACGGTGTTTGTGAAAGGCTTGGTACGGCTCTCGGTGAAGGTTGACGCAGCAGGGAACTTGCAGGATCTGCGGGCTCTCTCTGAAGAACCGCCGCTGCTTGGTCTCGCCCAAGCGGCGTTGACCGATTTCACCGGGGCAAAATTCATTCCTGCGTTTCGCGATGGTGATCCGGTTGAAAGCAGCGTTCTGCTCCCGGTTCGTTATGAACCGGAGTAATCCCCCGGCCCGATAAGCAGCCGGTTCGCAAGTGTGGCGGAGATGAAGAGTCGGATCATTCCCGCATCTTTTTTTGAACGCGATCCTCTGATTTGCGCGCGCGAGTTGATCGGCGCGGAATTGTTCTGGGGGAATTGCTCCGGTGTGCTGGTCGAGACGGAAGCTTACAACGCGATAAATGATGAGGCATGTCACACCTTCATGCGCCCGAGCACGCGCGCCTTTATCGAGCGAAACAAGGCGGGCGCGGCCTACATCTATTTTAATTATGGGATGCACTGGATGCTGAACGTGCTCGTGAAAGGCCAGGAGAATGGTTTCGTCTTGATTCGTGCCCTGGAGCCAAGGAGCGGAATCGAATGGATGAAAAAGCGGCGAAAACTGGATGACGTGAAACGTCTCTGTTCAGGTCCGGCCAAACTCACCCAGGCGCTCGACATTACCGATCGTCATCATGAAATGGACTTGTGCTCCGACCCGCGGCATTGCTTCGCGCGAAATGCAAAGATGCCTGTCGATGTTGTGGCCGATGCGCGAATCGGGATTACGCGTTCCGCGCATTATCCGTGGCGATTTACCTTGCGTGGAAGCGCGTTTGTTAGCCGAGCGGTGAAGCTGTAGCGGCGGTCTGTGACCGCCGATTTCTCTCTTTCCGGGGAGCGCAGGCAGCTTGCCTGCAGTCGTCGGCAGCTTGCCGACGACACTTCTTTTCGGCAGGCTGCCGAAAAGCACAAGCTGGCATCCTGTGCTCCCCGGAAATTGACTCACGCGCGCCTTGATCGAAATTCTTCGTTCGCATGAACGAAACAAAACAGCGCGTTTTGCTCGGCATGAGCGGTGGAGTGGACTCCAGCGTCGCGGGATACTTGCTGCGCGAGCAAGGTTACGAAGTCATCGGTGTGACGATGAAAGTCTGGCCGCAGGATTGCATCTCCCGGGCGGAGGACAAATGTTGCGGGCCGCAAGCGGTGGCTGACGCCCGCAGCGTGGCGCACGCGCTCGGCATTCCACATTACGTGGTCGATGAAGCCGATCAATTCGAGCGCTTCGTGATCAATTATTTCGCCAGCGAATACCAGGCGGGTCGGACGCCGAATCCGTGCGTGATGTGCAATGAGAAACTCAAGTTCGGTAATCTCTGGAGCAAAGCGACAGCGCTCGGCTGCGATTACATCGCCACCGGGCATTATGCGATCATCGAGCATGTTGTAGCCGCGGGCGTTGACCGCGGCGGGTCGGAAACTCACGCAGTGGACGGCGTGACCGGGATCGACGCCCCCGGCTACAGCCACGCGATCCTTCGCAAGGGAATCGATCTACGCAAAGATCAGTCCTATTTTCTATTCAGTCTGCGGCAACCACAGCTGCGGCGCGCTCTTATGCCACTTGGCAAAATGACAAAGCCGCAAATCCGCGACATCGCGCACTCGTTGGGCCTGAAAGTAGCGGATAAGATCGACAGCCAGGAAATCTGCTTCGTGCCCGGCAATGATTACAAGGCATTTCTGCGTTCGCATCTTGGCGAAACAGAGTTTCGTCGCGGCGAGATTTACGATATCGATGGAAATTTCATCGCCGAACACGAGGGGATCGAGCTTTTCACTATCGGTCAACGCAAAGGGTTGCCCGGCGGTTCGCAGCGGCCGCGCTACGTTGTCGATCTCGATCCAGAGACAAATCGCGTAATCGTAGGGGGCGCTGACGACCTAGTCTGTGACGAATTCGAAGTTGATCGCGTGAACTGGCACCCAATTGCCGGGGTCAACGCCCCCGGCTGCAGCGGCGAAATCGAAGCCACTGTGAAGATTCGTTACAGTCATCCGGGCGCGGCTGCGACATTGACGCCGCTTGAGAATGGACGCGCACACATTCGTTTGCATGAACCACAGCGCGCCGTGACACCCGGGCAAGCAGCTGTTTTCTATGATGGCGATGTCGTCCTGGGCGGCGGATGGATTTGCCGGGCCGAGCCGGCCAGGCGGTACGAAGCGGCCATTCCCGCCTGACGCATGGCAGCAAACATTCTGCTGGCGCTCAGCACATTTCCTGATGCTGAAACCGCGCGTCGAATTTCAAATCAACTTGTAACAGAAAAATTCGCCGCGTGTGCAAATATCCTGCCCGCTATCGAATCAATCTACCGCTGGAAGGAAAAGATCGAGACTGCCGGCGAAGTAATCGTTTTTTTCAAAACCACGTCGGATCGACAAACGGCTTTTCAGGAAAAGTTGCGGGCACTTCATCCGTACGACGTGCCGGAGATAATTTTCATGTCGGTCACGAGCGGGTTGCCCGAGTATTTGGGATGGGTAATCGAGAATTGCTGAGAAACTCGATTGCTTTAAGCAGTCGAATTTTGCTGGGCGACGCGTTGCCTCTGACCGAGGGCAAAAATTGCTGCACCGATTGCATTGGCAGTCAAAGTCACGGCGACGATTTTGGTGGCAAAAATCAATGGACTGGGGACGTCGATGATCGGGTAGATGGTGAAGAAGATAGCCAGCAGAGACACGACGAAGCCGCAAGCGGCTGCGAGCCGCAGCCACGCGCGCGCTCGGGTGCGTATCGCGGCTGCGCCCACAATCGGGATGGCAAACATCACCGCGTAGACGATCCCATAAAAAACGTTGGCGGCGTTGTCCACGAGTTGGAAAGCTTCCTGCATTCCCGCACCAATTTGACTTGAGATAGCAATCACCAGCGTGATCGCGCCGACGAATACGATTGAATTAATGGGCGTTTTGTAGCGCGCGTGCAGACGCGAAAACCACGCTGGCAACAGGTGATCCCAGCCGGCCACCATTGGCAGGCGCGAGCTGCCGGTGAAATGGATGCTCATGGACGAAATCGAGCGCACCATCATCAGTACAATCGCGACTGAGGCGATCGCTCCAGCGATTCGGAAGGAATGCAGGCCGAGCCTCAATGTTTGCGGCACCGGTCCGATTAGATCGATTTGATTATCTCCTATAAAAGCGAGCACCGAGCTCGTTCCGAGAACGAACATCAGCGCAATGATAGGGGCGGCGATAATGACGGAACGCCCGATGTTGCGGGCCGGTGCGTGAGTTTCACCGGCCAGAATACCAACGTATTCGAATCCGCTCAGCGCGCCGACCGCCAGCTTGGTGAAGATGTTGACGCAATAGAAGATCGACATCGTGGGCGCGGCGATTTGTAACGGCCGATACGTGCTGAGATTTCCGCGCGCCATCATAACGAACGGCAAAACAATCAGCGCGGCGTAAGCCAGAAGCATGGCGAACCCGCCGATGTTATGGAGCCATTTGCCTAATGCTAATCCGCGAACACCGCTCCAGCCAAGGCCGCTCACCAAGGCGCAACTGATGAACGCGACGCACCATTTGCTGTCTCGCATCCATCCGCCAGCTTCTCCAATCGCATAGGAGAGATTTGTGGTGATGAACATTCCGCCCAGGGCAATCACCATGATCGACAAGAGCCAGAGATTCCATGCCACGATAAAGCCGACGAATTCGTTGAAAGCGAACTTTGCCCATTGGTAAATTCCACCTTCCAGCGGCATCAGCCGGTTGAGGTAAATGACGACGGCGGCTTGCGGGATATAGAATAGTAAAATGGCCAGCAGCCAGAAGAAGAGATGCGAAGGGCCAAGCTTGGCGGCGGTGCCGACCCAGCTTGAGCCAACGATAAAGACGATCTGGGTGAGAACGAGATCACGCAGGCCTAGTGGTTTTTTGAGGGCAACGCTGTGTTCTTCGACAGCGCGCTCAGCGCGATTCAACTCGGATGTCATGAGTTCGTTGAAGCGCTAATGCGTTAAAGGGTTAAAGCGTTAAAGCGTTGAAGGGTTGCACCGTTGAATCATCAAATTGCCGAAGTGAACGACTTTCGATTCACGATTGTGCCGCTCGCTTTAACGCTTCAACGCTTCACCGGTTTAACGGTTCTCAATCTTCGTCCTCGTGTTCGGCCCTTTTTGGCGGAGGCGGTTCGTTCCGAAATTCGCGATGACGAATTCGCCCGCCGGCATAAGCGATATAACCGCCAGTTCCCAAGGTCACTGCGCCGAGCAAAATAACAGCGACAACGAGCGCCCCCGCTGATTTTGGCCATTTGATCGGAACTGCAATGGCAGCAGCACTCAAAACAGCGAGCGCGTAAAAAACATAGATGAGATCCTCGGCACGATCCTTGTGTTCATCGAGCCAGCGTTTTCCATCTTCATCCGCCATTGAGAGAACGCGATCGTATCCCTGCTGGCCAAATTCATAGACCGGCCATGCAGAGAGCGAGCTGATGAGGACGAGCACTAATGTCGCCAACTCAGCGCGACGACTCTTTAAAACGAAGGAGATAATCAGTCCGATCCAAGCAATGAGCAACCCATAGACTGGCAGTGGATTGAGCAATACATGGATATACTCTGGCTGGCGCAAATCGCGCAATACAGTGTCGATCACGATTTGGATTTGGAAGATTTCCCGGACACGCTGGCTTTCAAATTTGGATCGGGCACGTGCTTCTTCCACTCTGGCGCAATAAAATGCCACCATTCCCTGAGGTGTCCGTAAAAGCCAGCTGCTCCCATTGCTGCTTGCAATAGAGCCAAATTCGACTGGATACGCTGATTAGCGCCGCGATAAATTAACATCGCAGCCGGAGTGAAATCGTCGAAATCGGTAGGCATCGGGACGGGTTGGTTGCGAGAATTGACCAGAGTCGCATCAACCGCCACTCCCCACGTGTGCAGCGAACCATTGGCAGTTTCCGGATCGGCAATGTAAACGTTGCCAGGCGCGGCGCGCCAGAGTTGTACCTGCACCGATCTGGGGCGATACGCGTCCCAGATTTTCAGGCGATGCCCATGCCGGCGCAGAAATTGTTGCGCGATCGCCAGACGCTGCGCGACTTCGGGCTGAACAAGGGCCCGTGTTCCGGGGGGATATAATGCATGTCCGGTGAGATTATTTGGACTGGCATAGCGCAACTCGACGACAATTGAAGAATCAACGGATCGGATATCCACGAGTTCAAGTTTGCTCGCTTCAGCTCCGAGCGATTGTGCAGTGATGGCCACAGCGGTAAGCAGCAGCAGCGCCAGGCTTGTCCAGCGGCGCATCGAATGAAAACCGAATTCTGGGACGAGCCTAAGCATGTCGATTTTATGTTTCAAACGGTGGATGGCAAAGCGCGCGATCAATACGCTGTGATAACTGTGCCAGCATCTGTCTTTGCGAGGCGTTCGAGCAGCGCTCGAGCGCTATCCTCCGGGATGCTGAAACGCAATTCTAAATTCAAGTCGCCCTGCCTTTGAATTTCCGGGGGCTGAGAGTAGAGCAGCAATTCCGAGTCCGCTAAACGTAACCACCGTTGTGGATCGTCGTGCAAATTACGGGCAAGCTCGGCCGCATTTTTGGACGTATTCATTTTCAACAGCAACCTGGCTTTTACCGGATTTTGTAACGTCACTGCAAGACCTAGTAATTGTGAGGCGTCCAGCAGTTCGGGCACGAAGATTGGATGGAAAACGCGTGAGAGATTGAGCGGATCGCGCGAAATGAGTCGCAGCGCGCTCTCGCGATCAAGCGCTTGGAAACGATCAAATAGTTGACCGCTGATTTTCAGG
>Ga0137372_10002743_pt1 | contig 17052 bp, 18 predicted proteins | sample SagtaG_6_FD_104911 | JGI IMG/M metagenome (GOLD analysis project Ga0137372, IMG submission 104911) | Vadose zone soil microbial communities from Sagehorn Ranch, Mendocino, California, USA - Sage1_R_60_16 metaG | ecosystem: Environmental > Terrestrial > Soil > Vadose zone | place: USA...
ATCCCCAGCACGATCGCTTGGAAGATGCTCGTCCTTATCTCCTCTCACCGGTCCGTTTGAGTCCGAGCCGGGCGTCGGCATGCTATCCGCCGCGGTGTTCTCTCGCCTCCAGTCAGGCATTGCGGTCATGTGACTTCTTGTAACGGCATGCCCCCATCGTTCTCTCATCGACGCTCCGCCTTTCGCGGACCGTCGATGAGCCAGGGGTCCGCAGCTGCCTCGCTCTCCCCGATGAGCCCGATCCTTCGGATCGTCCTCATCGCCAGGGGGTGTGCAGCATCCTGATCCGCTCGCTTCGCTCGCGGGGCTGCTGCCCCCTGGACCCCCTCGCTCGTTGCTGCTACCCGCCTGGACCCCCCGTACACTCTGACCCCGATGCCTCGTACGAGCGGCGCAACGCCTCGGCCGCTGACGCAGCGGCTGCTCTTGTGGCACGCCGTCGCTATCCTCGGGGTCCTTCTGGTTTTCGGCGTCGTCGTGGATCGGGTTCTGGAGAGCTACTTCGTAGGCCAGCTGAGCGACTCGCTCGCCTCCGAGGCTCGAGTTGTGCGCCAATCACTTCCGTCGGTCGGAGCCCTGCAGCCGGAGGTTCAGGCGCTCGGGCGACCGGCAGGCGCCCGGATCACGGTGATCCGCACGGACGGGGTGGTGCTGGCCGACTCCGAACACGACCCGGCCACGATGGAGAACCACCTCACCCGTCCTGAGGTGCGGCAGGCGCTCCGTGGCCGCGTGGGGACCTCCACCAGGAGGAGCGCCACTCTCGGAATCGCGTTCCGCTACGTGGCGCTTCCCCCGGACCACGGAAGGATCGTCCGCCTGGCCCTCCCGCTCACCGAGGTACACACGAAGCTCCGCTCGCTGCGAGCCATCCTGATCGTGGGGTTCGGACTGGCCGCGGTGGCCGGCCTGCTGGTCCTCTGGGCAATCGCCCAGGGAGTGACCAGGCCGCTGGCGCGCATCTCCCAGAGCGCGGAGCGGATCGGCGCGGGCGACCTCTCCGCCGAGGTGCCGGAGGAAGGCAGTGAGGAGCTCGTGCTCCTGGCCCGGAACCTCAACCGGATGCGGGACGAGGTCGCCACCCGCATGGCCGACATGGAGCGGGACCAGAGCACCCGTGAGGCGATCCTCTCCTCCATGGAGGAGGGCGTGCTGCTCTTCGAGCTTGATGGTTCGGTCGCGTACCAGAACGACAGAGCGCAACAGCTTCTCGGGGGGCGACTGGACAGCGCGCGAGGGCTGGCGCAACCCGCCCTGCGCGAACTGGTGGAAACGGCGGCTTCGGGCGCAACCCCCCAACCCGTGGAGGTGATCGCCGGGACCATCCCCCGCACTCTCCGGGCCAGCGCGATCCCTATCTCGGGAGGGCAGACCCTCACCGTGCTTCGCGACGTGACCAAGGCTCGAATGATCGACGCGGTGCGGCGAGACTTCGTGGCGAACGCTTCTCACGAGCTGAAGACGCCGGTGGCGTCCATCCAGGCGCTGGCGGAGACGCTGGTGGCCGCGGCCTCCAGCGACCCGGACGAGGTACCGCGCTTCGCCGCCCAACTGGAGCGGGAAGCGATCCGGCTTTCCCGGATCGTCACCGACCTGCTCGACCTGTCCCGATTGGAGGGCGAGGCCGTCACCAGGGGCGAGGTACGTCTCGACCGGCTGGTCGCCGAGGAGGTGCGCCGCCTGCAGCAGCGCGCCGAGGAGGCTGGACTGAGCCTCGAGGATCACCTGGAATCGCCGGTGCTGGTGCGAGGGTCGGCCCGCGACCTCTCCCTGCTCGCCCGAAACCTCCTGGAGAACGCCGTGCAGTACACGCGGGCGGGGGGGAAGATCGAGGTCTCGGTCGGGAAGGATGACAGCACGGCGATCCTCGTGGTCCGCGACACTGGGATCGGCATCCCCGCGAGGGAACAGGCTCGGATATTCGAACGCTTCTATCGGGTGGACCGTGCTCGGTCCCGGGAGACTGGGGGAACCGGCCTCGGACTGTCCATCGTCAAGCACATCGTGGAGAACCACGGCGGGACGGTCAGGGTGCAGAGCGAGCTCGGCATGGGCTCCACGTTCACCGTCAGCATCCCAGCCGCCTGACCGAAGCCTCGCTCAGGTCTTGGCCAGGGTCTCCTGCAGGTTCTTGGCCGCCTCGTCGATGGAGATCTCCGCCGCGTCGGCAGCCTTCTTCAGGTCCTCGTAGGTGATGTGCGCGGGGTCGCCGTGGTCGTTGTTCGGCTCACCGCAGCCACACGTGAGGCACATTCGTTCCCTCCTTTCCGCGTCTCGGCCCGGGGCGACGCGCGGGTATCCTTCCCCGGTGGCCCTGATGCTACTCATCCGCCACGCTCTCACCGAGGCCACGGGCAAGCGTCTGTCGGGCCGGACGCCGGGGATCCACCTCTCGGATGAGGGAAGGCGCCAGGCCGGCCGGCTCGCCGAGCGGCTGGCGTCCTTGCCGCTTGCCGCCCTCTACGCAAGCCCGCTGGAGCGATGCAAGGAGACGGCTGAGGTCATCGCCACCTCCCGCGGCATGGTGATCCGCGAGGTCCCCGAGCTCACGGAGGTGGATTACGGCCGGTGGACCGGTCGCTCCATGCCCCAGCTGGTCCGGACCGTGCTGTGGAGGAAAGTCCAACAGATTCCCTCAGCAGTCACCTTTCCGGAGGGCGAGGGGCTGATCGACGCTCAGCGAAGGAGCGTGGCCGCCCTCGAGGAGATCGCCGGGAGGCATCCCCGAGCGGCCGTCGCGATCGTCAGCCACGCGGACGTGATCCGTCTGGTGCTGGCTCATTACGCCGGGTTGCACATCGACCTGTTTCAGCGGTTGATCGTGAGCCCAGCGTCCGTGAGCGTCATCGGCCTCGGCGACCGGGTCCCCCGCATCATCCGGATGAACGACACGGGGATACTGGACGACCTGGCCCGTCGCAAGGCGCCGCCCGATGGGCGGGGGCCCCCGAGCTCCAAGAAACGCCCTTCTGCCGGGCCGAAGGGTACCTAGGATAGAGCCATGATCATCGAGCTGGATCCCGTCGAGCGCATCACCACCGGCGCAGTCGGGCCCGCCGGCCAACGCGTCTTCTACCTGCAGGGTCGGAAGGGAGACCAGCTGGTGACCATTCTCCTGGAGAAGCAACAGGTGCAGCTTCTGGCCGCTTCGGTGGTGGAGATCCTGGCCCGCGTGGGAAAAGAGACCGGCCAGGGGCCGTCGGAGGAGGAGATGGCCCTGGATGAGCCCCTCGTGGCGGAGTGGAGGGCGGGACGACTCTCCATCGGATACCAGGAGGAACGCGATCTGTTGATGCTCGAGGCGGAAGAACTCCTCGACGAGGAGGACGAGGAGGAAGAGGAAGGGGAAGCGAGCGAGGCGGCGGAAGGCGGGGAGGAGGGCGCCGGAGCCGCGCTCGGCCTCGACATCCCCATCGCCGGCCTCGAGGAGCTGGAGACCGACGGCGAGGTGGACGAGGAGACCGACGATTCCGACGAAGGAGACGAGGACGAGGAGCTCGGCGGGCTGACCGACGACCTGGATCCGATCGCGCAACTCGAGGAGCTGGAGGCTGCGTCCGTTCGCGAGCCGGCTCGGATCCGCTTCTGGGCCACCCGCGAGCAGATGCTCTCGCTGGCCCGCCATGGAGCCCTGGTGTGCGCGGCCGGACGGCCCCTGTGCCCGCTCTGCCGAAACCCCGTCGATCCCGAAGGCCATCAATGCCCCGCGCTGAACGGGCACCGAAAGATGGGTTCGGAGTAGGGCGATGTCGCGCACGGATCGCCCCGAGACCCTCGACCTCCTGACCGAGGGAGAGATCCGGCCGCTCGGCCTGATGCCCCGGGCATCGAACTACACCTTCCTGGCCGAAGTCGGAGACGGGAACCCCACGGTCCTCGCCGTCTACAAACCGCGCGAAGGCGAGAGCCCGCTGTGGGACTTTCCGGAGGGAACGCTGTGCAATCGTGAGGTCGCCGCGTACATGCTCGCCCAGGCGCTGGGGTGGCCCGACGTGCCCCCCACCGTACTGCGGAACGGTCCGATGGGCCCGGGTTCGCTGCAGCTCTTCGTCGAAGCGGACCCTCGACAACACTTCTTCACACTGAGAGAGCTCTGCCTGGACGCGTTCATGCCGGTGGCAACTTTCGACGTGGTGGCCAACAACGCCGACCGCAAGAGCGGCCACTGTCTCCGGGCCGAGAACGGAACTATCTGGGTGGTCGATCATGGGGTCTGCTTCAGCACCGAGCCCAAGCTCCGCACCGTGATCTGGGAGTTCGCCGGGCAAACCGTTCCCCGCAGGCAACGGGAGGATCTGCGACGCGTGGCCGGCGAGCTTCGATCTGGCGCGCTTCGCCAATCCCTCCTTGGTCTGCTGTCCAAGCGAGAGGTCGATGCCACGGCTCACAGGGCCGAAAGGCTGGCCACGACGGGTAGGTTTCCCCGGCCGGGCCATCGCCGCGCCTACCCGTGGCCCCCGGTTTGACCGCGGCCTTTTCACATCGGAGCCCTCCGCCACGTTCTCTTCGTTGATGGCTGTGACCAGACGAGAGGCTGATGCGGCCGAGCGTACGCGGGGGGAGGCGCGCCTGCTGCCGCACGTGCCCGCCCGGGCACGGCGGCAGGTGGCACCGGACGAGCGCGGACAGCGGCCGGCCCCGATCCCTCCGTTCCAATCGTTCCTGGAGGAACACCGCAGCATGGTGTACCGGTTCCTGGTCGGTGCGGTGGGGAGGCAGGAGGCCGACGACTGCTTCCAAGAGACGTTCCTGGCCGCTCTGCGCGCTTACCCCAAATTGCGCAATAGCGACAACCTCCGCGGATGGATCCTGGCCATCGCCACCAGGAAGGCGATCGACGCGGCTCGTTCTCGCAACAGGCGGCCGGAGCCTATCGCCGACATCGACGACATCCTCATTGACCAGCCCGGGCCACATCTGGAGATGGAGGTCGAGTCGTTCGGCACCTCGATAGACGAGCCGCTGTGGAGCGACATCCTGGCGCTGCCGCCCATGCAGCGGGTGGCCCTTGTGCACCGGATACTCCTGGATCGGCCCTATGCCGAGCTGGCTGCCGCCATGGGGTGTTCGGTGGATTCCGCCAGGGCCAACGTGTATCAGGCGCTCAAGAAGCTGAGAGAGGGGTGGACGAACCGTGAAGGACATTGAGACCAGATCGCAGTGGGCGGCGACTCGCCTGGCGGACGCGGCCGCGCGAGAGGGACTGTTGGACCTGGCGTACGGATTTGCCGACTCCCCGTTCGGCCGGCTGATGGTGGCGATGACCTCCCGGGGACTGGTCCGGCTGGACTACCCGGACCGGGACGTGGACCTGAGCCTGCAGGAGCTCGCGTCGGAGGTGTCCCCGAGGATCCTCGAGGCGCCAAAGGCCACCGAGGACGTGCGCCGCGAGCTCGACGAGTACTTCGAGCGGAAGCGTCGGGACTTCACCATTCCAGTGGACATGAGCCCGCTCCACGGGTTCCGTCGCAAGGTTCTGGAGCAGACCGCCCGCATCCCCTATGGGAGAGTGAGCACGTACGCGGAGGTCGCAGCGGCGGCCGGCAGCCCTCGGGGTATGCGGGCGGCGGGCAACGCCCTGGGTTCGAATCCGGTTCCCATCGTGGTGCCGTGCCACCGGGTGCTGCGCTCGGGGGGCGGCCTCGGCGGCTACACCGGAGGGGTGGACAGGAAGGTCACGCTCCTCACGTTGGAGGGGGTGCTGGAGGGGTAGCAGGCGCCGGCCCGTGGCGTCCGGCTATCGTGCACCTGTGGATCGAAAGGAAGCTATTCGCCGGCTGGCCAGCGCTCGCGTCGGCCATCTGGCTACCGCCGACCTCGGAAGCCTCCCGCACGTGGTCCCGGTCGTGTTCGCGGTCGCCGGCGAGACGATCTACTGGGCAGTCGACCAGAAGCCCAAGGGCACGAGAGACCTGAAGCGGCTCCGGAACATCGAGGCGAACCCGAACGTCCAGCTGGAGGCCGACCACTACGAGGAGGACTGGTCGCGGCTATGGTGGGTGAGGATCACCGGCCACGCCCGAACCGTCGAGGACGAGGACGAGGTGGACAGTGCGCTGGACGCGCTCGCCCAGAAATATCCGCAGTACCGCGCCGATCCGCCCGAGGGCCCGGTCGTGGCGATCGACATCGCCCGAGTGACCGCATGGGAGTCAAGCTAGGAAGCCGAGGCGTCCTTTCGCGTTCCCTCGTCGTCGAGGAAGACGGCCAGGCTCGCCGTGAATCCATGGACGAAGTTCTTCCCCCCGACCGGGCCCAGCTCGCCGGCGCAGAAGAACCCGGCGAGAGGAAGGCCTCCCAGATACGAGGACACGAGCCGGGCATCGTGATCGGGCGTGGGAAACAGCCGGGACCCCCGCCCGTTGCACGTGAACAACAGCGCACCAGCCGGGCGTGAGCGCATCTCGCCGACCTCTCGCTCGAGGAGCGTGCGCAGCTCCTCGTCCGCCGTGGCCGCGTCGCGTACGTGGAAGCGCAGGGTCTGGCCCACTTCGAGATGCTCGCCGACTGCGATGGCGCCGGTGTCCGGATCGGCACCGATCACCCCTCGTATGAGGAAGTCGCCCGTGCCCTGCTCGGCCTTGTACTCGTCGATGGCCCGGCCGACGTGCAGGCCGTGTGAGACCAGCTCTCGGTCGGGCGGCGCCAGGGCGGCCACGGTCTCCCGAAGCCGTTCGAGGGGAGGCCGGCCGGCCAGTTCGAACACGACGTTCTGCTCGGCCCGGGTCACCACCAGAGCGTCGCCGATGGGCCGGCACCCCTGAGAGACCAGGGTCCGAACGCCGATCGATGCGGGCAGGCGAACACCGACTGCGCCCTCCCGGTGGATCCGGCGGTCCTGGAACAGGATGGTCTGCCCGGCCTGCGTCCCACCGCTGGCGTTACCACCGACGACGATGGCCCCTGGCAGGGCCTCGTTGAGGTGGGTCAGCAGGAGATCGGCGGGGAAGGTGAATGGGTCACAGATCATCAGGTGGACCGGCATCGGTCCACCGGCCTTCTCCGGTTGGAATCGCCACCCGGCGAACACACCGCCGGATTCCGTGCTCACGTACTGCATGTGGAAGGTTTCCGACCCGCCGGGGAATGACGCGAGCCAAACGGACACCGCCGGATCTGACTCGACCTCTCTGGCCCCGCCCACCACGGCATCCCCAACGCACCCGATGAGGGCTGCTGGGGACGCGGCTTCGTACACGGCGTCCAGGATCTGCTCCGCTTCATCCGCGTGGTGTACGGAGACGAACGCCACGGCAAGATCCGCCGGGCGGCCTTCGATTGCCTCGCTCGCGGAGAGGGCAGCCTCCGTGGCGGCCCTGGGGGCGACCCGATCCATGGACAGACCAGCGCCGACCTTCATCACCTCGAGCCTACCCCACCGCCCTGGAGCCGGCCCGACGCCCGTCGTTGGATGCCTTCGCGGCCGGGCCCTGTACCATCGCTCGCTATGGACGAGCGCCCCCCCGAGGAGAGCGACCCGCTGCCTCCCGACCCCGACGACCCGCTTGAGCGAACGTCCGGCATCACCCTCGAGACGTGCTACCGGCATCCTCGAGTCGTCACGGGTGTTCACTGCACCCGATGCGGCCGGCCGATCTGCCCCGATTGCATGACCCCGGCCCCCGTCGGCTACCAATGTCCAGAATGCGTGGCCGAGGCCCGGCGGACCGCTCCCAGACGGCGGATGCGGGTCCGCTTCTTCCTGGGGCGCCCGGGCTCGATCACCACAACGCTGCTCATGGTGAACATCGCCATGTTCATGGTCGAGGTCGTCGTTGGAGGCTCAGGCTCTCTGTTCGGCGGACCCAGCGAGCGAAAGCTCTTCGACCTCGGGGCCCTCTACCCGCCGGCAATCGCCTTGGGACATCAGTACTGGCGCCTGATCACCCCGATGTTCCTGCACGCCGGGCTGATCCACCTCGCGTTCAATTCCTACGCCCTCTACCTCCTGGGCTTCCTGGTCGAGGACGCCTTCGGCAAGATCCGGTTCCTCGCCATCTACTTCATCGCGGGGTTCCTGGCGAGCGTGACCTCGTTCGCGTTCGGCCCCATCGGTGAGGTCGGCGTCGGGGCTTCCGGGGCGATCTTCGGGCTCCTCGGAGCTTGGGTGGCGTTCAACTACCGGCGGCGGACCTCGCCCATGGCCTCCGCCAACCTCAGATGGGCGTTGATGTTGATCGCGTTGAACGCGATCCTCGGGTTCTCCATCCCGGGAATCGACTGGCGCGCGCACTTGGGAGGCCTCGTGGCCGGGGCATTGCTGGCCAGCGTCTTGGAGGGGTTCGGGCCGCGCACCCTTCGCCCGTTCGTCCAAGTGGCCGGGCTCATCATCCTTGTAGCTGGAGGCATCGCCCTGACGGCCTTGCGGATCGCCACGTTCCCGGCTCTGGGTGGGCCCGGGGCCTAGTTTCCCTTCCGAGCCCGCCAGGCTCACAATAGGGCCGCTCGCCTTCCCCGGCTGCCCGCATCGTCGAACAGGAGGTGCGCGGTGGAGCGACCTACCCCGTCAACAGGGCTGGCCCGTGAGGCCATCGGCCTTCGAGAGGTTCTGTTCCAGTCGATCACGCACATGGCTCCGGCCGCCGCCGTGGCTTTCTCGATAATTGCCGGAGCGGGCTTCGCGGCGGGCGCGCTGCCGCTCTCCGTCATCCTGGCGCTGGTCGGATGTCTGCTCGTGGCCATCTCCATCGGACAGCTTGCCAGGCACCTGCCGTCTGCCGGCAGCTTCTACACCTACACTGCCCGGGGCACCCACCCTGCGGTCGGCTTTCTGGTGGCCTGGGGATACGCCTTCGTCGAGCCGCTGGTGGCTCCTCTGCTCTATCTGATCTTCGGCCACCTGGTGGCAACCGTTCTCCACCAGGAGTTCGGGTGGCGCTACAGCCAGTGGTGGTGGATCTCGGCGCTCGCCGCGGCCGTCGTCGTGTTCGTACTCGGCTATTTCGGCATCCAGATCAGCGCGCGGACAGGCACGGTGATCGGGCTGTTCGAGATCGGAGTGTTCGCCGTCCTGGCCATCTGGCTCATCGCCAAGGCTGGAAGCGCGAATGACATCAGCGTCTTCGGAACGAAGTTCGCGACGGCGAAGGGGTTCACTGGGTTCTCCGGGGTGGTGGCCGGATCCATCTACACGATCCTCGCATTCATCGGGTTCGAGGCCGCCGCTCCCCTCGCCGAGGAGACCAGAGATCCGCGCCGCAACATCAAGCTGGCCGTCGTGTACTCGTGCATCGGCATCGGAATCTTCTACGTCCTGACCACCTACGCCGCGGTTGTCTTCTTCGGCCCGAGCAGGTTCGCCGGGTTCGCCGGCTTCGGCGGGGGGAACCCGTGGGACGCCCTGGCGAGGAAGGTATGGGGGGCCGGCTGGGTTTTGGTGTTCCTGGCCGTCGCCAACTCGGCCATCGCGAACTCGAACTCGGCTGCCAACGCCACGACTCGGACCTGGTACGCGATGGGGCGGATCCGCCTGTTCCCCGCGATCTTCGCCCACGTCCACCCACGGTGGAAGTCGCCAGACGTCGCGGTCTTCGTCCAGTTGGTCGTCGGCGTGGGGCTCTCCTTGTGGCTGGGCGCAAAGTACGGACCGTTCCCAGTGGCGTTCGTCCTGGTGGCCACGATCGACGTGGCGATCATCATCGGCATCTACATGCTGTTGGATCTGGCCTGCCTCCTCTTCTACGCGCGCGAACAGCGGAGCGAGTTCCACGTGGTGCTGCATGGGCTGGTCCCGCTGGCCGGGATCGCTGCATTCGTGCCGGCGTTCTTCACCGCGGTCGGCATCGGGAAGTCGGTGTTCAGTTTCGTCACGAAGCTGCCGGCGCCATACACGCTGGTCGGCCCCATCGATGGCATCGGGATGGGGGTCGGGGTCGTGTACCTCATCTACCTTTACCTCACGCACCCTGAGCGGATCAGGGACACAGGGAAAATCTTCATCGAGCCGCCCCCGGTTGCGGCCGCACCGGCGCCACCACAGCCGACCTAGGGAGCGGACCGATGGATGTCCTCGCCTATCGCCCCGACCCCCATGAGTTCGCCTGGACATTCGGCGGGGTGAAGCCCGTCAGGAAGGTCAAGCCCGGCACGATCCTGGAGCTCTGGACCGAAGACGCTTTCGGAGGAAAGGTCCGAGGCCCGGACGATCTGGTGACGAAGGTCATCGAGTTCCCCTTCGTCAACCCGCAGACCGGCCCGTTCGAGGTCGAGGGGGCCGAGCCGGGCGACACGCTCGCCCTGCACTTCGTGTCGATCGAACCGTCCAGGGACTGGGCCGCGTCCACGACGATCCCCCTGTTCGGATCCCTGACCCAGACACACGCCACGGCCGGCCTGCAGGAACCTCTTGCCGAGCTCGTCTGGATGTACGAGCTCGACGTCAAGGGGCGCACGGCGACCTACCGAGTCCTCCGAGGGAACCACTCCGTGGAGCTGCCCCTGGACCCTATGCACGGCACCGTGGGAGTGGCCCCCGCGAACTTCGAGGCTCGCTCGTCCCTCGTCCCGGACTATTACGGCGGGAACATGGACACGCCAGAGATGCGGGCCGGTACCACCTGCTATCTGGGGGTGAATGTCGCGGGTGCGCTCTTTTCGATCGGGGACGGCCACGCCAGGCAGGGCGAGGGCGAGAGCTGTGGCGTCGCCGTCGAAGCTGCCATGGATACGGTGGTGATCGTCGACCTCATCAAGGGTGTGGCCACGCCGTGGCCCAGGCTCGAGAACGCGACCCACCTGATGAGCGCCGGCTCGGCCAGGCCGCTGGAGGACGCCTTCCGCATCTCCCAGGTGGACCTGATCGAGTTCCTCGGGGCTGAGTTCGGCATGGATCGGCTCGATGCGTACCAGCTCCTGACGCAGGCGAGCGAGACGCCCCTGGCCAACGTGGTCGATCCCAACTACACGGTCGTCTCAAAGCTCCGCAAGGCATACCTGCCCGAGCGGGATGTCTACGGCGGCACGCACACCCGGTTGCGCGAGATGGGCCAGGCTTACCTAGCCGAGCGCACCTGAAGCTACGACGAGCAGCGTACCGACAAGACGGGAGCGAGGTGCTCGGCCACGGTCGACCACGTGGCCCCGCCGTCTGCAGAGCCGAACACTTCGCCGGACTCGGCCCCGAAGTACAAGCCGAGCGGGTCCCTGCCATCGTGACCGAACGCCTGGCGGAGCACGGTGAGGAAGGCGCCGTCATTGGGCAGTCCCTGGTCGAGCGCGGTCCACGTCTCTCCGCGGTCGCTGGTTCCGTAGACGCTGACCCGTCCTTCCGGAGTGACCCGATCGAAGTCTCCCTGGAGCGGAATGACGAAGGCCCGGTCCGGGTCGTTCGGGTCCACCACCAGGGGGAACCCGAAGTCCGAGGGAAGCCCGCCCTCCGACCCGATGTCCACCCAGCTCTCCCCTGCGTCGTCGGAGCGATACACCCCTCCGTGGAACTGCAGGTAGAGCGTGGTCGGCTCCAGAGGGGCCCGGTGCATGTTGTGGACGCAGAGGTCGACGGCGCCCTCCCGCGCCTCTTCTGGAATGTACCGAGCGACCAGGCCCTTGTTGCCGCGACGCCAAGACTTCCCGCCGTCCTCCGACAGCCAGACGCCTGCGGCCGAGATGCCGATGGCCATCCGATCGGGCTCTCCCGGCCACGTGCAGATCGAGTGCAGACACATGCCACCAGCCCCTGGCTGCCAGCTCGGCCGGCTGGGCTCGTCCCACAGGCCCCGGTTCAGCTCCCATTTCCGGCCACCGTCTTCGCTCTTGAACAGCGCCGCGGGAGCGACGCCGGCCCACAGGACGTCGGGCTCTTCGCCGGTCCGGATAGCCCAGATCCGCTCGAGAGACGAGCCCGAGTCCTCGGGGAAGGCAGGGCCCGTCGCCTGGTCCCACTCTCCCATCGGGTCCTGCGTGTGGTAGAGGCGCGGTCCGAACTGGCCGTGGGTGATGGCAGCGAGGTAGGTCCCCGAGCGAGGATCCCGCATGGCGAACTCCACCGTGACGCCGCTGAACTTGCGGGCGATCTGCTCCATGGGCCCACCCCGCGGGCCGCGAAGGATGAACAGTCCCTTGCGAGTCCCTACCAAAATCTCGGCTTCTTCGGCCGGTTCGGGCCAGACGCTCTGGAGCTGAGTCTCGGTGTCTGGGTCGGCCACTTGGACGGCGCCTCCGGAGATCGCGGGAAGAACGTGGATCCGGTCAGCGGGCGAGACGCGGGCCTCGAGTCCGGCACGCTCCCCGTTCAGAAACAGAGTGACGTGAGGCCGCACGCAGCCTTGCTCGTCGACCACCCACCCGGTCAGCTTGGGATACGAGGCCTCCAGCCTGGAGATGACCTCGCGCAGGGTAGCGCCCTCGACTTCGAGCGTCCCCCGCCCTCCGGCGAGCTCGCGGAGGGGTGGGCGAAGCAAGACCTGCGGCATGACGGAAGAGTCTAATCCGCCGTGCCGACACCGCGGAGTTTTCGGCTCCCGGCCGGCGCGCCAGACCTAGCGCGCGTTCCTCGAGGTTCAGCCGGGGCGGAAGGGCGGCAGTCCATCGCTCGGCTCCGAGATCGTGGCGGCATCGGCATCCAGCAGCGAAGCGAGCTCTTTCGACAAGCGGTTGAGCCCATCGCGGTCCCATGACTCCACCAGATCCCGGATCGAGCCATCTGTATCCACCAGGAAGGTCGTGGGCACGGTTCGGATGCCGTAGGCGTTCGACACCTCATAGGGAGGAAGGTCCGCGATCGATCCGAATCCCAGTCCGTAGGCTCGGTCGAACTCGGCCAGCTTCTCCTCTGGGTCCTGCCCGATTCCCTGGATCCGACCGGGATAGGCATGCTCGAATCGACTCGCCGGAGCTGCCGCTATCTGGCAGACGGGACAGGTCACCTTGAAGAAGAAGAGAACGGTCGGTCCCTGCGAGAAGTCGACTCCAGGAATCCCTGGCGCGACGGTGCTAGGTTGCAGCGGCTCGGGGTCCATGCATTCAGAGTAATCGATCTGGCGCGCCCGGCCTCGGCGTGCTGTACTTCTCGGGCCGTTGAGGGGTGGTGGCCATGGATTCCAGAGAATTCTGTGAAAATTGTGACGCCCAGCGGGATGCGGACCGCGATGATTGCTGGCGATGGGGGTCCAGGTTCGCGACAGCAACGGCATCGGCCACCCGCGTGGAGCCTGTGGTGGCCGTTCCCGAGCCGCCGAATGTTGCAGGAGGGGCTGCTGAGGTTCGGGCAGACCCCAAAGAAGCAGTCGGGCCGTCGTTGCCCTTTCCGTTGGGGTCGTGCTCGCCCTGGTGGCGCGTGTACTCGTCTTCGTCCTCACGCGAGGTGAGGGCGAGGCGCTTGCCCTCAAGTTCAGACAAGGCCGGGATTATCGCTATCACCTGGAGATGACTCTCCAGGGAACTCTCAGCTCGAGCCAATCGGGGCCGGCCGAACCGTTCTCGGAGACGATCGACATCAAGTTCGCCATGCACGTCCTCTCGGTTGACCAGCAGGGGACCGCCACCATCGATCTCGAACAGGAAGAGGGTGAGGTCAGCGTCAATGGTGAGCATCAGACTTCCCCCAATGATTTCCGATCGCGGATTCGCATAACGAAAGACGGGAAGTTCATCGCCGATGACGGAGGCTTGAGCGCCGTCGGCGGGGCCTCCGGCCTGTCAGTGCCAGGATTCGATCAGTTCACCCCTCTCCTGCCTGATCACGCCGTTTACACCGGTGATGCGTGGTCGAAGGATTTCGACCGGCCATTTCCTCTGGGCGAGGGTGTCATACACTACGCCACCCGCAACCGGCTCGACCCATCGGGGGGGCAGCAGGTCAAGAGCACGACCAAGGGTGACGTGGACCTGCGCCTGCTGTTTGCAGGATTTCCGGCTCAGGAAGAGGCTCCCGAGGGAGAGCTCAGGATGCTGGGGACGATTGAGCTGAGCCTGCAGAGAGTCTCCTAGCCGCTCTCTTCGTCGCCGATCCGTCCGGGACCCGGTACGCCCGTAGATAGGTACGGGTTTGTCCGCCGGGGGCTCCGAATGGAATGCTTGCCCTCGATCCCGGGCTGCAGAGCGCCCGAACGTGACACCACCAGGAGGGGAAAGTGACCGATTCTGCGCTGTTCATCCGGTGGGGCGCGACCGCACCCGGCCGAGAGAAGAAGTCCGTGGAGCTGTTCGGGGAATCGCTGCGGTTCCTGGTCGGCCTGGTCACCTCGGGTCGGGTCGCATCGGTGGAACCCTTCTTCCTGCAGCCGCACGGAGGAGACCTCGAGGGGTTCTTCATCGTTCGCGGTGACAGGGCGGAACTGAACAAGATCCGGAGCGAGGACGAGTTCCAGCGCCTACAGGTGCGGGCGCAGGCCGTCGTTCAGAACTTCGGGGTGATCGAAGCCATCACGGGCGACCAGCTCAACAAGCACATGGCCTGGTTCACCGAGGCAGCCAGAGAGGTGGGAAGTACCGGCTGAGCCGTCTACCCGGGGTCGCCGATGCCGTAGATCGCTCCCCCGCGGGTTCCCACCCAGATCATCCCGCGCCACACCGCCGGCGTGGACTCGACGCAGCCGCCGACCTTCAGACTCCAGATCTCCTTCGGCTTCCTGCGCGCGTTCGAGATGTCGAAGTTGTGGAGGTACCCGTTGCAGTCGCCCACCAGGATCTGGTCGTCGATGGGCACCGGTGACATCCACGTGGGCCCGGGCACCTTCTTCTTCCAACGGACCCTTCCCGTCCGCTGGTCCACGGCCACCAACGCTCCAGCCGTATCCATCACATACACCGTCCCTTGGTAAAGAGCCGGGGTCGACAGGATCCCGCCATCGGGATGGAACCCGCCGATCTGCACGTCCCACACCACAGGATCGCTCGGACGGCCAGGGTCGAGCTTCATCAGGCTCCCGACCTGATGGTCGCGCTTCTGAGGCCGGCTCTGGACGTTGAACGACGCATGCCGCGCCACATACAGATAGCCCTCTCGATCGATGACGATGGAGGCGTCGGTCTCATCGCCGTCCCAGAACCGGAACACGCGCCGGTACTTCGTCCCACCTCGCAGGATCTCGCTGATGTCCCAGCCCTGCACCAGGCCACCCGAGTTGGCGAAATAGGCCACGCCGCTCCTGAAGGCCACTGAGTTCTCGATCGACACGTCCTCGTCGCCCAGATCCTTCAGCAACCTGTGGTCCCAACCCGGCACCCGCATGACGATCTTCGGGTTGACCTGGACGAGGCCGTGCTTGTCGTAATGGCGGTTCAGCCTGACCACGTAGAACCAGGAGTTCTCCCCGCCTTCGAGCAGATAGTCTCCGATCACCAGGGCCGCACCGTCCCAGTCGTCGTTCCACACCCTCTTCGGGACGGCGTGGGCATTGATCTTCCACAACACGGTCGGCTTGGCCCGATCGAGGGCCACGATCCGGAAGTAGTTGTCGCGCGATCCTGCGTAGTAGAGCGGATAGCCCTCGGGATCGCTCGTGGCGGTCCCCTTGGCCAGGTCGCCGGTGGTCAGCGCGGGACGGAGGGGCTGGCCGGTCTGGCCGTCCAGGAAGTGATACCCCCCGTCGTAAGCCCCGATGCGGATCTCCACCCTGCCGTCGCGAGCCTCGATCACGTTGGGCTGGCCCGTCCAACCGGTACCGCACCACACCTTGGCCTTTCCCAGGTTGTTCGACTGGCTGCACAGACCTCCGGAAACCGGATACCGCCACAGGATCTTCGGCTCCCGTGGGAGCGGCCCCTCCCCGTAATAGGACCGGCTGGCGTTCCCCCGGAACGTGGTCAGCCCCGGGAACTTCGTATTGATCGGGCCCGGCGTGGGCGCTGCGGTCGTCGGCGGCGGGGTGGCCGCGGGATTGGAAGCGGGATTGGGTGCGCTGGAAACCCTCTGAGCGGGAGATGTCTGACCGGCGGTCTCGGCCTGCTTGCTGTTATGCAACAGCGAGTCGACGACTCCGGACCGCCACACTACCGCCCCCAGCGTGAAGAGCACCAGGACGGCAACCAGCCTGCGGAAGCCATAATGAGGGCGCCGGCCGTGGCTGGGCGGCCGGCCTCGGGGTGGCGCTTCCAGCAGCCGGCTCACGTCCGCGATCCCCCTCCCCTCTGACCCCTCATCGGTCGTCATGGTATCGGAGAGGCGCCCCTCTTCTGCTCGTTCCACAGGAACTCCCGGACGGTCAGTCCCGATCGGTGGATCTGCTCCGCCACGGTCCGACCGAAATAGCGGTAGTGCCAGGGCTCGTTGCCGTAGCACGTTGCATCTTCGAGCCCTCGTGGGTAGCTCTGGACGAATCCAAAGCGCCAGGCGTTCTCGGTGACCCACTCCCCCGCGGGAGTTCGGTCCCAGCTCTCGGTGACGTCCCGCCGGCCGGCCGACTTGAAGTCGACCGCCGTTCCCAGCTGGTGCTCCGAGTGGCCGGGCCGAGCCGTCTTCGCCAGGGCCGCCTGCCGCCCGAGTTCCCTCACGCGGCGCTTGAACAGGGACTCCTGGCCCTCATAGCTCCTGTAAGCGGCCACGACATCGATCGGCGTCCCATGCTTCGCCGCCGCCTCCCTGAGGGCCGCCAGGTGGTCGATCAGCTCACCTCGGACCAGCAGCGAACCCTTGAACCCCGCCTTCGAGACCGGCTTCAAGCCGGGAGGGACGTACACCTTGGGGAGGCGGTACCTCGTGTCGATCAGCGTCACCTGCCATTCGTCGTACCCGCGAAACGCGGCGAGGCGATTCCCATGGGCGCACGTGGGCGGAGGGATCGGGGTTGCGCTGACCGATGGCGTAGGGTGCCCGGTGCCCAGGGTGGTGGCCTTGCGGCCACCAGAGTCGAATAGGGAGACGATCCCGAAGATCAGCCTGGACACGAGGACGACCGCCACGATCAGGACCAGCAAGGCCATGATCCGGCGGAGCCCGTAGTTCGGCCGCTTGCGGCCCCGGGCACGGATGGTGGATGAGGGGCGACGCTTCATGACCACGCAGAATACGGGGGTCCAGGGGGGTAGCAGCAACGAGCGAAGGGGGTCCAGGGGGGCAGCAGCCCCGCGAGCGAAGCGAGCGGATCAGGATGCTGCACACCCCCTGGCGATGAG
>Ga0137372_10002748_pt1 | contig 17035 bp, 16 predicted proteins | sample SagtaG_6_FD_104911 | JGI IMG/M metagenome (GOLD analysis project Ga0137372, IMG submission 104911) | Vadose zone soil microbial communities from Sagehorn Ranch, Mendocino, California, USA - Sage1_R_60_16 metaG | ecosystem: Environmental > Terrestrial > Soil > Vadose zone | place: USA...
CGCGCTGGACCTGATGGTGGCGGTCAACTACGCCAACATGGCGCTGAACCTGGTCGACCAGGACGAGCCCGGCCGCATGGTCGCCCTGCAGCGCGGCAGCTACACCTCGGTGCCGGTGGCCACGATCGGGCGGGGGGTCAAGCGCGTCGACGTCGACGCCCTCTACGACGAGAAGGCCTACCGGCCGCTGGTGCGCCAGGTCGACGGCAAGCCCATGTTCCTCTACTGACCTGACGATCACGCTCGAACGACTGCCCAAGGTCGTCTACCCTAGGGCCGGCACGACCTCAACCTGTCGGTACGGGTGCAGCAGGTGGGCACTCTCCGAGGCGAGCGCGACAGCGCCGGTGAGCCACCGCACCCACCGCAGGTCAGGGGTCCGCCAACGGGACGTGGCGCAGCTTGGTCAGCGCACCTGCTTTGGGAGCAGGGGGTCGCCGGTTCAAATCCGGCCGTCCCGACCACCAGCAGCATCCGCCCAGCTCAACGGCCCTCTCCACCACCTCGGAGGGGGCCGTTCACTTGTTCTCAAGGCTTGCACGGCGCTCACTCACACCCTAACTCGTCGCCCACCTGCTTGGGGCGGAGCTTGACGACGAGCCCTGGGATGGAGGTGGCCGGCAGGGCGCCTATGACCTCCACCTGCTGCTCCCCCCAGACGGGGAGAAGGCTGCGCTCGAGGTCACCTCTCGCGCGCACCGCGACCTCATCAGCCTGAGCGTCGCTATGGACCGCCACGGCGAGGAGATCACAGTTCCCATCCTCGGCTACCACTGGAAGCTCGGACTCGCCGAAGACGTCTACCAGAACACCAAGGGCTATAAGGGCGTCAAGCGAGCTGTCGGCAAGGTTGGCCCCGGTGTGCTCGCGGGCCTGGAAGCCCGAGGCGTCGCCTACTTCCAGCGTCCCGACTTCGGCGCGGCCACTCCGGACATCGATCCGCTCACCAGCTTGGGCATCGCCTTCGGGCTCCACAACGGCGCGTCGGTGCCAGCAGGGTCGATCACCCTCTGGCCGCCCGAGGGCGTCGAGAGTGCCGACGTGAACACCGGGCCGTCCCTGGTCCTCGAAGCTGCGAAGCAGGAGCTGGAGGCCAATCGGGCGCAGCTCGGCCGAGCGCAGACGCGGGAACGCCACTTGCTGGTGTGGCTCGACGGCTCGGCGGGGTCGGTGTGGCTGGGCTTGGACGAACACCACACGCCCGAGGAGGTTCCGGACCTGGGTCCTGAGGTGACGGCCCTGTGGATCGCGGGGCATCACCGCGATCAGCAGGCCAGCGTGGTCTGGCGGGTTGGTCCTGAGCCCCGCTGGGAGGCGTTCGTTGTCGCCGATGTCGACCTCCGCTAGCGCGCACCCAGCCCTGGATGAGAGCAGACGGGCCATCATCGTGGCTGAGGCACCGCCAGGGCTGCTCCTGCCATCCCTATGGTGGTGGAACTGACGCGATACGCTCATTCGCCACGCGCCTGCGGCTGAGAGGAGCTATTGAGTGGGGACGACGCCGGCCGAGTTCGCCCAGAAGTGGATCGGCAGCACCACGACCGAGCGGGCGGCGTCGCAGGAACACTTCATCGACCTGTGCCGCATGCTGGGCGTCCCCACCCCCAACGAGGCCGACCCGAGCGGACAGGACTACGCCTTCGAGAAGGGCGCCGAGAAGGTCGGCGGCGGCGGCGGGTTCGCCGACGTCTGGAAGCGGGGCTGCTTCGCCTGGGAGTACAAGGGCAAGCGCAAGGACCTGAAGGCGGCCTACCAGCAGCTCTTGCAATACCGTGAGGCGCTGGAGAATCCGCCGTTGCTGGTCGTCTGTGACCTGGACCGCTTCGAGGTTCACACCAACTTCACCGCCACCCCCGTCGTCGTGCATGCGTTCACCCTGCGGGACCTGCTGGACTCCCCCAAGGAGCCCCTGCGCGTCCTGCGGGCGGTCATGCAGCGCCCCGAGGAGTTGCGACCGGGTAAGACCCGGGAGGAGCTAACCGCCGAGGCGGCCGAGCAGTTCGCCTCCTTGGCCTTCGCGTTGCGTGGCCGTGGTCACGATCCGCAGCGTGTCGCCCACTTCCTGAACAAGCTGCTGTTTTGCATGTTCGCCCAAGACGCCGACGTGCTGCCGGCAGCGCTGCTAGAGCGGCTCATCGAGGGCGCGCGGCACAACCCCGACGTGTTCACCCTGGGGCTGCGCGACCTGTTCGCCAAGATGGCCCAAGGCGGCGGGCTGTTCGGCGCCGAGGCGATCGACTGGTTCGACGGCGGCCTGTTCGACGACGCCGACACCCTGCCGCTCACCGCCGCGGAGATCCGGTTAGTGGAGCGGGTGTCGCGGCTGGACTGGTCGCAGGTCGAGCCGGCGGTGTTCGGCACGCTGTTCGAGCGGGGCCTCGACCCGGACAAGCGCTCCCAGCTCGGCGCCCACTACACCGACCGTCCCTCGATCATGCGGGTGATCGAGCCGGTGCTCATGGCGCCGCTGCGGCGCGACTTCGAGGCGATGAAGCAGCGGGTGGAGGCGCTGCTGGCCGAGGGCCGACGGGTCACGGCGCGGACGCCGGGCGATCGTAATCCTCACGCGGTGTTCGACGCCTTCCTCGCCAAGCTCCGCTCTGTGCGGGTGCTCGATCCTGCCTGCGGGTCCGGCAACTTCCTGTACCTGGCGTTGCAGGCGCTGAAGGACCTGGAGCGCGAGGCGATCCTGTGGGGCTCGCTGACCTTGCAGCGGACCAAGCTCCCCGAGGTTGGACCGGCGCAGGTGCTGGGGATCGAGCTGAACCCCTACGCCGCCGAGCTGGCCCGGGTGGTTATCTGGATCGGCCAAATCCAGTGGATGATCGCCAACGGTTTTTCGTACGAGCGCGATCCCATCCTGCGCCCGCTGGACACGATCGAATGCCGCGACGCCATCCTCGACCTGAGCGACCCCGAAAACCCAAGTGAGCCTGACTGGCCGGGCGCCGACGTGGTCATCGGCAACCCGCCGTTCCTGGGCGGCAAGCTGCTGCGCAACGGCCTGGGCGACGACTACGTGGACACGCTGTTTCGTGTCTACCGCGGCAGGGTGCCCGCCGAGGCCGACCTGGTGGTGTACTGGCACGAGAAGGCCCGCGCGATGGTCGCCAACCGGAAGGTTAAGCGGGTCGGGCTGCTCGCCACCCAGGGCATCCGCGGCGGCGCCAACCGGCGCGTGCTGGAGCGCATCAAGCAGACCGGCGACATCTTCCTTGCTTGGTCCGACGAGCCGTGGGTGGTCGAGGGTGCCGCCGTCCACGTCTCCATCGTCGGCTATGACGACGGCGCCGAGCCCAGCCGCACCCTCGACGGCCGCCCAGTAGCCGCCATCAACCCGAACCTGACCGCAGGCCTCGACCTCACAAGCGTCCGCCGCCTAAAAGACAATCGCGGGATCGCGTTCATGGGCGACAGCAAGGGCGGTCCCTTTGAGATCCCCGGCTCCGTGGCCAGGGAGCTGCTCGCGAGTCCCAACCCGGATGGGCGCAGCAACGCTGACGTAGTTGTGCCCTGGATGAACGGACTCGATCTGTACGGACGGCCACGCGGTATGTGGATCATCGACTTCGGCACTGCGATGCCCATCGGCGAGGCGAGCCTGTACGAGAAGCCGTTCGAGTTCGTGAAGGCGCACGTGCTGCCTGCGCGACAGCGTTCGCGGACGACGATCGAGGAATGGTGGCTGCACGAACGTCGACGTGGTGAAATGCGCCTGGCGCTCAGCGGCCTCAAGCGATTCCTCGCCACAGTTCGCCATTCGAAGCATCGAATTTTCGCCTGGATTCCGCAGGGCACCCTGCCGGACAGTGCGCTAATTGTCTTCGCTCGCGACGACGACTGGTTCTTCGGCGTTCTCCACTCGCATGTCCATGAACTCTGGGCGCGCGGTCTCGGCACCCAGGTCCGGGAGGTCGAAAGCGGCTTCCGCTACACGCCCACCACCACGTTCGAGACCTTCCCCATGCCGGAGCCGTCGGCGGGGACCGCCGAGGAGATCGCCACGGCCGCGCGGGAGCTGAACCGGCTGCGGGAGGGCTGGCTGAACCCGCCCGGCGCCGACGCCGACCTGCTGCGCCGGCGCACCCTGACCAACCTGTATAACGAACGGCCGACCTGGCTTGACCTGGCCCACTCGCGGCTAGACCGAGCCGTGCATGCCGCCTATGGCTGGCCCTACCCACTGGCCGACGAGGAGATTCTCCAGCGGCTCATTGCCCTGAACCTGCGCCGCTCCGAAGGTCAGGTGTCGGCTTCCGCCGGCTAACCGCCGTTCTGAGACTGGGCGACGCATCGGCTCGTTAGCACGGCTAGGACGTTGGGCTCGTGGCGCCGCTGAGGAGTGAGAGCGTCATCCGGCCAGGCGTACGGCGCTCCCGACACGGCTAACCGCGATTGCCCGATGGAATAGGAGTCGATGGTGTTCGCCGCCCCCTGTTCGTTGTTAGCCGTCCCTCTGAGAGCGCCACCCCAACGAGGACGATGGTGGCTCCCAGGAAGAGATTCCAGGTGACTGGTTCGCCTAGCACCACGGCGCCGAGCAGCACCGCAACGAAGGGGATCAAGTAGGTGACTGTGGATGCGGCTGTGGCACCTTCGTCCATGATCAGCCGGTAGTTCAGGACGTAGGCGATACCGGTGCTGAGCAGGCCGAGCATTAGCAGGCTGCCGACCACCTCAGGCGTAAGCGTCACCGGCTGCCTGGCTACAACGGGCGCCAGCAGCCCGAGCATGAGCGTGCCAGCGCTGAGCTGGCCCGCCGAGAGGATCAACGGCGACAGGCCCCGAGCGGTGAGGAACCGACGCGCATAGACATAGGAGATGCCGTAACAGGCTGCGGCGAGCAAGCAAGCGCCCACGCCGGCGAGGGAGCCGAAACCAGTCGAGCTGCGCCACGGAGCGGCGAGCACCACTACGCCAACGAAGCCCACCACGAGCCCGATGGCACGGACCAGCGATAGGCGCTCCCATCCCGTCAGCAGCACGAACCCCATGGTGAACAGCGGCGTGGTGGCGTTCAGCGTGCCAGCCAGCCCGGAGGAGACTCGCTGCTCGCCCCAGGTAAACAGCACGTACGGCGCGATGTTGGATACACCTCGCGGCGATGTCCCACCGCCACCACGAGGATGAGCAGCCTGCGATCCTCCACGCGGTACACGACCCGGTAGTCCCCAGCCCGCACGCGAAGCAGGTCCGGCATGCCCTTGAGCGCCTTGACGCCAGCCGGACGTGGCTGGGTCGCAAGCGAGTCGATCAGCGCGCCGATGCGACGCCGAGCCGCGGGGTCGAGACGAGCGAAATGTCGTCGCACAGCCGGTAACAGGCTGATCTCGTAGGCCACCGACCTACAGGCCGAATTCCGCTTTGACCTGCTCCCACGGAATCGGCGCGCCACTCTCCTCGAGTGCCTCGCGAGCGACGGCAGCATCCGCCTCCTCTTCCGCCTCGATCTCGGCGGCCAGCTCCGGAGGGACGATCGCAGCCACGCGCCGGCCGTGCCGGGTCAGGTACACCACCTCGCCGGCACGCTCGGCCTCCTCGACCACCTCAGCCAGGTGCTCTTGGGCCCGCTCGATGGGCATCTCGCTCATGCTGTGAGTGTACGCGGCCCTGGACGTCGGGCAATCCGTCATCCACAGCCTTCGTCCACGTGGACCACCTGCCCTGGGGCACCGTCACGCGGTGCTGAAGAGGCATGGTCGCTGAAGAGGCTTGGTCGCGGTGGTGAGACATTGCCATACAGGGTCAAGGCCGCGCTGCGGCCGGCAGCGCCCCGCGGGGGCACCCGGGAACCGGCCTGAAGGTTGTGCCGAGTTCCCTAGCGTCGGTACGTAAGACTGCGTAGTTGACGCTATGTAGGCACGGAGCTGTAGGTTCGGCCTCCAGCTTCGCCTGGGTTGGCCTGTCCGCAACGAATCCGGATTGAGCTGCAAGGGGGGAAGAACGCCCGGCTAGCGTCAGCGTGCAAGCGCAAGGGCCAACCAGCGCAAGAACCGCTGGTGGGACGGGGGCGTCTCGAAGCGGGGGGTAAACCATGAAGCAATGCCTGCGGCGACTGCTGACGGTCGGCGTATCGTTCGCCGCCGCCCTGCTCATGCTGACAGCGGCCGCCTTTGCGACGTCGGGCGCGCACTTCTTCAACGTGGGCAGCAGCGTCAACGACGCCGGCGCCCTGGTCGTGAGCTACGACGAGGCCGGCGTCGGCAACGCCACCGTCAACTACACCATCGACATCACCAACGCCAGTGCGGTGTACGCCTGCATCAACGGCGGCGGCAACCACCCGAAGGCGGCCAACAAGGAGACCGTGAGCAGCGGGCTGACGGTCGGCTTCTCCAGGGACCCGGTCAACGGCCGCGTCACTGGTGCGACCTCGCCACCGATCGGGCCGCAGCCGGTGGGCTCGTTCGCCTGCCCGTCCGGCCAGACGCTGGTGCTTGCCTCGGTGTCCTACACCGGCATCACGCTGACCGACACGACCAACAACGTCTCCACCGCCGTCCCCGACGCCAGCAGGACCTTCGTCAACCTCCGGTAACCGTCCAGCCGAGTGGGACTCGCCCGCGTCTCCCACGCCCTAACTAACGGCTGGCGGGCTGGACGGCAAGCGTGGCCACCAAGAGGAGCAGCTCCTCTTGGTGGCCACGCCTCCAAATGGAGGCTCGCCAACGAGGCAGGTGTCCGCCCTTCGGACGGCGCCCCTCGGGACCTGCGCGCGGCCACCTTCGGCGGCCTTGCTCGGCCCCGCCGGCGCCGACACGTTCCCCGGCCGCGGCTCGGACCGACCTCACCGCGCTCCACACCGAGAACGCTGTGCCCGACACCGGCCACGCTGCGGCCTCGCCGGCCGCTCGCACGCGGAGGCGCGTGCCATCCGCGTGCCAGTAGCAGCGGTCTCCGGCGGGCAACAACGGTCACTCACGGACCGTAGAAATGCCCTCTGAGCTGGGAGCCTTGCTGTGATCCGAGGTTGCAGCCCCGCTCGGACTTCCTCTGGGAGCAGGGGGCCGCCGGTTCAAATCCGGCCGTCCCGACCACATCAGGTCCAGGGCGTGCTTGCTCTCCGGGGGCGTGATCGACCGCATCTCCTGGACGTGCTCGTCGAGGAACCTGGCGATCTCCGGGCCGGAGAGGTCGTCGACGACGATCTTCATCGTGCTCACTTTCTTCGAGGCGTTCGCTGCCGCGGGTGCCACGCCACGTTCCTTGACCCGAGTTCGCAGTCGACAGGCATCCAGAAGCCCCAGACCGGTGCTTGACTTGGAGCTCCGTTCGTCACCAGCCGGAACGGCGTGTGCCAGCCGTACTCCAGCATCGTGACCAGCGATGATGCCCGCTCGCCTGGCAAGGATCAAGACTGCCGCCGTGGCCGCGCAGGTCCCTGGGCACGGCCACCTTCGGCGTCCGTGCTCGGCCGGCGGACCACGACCTGCTTGAACCGGCGACAATCACCAGATGGACTCGCACCTCGACCCTGAGGGCTACATCCGGGCAGAGGCCGATCTCGCCAACGTGCAGCCCGAGTACCAAGGCGTAGCGGACGCTGCGGCGTCCCTGCTAGCCCACCAGTTCGGGTCCCGGCTGCACAGCGCCTACCTCTACGGGAGCATCGTGCGGGGCAATGCCGTCCCGGGACGCTCCGATGTTGACCTTGCCGCGGTGCTCTTGGCGCCGCCCACCGAGGAGGATCGCCGCCGGGCCCGGCGCGTGGAGCAGGCCCTCGCGGAGCGGTTCGCCGTGCTGACGAGCGCCGGGGTGAGCCTCACCCACCTGAGGGAGGTCCGCTCCCCGGCGCAGCGGTATGGCTGGCAGGTCTTCCTTCGCGAGCTCTCGGTATGCATCGGCGGGCAGGATCTGCGGCCCGCCCTGCCACCAACCAAGCCGTCCGCCGCGCTGGCGGCCGGACTCCATACCGACGTCCATGCGGTGTTCGCGGGTGCACGGGAGGCGCTGCGCAGCTCGACCGATCCAGAGGTGATCCGGAGCGTCTGCCGGATGGCGTCGCGCAGGATGGTGCAGGTGGCGTTTGCGGTCGCCATGGCGCGCAAGGGCGTCTGGGCGACCGTGTTGGAGGAGCAGGCAGCGGCGGTGGGCACGGTGTTCCCGCAGTGGACGGAGGCCGCGCGGCGCTCCGCCGAGCAGGGACGGAGGCCCGTGGCGGAGGCCGGCGTCGTCCTCGGGCTGCTGGACACCTTCGGCCGGTGGGCCGAGGACGCCCTCGACCAGGTGGCACCGAGTGCCATCAACGGCCCTGAGCGGTGAGGCGCCAAAGGAGGCTGCCTGTGGATAGTCGCTGGGCGGTCGTCCCTGGCAGGCCTACCATTGGCGCTCGACAGGCATGAGACGCTGTGCTTTGAAAGCCAGGGTAGGAAGTTCCGCATGGGCGTGCCTGGGAAGGACACCACCGATGGCAACTGACCCATTGCGCAAGCTGGAGGAAGAGCTACGTCAGGTGGAAGATCCAAACGATCTGCCTCCTGACCTACTGCTCGCCCTCAGGACCCTGGCGTCGGCTTTTGGCACCTCACTCGAGGGAATGCGGCAGCGGATTATCCTCTGGTCCGACACCGCCGAGGGGGAGTCGAGCCTGCTCACGATCTTCATTCGTTCCGTCGAGGGCATCGACGAGCGGCTCGCTGCCCTGGTCGCCGAGGGCCATGCGCCGTTGCCGAGACATCCAAAACGATCGCGTACGACGGACGATCTTATTCCAGTCGATGGCTCGGTTAGCGAGCTCATTCTCGAAGATCGCCGCCGATGATCGCATACTTCGACAGTTCGGCGCTGGTCAAGCTCTTCCTCGCGGAGCCGGACGGCCCGGTGGCGCTGGAGATTTGGAATGAGGCAGACCACGTAACCACGAGCGCTGTCAGCTATGTCGAGGTCCGCGCGGCCCTGGCCAGGGCCGCGCGAGAGAATCCTCACAGGCTCTCCAGCACCGGGTATGAGGATGCCAAGGGGGTATTTGAAGAACTATGGTCTCAAATATTTCCGATTGCCGTTTCAACTGACCTCGTTGGCGATGCGGGCAACGTGGCGGAGGAGTATGAATTGCGGGCCTACGATGCCCTTCAATTCGCCACGGCACTGAGCGTGGACGACGAGCGGCTACTCTTTGCCACCGCTGACCACGATTTGGAGAGGGCAGCAAGAACCGCAGGGGTGACCTTGACGGCTCTGAGCGCCATGCCCTCGGATTGATCCCGTGCGTCTGGGCCTCGGAGGCTGGGCGCCTGGATCCTCACCGGCTGCGCTGGTCAGTCGCTGGTGATCGGGGTGCCCTGGGCAGACGCGAGTCGCCAGTGGTCATGGTCCTCGACGAACACGTGGGTGTAGCGGCTGCGGGCGCTGAACGACGTTCCGGCGTAACTGCCGTGCATCTGGGTCCGGCCGACCACGATCACCGTCGTCCCGTAGCGACGCACCAGCACGTCCGAGGGGTCGGGCTCGATCGAGTCGAACTTCAGTTGCCCCTCCCCCACCAAGGGCACCAGGACCTCTCGCGGGACCGTCGAGCCGGTGTTGACGTCGACGAGGACGAAGCCGTCGGCGAGGACGGCGTCCAGGGCCGGCCCGTCGCCGTCGACGAGCGCGGTGAAGAACTGGCTGTCGGCGGCCAGAGCGGCTTGCTCGGGCCGGCGCTCGCTGGGCTGGTCGGACATTCCCGCTCCTGACCGAGGCGCCTTCGGATTCTCACCGGCATTGTGCCGAAACGTCCCGGCCTGAGGCACCGCGGCGGGACGTGGCCGCCTCGGCAGCGGCCCCGTCCCGCTTGGCGGTCAGGGATTGACGGTGAACGGCCGCATCATGTCGTTGTCCTCGTGCTCGACGATGTGGCAGTGGTGCACGTAGGTCTGCGGCGCCGTCACGCCATCCGGCAGGTCGAACTGGCCGCGGATGGTGGTGAAGTAGCCGGGGTTCGCCTTGGTCGTGTCCTTGAAGCCGCGCCGAGGCCCGCCCCGTAGTGCAGGAAACGCCGCCGTGATAGAGCCGTCATCTCCGCCACGCCCCGTATGGGCGTATGCGACGGCCCCCGACCCACGCCCTTCGAGTCTGGCCGGTACCGTCCCGGCGTCGAAGGGTCGAACGCCCCGACCTCGACGGGCCGTGCGAGGACGAGCGGTAGGTCACGGTGGCTCACAGGCGGGCGACGGCCGCGGCGACGAACTCGTCGAGCTTGGCGTCGGGTGGCCCGTAGGAGCCTGGCGGGGCGAGCACGACGGCGACGTCCCAGTAGGGGTGGTACTCCGTCCGCCCCGAGATGGCCTGCCAGCGCCGCAGGAAGCGGTCGGCGACGGCGGCCGAGAAGTGCCAGTACAGGTTCACCCGGCAGTGGCCGACGTCGGCCTCTGGCGCGCCGAGGCTGGCGTGCTGCCAGTCCACCACGCCGGTGACCGCTCCGCGGCGCCAGAGCACGTTGCCCGGGTGGTAGTCGCGGTGGATGAAGCGCCGCTCGCGCAGGGGCGGCGGTGCCTGGTACAGCGCCACGGCGGTGTCCCAGACCTTGCGGGGCAGCCGGGTCCACGGCGGCGGCCCGAGCGCCCGGCCGAGCTCGTACGGCCGGTAGACGGGTATCCGCGTGCCCGCAGGCACGGCCACCTCGCTGACGGCGAGCAGGGGCTCGGCCAGGCGCGCCAGGAAGGGCTCCAGCCCTGCCGGGGACGGCGCCCATTCGATGCGGCCGGGCAGCAGGCTCATCAGCACGGTGGGCACGCCCGCATGGGCCCCGGTATGGTCGGCGGCGATCAGCTCCGGCGTCGGCAGGGAGCTGGTGGCCAGCAGCCGCAGCGCGGCCGCCTCGGTGGCGACCAGGTCAACGGCCTCGTGCTGGACCTCGGGCCGGACGTAGCGCCGCAGCACCGCCTGGTGCCGCGTGCCGCGGCCGTCGTCGACCGTGACGACGTGGACCGCCGACGACGAGCCGCCCCGCCGTGAGCGGGCGTGGAGCACCCGCGCGCCGGGGCCGAAGGCGGCCGCCGCCCATTCCAGGGCGGCCGCCGGCGGACGCGACCGCAGGAGCCGCCGCTCCTCGGGCGCGAGCTGGTAGCCGTGGGGAACGGGCAAGGCGCTGGGATCGTACCGTTCGTCGCTGCACACGCCGATCTTCCTCCTCGCGGTGGCCGGATCGGATGGGTCCAGCCTTGCGAGGAGGCGACCGTGCTCGGGTCGGGGCAGGTCAGAGGAACGGCATGCCAACCACGGTAGCCCCTTCCCGGCCGAGCTCCAACGGCCGCCGCCCTGCCACGCCGACGTCGAGCAGCGGACGCCTGACGGACGTGCCGCCGCGGTCCAGGAAGGCCGCGGGACCCTGTGCGCGGCGTACTCCTTTCGGCCAGGGACCGCAGACCATCCCGCTGAACCCGCGCCGGCGCCTGGTCCCGACCCGTCACGCGCCAATGGTGAGCGGCCTACGGCAGCCGCCACAGGGCCTGCCGGTAGGCCGGATGGACCCAGACGCGGCGCGCTCCCGCCTGGTGCGCCTGCGGCCAGTCCAGGCCGGCGATGACCCACTCGGTGCGCGGGACGGGGTCCCGCCTGGAGTCGAACAGCACGAAGTGGGCGCGGTCGAGCTGCCACTGGTAGCCGTACAGGCCGACGGGGGTGTACGCGGCGACGTCGTAGCTCACCTCCCGCGCGGCGTCGAGCCCGGGCACCGCCGAGAGGGCGACCGGCTGGCTGCCGTAGATGGCGTCGTCCCTGGCCTCGACCAGCACCACGCGCAGCGCGACCGAGCTCGCCACCAGGACGACGGCGAGCCCGAGCGCCCCGAGCAGCCTCCCCGCTCGCAGCCGCCAGGCCAGTAGCAGCAGGGTCCCGGCCCCGGCCAGCGCCACCAGCATGGCCGCCGCCAGCCGGATCTGCTCCCGCGCCTGCGCCAGCGGCGGCAGCGCGAGCACCGTGTACCAGTTGACCGGGCTGCGCCCGACCAGCCCGCCGGCGTAGGCGGCCACTACCACACCCGCCGCCGAGGCCAGCAGCGCGCCGACGGCCAGCTCGAGCAGCAGCCTTCGCGGCGGCGCCGTCCACAGCCGCACCAGCCCGAGCGCGAGCACCGGCGGCACCAGGATCTCGACGTAGCGGCCGTAGACGACGTGGTCGGGGCGGAGCGGCGGGCGCAGGAACAGGCCGACCAGCACGGCCAGGCCGACGCCCGAGGCGAGCAGGAACCCGCTCACCAGCCGGGCTCCGGGGGCGTCGAGGCCCACCACGTCCAGGTCGGGTGGGTGGCGAAGCGCCGTGCCTACCGCCGGCTGGGCCGCCTCGTCGGGCCTCGCGTCCCGGACCGGCAGGCGGGACGCCGGCGTGCCTACCGCTGGCTGGGGCGCCGCAGCGGGCCTGGCGTCCCGGACCGGCAGGCGGGGCACTGGCGTGCCCGCCGGCCGCAGGCACCGGCCGAGCTGCACCAGGCCGAGCACGACCAGCCCGAAGGTGGCCACGAACAGGTACCAGTACTGGCCGAGGCCGAGGGCCGCGACGTTCGGCAGCGAGCCGAGGTCGTGGGCGTTGTCCAGCACGCGCCGCAGGTCGTCGTCGCGGGGCTCACCCCAGCTCGTGGCGCTCAGCCAGTTGTTCAGCGCCAGCCCGGCCACCGTGACCGCGGCAACCGCGACGGCACCGGCGGCGGTGGCGACCCGGTCCCGGCGGCGCCACGCGCGTGTCAGCAGCAGCGTGAGCAGCACCACCACCAGCGGCACGGTGCGGCCGTGGGTGGTGAGCAGCGCGCCGCCACAGCTCCCGCAGGCGACCGCCCAGCCGGCCGTCGCCCGTCCCCGCGGGGCGCCGACCGCCGCGGCCAGGGTGATGGCGGCGAGCAGGACCAGGACAGGCAGCAACGACTCGGCCCAGGCGAACTGGGTGGTCACCACGAGCGGCGGGTACAGCGCGGCGAGGAAGGCGGCGGCGAGGGCGCTGCGGGCCGGCACCCGGAAGACCCTGCCGAGCAGCACGTAGAGCAGCGGGAAGACCAGGCCGGACAGGAGCGCGTTGGTGGCCAGCACGGCGTGGTACTCGGCGCGCGGGCCGTCCCCCAGCCAGTACGCGGGCAGGAGCAGCAGCGAGTAGCCACCACGGTAGAAGCCGGCAAGGCTCAGCTCCCCGGCGACGCCGCCTGCCAGCACCCGCGCGTTGGCGAGGTAGCCGGTCTCGTCGGCGAAGTTGGTGGGGCCGTCCCGGCCGGCGCTGATCGCCAGGCGCAGCGCGACCTGCAGCAGGTAGCCGACGACCAGCAACCAGCCGAGCAGGCGCGGCGCTGGCGCCGGCAGGCTCAGCCCTCGCGCCAGCCGCGAGAGGCCGGCGGGGACCCGGACGGCCCGGCGCCACGCGACTACGTCCCGCCGTGCCTGGACGCTGGTCCGTCTGGACACGCGACTCCCAGCCTCCCTGAGCCCGTCGACCGGCGCGCACCCTATCAGAGCAACGGTCGACGCCTCTGCGGCCCGACCTCCGCACGCAGTGGTGCTCGCCTCGCCGGCTCCCCGCCCGCCGCTCGAACGGCCCTCCCAACCCCCTGGTGACCGGCCTGCCAGGGGATTACAGAGTTGTCATGCCGTGAGGGGGCCCTGGCCCGTGCACGGCCGCGCGACCTAGACTGGCGCCGACGGCGGCGAGGAGCTGGGCATGCTGGCTGAAGCCGAGCAACGCACGCGAGCGGCGCTCCCCGGCAAGATCCTGGTCGTCGACGACGAGCAGCGGATCCTGCGCTTCGTGGTACGCGGGCTGCGGGCCGAGGGTTTCGTGGTGGACTCGGCGGACAACGGCGTCGGCGGTCTCCGCAAGGCGCTGGAGAGTCGTTACGACCTGGTCATCCTCGACCTGCTCATGCCCGGACTCGACGGCACCGCGGTGCTGCGCCGCCTGGTGGCCGAGCGCCCGGCCCAGGCGGTGCTGGTCCTCTCCTGCCTGAGCGCCACCGCCACCAAGGTCCAGTGCCTCGAGGCCGGCGCCGAGGACTACATGGTCAAGCCGTTCTCGCTCGACGAGCTGCTGGCCCGGGTCCGCGCCCGGCTGCGGGCCGCCGCCGGCCGCCCCGCCACCAGCCTGGTCGCCGGGCGCCTGCGCCTCGACCTGATCCGCCGCGAGGCCGACATCGGCTCGGGGCCGGTCCCGCTGGCCGACCGCGAGTTCCTGCTGTTGCGCGAGCTCATGCTCCACGCCGGCGCGACCGTCTCCAAGCAGCGGCTGCTCTCCGCGGTCTGGAAGTACCACTTCGACCCCGGCTCCAACGTGGTCGACGTCTACGTGCGCCGGCTCCGGGCCAAGCTGGGCGCCGAGGTCATCACCACCATGCGAGGTGAGGGCTATCGAATCGCCCCGCGTTGACAGCTTCGGCTGGCCGCTGCGCCGCCACTGGGTCGACCTGGCCTGGGTCGGCTTCGCGCTGGCCAACCTGGCAGCGATGGCGATGGTCCCGAACTGGGAGACGATCCCGTTCCACTTCATCTGGGTCAGCCTGACGCTGCTGTACGGCTACCGGGTGTGGCGGACGGAGGTGACCGTGGCGGTGCTCGCGGCCGTGGTGGTCTCGACCGGCGTGATGCTGGTCTGGGACGTGGTCCGGACCTCGCAGCTCGCCGACGAGCTGACCGAGGTGCCGCTGATGGGCGGCATGTTCCTGGCGATGGTCTGGCACGCGCAGCGGCGCCGCATCGCCATGGAGGACCTGCGCCGGGTCTCCGACGCGAACCTGCGCCTGCTGCACCGCGAGCGCCAGTTCATCCAGGACGCCTCGCACGAGCTGCGCACCCCGATCACGGTCGCCCTTGGCCACGCCGAGCTGGTCGTCCGGGCCAGCGACAACGCCGAGCTGGCCGAGGACGCCCGCATCGTGGCCGACGAGCTGCTGCGCCTGCGCCGGCTGGCCGACCGCCTGCTGCTGCTGGCCACCAGCGAGGACCCCGACTTCCTGTCGCGCTCCCCGGTCAAGGTCCAGGAGCTGCTGGCGGCAACCATGCAGCGCTGGGCGCCGATCCCGCGCCGCTGGCGGCTGGACCGCGGCAAGCCGGCGAGCGTGGTCGGCGACGCCGACCGCCTCCGGCTGGCGCTGGACGCGCTGGTCGAGAACGCGGTCAAGCACACCGGCCCGGACGACGAGATCCGGCTGGGTGCCCGCCGCAAGGGCGACCGGGTGGCGGTCATGGTGGCGGACTCGGGCAGCGGCATCCCCGCCGGCGAGACCGCCGGGATCTTCGAGCGCTTCGCCCGGCTCGACCAGGCCCGCAGCCGCGACCAAGGCGGCGTCGGCCTCGGCCTGGCGATCGTGAAGGCGATCGTCCAGGCACACGACGGCACCGTCGGGGTGCGCAGCCGGCCGGGCGGCGGCAGCGTCTTCGAGCTGCTGCTGCCGCTGGAGCACGGCCCCGACCCGGTCAGCGCGGCGCGGCCCGGCGCTGCCGGGCGGCGCCGGCAGGCGGACCTGCTGCATGGCTAGCCTGCTGCTCGCCGCCGCCCTGCTGTGGCTGGTCGCAGTGGGCAGGGCACGGGCGGCCCACGGGCCCGCCGCGGTCTCCCGCCGCCGGACCGCCCTGTTCCTCGCGGGCATCGGCGTCCTCGCGGTGGCGTTGCTGTCGCCGGTCGACGCCGGGGCGGCCACCCGCTTCTCGGTCCACATGGTGCAGCACCTGCTGCTCACCCTGGTCGCCGCGCCGCTGCTGGTGCTGGCACGGCCGCTGACGCTCGCGCTGCAGGCCGCCACCCCGGCGACCCGCGCCCGGCTGCTGGCGGCCCTGCGGAGCCCGCCGCTGGCGGCGCTGACCGCCCCGCCGCTGGCCTGGTGCGGCTTCGCCCTGGTCCTGTGGGCGACCCACTTCTCACCGCTGTACCAGGCCGCCCTTGGCAACCCGGCGCTGCACGCCCTCGAGCACCTCGCCTACCTGGGCACGGCGTTGCTGTTCTGGTCGGCGGTGGCCGCGGTCGACCCGAGCCCGGCGCGCCTGTCACCGCCGGCCCGCATCCTCTACCTGCTGCTCGCCATGCCCCAGATGACCTTCCTCGGGCTCGCCATCTACAGCGCCAGGCACGCGCTCTATCCCGCTTACGGCCTGACCCCCGCCGCCCTCGCCGACCAGCGCCTGGCCGGTGGCCAGGAGGGGTTGACCGAGTAGATGGTGAAGTAGGCGCCGAAGAAGGTGGCGAAGAACATCGCCTCGGAGGCGACGAACAACACCATGCCGAGGACCGGCCCGCTGGTCTCGCGGACCGCCCGCTCGTCGGGGCCGAGCTCGACCGCGGTCATGCCTGCTCCTCGGCGAGCTCGCGCTGGCGCAGGTCCCACACCGGCCGGTTGGACCGCACCGGGGGCAGCCGGTCGAAGTTGTGCACCGGCGGCGGCGAGCTGGTGGCCCACTCGAGGGTATTGCCCTGCCACGGACTTGACGACCAGCGCCCCGGACATGGCCGGGCCGTGCACGTTGCACTCGAAGTAGTAGTGGCCCTTCGGCAGGGCCTGGAGCTGGAAGGTCTGCTCGGCGACGCCGGCGAAGCGGGGACTCTGGAACAGCGTCCGCTTGCGGCCGGGGGTGTCGTAGACGCCGAAGTTGTGCTCGATGCCGGCGTCCTGGTTGGTGACCAACACGGTGAACGGGCCGCCGGCGGGCACCGCCAGGCAGTTGGTGTTCCAGCTGTTGTCCTTGGAGACCAGGTGCAGCGGCCCGCTCGGGTCGCAGTCGATCTTCTGTGCCTGCTTGCGGGTCTGGTCGACCCAGGCGATGTAGTCGGGCTCGGACATCACCTTCAGCACGAAGGTCATGCGGTCGTGGTGCAGGCCGCAGAACTCGGCGCAGCGCCCCCTGAAGGTGCCGATCTGGGTGGGCGTGAAGGTGAACTCGTTCGGCCGGCCGGGCAGGGCGTTGCGCATGAACAGGAACTCGGGCACGAAGAACTCGTGCACCACGTCGCGGGACTCGAGGCGCACGTGGACCGGCTCGCCGACCGGCACCGCCACCACCGCCTCCTTGGTGAGCGTCTTGCCGGTGACGAAGAAGCCCTCGTTCAGGTAGTAGAAGGTCCACTGCCACTGGAAGCCCTCGACGCGCAGGTC
>Ga0137372_10002750_pt1 | contig 17025 bp, 13 predicted proteins | sample SagtaG_6_FD_104911 | JGI IMG/M metagenome (GOLD analysis project Ga0137372, IMG submission 104911) | Vadose zone soil microbial communities from Sagehorn Ranch, Mendocino, California, USA - Sage1_R_60_16 metaG | ecosystem: Environmental > Terrestrial > Soil > Vadose zone | place: USA...
ATCAGAAAATTGCCCGGGGTCAGTAATCACGAGAGGCTTTTGTGACTTAAGAAAATGATCGCGCAAACGGTCGTTGTATTCTTCATCAGACGAGCTGACACTTTTCGATCCCGCCGCCACGTATTCGCTCTGGGCTGACGATTGATTGCTGTGCGCATCGTACAGCCGAACTTGCACGCGCGAGGCAGAAAGCGCCTGTCCCAGTTCTCGCGTGGCTGTATCAAGTACTTCGATGAGGCTGAGCGACGCGCGAATCGCCACGCTCAGTTTGTTAACAAGAGCTTCACGCATCGAGGTGGACTCGGCTTTTTGATAAAGCCTTGCCTGACGAATTGCGATACCTGTTTGATCCGCAGCCGCTTTTGCCACTTCGATATCGATTTCGCTCCAGTGGCGCCGTTTCCTGGTGGTAGACAAGGCGAATGCTCCGAGCAACTCATCACCGACCGAAACCCCAACGTACATGATGGATTTGACATCAAATCGCTTCAGTATTCCCTGATATAGGTCTCGGATCGTTTCATCGTTCGCCACATCGTCGAAGGCGAGCATGCCGTATTTTTCCATCGCCGCATTCAGCCCCTGAACCTGGGGGAGGTCAAAATCGCTGCCGGCGGGCATTACGTCCGCTACGTGATATTCGGCTACGTTGACTACTCGCCCGGCCTTTTCATCTTTCATGAAAAGCGAACAACGATCGACCTCGAGATGCGCACCCAGTTCTTTGACCGCTGTCTCAAAAACCTCCGACACATCAAGCGTCCGTCGCACCGCCTGCGAAATTCGGTTGGTCAGAGCAGCCCGCTGAGCTTGTCCGGATAGCACTTCTTCAGCCAATTTGCGTTCGGTGATGTCCCGGTCCGCGCCACGATAACCGATCAAATTGCCTTGCTGATCCAAAACAGGCAGGCCATTGGACTCAAGATAGCGATAGCCGCCATCCTTGTGTTTCCAGCGCAGAACTAAACCAGTCCACCCACTCTTCTCACTAATCCAATTCGGCAGCAGTTCTTTGATCTGCTGGCAGTCTTCATCATGCATCAAGGCGAATGCGCTGGCTCCGAGAATCTCCTCCGAGGTGTAGCCTAAAATCTGTTCGATGGCTGGATTTGTGTAGGTGTGCTTTCCGTCCAGGTTGAGGGCCCAGATCCATTCGTTAGTTGTTTCAACAATCGAGCGAAATTTTTCTTCACTATCTCTAAGTGCCTCTTCCGCACCTTTGCGGGCGGTAATGTCACGCGCGACACCCTGAACTCCAACGGGTTTTCCGCTCCGATAGATCAGACGCGTGCTGACTTCCAGCGCGACGCGATGCCTGGCTTTGGCAAAGATCTCCAACTCGTAGACTGTAGCGATCTTCTCCTGGGTTTTCCGCGCCAGCATTTCTCTGGCTGTATCGACGTATTCGGGTGTTAGCACATCCACGATATTCATCCGCAAGGCTTCTTCCCGCGTGTAACCCGTAACTCGCTCGCCCGACTTATTCAGTGAAGTAAAGTTGCCACTGAGATCGTGAGTGTAAATAATATCGTTGGCGTTTTCGACGAGCTCCCGATAACGCTCTTCGCTTTCGCGTGCGGCAACGGCCGCCTGCTTTCGTTCGGTGATGTCATTCGCGGAAACCAGGTACGCCGGCCTGCCGGCAAATTCCAGTCTGTGCCAGTTCACCTCAACATCGATGAGCGTGCCGTCCTTTTTTCGATGTTTCCAGACGCCCGCCGCATCGTGAATTCCAGTGTTCTTCTTTACATAGTCAAGTAGCGCGGGCACTTCTTCGTCAGGCCGAATGTCCAACACGGTCATCCGCAGAAACTCTTCGCGAGAATAGCCATAGTGCTTTACCGCCGCATCGTTCACAGCCAGGAATTCCAGCGTCCGTTTATCACAGAGATACATCGGACACGGATTCGAGTCGAACAAGATGCGATATTCCTCATTTTGCTTTTGCAGGGCGGCCTCGGCCCGCTGACGTTCGGTAACGTCGCGAACGACGCCACGAACACTTACAAATTCTCCCTTTTCATTTCGCTCGAGTGTGACAATCCCTTCGAGGTGCCGCTGTTCACCGAGCGCATTCTTGAGGCAGTGCGTAAACCGAACCGGTTCGAAGGATTTGAGACTCTGTAGCGCAGCAATGTCGCGCGCGGCAGTATCTTCTCCGATGAAAACACTGAGTGGTTGGCCGATCAGTTCCGAAGCGGGACGACCAAAGAATCGAGCGCCAGCCTCGTTGATGCTGGTAATCCGGCCGCTCATGTCGCGCGTATAAATGATGTCAGCAGCGTGTTCGACGATATCACGATAGCGGCGCTCGGCGCGGTGACGTTCAGTCAGGCGCGCGACCTTGACTAGTAATTCTTCATGACGAAAGGGAATCTCTATGTATTCGTCGGCGCCGGCAGCGAATCCTTCCAGCAGATCAGCTTCTTCCTTGCGCAGTGCGCTCACGAGCAAAACCGGAATATCTGATGTGCGCGGATCATTCTTAATGCGGCGGCACAACTCGATCCCGTTCATCTTGGGCATCACCACGTCGCTAATGAGCAGATCGATTCGAAGTGTCGAAGTGATTCCGAGTGCCTGATGTGCATTCGTGGCGGATAGTATCTCGTATCCCTGCTGCTCGAGCATGTCAGTCAACAAGTCGAGTGCGACATGATCGTCATTAACGACCAGGACTGTCGATGGGTTTTCCAGATATCTATTCATCAGCAGTCGGCGCGCTGCAGATAGTAGGCGACAGCGGAAAGCTTTGAGGAGTACCGTCCAGCAAGGTCTTCGCGGACGGTCGAATTGGAATCAGGAAGAACCGGTAGCGCACATTTGCGCCCCGAGCACAACGTAGTATAGCAGAGCTAAAAACGGTTTGTCACTACGAAAACCGCTGTAGATTAAGGCTTTTTCGCTGTGGTTGAGGGCGCGGAATCAGGCGTTCTGGCGAAATAGCCAGGACGATAGTTCAGTTTAAGGTTCTCTTTGCGTATCTCGGGATTTATGATCTCGATCGCCACGCGCCGATAGGAACCGTCCCGCGTTTTGTTCGAAGAGGAATACGCGATTAAATACTGTTCTCGCAAATCTCTTTCGATCTGCGCAAATGAGTCACGAAGGTCACGTTCATTGCGTGGGAAATAGGCGCGCCCACCGGTTCCTTCGGTAATCTTTTTCAACGCGCCTTCGTTAATTCCATACTGGTAACGGTCCCCGATACCAATTGCATAAATTAGTGCATCAGCTTTGAGGGCACGACTGATTGCGTCATGCATGTGCACCTGGCTGACCGTGTCCTCACCATCGGTAAGCAAGATGATCGCCCGCCGTGTGTGCTCGGCTGAGACAGAAAGCAACTCGTTCGATGTCGCCCAGATGGCGTCCCAAATTGCCGTGCCGCTGGCCAGGTTCTGTTGGGTTCCCGAGATTGGCGGCGTTCCGCCGACTACTACGCCGCCACCAATGTAGCCAGAAGGAGCAACAAATTCGACCTGATCGATTGCTCGGCGTAACCGCGCTGCGTTTCCAGTCAAGCCCTGTTCAAGAGTCACCTCGCCAGTGAACGACACAACAGCAACTTCGTCCTTGTTCGGACGCAGCACTGACTCGAGGAACGAACGTGCCGCTGCTTTTTCTTCCGGCAGGGTTCGTTCTTCAGAGCCACTTGTGTCGATCAGTATCGCCAATGACAAGGGCAAATCGACGTTTGATTGAAACGTGAAGATCTGTTGCGGCACGCCATCCTCCAATACTCGCACGTCCTCGCGTTTAATGTTGCTGACGAAACGCTTTTGCCTGTCGGCAGCTGTAAAGAAGATGTTGGTGAGGTTCGTTTCGACGCGCAGGACTTCGTCCGAAGAAAGTGTTACCTCATCCTCTTTTCTCGGTTGAGGCGATGGAGATGGAGATGGACTTTCGGTTCGACGCGGGCGGCTTTTATCCTGGGGTTCGACGGGGTTTTGCGCGCGCGACCGCAAAGCAGAGCCAGCGGTCAGCACCGCCAACCCGAGCAACGCAATCACCAAACCTATTCTCTTGAAAAACAATGCTTTCACTTTGCTTATTTGCTGGTGACGCTGTCAGCGACAGCCTTGTAACCGCGTTTTGTGCGCAGCCGCAGACTTTCATGCCCGTTGGTCAGCTTCACGTCCACGCGCCGATAGCTTCCATCGTAACGATCATTGGTAGGCCGATAAGTTATCAGATACTGCGACCGTAGCTCTCTCGCGATCTTTGTAAACGAACGTTCCAACGAAAGCATGTCGCCAGTAAAGAACGCGGTGCCTCCAGTTTCTTCACACAGGCGCACGAGGTCTTTGTCGCCCTTGTCCTTGACCTGACCGGACTCTACGCCCGGCACGGCGCCGGAAAGGCCCGCTTTGGTAGAGATAGCGAACAGGGTTGTTTCGGTTCGTTGGGCGATATCGATCGCGTCGTTTATATCGGCGCGGCTATAAGTATCATCGCCATCAGTAATGACAATCAGGGCGCGTCGTCCTTGCGCCGATCGCATTTTCTCGTCGCAGAATTGCCAGATCGCATCGTAAAGCGCGGTCTTCTCGCCGGTCTTCTTGATAGCAAAAACCGCGCGGTCCAGCAATTCAAGCCGGTCAGTGAAGTCCTGTCGCAGCGTAACCTGATCGTCGAAAGTAGCAAACAACACCCGATCTCTTTTTGGACGAACGACAGTTTGAATGAAGTTCATTGCCGACTCTTGCTCAAACTTTAACTTTCCGGCGGTCGAAGGTGACGTATCCATCAGCACCGCAACATACAGAGGCAGATTGTTGTTTTCTTCGGTAGTAAACGAATCGATTTGCTGTGGAACTTTGTCTTCGGAGATCAGGAAATCACTGGCGGCCAGCCCGGAAATAAGATTGCCCTTCTTATCGGTCACGGTAATTGGGAGTCGGACTCGCCGAACATTAATGATCTCGGGTTTCTCCTGGCTTTGCCCCGAAGTGGTCGCCGGTGGAACTCGCTTTTGCGGCTTAGGCTGCTGGGCCGCGGCTGATACGAGCAACAAAGACAAGACCAAGCAGCTTATGAAAACAAAATACGAAGATTGTCTCATTGATTGTAAACCGGGATTATGTTTGTCGTCGCAGCCAGGAATTCGATGCCATCGCCGGGCGCCGCCGTTGCCCTTCCAACCGATAGAACTTAGTATACCCGTCACAACTTGTCTATCTTCGCCGCCAGTACGAAATCGCTTTCCGTCAGACCATCGATCTTATGTGTCCAGATTGTTATTTCGGCCTTTCCCCACCCGAAACAAATATCAGGATGATGCCCTTGCGTTTCGGCAAGCTCACCCACGCGATTGACGAACTCCAGCGCCTCGCGAAAGTTTTTGCACTGGTACTCCTTGCGCAAATGATGTTCATTTACTGTTTCCCATCCCACCAGTTGCCCAAGAAGTTTGGCAATCTCGCCGCCCTTTAGCGGCGGGACCCCACCACGACATGGGACACATTGACGCTCAGCCAACTCAGTCATAATTGGTCCTCGAAAAATGTAAGTGCTAGGGTCAGACTGCTCATTTTATGGGGGAGTAACAGACTATCACAAATTGCCCGGGACAATAGCGCCTCCGCGCACACGGCTGACTTCTGGCAGTGCGTCTGCGATAATGCCCATCGCATAAGTCCATTTGTGATCAGAAGCAAGTTAGCATCGGTCTTAGAACTATGAGCGAAGCCCTGGACAAAGTGCGTGGTATTCGCGAATTGCCTCTCTTTCCGCTGCCGGTCGTCCTCTTTCCCGGCATGCCAATGCCGCTGCACATCTTTGAACCGCGTTACCGCAAAATGCTCACAGACATTCGCGCCGGAGACAATCTTTTTGGATTGTCTTATTTCGATAAAGATTCATCCGGCAAAGACATTCCTCAGGCCGGACATATTGGCTGCGTTGCCGAAGTGACTGAAACGCAAGCGCTGCCCGATGGACGATCCAACGTTCTCGCAGTCGGCGTGGTCCGCTATCAGGTCGAAGCTTATGTCGAGCGCGGTGATCCCTACCTGGTCGTGAAGGTTAAGTTCTTTGAAGATGATGACGAAAACGATCAGGGTCTGGCCGCGAGTGCGCGCGAAGTTGCCGGCATGTTCATGCGCGTGGCCAATTCAATTCGGATCATCAACGACGAGCGCGGGAACCTGCCCGACATTAGTGACACTGAGCCGCAAAAACTATCCTTTCTGGTAGCGGCGGCGCTGGAGATTGAACTAGAGACAAAACAGGAGCTGCTGGAATTGCGCTCAACTTCTGAACGTCTGAACCGGCTGCGCGATTTGTTGGCGCGCGTGGTTAAAGGTTACGAGGAACGCGCGCGGCTGCATGGGATCGCCAAAGGCAACGGCCACGGCGGGAAGCAGATCGAAATCGAGTAGCATGGGCAAATAATGGCCTCGGCGAGGGCATTCTTATTAGTAGAGCCTGCGGCAATGCAACCCCCTGGCGATGACAAGACGATTACCGTCCGCGTCCTTTTCTTCGGTGCCGCGCGTGATGCCGTAGGTCACGCGGAGGTTGACCTTAAACTTCATGCTCCAACTAATGGCGCCGGCGCTCTCAAGGAATTACTCAGTGCATATCCGGCGCTTCAGCGTTTCGGGAATTCACTACTGTTTGCACTAAATCAAGAATACGCGCGACCCGACCAGCCGATATCAGACGGCGACGAGTTGGCAGTTTTCCCGCCAGTAAGCGGTGGTTTCGCAGGCGCTGGCAGCGCGGATGTTTCGCCCGCACCAGCCGGGTCCGGAGATTTCTTTGAACTGACTGCCAATCCAATCGATGTTTGCGCTATCGTACGTCGAGTTGTGCTTCCTCAATGCGGCGCGACTGTCACATTGGACGGTTATGCACGCGAGTGGACTCGCGGTCGGCGCACGCTCTATCTCGTTTATGAAGCTTACGCACCCATGGCTCTGAGCGAGATGAAAAGGTTAGCTGGAGAAGCCCACAACAAGTTTGAAATCGCGCACATCGGCATCGTCCATCGCACCGGACGTTTGGAAATAGGTGAGACCAGTGTGGTGATCGCCGTCAGCGCACCCCATCGGCACGCTGCGTTCGAAGCTTGCGAGTGGGCCATTCGCGAACTGAAACGCACCGTGCCGATTTGGAAAAAGGAAGTTTTTGCGGATGGCGAAGTTTGGGTCGAAGGCGAGGGCGGGCCGAAGTCTATACCATCTGCATAAGCGGATGGATAAGTCTAGTCCGAATTAGGATGCCAGGTCGTACTGATCTTATCTTTGCGCCATCTGCGGATGCTTCCCCGCATTCGGATCAGGACGCCGGAGTTTCTTCAGTTTCTTCTTCCTCTGATGGTTCAACCAACGACGCGCTGGTGACTTTGTCGCCTTCTTCGGTCTTAATCAAACGCACGCCCTGAGCGCTGCGGCCCGTTTTGCGAATGTTACCGGCATCGATGCGAATCAGCTTTGCCTGCTGAGTGATGATCATGATTTCTGATTCCGCTTCAACCGGAAACACGGCGACAACCTTGCCGGTTTTTTCGGTCGTCTTCATGTTGATGACTCCTTTGCCGCCCCGCGCCTGCAAACGGTAAGTCGAGATGGGCGTTTGCTTGCCATAGCCTTGCTCGGAAACCGAAAGCATTCGTTCCGAGTCATCGGCTGAGACAGGGCAAAGCGAAACTACGTAATCATCCTTGCGCAAATCGATCCCGCGCACGCCGCGGGTCGCGCGTCCCATCGGCCGCACGTTCTTCTCGTCAAAACGAATTGCCAGGCCGTTATGCGTCGCAATGAAGATGCGTTTCTTTCCATCGGTCAGGACTACGTCGAGCAGTTCGTCGCCTTCATCGATGTTGATGGCAATGATGCCGTTTGAGCGAATGTTCTGAAAATCGGAAAGCGCAGTCTTCTTTATCACCCCTTTGCGCGTGACCATCACCACATAACGGCCTTCGGAGAATTCGCGCACCGGCACGACGCCGGCAAGTTTGCGATCGGAAGGAATCTGAATCAGGTTGACGATTGCTTTGCCGCGCGCGGAAGCCGCCGCGTCCGGTACTTCATGAACTTTCAGTTTATAAACCAGGCCGTCGTCGGTGAAAATCATGAGGTACGCATGAGTCGAGGCGATAAACAGATGCTCGACGAAGTCGTCATTCTTGGCCATCGCGCCAAACCGACCTTTACCTCCGCGCCCTTGCCGAGAATAAGTGGTCACTGGCGTGCGCTTGATGTAGCCATTCTTGGTGACCGTGAGGGCAACGTCTTCGTCGGCAATTAAATCTTCTATTGAAAATTCAGTGCCTTCATCGACAATTTCAGTGCGACGCGCGTCGCCAAACTCTTTCTTTACTTCTTCCAGTTCCTCGACGATCACGCGGCGCAACGACTGCTCGTTGGCCAGAATCTCTTCCAACTCGGCAATCAGTTTGATAATTGATTCGTATTCTTCGATTATTTTCTGTCGCTCGAGCGCCGATATGCGTCGCAGTTGAAGATCGAGAATTGCCTGCGCCTGAATTTCCGAAAAAGCCAGTCGCTCCATTGCTCTTCTCAACTTCGGCAAGTACTTATTGAGCGGCTCTCCGGCAGGCACACCCTTCCACGACTTTACTTCGCCTGTGGTTTTCAGATCGCCGGTCAGCCACTGGCGCGCTTCGTCAACCGAACGCGAGTTGCGAATCAGCGTCACGATGTAGTCCAGCGCATCAATCGCTTTTGTCAGACCCTCCAGAATATGCGCGCGCGCCTTCGCCTTTCGCAGGTCGTATTCCGTGCGACGGCGTACGACCTCGCGACGAAAGTCTACGAAGCATTCGAGCATCTGCTTGATATTAAGGACACGTGGCTGGCCGTTGACGATCGCCAGATTGATCACGCCGAATGACGATTGCATCGGCGTCAGCTTGAAGAGTTTGTTGAGGACGACCTGCGGCACAGCGTCGCGCTTTAGCTCAACGACGATGCGCATGCCCTGCCGGTCGGATTCATCACGCACTTCGGCGATGCCTTCGAGTTTCTTTTCGTTCGCGAGTTCAGCGATGCGCTCGATCAGACGTGCCTTATTCACCTGAAATGGAATTTCAGAAATGATTACCGCATCACGCTCCTGAGTGCCGCGTCCGATGCGATCGATTGAGGCTTTCGCGCGCATCTGCAGGATGCCGCGCCCTTCGAGATAGGACTTTCGTATCTCTTCATGGCCACAAATAAATCCGCCGGTCGGAAAGTCCGGCCCGGTAACGATCTTGACGAGCTTTTCGATCTTGATCTCGGGCTCGCGCACCAGGGCGATTGTGGCATCCACAATTTCGGTCAGGTTGTGCGGCGGAATCTTCGTCGCCATCCCTACGGCGATGCCATCCGAACCATTCACCAGGAGATTTGGAATGCGTGCCGGAAGAACGGTCGGCTCACTCAATGATTCGTCATAGTTAGGCTGAAAAGTGACTGTTTCTTTTTCGATGTCGGCCAGCAGTTCGTTGGCCAGTCGCGCCATGCGCACTTCCGTATAGCGCATGGCCGCGGGTGCATCGCCATCCACCGATCCAAAGTTGCCCTGACCGTCAATCAGCGGATAGCGCATGGAAAAATCCTGAGTCATCCGTACGATGGTGTCGTAAACTGGAACATCGCCGTGTGGGTGATATTTACCTATGACGTCTCCAACGACACGGGCGCTCTTCTTGTAAGCTTTGTTATAAACGTTACCAAGTTCGTGCATGGCCCAAAGCACACGTCGATGCACGGGCTTTAGGCCGTCGCGGATATCAGGGAGCGCCCGTCCGATGATCACGGACATGGCGTAGTCCAGGTAGGACCTGCGCATCTCGTCTTCAATGCTTATGTGCTGACGTTCAATCGTTTCCATTCAATAAGCCTTTCCGTTACAATCCGCGTCACCCCCCTCGGCAAAATAATACGGTCGAGAAGGTTTCTTTCGGCACGAACTTTCGAGTATTTTTGATAAGACTTCGGGTTCGCAGCAGCGGTCACTCATGCGGTTAAACTTCGCGTTTATTTTACCCTGAAACAGACATTTCGTAAAGCGAGAAAGCCGCACAAACGCCAATAAAATTGGGGCTTCGGCGGCGCAAAACCTGGTACCAGGGAAGCCGACAAAAAGCATTTTAGAAGGGACGAACTTTTCTGCCTCAGAAACCCGCAAACACGGGCGAAAAATCACGTCGGATCCGCGAGCGAGTTCATTTGGCCTTGCCGGTGCGCGTGCGGGGTCGTGAGACGGTCGACGACGAATGGGTCGAGATGTCGAGACTGCTCGATGTCACGCCTTTCGGTGCCCGCTTCACACTAAAGCGACCGACCGAGCCGGGTCGCTTGCTTTACCTAACCATGCCCATGCCGCGGCCGTTGAGAGTTTTCGACCATGTCGAAGATCAATACCGCGTCTGGTCGCTTGTCCGCAATGTGAAATTGCTTGATCCAGGCGCCGAAAGAGGAGCGCTGATTGAAGTAGGTGTAGCCTTTATCGGCAAGCGCCCACCACGAAGCTTTGAAGCGGATCCCTCAAGACGTTATGAAATCGCGCAAACAAGCAGCGAGCTTGGCTGGGGAGTCAAGAATGAAGGCGCCCAATTTCTGTCAGAACTGTCCGAAACAGACAAGCGGACAGAAACCCGTCACAATATTCCGATTGAGGTGTTGATTGAGGTCTTCGATAGGAACGGCGATCTGTCGATGGGTGAAAAAACCGTAACCGAAAATATCAGCCGCCGAGGCGCGGCCGTATTCACTTCGCTTGAGCTTTCACCGGGAAGCTTTGTCAAGGTCAACAGTGAACAATATCGGACGTCTTTATTGGCCGTTGTGCGACAAGCGCGTGCGTGTGCGGATGGAATGTCGCGTTTGCATCTTGAATTCATAGGAAGCGAATTGCCATTGGACGTCGGTTGAGCGATCTCGATCGAGTTCCGGGCCATGATTGATGAGTAACTGGTTTTTTTTGCTGCTTACTTACTACCGCTTACTGCCAATGGGCCAGGCCACAACCAATATTGAACAATCGAATGGTCGCAATGGCATGCGTCCATATCCCCGGATGTTGCCACAGTGGGCACTGGATGTGTGTCGTCCAATCGTAGGCCTGCTATGCCGGGTGTTGTGGCGGATACGTTGGATCAACAAGGGAAACATTCCCGCCAATGGCGGATTGATCATCGCGGCAAATCACCAGACATACATAGATCCGTTTTGGATTTCTTATCCGGTCAAACGACCGGTGCGATATCTGGCATGGGATGCCGCATTCAAATGGCCGCTGATTGGCCTAATGTTGCGCTTATTCGGAGCCTGGCCGCTGCAACTGGAAGGGAGCGACCCCGGCCCGATTCGCCGCTCGCTGCAGTGGGTGCGCGAAGGCGGCGCAGTCGTGATTTTCCCGGAAGGTGGTCGCGGCGAGGCAGACGGCTCAATAAGAAAATTCAAGGCCGGCGCTGTCCGCATGGCTTTGGAAGCGGGCGTGCCGATCTTGCCCGTGACTATTCGCGGTGGACATCGCGTATGGCCGGCAGGTTTTCGTTTTCCGCGGCTGGCCCCGGTAGAAATCGTCTATCATCCACTTTTCTTGATTGAGCAGCGCGACAACGAAGACGTCCGCGAATGCGCGCGCCGCGAAACGCAGCGCCTGATGGAGATAGTTCAATCGGCCCTTCAGAAGCCCGACCGTCAGGGAGGGCTCCTCTCATCACGATGCCCTCCCTCACGGTCGGGCTTCTGACAGCGCCGGCCATTTGAAATCTGAAGTCCAAAATCAAAGAGCCAACACCCGCATCATCTGTTCGTGCACCAGCGAGTTACTCGCCAGAATTGGCGCGCCGTAAATGTCAAAAGCCGAGCCGTCGTAGTATGTAACCCGGCCGCCGGCCTCCACGATCATCAGTACAGCCGCAGCCACGTCCCACGGACGAAGCCCCTCTTCCCAGAAGCCATCGAATCGTCCACAAGCGACGTACGCCAGATCAAGCGCTGCGGAACCGTCGCGGCGCACCGCCTGAGCGTTCATGATGAAATTTGCGAAGTGACGCGCGAATTCTCCACGTTCGCGCACGTCGTAGGGGAAACCCGTACACAGCAGGGCGCTTGCCAGATTAGGTGTTGGCGAAACTTGAATAGGTCGGCCATTGAGCGCGGCGCCTTCTCCACGCTTAGCGCTAAATAATTCTTCGCGCATCGGATCGTAAACCACGCCGAGCTCTATCTCGCCCTTATACTCGAGCGCAATCGATACGCAGAAGCATGGATAGCCGTGCGCGTAATTCGTCGTGCCATCGAGGGGATCTACGATCCAGCGCCATTCGCTTTGCGCGTCAGCAGTCGCGGGCGACGTGGCGCCTGATTCTTCGGCGAGAATCGAATGACGGGGATAGTAAGTCTTGATCCGATCGATGATCAGACGTTCGGAAGCGAGATCGGACTCAGTCACAAGGTCAATCTCGCTCTTATTCTCTATTCGCAGCGAACGTCCCAATCGTTCGGCGAGCAGGTGACCGGCGTCGCGTGCAGTCTGAATGGCGAAGTTGAGCAAACGGCCCTCAGTATTCTCTGTGTTGTCTGTGGTTAATCGTCTTTGCGTCTTATTTCACCACAAAGAAAAACGAAGTCACAGAGATTACACAGAGAACGGCGTGTTCGTCTACTTCTCGTAACAAGTCGAACTCTCGCGTGAGAGGTCTCAAGGTAAATGTTGCGGCTACCTTGTATGCTCAACCGAATGGCTTGTCAATGGAAGGGCTCTGCTTCGTGAAGAACTTTGCGCCGCTGCTCGTAATGTAAAGGCAGTCTTCCAGGCGAATTCCAAACTCGCCATAGATTACGATCGTCGGTTCATCACTAAAGCACATACCAGGTTGAATCGGCGTTTTGTTACCGCGCACAAAGTTTGTCCATTCATGTCCGTCCAGCCCGATGCCGTGACCGGTGCGATGTGGCAGTCCGGGAGTTTTGTAATCCGGGCCAAAGCCGGCGTCAGTGATCACTTTGCGAGCGGCGGCGTCAACCGATTCGCATGGCGCGCCGATCTTTGCTGCCGCGAACCCGGCATCCTGCGCTTTGCGTTCAAGGTTCCAAATGTCTCGCTGTCGCTGCGTCGGTTTGCCAAAGACGAATGTGCGCGTGATGTCGGATTGATAACCTTCGACGCTGCAACCGCCATCCATCAGCACCACATCGCCTTCTTCCAAAGTTTGTGGCGTGCTGCTGCCATGCGGAAAAGCAGTATACTTGCCAAAACTGCAAAAGATTCCGCCCTCAACACCGAGGTTGCGAAATGCCGTAGCGCAGTTGGCGGCAAACTCTCCCTGTGACATGCCGTCGCGCATTGTGGCCCAGGTGGCGCGATAAGCCACCAGGGTGATGTCGTTCGCGCGCTGCATCAGGGCGATCTCCGCGGGCGACTTGAACATTCGACAGCCGGCGGTGATTGGCGTGGCGCTGACAAACTCGAGCTTCGGCACCTCGCGCCGAATGCCATCGAACAGAAAGAAGCGCACCCGTTCTTCCATGCCGACGCGGCCCGTGCGAATCCCGCGATCGCGAATGATCTGCGCGACGCGGAGATAAGGACTCTCATCCTCTTCCCAGGTGCGCACGTCTTTACCGAATTTGATCAGCTCGCGCGCCCGTTCCTCGTCAAACTTGGGACAGACCCAGGCGAGCTCACCTCGCTGTGGAATGACTAGCGCGAACATGCGCTCGCTCGTGCTCCAGCGCATGCCGGTGAAATAGAACATGCTGGAGCCTGGCTCGATATATACCGCGTCGATCTTTTGTTCGGCCATCAAGCGCTGCGCTTTCGCGATGCGCCCTCTTCGCTCGTCATCGCTGATTGGCACCACGCCCGCAATCATGCGACGCAGACGCTGAATCAGATCGGGTACTTCTTGTTGCCGCTGAGTCGTCTCCACATCGCTCGTGCCGGCAAAGGCAAAGCCGTTATTGAAGAGAGCGGCGCCGGCGAGTCCAGCCGAGGCCCGGAGGAAATCTCGTCTGTCAGTGCACATGGGCCGAGATTGTAATCGAAGCGGTGAAGTCCAACAACGTTTTCAATCAGTCCGATGCAAAGTTCATAGAACCAGGAGGGACTTTGCGGCTTTGCCGCCGCACAGTGCGGTCAGGCTATGCCTGACCGGGTGACGGAACTCTGAAACCGCGGCGAGGCTGAGCCTCGCCGAAGAAAGCATCACCAGCATGGTCGCTCGGAAGGCCATAGGCTTTCCGCACTGTGCGGCGGCCAAGCCGCGAGCAGTCGTTCGACTTCCAAGACACGGAACTGAGGATTCCACGCTACAATACCTTGGACGAATGCCCGGCTGTCATTGTGTCGATTACATCATGACGGAGAATCACTGCTCGCGCGTATTGCTCAGTTCCATTCTCATCACACTCGTAGGATTGCTGTTGACTACACCCGCCCGCGCGCAGCAAGCCCTGCGCTGGGGCGCCGATCCCAGCGGCGGCGCGCCCTATGTTTTCAATGATCCAAACCATCCGGATCAGTACATCGGCTATGAAAAAGAGATGGTGGATGCGCTGGCCGCGGCAATGGGACGCAAGGCTGAGTTCGTTCCTTCTGATTGGGAAACGCTTGTGTCGGCGCTGCAGCGCGGATCGTTCGATGTGATCGTGAATGGTCTCGAACCTACCGCCGATCGTGCCAGACAAATCCAGTTCAGTAAGCCTTACTACATTTTTCAACTGGCATTGACCATCAGAAACGACGAGCGACAAATTAATTCCCTTGCCGATTGTCGTAATCGCACGGTTGGCACTCTCGGCAATACGGCAGCTTCAAGATTGCTGCAGAAGGAAGGCGTTTCCTTTCGCGGCTATGCCGATCCGGTAGCGGCTTATCGTGATCTCGAATTGAAGCGGATCGACGCCGTGCTCATGGACGTGCCGGCCGAAGTTTTTTACGTAAGCAAAAGCGCAACTCTCAAGCGCGCGGGTGAACCTTTCTTCCGTGGCACCTACAACATCGGAATGCGCAAAGGCGACGACGCGCTGAAAGTGCAAGTTGACGCAGCGATCGACAAGATCATTCGTGACGGAACCCTTGAGCAGATTTTGCGAAAATGGAATTTGTGGAATGATGCGCAGGCCGAGTTGCAGAACCCGATCCGTTCGGGACAACAGACAGGCCATCTCGCTTACGAGATCACTTCCGCATCATTCAACTGGCGCGAAGCACTGTGGCGTCTGACACGCGCGGCAGGAGTGACTGTGCTAATCGCATTCGGCTCGATGTTCATCGCGCTAACGCTGGGAATGCCGCTGGCGGTTGGGCAGTGGAAGGGGCCGTCCTGGTTGCAATGGTTCTGCACCGTCTACGTTGAGTTTTTTCGCGGCACGCCGGTGCTGGTGCAATTGCTGTTTCTTTATTTTGGTTTGCCGGCGATTGGTCTGGCAATGCCGAGCTGGCTTACTGCGCTCGTCGGTCTCGGGCTCAATTACGCCGCTTACGAATCTCAGGTTTACCGCGCGGCATTGAGCGCGATTCCCCGCGGACAGTGGGAAGCATCGTACTCGCTCGGCATGAGTCCACTGCTCGCGTTTCGCCGAATTATTTTGCCGCAAGCATTTCGGATTGCCTTGCCGCCCATGACAAACGATTTTGTTTCGTTGTTCAAAGATACGTCTACGGCTTATGCGATTTCGCTCTGGGAGCTGGCGACCGCCTATCGCGAACTGGCCAACGCTTCCGGCCAATTTCTGCTCTTGGGCGTGGCCGTGTCCTTGTATTATTTGGCGATGAGCCTGCCGATGGCGCATCTTGCGCGACGACTCGAGCGAAGATTGCAGCGGAGCCAGGCGATAGAAGCGGTTGAGTCAGAACAGGCCGCGTAAACTCTTTTAGAGAGCAATTTCCTATACGCAGGTACTCATCAATGATTCGCGCTAATGAAATCATCAAACAAGCGAACGGCACGCGCATCTTGCGCGGGGTTTCGTTCGAAGTTACTCCGCGAACCGTCCTGGGGATCATCGGAGCGTCAGGTAGTGGCAAGACTACATTGTTACGGTGCTTGAACGGATTGGAACGAATCGACGGCGGCACGATTGAATTTGACGACCTTCATCTGGAAGCGAAACTTTCCCGCACTGAGTACGCGCGCCGCGTCAAAGAACTAAGGCGCAGAGTCGGCACCGTCTTCCAACACTTGAATTTGTTTCCACATTTGACCGTTTTGGGCAATATTGTCGAAGCGCCGGTTCACGTGTCACATGCCGCAAGATGCGAGGCGGAAACTGAAGCTTACAACCTTCTCGAATCGGTTGGTTTGAAACATCTGGCTCAGCGGTATCCCGAGTCGCTCTCGGGCGGAGAGCAGCAACGTGTGGCGATAGCGCGCGCATTGGCAATGCATCCGCAGCTTTTGCTTTTCGACGAACCGACCAGCGCGCTTGACCCTAAACGTACAATCAGCTTGCGTTCACTCTTGTTGAGTTTCGTGGAGCGCGGACACACGATGGTAATCGTTTCGCACGCGATTGGCTTCTTGATCGGACTGGCCGATCATCTGCTGTATATGGAAGGTGGTGAGGTCGTCGAGCAGGGAACCACGGACAGAATTCTTAACTCACCAAGCGATCCACGAACGAAGGATTTTGTTGAGCAGGCGGAATGAGCCGCGGATGCGCGCGGATGGAATTCTCCTTTCTCCCTGTGGGAGAAGGGCTGGGGAAGAGGGGCATAGCTAATGATGGAGAAAGCTTCAAGCCCTCTCCCCAACCCTCTCCCAAGGGGAGAGGGAGCAAAAACAGAATGCTGCCGGTAGGTGATCAACAAATCGGCCACAAAAAGCGCAAAATAAAACCCCTATCAATTCTTCCTTTTCGTACTTCTTAGTGCCTTTTCGTGGCTTGCTCGTCTTTTTCTTATCCATCTTATCCGCGTTCATCCGCGGCTGATTTCACACCAGATTCATCGGCGTCGGATTCTTCGGGTCTTTTGAATAGTCGTAGAACCCGCGACCGGATTTCCGGCCATAGAGGCCGGCCATGACCATGCGCTTGAGAAGCGGTGGCGGCGCGA
>Ga0137372_10002753_pt1 | contig 17004 bp, 13 predicted proteins | sample SagtaG_6_FD_104911 | JGI IMG/M metagenome (GOLD analysis project Ga0137372, IMG submission 104911) | Vadose zone soil microbial communities from Sagehorn Ranch, Mendocino, California, USA - Sage1_R_60_16 metaG | ecosystem: Environmental > Terrestrial > Soil > Vadose zone | place: USA...
CCATTCGTGGGCCCGCCGGGTCTCATGCAGCCGGCGCGCCCACGCCCGGTCGTCGGCCTCGGCGCCGGCGCGCACCTGCCGGCAGCGGTCCCGCAGTCCCTTCACACTGGTCGCGTCGGCTGTAGCGAGCAGCTCGACCTCGGCGCTCGGATCCGCACCCGCCGCCGACGTGATCTCAGCGGCCTGCGTTCGGGACAGCTGTCCGGCTCGGAACGCCGAGCTGGTCTCGGGCAGCTCGGCGAGCGCCTGCGCCGTTTCGATCGTGCGACAGGCGGCACCCACGGTCTCGCCCGTCGCTTCGGCCACCCAGTGGGCGGCGCTCGATGCCCGCCCTCGCGCCACACGCCCGTCTCCTCGACCCGGCGCGCCAACAACGTCTTCGCCGCTGCGCACAGCCGCTCGCCCCGTGCGAATATTTCGAGGAGGTCAGCCGCGTCGCGACCGTCGATGCGTCCCGGATCGAGGTCGCGCAGGACCGCCTCCAGTTGCCTGACAGCGCCGCGAACCTCGTCGAACACGCTTCCTCCCGCACGGACGGAACCGACTGGGGGAAGCGTCAGAAGAAGTATACGAACGTATGTTCGCCCTGTCAACCCCTTTCGGGGACCAGGAGGCCGCGGACCTCTTGGACGGGGTAGTCCTCGCTCGACCTGAGGACGGCGATGCCCATCGGCGTCGGGCGGGGCGGGAGGCCGGGACCGGTGAGGACGAAGTCGGCGCCCCAGCGCGCCGTCGCGACGACGCGGTACTGGCCTTTGGTCTCGTAGACGTAGCGCGCCGCAGGATTCGCCTCGGAGCCGGCTTCGCTCGCGCGGGCGGTGCGGCCGTCACCCATCTCGAACACGACGTCCTGGACGCGCGCGGTACCGGTGACCGTCCACGGCCCGATGCTCGCGGACACCTGGAGCTCGGCGGGGCCTTCGTACCAGAGCCAGGTGTCGAGCCCGGTGAGACCGGTGGGACGGGGATTGATGCCGATCTTCGGCGGCGGGATCTGACGCAGCGCGGCGCGCCAGATCTCTCCGATGCTCGGGATGGGTGGGAGCGCGGGCGGCGCGGGTCTGCTCCCGTCGGGATTCAGCGGGACGCAGCGCACCTCCTGGCTGACGATCGCGCCCGAAAGGTCCTGCACGGTGAGGGAGTAGGGCCATCCCATTTGGCCGAACCCGGCGTCGCAGACGGGCGCGATGCCGGGGCCAACCAGGCCCGCAGGTACCCACGTGTACTTGTACGGCGGCGGCCCATTCGGATCACCCGTGCTCACTTTTCCCGGGCCACCGTCCTGTCCCGCAGCGATAATGCCAACAATGATGGTGTCTCCGTTAACCGCTCCCGATCCGCTCGGATCGCCGCCCGGAACGGCGACGGCATCGGGTGCAATACCCAGCGACATGAGCAACACCGACGACGCAACTAAGCGCCTCATAGCTGAACCTGTGCGCCCGAAACTGGTGACCACTCTGATATTCGCCAGCGCCCCTGGCCATCCGGACTTAGCAAGACATTCCATACTGTTGGAGCGGTGTGCTGTTTCCCCTCACCAACTTGCTGGCCGCCCGAATCGATGATGCGTTCGCTGTCGAATTGGTCGGTCACTCGCAAGCTCACAACGTCCGCTTTCGCGTCAACGATCTCTACAGAGAGGACGCGATAACCCTCGTCGGCAGCGCGCCACCCGTTTTCTGTGAGCTTTCTCAGAACGTCCACTTGGAGCTCGTGAATTCGTGTTCCGGGCACGTAGATGTCGGAAATGCGTGCTGGATCCGGATTCTCGGTCAGCCATCTGAAGTTCGCGTCGAGCGACTTGAAGATCGCGACGTAGTCGTTGCCGGTGTTCTCGAGCGGCGGGCGGGGCTTGCCGTGGAGGGAGCCGCCGGGGATGGGCTTGCTCAGGTCGATCGTCGCCGGCGCTGCGGTCGTGGGTGGCGTCGAGCCTTTCGAGGGCGCGCGGTGACCGCTCCCTCCGGACCCGCCGCTGCAGGCCACCAGCACCACCAGCAGGGCTACCGAGGCTGATCTTGCGGCAGATTGGGAAAGATAGCCGCCCACCACCCTCTCCCTGTACCTGAGCGCCTCTAGGTGAGAATACCTGGATGTCCACTTTGTGGCAAGAGGCCGGCTCGCTAGCGTTATCACGATGAAGCTCGACCGTCCTGTCGCCCCCGACCCGTACGAGCTGCTCCCGGCAGTGGACTCGTTCACCGTGACCTCGAACGACGTAACCGACGGCGAGCAGAAGCCCGAGGCACACGCTTACGCCGGTGAGAACACCTCACCGCACCTGCGCTGGGAAGGCTTCCCGCAGGACACCAGGAGCTTCGTCGTGACGTGCTTCGACCCGGACGCGCCGACCCCGTCCGGCTTCTGGCACTGGGTCGTGGTCAACCTTCCGGCGAGCGTCACCGAGCTCCACAGCGGCGCGGGCGACGGATCTCCACTGCCGGGCAACGCGTTCCACGTGCGCAATGACTACAGCGAGAAGAAGTACGGGGGAGGCGCTCCGCCGCCCGGCGACCGGCCGCACCGCTACTACTTCGTGGTGCACGCGGTGGACGTCGATGCACTCGACGTCGACTCGAACGTCTCACCTGCAGTGGTGAGCTTCAACCTCGTGTTCCACACGCTCGCCCGGGCGATCATCACGCCCACGTACCAGACGGGCTGAGCCCGAGCGCGCAGATCAGGTCCGGGCGAGCTCCCTGAGCTCGTACGTCTCGATGACGTCGCCCTGTTTCAGGTCTTGGAAGTCGCTGAGACCGATGCCGCACTCGAAGCCCTGCTGCACTTCGCGCACGTCGTCCTTGAACCGCTTGAGCGACGCGATCTGGCCGTGCCAGATGACGGTGCCGTCGCGCAAGAACCGCACACGCGAGCCCCGGGTGATCGTGCCGTTCTGCACGTAGCAGCCCGCCACCTTGCCGACACGCGGGATCGAGAACACCTCGCGCACCTCGGCCTCGCCCGTGACGACCTCCTCGTACTCCGGCTTGAGCATGCCGACGAGGGCCTGCTGCACGTCCTCGAGCACCTGGTAGATCACCTCGTACAAGCGCATGTCGACGCCCTCGGCTTCGGCGAGCTCGCGTGCCTTGCGGTCGGGCCGGACGTTGAAGCCGATGACGGTCGCGTTCGACACCGCGGCGAGGTTCACGTCGGACTCGGTGATGCCGCCGACGCCTCGATGCACGAACGACAACCTCACCTCGTCGTGCTCCTGGTCGATCTTGCGCAGGCCATCGGTCACCGCTTCGAGCGAGCCTTGGACGTCCGCCTTGAGCACGAGGTTCAGCGTGGCGACCTCGCCCCGCTGGACCATGGCGAAGATGTCCTCGAGGCGGGCACCACCGGAAAGCGCCATCGGGTGGGCGAGGCTGGCGGCGCGGCGCCGGCGGGCGCGCGCCTCGGCGACGGTGCGGGCCGTGCGCTCGTCGGGCGCGACGCGTAGCTCGTCGCCGGCCAGTGGCACGTCGTCCAGTCCGAGAACCTCGGCCGGCGTCGACGGGCCGGCGTCGGCCAGTTGATCGCCCCGCTCATCGAACATCGCCCGGACCTTGCCCCACGCGCCCCCGGCGACGACCGGGTCGGTCACCTGGAGCGTGCCCCGCTCGACGAGCACGGTCGCCACCGGGCCCCGGCCGGGATCGAGGTTCGCTTCGAGGACGAACGCCCGCGCCGGGGCCTTCGGGTTGGCCATGAGCGGCGGGTCCTGGACGTCGGCGACAAGAAGGATGGCATCGAGCAGCTCGGGGATCCCGGTGCCCTCCGTACCCGACACCTCGATGACGAGCGTGTCGCCACCCCATTCTTCGGGTACCAGCTGCTGCTCGACGAGCTGTTGGCGCACGCGCTGCGCGTCAGCGTCGGCCCGGTCGATCTTCGTGATCGCAGCGACGATCGCGACCTCGGCCGCCTTGGCGTGACTGATGGCTTCGACCGTCTGCGGCATCACGCCGTCGTCCGCGGCGACGACGAGCACCGCGATGTCGGTGGCCTGCGCGCCGCGCGCTCGCATGGCGGTGAACGCCTCGTGGCCGGGTGTGTCGATGAAGGTGATGGGCCGGTCGTTCTTCACGACCTGGTACGCGCCGATGTGCTGCGTGATACCGCCGGCCTCGCCTTCGGCGACGTGCGTCTCCCGGATGCGGTCGAGCAGTGTGGTCTTGCCGTGGTCGACGTGACCCATCACGGTCACGACGGGCGCGCGCGGGTCGAGGAGGCTCTCGTCCTCCTCTTCTCCTTCGTCGCCGAGGAGCGCCCGCAGCTCCAGCTCGGCCTCTTGGCCCGGCTCGACCAGCAGGACCTCGGCCCCGAGCGTTTCGCCGATCAGCTCGACCATCTCGTCGGCGAGCGACTGCGTCCCGGTGACCATTTCCCCTGCGTCGAACAGGATGCGCACGAGGTCGGCGGAGGTGCGGTTCAGCTTCGGCGCCAGCTCCTGGATCGTGATGCCGCGCGGGACGACGATCTCGCCTTCGGGGACTGGCGCGTCGTCCGGCGTCAGCTGCGGACGCTCGGCGGGCCCGAGGTCCTCGAAGTCGCGACGGCGGCGCTTCTTGCGCCGGGGGCGTTGTCCTTGGGGCCCGGGACGACCGCGTCCACCGAACCCGCCTCGTCCCGGCGGACCACCGGGCGGCCCACCGGGGCCGCCACGAGGGAAGCCGCCGCGCCGGTCACCGGGCGGCGCGCCGCGGGGCGCGCCCGACGGCGCGCCCGCGCGGGACGGCCGCGGGCTGGGGCCACCGGGCGGGGTGAGCGGGCGACCACCGGGCGGCGGCGGGATCGGACGTGCACCTGGAGGAGGCGGGATCGGCCGGCCCGACGGGCTGCGGGGCTGCGGCGGCGCGGTGGCATCGGCGGCGGCCGCCGGCGCGACGTCTTCGCGCGGACGATCTCCCGGCGCGGGCGCCGGCTCACGGGTCGGGGCGGGTCGAGGTGCGGGCGGCGGCGGCTCGGGCAGGCCCCCGGTCGAGCGCACGACCCGGTGCGGCGGAGGCTCGGGCGCGGGCGGCTCGCTGACGGACTCCGGGGCCTCCTTCGGCGCCGGCGCCTTCTTCGCCGCAGGGACCTTCTCGGGCTCCGGCTCGGGCTCGGGCTCGGCCGGCGCGGGCTTGGGCTCCTCGACGGTGGGCTCCCGGCGCAGACCCTTCGAGTCGGCAAGGCGGCGGACGCGATCGGCTGACGGGTCGTCGATGCTCGACGAGTGGCTCTTCACGCCGATCTTGAGCTCGTTGGCGAGATCGAGCACGACGGCGTTCTCGACGCCGAGCTCTCTCGCCAGCTCGTAAACCCGAATCTTCTTCGTCGCCATAACTCTTAGGACATTCTCCCACGCAACGCTTCGACCTCTTGGTCCGTCAAGCGGGTCCGAAGAGCCCGCTCGAGCGCCCGCCTCCGCATCGCCCGCTCGAAGCACACCGCCGTGGCGGGCGGACCGCACAACCATGCCCCCCGCCCGGGACCGGGCCCGACGTACAGCGTCCCGTCGGGCGCTCGCGCGATGCGCACGAGCTCGGCCGGCGCCGCGGTGCGGCGGCAACCGACGCACGTGCGCCGGCGCGTCGCGTCAGCTGCCGTCCTCCCCCCGTTCGGTCTCGGGCGCCTCGCCGGCGTCGGCGGGCACCGCCGCGGGCGCGGCTTCGCTCACCTCGGGAGTCGACTCCGACTCCGCCGACGCTGGCGCAGACTCGGCTGCGGCATCCTCGGCGGGCGCGGCCTCGGCCCCCTCTGTTTCGCCCGCGCCGTTCCCCGCGCCTTCCTGCACCGCGACCACGGTCGGATCAGGCGCGGCGTACCCGGCTTCGGCGGCAGAGATGGCCTCACCGCCGCCGGCGGGTTGCCACACGAGCTCCCCATCGGCGCGCTTGACCCACTCGCCCTCGGCGTACTCGATTCCTTCGCCCGACTCTTCCTCGTGAAGCTGGGTCTCGCTCTTGATGTCGACGCGCCATCCGGTCAGCCGGGCCGCGAGACGCGCGTTCTGCCCCTCCTTGCCGATGGCGAGCGAGAGCTGGAAGTCGGGAACGATCACCTCGGCGGTGCCGGTCTCGGTGTGGATGCGCACCTCACGCACGCGAGCCGGCGCCAACGCCTTCATCACGAACTCCTCGGCGTCCTCGCTGTAGGGGACGATGTCGACCTTCTCGCCCCGCAGCTCGTTGACGACCATTCGGACCCGCGACCCGCGCGCGCCGACGCACGCGCCGACCGGGTCCACGTTCCGGTCGTTCGACGCAACCGCGATCTTCGTCCGATGACCGGGCTCACGGGCGATCGCCTTGATCTCGACGACCCCGTCGACGATCTCGGGCACCTCGAGCTCGAAGAGCCGCTTAACGAGCCCGGGGTGCGTGCGGGACACGACGATCTGCGGGCCCTTGGCCGTGCGACGCACCTCGACGATGTACGCCTTGAGCCGCGACCCGTGCTCGTAGCGCTCGTTCTGCACCTGCTCGGCCTGGGGCAGCAGCGCCTCGACGCGACCGAGGTCGAGCAGCGTGTACCGGGCGTCGGTCTGCTGGATGATGCCTGTGACGATGTCGCCCTCGCGGCCGGCGTACTCCTCGTACTTCATCTCGCGCTCGGCTTCGCGGATCCGTTGGAGGATCACCTGCTTGGCGGTCTGCGCCGCGATGCGGCCGAAGTCGTCGGGCGTGTCGTCCCACTCACGCGTGACGTTGCCCTCTTCGTCGAGCTCCTGGGCGATGACGCGGATGTCGCCGGTCTCGATGTCGATCTCGACCAGCGCCTCTTCGGCCGCGTTCGGCAGGCGCTTGTACGCGGTGACGAGCGCGTTCGCCAACGCCTCGAGCATCACCTCGACGGAGATGCCCTTCTCGCGCTCGATGTTCTCGAGCGCCTCCATCATGTCTGAGTTCATCGCGCGACTTCCTTCTTCTTCGCGCGCTTCTTGGACTTGCCGCCCTTCGGCGCGGGGCCGAACTCGAAGACCGTGCGCGCCTGCACGATGTCGTCGTACAGGAGACGCTCCACGCCCTTGCCGGTGTCGAGCACGGTGCCCTCGTCGTCGGCGTCGTCGAGGCGACCGCGAAGCCGTTCGACGGCGCCCTCCGGGCCGCGCGTCTTCACGGTGACTGTCTCGCCGATGGCGCGCTGGAAGTGCTCCGGCCGGCGCAGCGGCCGCTCGAGACCCGGGCTGCTCACCTCGAGGGCGTACGGACCGGTGAGGCCGCCCTGGGCGTCGAGGACGGGCGAGATGCGCTCGGTCGCCGTCGTGATGGTGTCGATGTCGACGCCGCCTTCACGATCGACGCTCACGCGCAGGGTGCGGGTGCGACCGGACGTGCTGAGCTCGACGTCGTAGAGCTCGAGGCCGATGGCCGCGAGTACCGGCTCGATCGCCGCCGCGATGGTGTCTCGTTCCGGCACTTGCGCTCACCTCCCCGTGTCGCCGCCTTCCGGCGTTCCCCTTGTCGCCGTCTCGATCAGCCCTCCGTCGCCACCCTCCGGCCAACAAAAAACGTGGGCTTGCGCCCACGTCCCGCCTGCCAGTGGGTGGTCGTCAGTCTCGACCGAACCCCGTAAGTATAACGGGTTTGCGCTGGTTCCGGCCGCGGAACTGCGGCGTTACAGCCCGAAGATCTCGGCCAGCTCGTGGGGGACGGGCGCCTCGAGCTGCTCGTAGGTGCACGAGGCGGGGTCGCGGTCTTGGCGCCAGCGGAGGAACCGCGCCGTGTGCCGGAAGCGGTCGCCCTGGAGGTGCTCGTAGGCGACCTCGGCGACGAGCTCGATGCGCAGCGGCTCCCAGCGCATGTCCTTCTTGGCGTTCCACCGGCTGGGCGCGCCCGGCATGCGCCCGCCCGACTCGTGCGCCTCGGCGACGGCCCATTCGCGCCACGGATGGGCGTCGAGCGCGTTCTTACGGTACGGCTGCAGCTCCTTGGCGAGCTTCTTGCGGAGCGGCGCCGCGAAACTGCTCGCCACGCCGACGTGGTGCAGCGTCCCCTCGTCGTCGTAGAGGCCGAGCAGGAGCGAGCCGACACCGTCACCGTCCTTGTGGGTGCGGAACCCGGCCACCACACAGTCGGCGGTGCGCTGGTGCTTGACCTTGAACCAGGCGCGCTCGTTCTCCCGGTACTCGCCCGCCCCTGGCTTGGCGACCACGCCGTCGAGCCCGGCGCCCTCGAACTGCTCGAACCACTGTCCGGCGACGACGGGGTCGCTGGTCACCGGCGTGATGTGGATCGGCTGCTTGGCGCGCCCCAGCATGCGTTCGAGCCGCTTGCGACGCTCCGCGAACGGGCGCTTGCGCAGGTCCTTGTTGTCCTCGGCAAGGACGTCGAACGCCACGAAGCTCGAGGGCGTCTCCTTCGCGAGCTTGTTGACCCGGCTGGCGGCGGGGTGGATGCGCATCTGGAGGAGGTCGAAGTTGAGGCCGTGGTCCGTCGCGATGACGATCTCGCCATCGATGACCGCTCGTTCGGGGAACGCCTTCCGAAGCGACTCGACCAGTTCAGGGAAGTAGCGGTTGAAGGGGCGCTCGTTGCGGCTCCCGAGCTCGATCTCGTCACCGTCGCGGAACACGATGCAGCGGAACCCGTCCCACTTGGGCTCGTAGAGCAGGCCGTCTGCGGTCGGCAGCTCGCGCACGAGCTTCGCCAGCATCGGCGACACCGGCGACTTGACCGGCAGCTTCATGCCCGGCTCGCAAGGACAGCGGCGGCCACGTCGGTCATGGCGATCTCCTCTTCTTGGCCTGTCGCGCGATCACGACGCTCCACAACGCCCCGGGCGAGCCCGCGCGCGCCGACCGTCAGGCGCGTCGGCATGCCCAGCAGGTCGGCGTCGGCGAACTTGATGCCCGGGCTGGTGTCGCGATCGTCATACAGCACGTCGACGCCAGCGCCGGTGAGCCCGTCGTACAGACGATCGGCCGCCGCGACCACGTCGGCCGCCTGGTCGCCCTTCCCGGGCAGCGACACGAGGTGCACGTCGTAGGGCGCGACCACGGCGGGCCACGCGAGCCCGAGGTCGTCGTGGTGCTCTTCGGCGATCGCGGCGACGATCCGCGTGACCCCGATCCCGTAGCAGCCCATCACCATCGGGTGCTGCTCGCCCGCCTCGTCCGTGTACTTGCAGTCGAGCGCCTCCGTGTACTTCGTGCCGAGCTGGAACACCTGCCCCACCTCGATGCCCCGGTCGACTGAGAGCGGTGCGCCGCATCGCGGGCACGGGTCACCTGTAGCGACCTGCGCGATGTCGGCCCAGACGTCGACGTGAAAGTCGCGGTCGAGCACGGCATGGCGTACGTGGTAGTCGGGCTGGTTGGCGCCGGTGACCCATTCGGGCTTCGTTCGCACCCAGCGGTCGGCGACGACGAGCGCGGCGCCGGGGAAGTGCGGGCCGATGTAGCCCTTGGGCAGCTCGGGGCGGCGCTCGAAGTCCTCGTCCTCGAACAACCGAGCCGTCCGTGGCGCCAGCGCCTTCCCGAGCGCGTACGGGTTCACTTCGCGATCGCCGGGAACGAGCGCGAGTCCGAGCTGGCCGTCGACGTCGAACGCGATCGCCTTGAGCATCTCGTCGTGACGAACGCCGAGCTCCTCGGCCACGCCAGCGATGCCGGGGAGATTCGGCGTGTGCACCTTCTCCATTGCGGCAAGGTCGGCCGGTTCTGTGTCCGAGTCCGGCGGCGCGCCGCGCGTCGCGACCTGCGTGTTGGCGGCGTAGTCGCAGTTCTTGCACCACACGAACTCGTCCTCACCGACGGCGGCGACGGCCATGAACTCGTGGTTCACGTCGCCGCCCATCTGGCCCGCCTCTCCTTCCACGGGCCGGAACGTCAGGCCGCATCGAGTGAACACGCGCGTGTACGCGTCGAACATCTGCTGGTAGCTGCGCTTCAGACCTTCTTCGTCGGCGTCGAACGAGTACGCGTCCTTCATGAGGAACTCGCGCCCGCGGAGGATGCCAAACCGGGGTCGGAGCTCGTCGCGGTACTTCCAGTTGATCTGGTACAGGTTCACCGGCAGGTCGCGGTAGCTCGAGTACTCGCCGGCGACGGTAGCGGTGATGACCTCCTCGGCCGTCGGCGAGAGGCAGAACTCGGTCTCCTTGCGGTCCTTGAGACGGAACAGCTCGGGCCCGTAGGTGGCGTTGCGGCCGCTGCGCTCCCAGAGCTCGAGGGGTTGCAGGATCGGCAACCACAGCTCCTGCGCGCCGGCGGCGTCCATCTCTTCCCGGACGATCTGCGCCACCTTGCGCACCACCCGGTAGCCGAGGGGCAGCCAGGAGTAGATGCCGCTGGCGACCCGGCGGAGGTAGCCGCCCCGCACAAGCAGCCGGTGGCTGTCGACCTCGGCGTCGGCGGGGTCGTCGCGCAACGTGCGCAGGAACAGCTGCGACATCCGCATGGGCAGAGGGTATCGAGAGCCCTCGGTGCGAATCCCGACCCCGCCACCCGGGAAAATTCCTGACCTGGCCGCTGGTATTTGCGCGGCGGACCAGCTAGCCTAAATCCGACCTTCGCACTCGGATTTCCCGGATCCACCCTCGGGAGGACGACATGGCCATCGACGTACGCGAGCTGTCGACTCGGCCCCTCGACCCCGAAATCGCCGAGGAGCTCGACAAGTTCGAGGAAGGCGTCCGCCAGTACCTCGCGGGCGAGATCGAGGAGGACGTGTTCCGCGTCTTTCGGCTGAACCAGGGCATCTACGGCCAGCGCCAGGGCGGGCACAACCAGATGGTGCGGGTCAAGGTGCCGCACGGATCGCTCCAGCCCGAGCAGCTCGAGATGCTCGGCTACCTCGCTCGTGAGTACTCGCGCGGCTGGGCCCACCTGACGACCCGCCAGAACGTGCAAATGCACTTCGTCCAGCTCGAGCAGACACCCGAGCTGCTGCGACTCCTGGCGTCGGTGGACCTGACGACCCGGGAGGCGTGCGGCGACACCGTCCGCAACGTGACCGGCTGCCACTTGGCGGGGGCGTGCCCGTTCGAGGTGCTCGACATCAGCCCGTGGGCGCAGGCCACGACCGACTTCTTCCTGCGCAACCCCTATGCGCAGCGCCTGCCCCGCAAGTTCAAGATCAACTTCTCGGGCTGCGTCACCGACTGCGGGCAGGCCATGTTCAACGACATCGGTGTGATCGGCGTGAACCAGCCCAAGCCCGACGGCACCCTCGAACCGGGGTTCAAGGTCGTGTTCGCGGGCGGGCTCGGCGCCAACCCGCACCCGGCGCAGGCGCTCGAGGAGTTCACGCCGCGCGAGCAGCTCATGCCCACGCTCGAGGCGATCGTGCGCGTGTTCGACCACTACGGCAACCGCGACAACAAGCTGCGGGCGCGCATGAAGTGGCTGGTCGACACCATGGGCATCGACGAGCTGCGGGAACGGGTGTTCAAGGAGCGCAAGTTCCTTCCTGCGGCCACTTCGTACGCCGGTGGCATCCCCGATGTGGTGCAGGAGCGGGGCGACGCTCCCGCCGGCACGGGCGACGGGCCGGTCACGAAGGTCGGCGAAGCGACACCGGTGCAGTTCCTCGGGCTCAGCCCGTACGAGAAGTGGGATCACGCCAACGTCGTGCGCGGCCGCGCCAACGGGACCGTGAGCGCGTACGCCTACTGCCGGCTCGGCGACATCACCACGGAGCAGTTCAACGAGCTGGCGCAGATCCAGCGCGACCTCGGCTTCGAGGTCCGCATCACGAACCGGCAGAACTTCGCCCTGCGTGGGCTCCGCGAAGAGCAGCTCACCGACCTGCACGCCCGACTCGCCGCCATCGGCATGGCCGAGCCCGGCGCCGAGCTCGCCCGCGACGTCGTGGCCTGCCCCGGCGCCGACACCTGCAACCTCGCCGTCACCCAGTCACGCGGCCTGGCCGACGACATCGGCAAGGAGCTCGAGGAGGCCGGCCTGGCCGAGGTCGGGGGAGTGCGCGTGAACATCTCGGGCTGCACGAACTCGTGCGGCCAGCACCACATCTCCGACATCGGCTTCGTCGGCGTCGAGCGTCGTGCGCACGGCCGCCCCGCGCCCGGCTACCAGATGCTGCTGGGCGGCAAGGTCGGCCACATGGAGGTCGACTTCGGCGACAAGGCCGTGAAGCTCCCGGCCAAGCGGGCGGCGCAAGCCGTCGTGCGCATCGTCGGGAAGTTCGCCAACGAGCGGGAGGCCGGCGAGACGTTCGGTGACTGGCTCGAGCGCTCTGGTGGGGCAGCTGCTGTCGGCACGACGGTGAAGGACCTCGACGAGTTCCCGACGCCGGAGGAGGCGCCCGAGTTCTACGTCGACTTCGACGAGACGGGCCCGTACGAGAAGGACGTCGGCGCCAGCGAGTGCGCCACATGACGACCACCGCCGCGCCGATTCCCGACCTGGGGGAGCTCGCCGACGTCTCGGCTTCGCTCGAGGCCGCCCCGGCCTCCTCCGCCATCGGGTGGGCGTGGGACCGGTACGGCGACGAGCTCATGCTGGCGGCGTCATTCCAGGACTGCGTGCTCATCGACCTCGCGGTCCAGGTCGCGCCGGAGATCGAAGTCGTGTTCCTCGACACGCAGTACCACTTCGCCGAGACGCTCTGGTACGTCGAGGAGGTCCGCCGCCGCTACGACCTCAATCTGCGGGTGATGGAGCCCGAGGTCGCCCCGGACAACCTCTGGCAGCGGGACCCCGACGGGTGCTGCGCCTTGCGCAAAGTCGAGCCGCTGGCGCGTGCGCTCGAGGGCAAGTCGGCGTGGATGACCGGCCTCCGCCGGGTCGAGGCGCCCACACGCGCGAAGGCCCAGATCGTCTCCTACGACATCGGGCGGGGCATGGTGAAGGTGAACCCCATCGCCACGTGGACGGACCTGGACGTCGAGGGGTACGTCCGCGACCGCCGCTTGCCCGTGCACCCGCTGGCGGATCGCGGCTACCGGTCCATCGGCTGCTGGCCGTGCAGCCGTCCCGTCGGCAACGGCGAGGACGCGCGCGCCGGCCGCTGGGCGGGCACCGACAAGATCGAGTGCGGCCTGCACGCGTAGGCGGCACTCGTCGATGACCGCCTCCAGCACCAATCCGGTGGCGCGCGACGCCGCCATTCCGCACACTCGCCGGGTGCACCGCCAGCTCTCGCACCTCGATTCGCTGGAAGCCGAGGCGATCCACATCATCCGCGAGGTCGCGGCCGAGTTCGAGCGCCCGGTGTTGCTGTTCTCGGGCGGTAAGGACTCCGCCGTGATGCTCCGGCTGGCGGACAAGGCGTTCTTCCCCGCTCCCATCCCGTTTCCGGTGATGCACGTCGACACCGGTCACAACTTCCCCGAGGCCATGGAGTTCCGGGACCAGCGCATCGCCGAGCTCGGTGTCCGGCTCGTCGTCGCTTCGGTCCCGGACGCCATCGCCTCCGGACGGGTGACCGAGGACCGCCCGGGGGCGTCGCGCAACCGGCTCCAGACGTCGGTCCTGCTGGATGCGATCGCCGAGCATCGCTTCGACGCCGTGTTCGGCGGTGGCCGCCGCGACGAGGAGAAGGCACGGGCGAAGGAGCGCGTGTTCTCGCACCGCGACGAGTTCGGCCAGTGGGATCCGAAGAACCAGCGGCCCGAGCTCTGGAGCCTCTACAACGGCAAGCACCGGGCGGGTGAGCACCTGCGCGTGTTCCCGCTGTCGAACTGGACCGAGCTCGACGTGTGGCAGTACGTCGCCACCGACGGCGTCGAGCTCCCCTCCATCTATTACGCGCACCGGCGTGAGGTGTTCCGTCGCGACGGGATGATCATGGCCGTTGGGCCGTACCTCCCGATGCGCGACGGCGAGGAGCGGTTCGAAGCCACCGTCCGGTTCCGCACCGTCGGCGACATGAGCTGCACCGCGGCCGTCGAGTCGACCGCCGGCACACCCGAGGAGGTCGTCGCCGAGATCGCGGCGTCGCGCATCACCGAGCGGGGCGCCACTCGGGCCGACGACCGGTTCTCCGAAGCGGCCATGGAGGACCGCAAGCGGGAAGGTTACTTCTAATGGAGCTGTTGCGGCTGGCGACCGCCGGCTCCGTCGACGACGGCAAGAGCACGCTGATCGGCCGGCTGCTGTACGACTCGAAGCAGATCTTCGAGGACCAGCTCGAAGCCGTCGAGCGCACGAGTCGCGAGCGCGGCGACGAGTACACCGACCTCGCGTTGCTCACCGACGGGCTCCGCGCCGAGCGGGAGCAAGGCATCACGATCGACGTCGCGTACCGGTACTTCGCCACCCCGAAGCGCAAGTTCATCATCGCCGACACCCCCGGCCACATTCAGTACACGCGCAACATGGTGACGGGCGCGTCGACGGCGAACCTGGCACTGATCCTGATCGATGCCCGCAAAGGCGTGCTCGAGCAGTCGAAGCGGCACGCCTTCATCGCGTCGCTGCTGCGGATCCCGCACCTCGTGCTGTGCGTGAACAAGATGGACCTCGTCGACTACGAGCAGTCGGTGTACGACGAGATCACCGAGGAGTTCACCGACTGGGCGACCCGCCTCGACATCACCGACCTCACGTTCATCCCGATCTCGGCGCTGCACGGCGACAACGTCGTCCACCGATCCGTCAACATGACCTGGTATGACGGCCCGTCGCTCCTCCACGATCTCGAGGGCGTGTACATCGCGTCGGACCGGAACCTCATCGACTGCCGGTTCCCGGTCCAGTACGTCATCCGGCCGAAGAACAACTCCCACCACGACTACCGCGGCTACGCAGGAACGATCGCCGGCGGCGTGCTCAAGCCCGGTGACGACGTGGTGGTGCTGCCGTCCGGGTTCACATCGACCATTCGCTCGATCGACACCGCCGACGGCCCGGTCGACGAGGCGTTCCCGCCCATGTCGGTGACCCTCACCCTCGACGACGACGTCGACGTGAGCAGGGGCGACATGATCTGCCGGCCGCACAACCACGCGGCGTGTGGCCAGGACCTCGACGCCATGCTGTGCTGGCTCACCGATCGTTCCGAGCTGCGCGCCGGCGCCAAGCTGGCGATCAAGCACACGACGCGTTCCGCCCGGGCGCTGGTCCGCGAGTTGCTGTACCGGCTCGACGTGAACGAGCTGCACCGCGACGAGAGCGTCGACGCGCTCCGACTCAACGAGATCGGCCGGATCACACTACGCGCGACGGCGCCGCTCTTCTTCGACGAGTACCGGCGCAACCGCACGACCGGAAGTTTCATCCTCATCGACGAGACGACGAACAACACCGTCGGCGCCGGCATGATCCTGGGTGAGCCCGACTGAGAGGGTTTAGGCGTCACCGCAGCAGCTATTTCTCGGAACAGCGACGCCGAAACAAGCTGCGAAGATGGGTGTATGGCCGTCCACGAGGTCGCCGAGCAGGGCTTCGGCCGCGAGGCAGAGACATACGAGCGGGTCCGCCCGTCGTATCCCGCCGATGCCGTGGCCTGGCTCGCAGGCAACCTGGAGATCGGGCCGGGCCGCACGGTCCTCGACGTCGCCGCCGGGACGGGCAAGTTCACGCGCCTGCTCGTGCCGTTCGGCGCCATGATCTTCGCGGCCGAACCCGTGGAGGGCATGAGGCAGAGCTTCGTGACCGCGGTCCCGGGCGTGCCGATCGTCGCCGCGGTCGCGGAGTCGCTGCCGATCGCAGGCGGGTCGGTGGACGCGATCACGGTCGCCCAGGCGTTTCACTGGTTCGACGCCGACCGGGCGTTCGAGGAGTTCGGCCGTGTCCTTCGACCCGGTGGTCGCGTGGGCGTGATCTGGAACGCGCGCGACCGGTCATCGGACTGGGTGAACGAGGTGTGGTCCATCATGGACCGCGTCGAGAAGCGAGCGCCGTGGCGTGACCATGAGAACTGGCGCGACTCGGCACTCGGGGAACGTTCGGGGTTCGGCCCGATCCACACGGCGACGTTCCGGCACGAGCAGCTGATCGCGCCCGAAGGCGTGGTCGAACGGATCGCGTCGGTCAGTCACGTCGCCGTCCTGCCGCCCGTCGAGCACCAGCGGGTACTGAACGAAGTACGCGCCGTGCTCACCAATCACTCCGAGACCCAGGGTCGTGCCGTGCTCAGCATCCCCTATCGGGTCGACGCGTACTGGTGCGAGCGGCTGTGAGTCGGCGTTCGCTCCGCACCAGTGGCGCCATCGTCGCCGGCCGCGCGGCCGGGTGGCTGTCGCGGGTAACGGGACGGGGGCAGGGGGCGACCATCAGCGGGCGCGTGATCAACGCGCTGGCGCCGAACGCGCTGCCCGAGCTGGCGACGGGCCAGCGGGTGGCACTCGTCTCGGCCACGAACGGCAAGACGACGACCACTCGGCTTCTGACCGCGGCAGTGGCGCGAACCGGCGAGCACGTGATCAGCAACGCAACCGGCGCCAACCTCACGTCGGGTATCGCGCCGATCCTGGGGAAGGCGGACGCGCCGGGCATCGCGGTGCTCGAGGTCGACGAACGGGTACTGCCGCGGGTGGTCGATCCCCTCGGCGTCGAGCTGCTCGTCCTCGGCAACCTCAGCCGCGATCAGCTCGACCGGTACGGCGAGGTGCACGCCGTCGGCGATCTGTGGCGAGCGACGGCCGAGACCCACCCCGACCTGCGAGTCGTCGCGAACGCGTCCGATCCCCACGTCGTGTGGGCGGCGACGCCGGCGAAGACGACCTGGGTCGAGCTGGGACTCGGCTGGCGCAACGATGCAGCGACGTGCCCCAACTGCGCGGCGCTCCTGCAATGGAGCGAGTATCGGTTCGACTGCCCCTCATGCGGTTTCGGCCAGCCTGCAACACCCAACCGGCTCGAGGGCGACACGCTCGTGCTCGACGGGACACGGGTGCCCCTTCGCCTCGCGCTCCCAGGTCGTTGGAACCTCGCCAACGCCGCCCTCGCTGTCACCGCCGCCACGACGCACTTCGGCGTCGATCCAGATGCCGCCGCCGCCGCCGCGGCCACGATCACGACCGTCGCCGGCCGTTACATGACGGTGGCACTCGCCGACGGTCGCGAAGCTCGCGTGCTGCTCGCCAAGAACCCGGCGGGATGGTCTGAAGTGCTCCATCACCTCGCGGACG
>Ga0137372_10002760_pt1 | contig 16980 bp, 17 predicted proteins | sample SagtaG_6_FD_104911 | JGI IMG/M metagenome (GOLD analysis project Ga0137372, IMG submission 104911) | Vadose zone soil microbial communities from Sagehorn Ranch, Mendocino, California, USA - Sage1_R_60_16 metaG | ecosystem: Environmental > Terrestrial > Soil > Vadose zone | place: USA...
GAACCGCCGACCTCTTGTCCCCCAGACAAGCGCGCTAACCAGGCTGCGCCACGCCCCGAAACGAGGGCAGTATACCTCGGCAAACCATGGCTGATGACGGCCGCAGCCTCCGTCGCGTCCTCTAGATCCGCTTGATTGTCGCCAACCAGGCTGGTGCGCCGTCCTCGTCGTGGAATCTCGTCTGAACCCGGGCCGGTTCGATGGCGGCGACGTTCCAGCCCGTGCTGGGACTGAACGCCGCTGTCAGCTGTTCCCGACTGATCGGGTACGGGCCAGTATTGGGACCATCGTCACTGAAGCACAACACGTACACGGTTCCATCGTGCTCGGTCACCGAGGCGAGACTCGCGACGTAGCCTGGTCGCTCGTCGCCGTCGAAGGTGTGGAACAGTCCGCAGTCCATCACCGTCTCAAACCTGCGCCCCAAACGCTCCAGCTGAAATGCGTCAGCGGTAGCAAATTCAACGTCGATCCCACGCTCGGCGGCCTTCCGTCGTGCGATCGCCAGTGCCGTCTCAGCCACGTCAACACCCAGAACCGACAGTCCCAGCGAGGCGACATGAAGTGCGTTCTCGCCGGTCCCGCAGCCCGCATCGAGCACCGCTCCGGCGAATGCGCCCGCGGATGCCAAACGCACTATTGCTGGCTGCGGCTTATCAATATCCCAAGGCGCAGGGCCGGGGTGGTACGACGCGTCCCAGGGCAATCCCGTCAGTCGTTCGTGACTGGTTGGCTGCCGAGCACCGAACGGATCTTCAGCGAGGGTTTTTGAGAGCTCCGACACCTTTGTGCCCTTCCTGGATGATCCTGCAAACCTGTCGAGCTCGTCAGGCAGGCAGGCGAGTCGGTACGCGCCAGCGGCTGGAGCCGCCGCTGGGCCTAGCGGCGACGGGCGCGGCGGGCTATCTGGACGCCCGTGATCAGGACCGTGACAACGCCGAGCATGACCAGGGCCGTGACCGCTATCGGGACCAGCGGGTTGGTCGTGGCCTCGGCCTGCGTCTGAGCGGCCGCGGCGACTGGCTGTTGCGGCAGGGGATGGCTCGCGTCGGCTGCGCCGGCGGGCGCGATAGGTACCACCGCACGCGAGGATCCGCCCAGCGTGGCGGGGTCAGCCGCAGGCGTCGGGACGCCTGCGGCAATGTCCGCGGTGGAACGGGACGTCTGGAGCGCCTGCAGACCGCCCGTGGCCGCCATGTCCGCAACGTAGATGTCGAAGTTGCCCGAGCGGGGCGAGTGGAACAGCACGCGCTGGCCATCCGGGCTCAGCTCGTACGGTCCCTGCACGCTCACATTGCTCAGCAGCTTGGTCGTGTTTGTTGGGTGGGCTGGGTCGGCGGCAACCACGTCGGTGAACGCTGCGCCACCCTGCTGGATATACTCGACCACCCACGCGAGCCGACCATCGGGCAGATACCACGGGAAGTGGGCGTGCTCGACGCCGTCGGTGATCTGGGTCATCCCCAGGGTGGCTACGTCGACGATCCAGACCGTGCGGTGGTCACCGCCGGAGATCGCGATTGTGTGGCCATCGGGCGACCACCCTGGGCGGTGACAGGCGTTGGTGCAATTCGACTGGCGCTCATCGGCCAGACCCGTCGTCAAGGACTGCACGCTGGCGCCGTCGGCGTTGACGACGTACAGGTCGGTGACGCCCAGCTTGTACAGATAGAAGGCGAGCCGCGAGCCGTCCGCGTTCCATGACGGGAAGCTGGCAAAAGCATCCAGTCGGGTGACCTGGTGGCGGTTCGAGCCGTCGGCGTTCATCAGCCAGATCTCGCGCAGGTTGGCGTTGCCGGAGTCGAAGGCGATCTGCCGGCCATCAGGGCTGTAGACGGGGTGGCGGTCGTCGGCCTCGTCGTGGCTCAACTGGCGAGGATCGCCGCCATCGCTCTGCATCGACCAGATCTGGTACTGGTCGCCGCCGCGGTCGCTCTGGAAGGCTATGCGGGCGCCGTCGGGGCTCCAGACGGCGCGGACGTCCTGGGCGCGGTCCACCGTGAGCTGTAGGAGGGGCGCGTGGCGGTCTTCGGCCCACGCGAGGCCGGCGCCGAAGAGGAGCGCACCGAGGGTGAGAAGGAGGATGCCAAAGGCGCGGAGCTCCCCTCGGGCCACGGAGCTAATGCTACCGGACCTGCCCTCACCCGGAGGGAGAGGGAGGGCTACTCGTCGCGGACGCGGCGCTGTTCTACCAGCCAGCGCGCGAAGCTCAGGTGATCCTTGTCCAGGCCGCCCATGTCCTCACGCAGTGGTGGCCGCGGCACCGGAATCGTCTCGCCGCGCTCCAGCCGATTCAGGATCGTCGTCACCCGCGCTTCTTCCAGCTTGGCGATCGCGTCCAGTGGCGTGAAGGCGTCGGCGGAGACGCCTAGCTCGGGATACTGCGCCCGACGAAACCAGTTGCCGTCGGGTCCTTCGAGCGACTCCACGACCAGCACGTACGGGACGGCGAGGTATTCCTCAGGGGTCATCGGCGATGCACTATTGTAGGTCACGATGGGTGGGAAAAAGCTTCAGCTCAGCCTGATCATGGGCGCCAACGACCGCTCGCGACCCGTCCTCGACGGCGCGGTCGAACCCGACGGCATCGACCTGACCTGCACCGTGGCACATCCGTCGGAGATCTTCTGGCGACAGCTGCACTTTCAAGAGTTCGACGTCTCGGAGATGTCGCTGTCGTCGCTGCTGATGGCGATGGCTGGTGGCAACAGAGATTGGGTGGGGATCCCGGTCTTCACCTCGAGGCGGTTCTTCCACACGGGCATCTGGGTGCGCGCAGATCGCGGCATCGAGAAGCCGGAGGATCTCAAAGGCAAGCAGGTCGGCGTGCCCGAGTACCAGCAAACGGCCGCGTTGTGGTCGCGAGGCGTGCTCAAACATGAGTTCGGCATTGATGCCACCGACATCGAGTGGTGGATGGAACGCACGCCCGAGCGCAGCCACGGCGGCGCCACCGGGTTTCGGCCACCCGAGGGCGTCAAGTTCCATCAGATCCCGGCGGAGGAGAACATCGGCACGATGCTGATGGACGGAAAGCTGGACGCGACGCTGCTGTACCTCACCGATCCCAACCTGGTCGATCGTAGTCGCATCAGACTCGAGGGCAACCCTCAATTTCGGCTGTTGTTTCCCGATCAAGCCGCCGAGGGCCGCCGCTTCTACCAGAAAACGGGCCTCTTCCCAATCAACCACGGCATGGTCGTGCGCCGCTCGATCTACGAGCAGCACCCGTGGGTGGCGCTGAACATCTTCAATGCGTTTCGACTCGCAAAAGAGCGCGTCAACAGTCGTATGCGCGACCTGGCGCAGACCCACTTCGACCTCGGGCTGCTGGGCGGCGAGGCGCGTACGGCGCTGCAGGTGGATGCCTATCCTTACGGCGTAAAGTCGAACCTGAAAGTACTGGAGACAGTGGCCGACTACTCACACGAGCAGGGCCTGACACCACGCAGGATGCAGATGGACGAGGTTTTTGCGCCGAGCACGCTCGACCTGTAGACAAAATCAGACCGCTGACGGCGTGAGCATGCGCAGCGTGGACACGTAGTCAGACACGGCGGAGGCGCCCGGAAAATCGGGCTCGTAGCTGAGTTTTTCTCGCGCGCGATCGATACTCAGGATGCCAGTGACGTTGGGTGGCGCCTCGGCCGCGCGCGACTCGTCGATGCTGAGCGCGTGACCGGGGACCACACGCATCACCTCCGAGGCGAATTCGCGCAGCGACGTCAGCGCGCCGGTGGCGATGTTGAACTGCCAGTGCTCCGGGGGCGGCGCGAAGCACGCCAGCACCGCGCCCTTGGCCACGTCGCGGTTGTAGACGATGTCGTCGCGGACATCGGCCATCGGCACGGCGAAGGGCTCGCCGTCAAGCGCCGACTCCACGATCCGCGTCTTGAGCTGCGGGTACCCGACGTGGGCGCCAGGGCGACCCTTGCCTGGCCCGAAGGTGGACCCGAGTCGCAGGGCGATGATGTCCAGGCCGAACAGGCGGCGGTAGTGGTAGGCGGCATCTTCCAGCGCCTTCTTGCTCGCGCCATAGACGTTGGTCGTTTGGCCGACGTAGTCCTCCGTGACGGGCTCGTAGACAGGCGCGGAGTGGGCCCCGCCCAGTGAGCCGTACACAGCCTTACTGCTGGTGAACACCACGCGCTCAACGCCGTTGTCGCGCGCGGCGTCGAAGACGTTCATGCTGCCGAGAACGTTCACGCGGTAGCCCCACGGTGGCTCCTTTTCGAGCGCCGAGCCGAGCGCGGCAGCGAGATGGATGATGCGGCGCACCCCGTGCTCGCGCAGCACTTCCGAGAGGCGGGCGAGATCTTGCACATCGCCGGCGGCGTGGGTGACGCGCTCCCGCATGTCGGGCACCAGCGCGTAGTTGGCCGTGCGACTGTAGACGACTACGGAGTGGCCCTCGGCGACCAGGCGGCGCAGGACGTACGAGCCGATGGCGCCGAAGCCGCCCGTGACCAGGATCGTCAGGCCGGCACCGCCGTGGTCGCGGGGTTCGCCGGGTTCGTAGTCATGCCTTCGAGCACGTAGCAGCGCTCAGCCGGTACCCGCAGGAATACCGGCCAGCCTTCCTCGATCGGCTCGAACGGCTGACCTTTGACGCGCACCATGTGGCCGCCGATGTCCACCAGGTACTCGACGGTGTCGCCCGCGTAGGTCGCCGATGCGAGCTTGCCCTGCAGTACGTTGTCCCGTTCGGGCGGCGCCTTCTGCGACAGCAGCACGCTCTCGGGCCGGAAGCCGACCGCTATCTGAGAGCCCTCGAGTGCCCAGGCCGGCAGCGCGCACACCAGAGCGCCCCAGCGGGTTTCAACGCGGCCCGCGGCGACACTGCCGTGCAGCAGGTTGGTACGACCCAGGAAGTTGGCGGCAAACGCGTCCGCGGGATTCAGGTACACATCGCGCGGCGAGCCTTCCTGCACCAGGCTGCCGTCTTTGATCAGCGCCACCGTGTCGGACATCGACAGCGCCTCGAGCTGATCGTGCGTGACGTACAGCGTCGTCGTCCCGAGGCGTTTGACCAGCGCCTTGATCTCGTGCCGCATGTCCTCGCGCAGCCGCGCATCGAGATTGCTGAGCGGCTCGTCGAGCAGCAGCACCGTTGGCTCATTGGCGATCGCGCGCGCCAGCGCGACACGTTGTTGCTGACCGCCCGACAGCTGCGGCGCGGGCCGCTGGGCCAGCGCATCGAGCTGCACCAGACTGAGCGCGCGCATCACTCGCTCGCGCACCACCTTGCGCGGCAGCTTCTTCTGCCCGTGCGCGAGCGGGAACGCGACGTTGTCGTAGACGGTCATGTGCGGCCAGATGGCGTAGCTCTGGAAGACCATGCCGATGTCGCGGCGATGGGGCGGCACCAGCGTGCGGGCGGCGCTCGAATACACGACCTTCTGGCCGATCTCGATGTGGCCGCTCGACGGCGTCTCCAGTCCAGCTATGCACCGCAGGGTGCTGGTCTTGCCGCACCCGGAAGGGCCGAGCAGCGTGTAGAAGTTGCCGTGCTCGACCGTGAAGGAGACGCCGCGCACGGCGTCCACGTTGCCTTGATCCGTCTGGTACGTGAGCCGAAGATCCTTCACCGCCAGCATCGTCGAAGACCCCGTACTCTACCGCTCTCAGTTAGTAGGTGCTTTGGAACGCCCTTGTCGCCGCTCCCAGTGTTTAGATGCTTTGGAACGGCCTTCGGCCGAGGGGCTTCCGCCCCTTTACCCCGCTTCAGCAGGCTTGGGGTGACACGCCGTGCGAACATCGTGTCATTCATCGCGGGTGCGGCTTATGTTCGGTGAGGCCGCGGCACTTGGAGTCGGCAACTCTGGTAGTCGGGGACTGTCCGTACAAAAGGCAGACCCTGGATGAAACCAGCGCTGTTCGCCGGGTCTGCCACCGCTAGCGTCCGTGAAGCGGGGTGAAGGGGCAGAGCCCCTCGCCGCGCAGCGGCGTTCCAAAGCTGCTAAACAGTGAGAGCGGCGCATGCGCCGAGGAAAATCAGAGAACCACGACGAAGTGCGGCGGGTATCCTACAGCGGCGGATGGCGGACGATGAGCTGACGCAGCGGTTGCGGAAATTAGACGCGTGCGCCGTGTCCGATGCGCTCGACCGACTCGGTCTGCAGGGTGTCGTGCTGGGGCCTCGGGCGATGGGTCCACGGCGGCGCATCGCCGGTCGTGCCGTCACCGTCCGGCTCGAGGCCGCGACCGAGCAGCTGAGGGCCGCGATCGCCGCGCGCGGTGAGCACCCGCGGCATCTGTGTACGGCCGCGGTCGATGGCTCGGGACCGGGCGACGTGATCGTCGCCGCCAATGAGGGTCGCTCAAACGCGGCCGGCTGGGGCGGCACGCTGTCGCTGGGCGCGACCATGCGCGGCATCGAAGGGGTCATCGTCGATGGCGCGTGCCGCGACGTGGATGAGGCTCTCGAGCACGACTTCGCGGTGTACGCCAGCTACGCGGTGCCCCTGACCGCCCGCGGGCGGATCATGGAGACGGGCTGGAACGAGCCCGTGCCATTCGGCAGCCTGACGGTGTCGCCAGGCGACCTGGTGATCGCCGATGGTAGCGGCGTGGTGTTCGTGCCCGCGGCCCGCGCGGAGGAAGTGCTCGCGGCGGCGGAAGAGATCGTGGCGCGCGAGCGAGCGATGGCCGAAGCCGCGCGTGATAACAAGCCGATGTCCGAAGTGATGGGCGCCAACTACGAACGACTGCTGGAGCGAACATGAGCGACGCACTAGTACCCGCTACGCAGGCCTCGCGGCCTACTTCGGGAACACTGGTTGACGCCTTCAAGCGACTGCCGACCGCGGCCATCTCGGACGCGATGGATCGCCTCGGGATTCCAGGCCAGGCGCTGGGCATCACACCGCTCGACGTTCGCTTTCGACTGGTCGGTCGCGCGTTCACCATTCGCTATCGGCCGGTCGGTGAAGTCGAAAAGGGCACCGTAGGTGACTACATCGACGACGTCGCGCCTGGCGATGTGGTCGTGCTCGACAACGCGGGCCGCGTCGACTGCACGGTGTGGGGCGACATCCTGACCGCGGTCGCCCATCGGCGTGGCCTCGGCGGCACGGTCATCAATGGCGTGTGCCGCGATATCACCCGCGCGATCGACCTGGGCTATCCCATCTTCAGCCGCGGCAGGTGGATGCGCACCGGCAAGGACCGAGTGGAAGTGGAATCGATGGGCCAACCGGTCTCGCTCGGCGACGTGCAGGTGCGGCAGGGCGACATCCTGTGCGGAGATGCCGATGGCATCGTGGTTGTTCCCCGCTCGCGCGAAGCCGAGGTGCTGCAGACAGCCCAGGCGATCGAGGAGGCCGAGCAAGCGATCGAGGCCGAGACCGCGAAGGGCACCCGCCTCGACGATGCGCGCACCAAACACCGCTATCACGCGTTGCAGACGCGCGACTAGGTAGTGAGTGCCTCATCCTGAGGCGAAGCCGAAGGATCTACGGTCGCGTTGGTAGATCCTTCGCTAGCTCAGGATGAAGCGGATCAGTTGGTAGATCCTTCGCTAGCTCAGGATGAAGCGGATCAGTTGGTAGATCCTTCGCTAGCTCAGGATGAAGCGGATTGGTAGATCCTTCGCTAGCTCAGGATGAAGCGGATTGGTAGATCGTTTGCTAGCTCAGGATGACGCGGATCAGCGCCGCCACGTGGTCGGGCTGCTCGATGTGGATGTGGTGTGTGCCCTCGACGAACTCCACCCGCGCCTGCGGCAGCGCCTTGCTGTACGCGAGTTTCTGGGCCTGCCGCTTCTCGCTCGCCTTCGTGGCCACCATGAGCAGCACGGGCACCTTCACGTTGTCAAGCAGCGGGGTGATGTCGGTCGACTCGCGCGCTTCGCGCAGCTGATCGAGCACCCGCGACGGCATCTTGCCCAACAGCGACCCGTCGGCCTGCTCGCGAAAGCCGAACAGGAAGGTGTGCTCGCGGTCGGCGTTCCAGATCGCTTGCGGATCGCGCGAGCGGCCGAACGCGAGTGCCGCGTCGCGTGATGGCCAGGGCCCAAGCTGCGCGCGGACCGGGCCGTAGAAGTCCTCGACATCGGCGGTCGAGTCGAACGTCAACCGCGCCGGGTCGATCAGGATCAGATGGCTCACGCGGTCCGGCCAGCGCGCGGCGATGTAGGCCGCTTGCCAGCCGCCGCGCGAGTGACCGACCAGCGTAATCGGCCGTCCGCCACCCAGCTCATCTTGAATGGCCAGCACATCGAGCGCGAAGTCTTCGGCCGAGTAGCCCGTCGGCGGTTTTTCAGAGTCGCCGCCGCCGCGCTGGTCAAGCGCGAGCAGTCGATACGGCACCTGCAGGCGTGGCGCGAGGGCGCCGAAGCTGTACGCGTTGCCGCCGACTCCATGCAGCATCACCAGCAGCGGCGCCAGCTCGGGGCCGCCCCAATCGAGCACGTGCAGGCGCACGTTGCCGTGGCCCGAGATGACCAGGTCGGTCGGCGTTACTGCGGGTGGTTTCGTAGCCATTCGATATATTCGGCGATTCCGCGCTCTACGCCGATCCGTGGCCGGTAGCCGACTTCGGCGGAGGTGCGGTCGAGATTCATGTAGGTTGGCGCCTCAGTGCCACCTGGCTCGAGCTTGACGTCGAAGCTGGGTACGGCGTTGCGCACCGCGGCCACCAGCTCGGCCGGTGTGGTGGCGCGGCCGTTGCCAAGGTTGTACACGCGGTGCTTCAGGGCCGGCGCGGCATGCGCGAGCTGGATGCCAACCGCGCAGTCTTTGACATAGCAGTGATCGCGGCCTTCGCCGGCGCGCGGCGGACCGCCGCGCATGCTCTGCAGGTCGGGCGACGTGCCTTTCACCGCAGCGTGGCACAGGCGGCTCGGCAGGTTGGACATCGAGTGATACAGCGGGCCGAAGATGCCCGCCACCCGAAGGAAGATGACGTCCAGCCCGGTGCGCTGGCCGAAGAACAGGCCGAGCACCTCGAGCGCCTTCTTGTATGCCTCGGTCGGGTTGGTCGAACCAACGGGCAGGTCCATGTCTTCGCGCCACGGCTGCGTTTTGACGTTGGAGTAGATCGCGACCGAGCTGGTGACGGTGATGCGCCGTACCCGTGCCTGGCGACCGGCTTCCAGCACGTTCAGGTAGCCCTGGGTGTTGGTCTTGAATTCATCGGCTGGGGAGACACCCGCGAGCGCGGGCACGGCGAGATAAACGATCGATTCCACCTGGTGTTTTTTCACCACATCTTCGACGGCTCTCGCGTCCGTTACGTCGAGCTGCTCGACGAGCGCTCGCTGGCCCAGATCGGCTTTGAGAAAATCGGGTTCGCGGCGGTTCTGGTGATAGGTGACGACGATGTCCTGGCCGGCGTCGAGGAACGCGCGCGCCGTGTGCAAGCCGATGAAGCCCATGCCGCCGATGAGCAGGCAGCGCTCTGTCATCTCGTTCAGTCGAGAACCGCCACGATTTCACATTGCACGAGCATTTGACCGGGCAGGTCCCACAGCAGGGTGTGGCGCGCCGGTCGGTCATGCTCGTCGGGGAACATCTTGAGCCACTCTTTGTTGATGTGCTCGCGGTAGGCGTTGTCCTTCAAGAACACCGTCATGTGGGCGATGCTGTCGGTGGTGCCGCCTGCCGCTTCGACCAGCGTCTTGACGTGCTGAAACATGAGCTCTGCTTGCTTTTGGGCGTCGCCCGCGGGCAATGAGTGTGTCTCAGGATCCTGACCCATGATGCCCGACGAGAAAACCATCGAGCCGATGCGGACGCCCATCGGGATCGGGGCGTTGCCGTGCGACACGCCCGGCACTTCTAAGACCTGTCTGCGCTTGCTAATCGTCGCCACGGCTACTCATGGTAATCCTCGGCGCATGCGCCGAGGAAGTACTAAAGCAGGTTGTCTTGAATATAGGCCCAGTTGATGTCGTAGCCGAGGCCGGGCAACTGCGAGACGTGGACCATGCCCTCAGCATCCATCGGGTCGACGGGGGCGTTGAGCCAGGGCGGGGCGGCGTCGTAATCGATGAACGGATGCAACAGGCCGCGTTCGTAGAAGCGGCTTACGGATGGCGGGAGGGCGCACATCGCGTGGAGATTGCCAACGCCACCGCCGTGGACCTCCATCTGCATGCCGAACGACTCGGCGAGATGGCCGATCTTCATCAACGGCGACAGGCCGCCCACGTCGCCAACGCCGCCGCGCACGATGTCGCACGCACCAGCGGTGATCCAGTCGGCGCGTGAAAAGAACTTGCCCTCGACAGTTTCGGGGCCGCAGATGGCGAGCGAGGTTTGGGCGCACAGCCAGACATACGACGACATGCTGTGCTCGTCCATCGGCTCTTCCATCCACAGAAAGTCGAGCCGCTCCAGCCCACGCGCGAGCTCCAGCGCCTCGGTGCGCGAGTAATAGTGGAAGGGGTCGAGCATCAGCGGATAGTCGGGCCCGACGGCTTCGCGCACCGCGGCACAGGCGGCGATGTCGCGTTTGACGCTCGGTGCGCCAGGCAGCGGCGGCTGCCAGGTGTGGAGCTTGAACGCCGGGTAGCCGCGCTCCTTGCAGGCCAGCGCATAGCGGGCGTAGGCCTCGGGCGTGTCCAGACCTCCGGCGAGGTCGTCGCCCACCATCGTGCTGGCGTACGCGGGGACGGCATCGCGAGTCGCACCCAGCAGACGGTGCACGGGTTGCTGCAAGACCCGACCGGCGAGGTCCCACAGGGCGAGGTCGACCGCGGTCAGGACCCGGTCGCCAAGGGTGCTGAGATGGAGACGCTGGCGCTCGCGCAGAAGCTGCCAGATGTGCTCGCGGAAGAAGGGGTCCTCGCCACGCAGCACGGGCGCGACGATGGTGTCCACAACATCAGAGCCGATCCCGCCGAAGTGGTAGCCGCACGCGCCATCGTCCGTGGACACGGTCAGCAGCGATTGCGCGGCGTCGTGTGGTTCGCCAGGATGGCCGTGCCCGTCGGCATCGCGCACCACCCGAGAGGGGTAGCGGAATCGCTGAACGGAAACGTCGGCGATACGCACGGCGCGACTAGGCGGCGATCGTGCGGCGCTTGGCCGCAGTCGGCACACCCAGTCGAGCCAGAATGTCCGCGAGCTCGTCGCGTTCCGCTGGGCGCAAATTGCCGAGTGGCGGCCGCGCTGGACCTGCGCGGTGGCCGAGCAGCTCCATCGCCGCCTTCATCACCGCCACTTCGTAGCCGCGGCGGCGCTGCCGCAGATCGTAGATGGGCCGTACGACGCGTGAATGGAAGCTGGCCAGCGCAGGCCGGTCATTCGCGCGGGCCAGCTGCAGCAGCTCGACCGACGCCTCGGGCCAGAAGCACGCCAGCGACGACGTGTAGCCTTCCGCGCCGACCGCGAAGTACGGCGCGACCAGGTCATCGCCCGCGCCGGCTAGCCACACCAGCCGCTCCTCGCCCAGCCGCTCGACGACGTGCTCTCGAATACGTTGGAACAGTCGGACGTCGCCTCGACCATCCTTGAAGCCGATCAGGTTGGGAGTGTCGCGGGCTAATTGCTCGACGCCCTCAGCAGTAAAGACCGCCGCGTCGCGCGCATAGGGCAGCACGCCGAGCCGCGTCGCGGCGGCGACGGCGCGGTAGTACTCGACCAGCCCGATCGGATCAGGCGTGCCGTAATACGGCGGCAGCACCAGGATGCCGTCGGCACCGGCTGCTTCGGCCTCGCGCGCGAGGTCGGCCGCGACCCGCGGTCCGAAACCCACGCTGGCGATGACCGGGATCCGCCCGCCGATCGCCTCGACGGTGGCCCGCGTGACATCCACGCACTCGGCGGGTGAGAGCCCGAACATCTCGCCAGTACCGCTGGGCGACACGATCGCGTCGATGCCCGCGTCGGGCAGCCAGCTTGCATTGGCCCGAACGGCGTCGAGGTCGACGCTACCGTCGGCGACGAAGGGCGTGATCGGAAACGCGAGCACACCTCGTACGCGCGCCTTGAGCATTTCGGGGTGCGTCATTGTTCCCAGTGTAAGCGCGACCTTGCAAGTTTGCCAAGTGTCTGCAAGCAGACTTGCAGAGATGCGCCGGATCGGCGTACCCTACCTGCACTCTGGGCGACTTCACGTGGTAAGGGGGTTCTTCGCCGACGAGCTGTCGCTCGCCGGCGTACAGTAGGCGCGTTAGCGTGGCTGACACCCGGGACTCGCCAGGAGCGACTGACCTCGAGAGCGCGCTCGCCGCCAACTACGACCGATTGAGCCTCGGCAAGCGGCGGGTGATCGATCGTTTGCTCACCGATACCCGCTATGCGGTGGTGGTGTCGGCGCCCGAGCTGGCGCGCGAAGTCGGCGTCTCCGAGTCGACCGTGACCCGCGCCGCCCAGGCGCTGGGGTTTGCCGGCTATCCCGACCTGCAGTCGATCCTGCGCGAGCGCTTCTTCGGCGCGACGGCGGTGCCCGAGCGCATCGACGCCAGCGCCACGGAGCTGGGCGAGGCCCCCGAGCTGGCCGGACTGCGGGTGATGCACGAAGATGCCGAGTCGGTCCGCGCGACAGCCCAGGAGCTGGCGCCCGAGACCCTTGCCGCGGCGGTCGATGCGCTGCTCGCCGCGCGACGCGTGTACGTCTTTGGCGCGCGCGGCTCGCACGGACTGGCGGTGATGCTGGGCATCGGCCTGCGGCTGCTGCTGCCCGATACGCGCTTGTTGACACAGGCCAGCGGTGATCTGCCCGATCAGCTGGTGGCGCTTCACCCCGACGACGTCCTCGTCGCCATCAGCTTCCGCCGCGTCGATCGCCTCACGGTCGGGGTGCTACGGCACGCCACGCGGATTGGGGCACGCACCATCGGCATCTCCGATCACCTGTCATCGCCGGTCGCGCGGTATTCGAATATCTCGCTCGTGGCGCGGCTGGGCACTCTGCGGCTGATGCCCTCGTACGCAGCAGGGGCCAGCTTGATCAACGCCCTGACGACGGTGGTGTCGCTGCGGACGCGCGGCCAGGTCAAGAGCGACCTGCGGCTAGCCGAAGAGCTGTGGGACGAATTCCAGACCTACGCCGAGCGCGACAACACGCAGGGCAACGGCCGCAATCGCTAAACCGGTAAGCGGCGCAGCACGCGGTCGCCGAACGCTTCGAGATGATGCAGGCGGGCGGTGATGCTCGAGACGATCAGCAGCTCGACCCCGGCGCCGAAGTAGGCCTCGGCGCCGCGGACCAGGTCATCGGCAGCGCCGACCATGTTGCCCAGGTCGGCGGCGCGCTCGGGACCATACGAGTGACTGAGGTAGGCGTGCATGGCGGAGCGCGCGCGGTCACGGTCGGAGTCGAGGCTGAAGTGGATCAACGCCGCTGGCGTGATCGTGGCTGGATCGCGGCCGGCTTCTGCCGCGTACCGCTGGATCTGCTGCCAGCGGACGAGAAAACCGTCGACGCCGCCGCTGGTGCTGCCGATGTAGCCATCACCAAAGCGGGCGGTGCGTTTGAGGACGGCGTCGGCGCGACCGCCGAACCACAGCGGTAGCGTGGGCTGCTCTCGCTTCAGCAGCTGCACCAGCTCGCGCATGCGTTTGCCGCGCTCCTCGATCGGCACGTCGACGCTGCGAAAATCCTCGGCGCGGCTGCCGACGCCCAGGCCGAGCACGAAGCGGCCATCAGAGAGCGCAGACAGGGTCGAAGCGGCTTTGGCGATGAGCACGGGTGGCCGCAGGACGCCGAGCACGACCGCGCTCCCGATTCGGACACGCTCGGTGGCAGCCGCCAGGGCGCCAAGCGTGACAAAGATGTCTGGCGACGGGTAGACGATGCGGTCGGGCACCCAGACCGAGTGCGCCCCGAGCGCTTCGGCGCGGCGGGCGTACTCGACGGTGGACGTAGCAGTTGCATCGGGGGCAATGGACGGCACCATGAAGCCAACGTGAGGCATCGCCGCACAACTCTACCGGCCGCGGCGGTAGCCCGCGTCGCACGAGTAGGCTGCGATTCCGCTTCATCCTGAGCGCAGCGAAGGATCTACCGTCGCGTTCGTAGATCCTTCGGCTTCGCCTCAGGATGAGGCATTGGTACCCTGAGCCGCTATGGCGGTGGAGACGGCGCGCATTCGCATCGAGCAGCCAGCGGTCGAAACGGCGCGGCCGAAGTCGCCTGAGTGGGGCAGCGATGTCGTGGCCGAGCTGCTACGGCGTCTGGCGATCCCGTACATCGCGCTGAACCCGGGCGCCAGCTACCGCGGGCTGCACGACAGCCTGGTCAACTACAACGGCAATCACGATCCGTCGATGATCCTGTGCAACCACGAGGAGGTCGCCGTCGGCATCGCCCACGGCTACGCCAAGCTGCGCGGTCGCGCGATGGCCGCCGCGATCCACAGCAACGTCGGGCTGATGCACGCAACGATGGCCATCTTCAACGCGTTCGAAGACCGCGCCCCGATGCTGCTCGTGGGCGGCAACGGTCCTATGGACGCCACCCAGCGGCGGCCATGGATCGACTGGGTGCATACGACCCACGGTCAGGGCGAGCTGGTGCGCGAGTTCACCAAGTGGGAGCACCAGCCCACGAGCATCGCGGCCATCCCGGAAGCGCTGCTGCGCGCGTGGCAAGCGGCCCACCTGGAGCCGCCGGGACCCGCCTACGTCGATCTCGACGCTGGTTTACAAGAAGCCAAACTGAGCGAGGCCGTGGCGCTGCCCGACCCCGCGGATTTCCCACTGCCGGCGCCGCCAGCACCCGCGCAGGAGCTCATCGAGCAGGCGGCGCTGTGGCTCACGCAGGCGGAGCAGCCGGTGATCCTGCCGGGCCGCATTGCGCAGACGCAGCAAGCCTGGGATGACCTGGTTGCGCTCGCGGAGACGCTCGGCGCAGCAGTGGTGTCGGAGCGGCGCGGCAACGCGGCCTTTCCTACCACGCACGTGCTGGCGCAGCAGGCGGACGTGCTGCGCGAGGGGGACGTGGTGCTGGCGCTCGACCGCAACGACCCGGCCGGCACGCTCCGCGCGGCGCTGGGGCAGGGCGGGCGCGAAGCGCGTGCGAGCATTCGCTGGCCGCGCTTGATCAACGTGTCGCTCGAGCCGCTGCGCGTGAGCTCGTGGGTCGCCGACTACCAGGAATTGCCGCGGGCGGGGCTGCCGATCCTGTCGACGCCGGATGCTGTGCTGACGGCACTCGTGCCAGCGGTGCTCAAGCTGCTACGCGACAACGCCGAGGCGCGGCGGCGAACGGAGCAGCGAACGCAGCAGCATCGCGCCCGACGGATTCAGCTCGAGGGCGAGTGGGCAGCGCAGCGCGAGCGACGCTGGAACGAGCGGCCCATCAGCATCGTTCGCGCGGTGAGCGAGCTGCGCAGCGCGCTCGGCGAGCGCTATGAGGATGCCGTACTGGCGTATATGCCCACGGCGTGGCCAAGCGGCGTCTGGGATTTTCTCAAGCCAGGCGCGTACCTCGGCGGTGATGGTGGGGCGGGCATCGGCGCTGGTCCCCCGATCACCGTTGGTGCCGCGTTGGCAGCGGAGGAGTCAGCACGGCCGGTCATTGGCATGGTTGGCGACGGTGCGATGCTGATGACGCCGACCGCGCTCTGGACCGCCGCGCACCACACCATTCCCGCGCTCCTGGTGGTGGCCAACAACCGCTCGTACTTCAACGACGAGGAGCACCAGGAACGGGTAGCCCGCGCCCGCGGTCGGCCGGTCGAAAATCGTGGCGTAGGGCAGCGCATCTCCGACCCGGATGTCGACTTCGCGGCGCTCGCTCGCGCGCAGGGCGTGGAGGGCTTTGGTCCAGTGGTCGAGCCAGACGAGCTCGCGCCAGCGATGCGCGCCGCGGTCGCGGCCGTGAACGAAGGCCGACCGGCACTCGTGGACGTTCGCATCGCGGCGCGCTAACCAACAGAAAGGTTCGATTCGAAACAATGGCCGAGCAGGTGCTGGCAGCGGTGCAAATTGGGCCCGAGCAGACTGAGCTGCGCGAATTTGCACTCCCCGATATCGCCGCGGATGCGGCGCTCTTAAAGGTTGAGGCAGCGGGTGTGTGCGGCAGCGACGTGGGTGGCTACAAGCGCATGGGCCGCGCGCCACGCATTCTGGGCCACGAGAACGTCGGCTTCATCGCCAGAGCCGGTGACGCGTTCGCGCGGCGGTGGGGCGTCAAAGAGGGCGACCGCGTGGCCATCGAGGAGTACCTGCCGTGCGGCCACTGCGACCTGTGCCTGCGCGGTGAGTTCCGCCACTGCGCGGCCACGGATGTGCACAGCAATCCAGGCGCGCTGCGCTACGGCAATACACCGGTCGACACCCCGCCCGCGTTGTGGGGCGGCTACAGCCAGTACCTGTACATGCCGCCCGCGACCGTGCTGCATCGCATGCCGGTCCATGTCGCGCCCGAGCAAGCGGCCATGGCGCTACCGCTGGGCAACGGCATCCAGTGGGGCGTCGTCGAAGCCCAGGCTGGTCCTGGTCGGTCGCTTGTGGTGCTCGGACCTGGACAGCAAGGCCTGGGGTGCGTGCTCGGCGCCAAGGCCGCGGGCGCGGATCTCGTCATCCTGGTGGGCTTGCAGCGTGATGCGCGACGGCTCGAAGTTGGGCGCGCGCTCGGCGCCGATGTGACAGTGGTTGCGGACGAGGAGGACGTGCGCGCGCGCGTCGCCGAGGTGACTGGAGGCAGGGGTGTGGATGCCGCGGTCGACACCTCGAGCGCGCCGTCGAGCGAGATGGTGCCGTTGATGATCGAGGTCGTGAAACGGAAAGAGGGCCGCATCGTCGTCCAGAGCATCGGCGGCACGGTGCCCGACTTCCCGCTGGAGCGGCTGGCGCGCAAGTACATCACGCTCAAGGCGGCGCGCGGCCACAGCTATCAGTCGGTGGAGCTGGCGATACAGCGCATCGCCTCGGGCAAGTACGCGCTGGATCTGATGTGCACGCACACGTTTGGCCTGGACGGCGTGGACATGGCCATCCGCTCCACGGGCGGCACGGGCAAGCCGGGCGCAATCCATGTCACCGTCCGCCCTTAGCGATACAGTGTCATCCTTGAGCGAAGATGTCA
>Ga0137372_10002761_pt1 | contig 16978 bp, 26 predicted proteins | sample SagtaG_6_FD_104911 | JGI IMG/M metagenome (GOLD analysis project Ga0137372, IMG submission 104911) | Vadose zone soil microbial communities from Sagehorn Ranch, Mendocino, California, USA - Sage1_R_60_16 metaG | ecosystem: Environmental > Terrestrial > Soil > Vadose zone | place: USA...
TGCATCGGGGAGCGCTCCAGCCGCAGGATCGAGCGGCGGTGCCACGAGGACGTCGCGTTCCGGGTGATCACCGCCAACTCGGCGCCCGACCACAGCACCGTCGCCCGGTTCCGCCAGGCCAACGAGGAGGCTCTCTCGGCCTGCTTCACCCAGGTCCTCAGGCTGTGCGCGGCGGCCGGCCTGGTCCGAGTCGGCGTCGTCGCTCTGGACGGCACCAAGATCGAGGCCAATGCGTCCCTGTACGCCAACCGCGGCCTGGAAGCCATCGAACGCGAGGTGCAGGGGATGCTCGCCGACGCGGCGGCCGCAGACCGTCATGAGGACGAGCGGCTGGGTCAGGACAACCGGGGCGACGAGCTGCCGGAAGGGCTCCGGAGCCCGGAAGGACGCCTTCACCGGCTGAAAGAGTGCAAGGCCCGCTTGGAGGCGGAGGACGTCCAGGTCCGGTACGAAGCCGAGCTGGCCCGCAGGGCGGCCATCGAGGAGGAGACGGGCAGGCGGCTCGTGGGCCGACCGCCCAAGCTCAAGAGATCGACCAAGAACTCCTGAAGGGCACGGAAACTGCCGATCCAACCTCAAGCGGCGAGTTCGTACTCGTGGATGAGTCCGCCCAGGACGTCGCGCCGCTGAACGCGTGCGCCGTCGGCAGACCACCGAGCCGGATCAGGCCGTGGGTGCGGAGTCTGGAGCTCAAGGCCTCGGTGGGGCCTTCGCCCGTTGTAGTGGGCGGCATAGGCGCGAAGCACCCGCTCCAGGTGACGGCGGCCGAGCAGGAGCATCCAGTCCACGCACTCGGTCCGGACCGTGCGGACCCACCGCTCCGCGAAGGCGTTCGCTCGGGGCGCCCGGACTGGCGTCTTGATGATCCTCACGCCCTCGGTCCGGAACACCTCGTCGAAGGCACCGGAGAACTTCGTGTCGCGGTCCCGGATCACGAACCGGATCTCTCTGAGCCGCTCCCCCACCGCCAGGTTCCTCGCCTGCTGGACGATCCACTCCGAGTCGGGGTTCGCGGTGACGCCGAGGACGTGCACGGCGGGACCCGAGCTCGATCGCGAACAGGACGTACAGCGTGCGAAGCCAAAGGGTCTCGGCCGTGAAGAAGTCGAGGGCGAGGATCCCCTTCGCCTGAGACCTGAGGAACTGGCTCCAGGTTGGACCGTCACGCCGGGGAGCTGGGCCCAGGCCGTTCGCCCGAAGCAGGGTCCGGATCTTGGTGGCCGAGACCCTAACTCCGAGCTTGCGAAGCTCCCTTCGGATCCTGATGCACCCCCACCTCGGGTTGTCCCGTCCCAGCCGCAGGATGAGCTCCCGGACCTCGCTGCTGATCGGCGGCCTGCCGCCGTCCGGGGGCCGGCTGAAGGTCCACTTCCTTCGCACCAGCTCTCGATGCCACCGAAGGAGAGTCTGGGGGGTGACCGCGAACGACGACCACCGTGCTCGGGGAAGCGCCCTGGCGATCGCGGCCAAGAACAGCCGGTTCCGGCGGCGAAGACGCGGCTTCCCCACCTGGCGCTTGAGGACCTTCAGCTGGTGCCGGAGGACCACCAGCTCGACTTCGGTGTCCATCAGTTCGTCTGAGGAGCCGGCGATCAGCAGGAGCACACGGCGCAGCAGGAGATACACGAGTGCGAAGAACACGGACCGAACCTCCTATGCGAAGGAGGGCCGATCCTACGGATGTCCTGGTCGACGAGACGATCAGACGTTTGTGTGCCCTTGAGGATTCACCTTTCAGAACGTGCAGAAAGCATGTTCTCAGGCAGGCTGCCGGTGGCCCTCGGAGGCTACCTAAACACGCTGGTCACAGGCGGTGTCGCGATTTCTGTACCCAACAGCTCCCCTCGCCACCTACACGCGAATCGACCCGACCGACGTGGGATGGGCCGCGACTTCCGGGCTACTTACAAGGATGTAGTTACATCCCTGTCGTTCTCTCCGGAGAACGTTCAGAAAGCAGTGTTCTCGGGTCCGCAGTCCCAGGCCGGAAGAGGCTGGGCAAAAGCACTGCTCAGCGCAGCTGTCGGAGTTTATGCACCCCTCACCAACTTCAAGGATTTCGAAGACCGCTTGCTGGGCTCGGGATCCTGTCGAGGTAGCGTTTCAGCAATGACGCTCGCGATGGCGTGGCTTCGTGCCCAAAGAACTGTTGAGGAGCTTGTGGTTGCGAGCGATAGCCGATTGCGTGGTGGCTACGCATGGGACACGGCGCCAAAGATTCTGCCGCTGGCTCGCGACGACGCCGTTCTAGCTTTCGCAGGGTCGACCGACTATGCGTATCCATTGATGCTGCAAGTTGCCAACGCGGTCCAGCAGTACGAGCCGGCTAGAAACCGCGCCCAGAAGCTTGAAGATTTCCACGGCCACATGGTTCGCGTCATGAACGGAATGTTGGAGCAAGTCTCGGACGCATCTGCACGCCTCTTGCCGGACGCACTATTCATCCTCGCTGGCTACTCTTGGCGGTACGACACCTGGCGGATTTGGACCATTCGATTCGACCGTCGCAGCGGTCGGTTCGCGTCGCATGCAGCGGAGAGGTGGAGGGGGTGGACACGATCGCAAGGTTCTTGCGATCGTTGGAGACTCAGTGGATAGCGCAAGGTCGCGTCTGATCGAGTTGCTCCGCGCCGAGAAGCACCTCAGTAGCGGGGGGTTCGATTGGGAGCCGCTTCGGATCTTGGTGTCGATGATTGGCGACGGTCGGTTCCCATCGATCGGAGGTCCCCCCCAAGTCGTCAAGGTCTACAAGCATCTGCGGGTGCAGCCGTTCGCCCTGTCCGCCTCCGCGAGCTGAGAGAAGCGATCAGGGCGCTAGCGGCGGTGAACCAGGGGGCCACCACGACCCCTGCGGCCGTGGCCGTGGTCCACCTAGCGTCCAGGGGCGCGGAGCTGCGGATCGGACTCGACGAGCTGGGGCGGACGAGGCTTGAGCCGGTGCGTGGTGGGGTCGACGGGGCGGTCGCGACGCTGCTGGGCATCCTCCACGAGGCCAGGGTCAGGGGGGATTGGCAACGGCTGAAGGGATGCCGTGGGTGCGGCTACGCCTTCTTCGACCGATCCAAGAACCGCTCGGCGTCATGGTGCGCCATGTCGATCTGTGGCAACCGAGCGAAGAACCGTGCCTACCGGCAACGCAGATCCCTCAGGAGGTCGACTCGGCGGTCCGTCTGACGTTCGAGCGCTTGGGGCAACGAACACGCGCGATCGCCCACGGTAGCAACGTGGCCGAGCCACGGACATGGTGTCATCGTCCCCTTTCCTCACAGCGGCGATATGAACATCATCGCGAACAGGACCGAGACACAGCGGCCTTCGAGCGCTGTCTGCCGGCGCCCGCGAGGGCGTTGAGGGCAGTAGCCGGCGAGCTCATCTGGCGACACATCGTCCCGGACATCGCCGGTCTTTCCGGCCTCGACGAGCAACTTCCGGATCATCTCGTGGACCTGGTGTTGCGCTCGGACGACCCGCTCGTCTCGATGAAGGAACGCCGCGAGTTCGGCGTCATGGTGATCGCGGGACCCGAGAGAGAGAAGGGCGAAGGGCCCTGGAGGTATGGCCCGGACGACCTTCTGGCTTGGGACCAGCCCGCTACTGTGCGGTTCGAATTTCGTGGAGAGCCACGCGCGGCGAGGAAGGCTCCAAGCGCAACGTCCATCGCCGTCGGACCGAGTCAGCCTGGTCATCCCGAACGCAAGCGTACGCTTCGCGCCCAGGCGGTTCGTCGGACTGTCAACGTAGACCCTGCATACGACGAACGACGTATCCGGTCGGCCGGCGCTAGCCCCCGCGATGCCAGCCTCCCATGTGGCGCTCAATTCAGTGAGACGAAGGCGAGCGCGACCGCGCAATCAAACTGTCCTGGCTGCTGCACTTGGCGGGCGGTCCTCCGGACGTCCGGCCTCCGTTCCAACGCGAATCTCTTTGGGTATACGCTACCGCGGATTGACCGCGATCAATCTCTCGACGATGCCAGCCGGACCTAGACGGTCTCGCTCGATAACCTGGAGTCCCTCTGCTTCGACGTACTCGAGAGGCCGACGGGTCAAGTGTTCTCCTTCGAGTCGCAGAGAGAAGAACTCGATGAACCTCTGGAACCAGTAGAAGGGCTTGAAACGGCTGCCGACGTGATCGACGAGGATGAGCCTTCCTTCTGGCCGCATCACTCGCCTCATCTCAGCCACCGCGCGTCGCGGATCGGGGATGTTGCAGAGCGAATACGTGCACAAGACGGTGTCGAAAGACGCGTCGGCAAACGGCAATTGATGCGCGTCGCCCTCTATCAACTCGATGTCTCGTCCGAGTTCGGCGGATCTGCGGCGCGCGATTTCCAGCATCTCCAAACTGATGTCGATGCCCGTCGCGGAGATCCGGTCGGGTAATAGCGGCAGGTTCAGCGCCGTCCCCACCGCCACTTCCAGGGTGTCCCCGGAGGCCCGGGAGCATGCCCATTGGCGGTGCTGCGGCCCGAAGACGCGTCCTTCGAAGAACCTCATCGACTTGTCGTAGCGCGGGGCTTGCTTGGCCCACGAGCGCCGCATCTTGTCGTTGCGCCGCCCAAGTTCCTCTTGACTCAAAGGCTTCATCTGACCGCCCCCAGCATGCCGACGAAAGGATAGAGCGCGCTCTGCCAGCTACATTCGGTGTGCTGGCGGACCCCCATGACAGTGCCCATCGTTCCGCGGCGCCGTGGGCGACGAGGCCGCTCGTCCTGGAAGCCCAGTCCGGGGTCTCCTCGGAGGAGCCCCGCGCGGCCTCCTCGACCGAGGTGGCCTCCGGAGCCAGGTGATGGGTCCCGAGGCGGGATCGGAGCTTCGGGGTCCCGATGGTCGTCACCGCCCCAACCTAATCGGGGGCGGCGACCCGCGAACGAGCACCTCCTGCGGACCGCCGGAGCGCGGTAGCATGCGAACGCATAGGAGTCCGTGAGCTCAACCCCGGATCCATGGTCGACGGGAGCACCTGCTTTCGGACCGGCGCGGGTGACCTGCATTACCTTGCTCGGGCAGGACACGCACGAGATCCGCCTAGCTCCCCCGCTCGTGATCTCAAGAGAGGATCTGGGCGATCGAGCTGATCCCCCGCCCCTCGCAGACGCCGGCCGCTGACCGCCCATTCTAGTCCTCGACGTGCGCCTCCAGTCGGTCGATGACCTGGGCCAACCTGGCCCTTGTACCGGTCACGTCACTCCCGTAAGTCTCGAATTGGGCGAGGAGCACGAGTTGGCAACCGTAGTCAGTCGGCGTGAGTTGCCAACGAAGCACAGAGGTCACTTCGAGTCGCACCCAAGCCGTGAGCTCGGGGGTAGTCCGGGGCTCGACGCGGACGATCCTGTACCCGATCCGATCGCCCGATGCTTGGAGCGTGACCAGGCGAGGGTCAGGACGAGGATCTAGGTCCAGCCGGTCGGTCCAGACTTCCCGTGGATCGGTAAGGGCGCACCAAACCTTCTCGATCGGGTGATGCATCGACCGCTCGAGTCGAAGGATGATGGGACAATCGGCTCCGCGAATCGTGCCGTCCTTCACGTTCCCTGCCTCGGACCGATCCGAGCGCGATTGCCGTTCAAGCGGACGCGAACCCATTAGCGTCGTGGGCATGCGCGAGTTTCCTTCCCATGACCCCAGAACGAATGGAGCCGAACACTGACCTCGGTGCCCGGGCACTCGGAGACTGGTTGGTCGCTTGCACTCCACCGGATCGGTGTGATCGCTCCAGCCTCCTCAAGAAGGCGTCGTCGGACAGTGCACCGTTGATGGGCGGTGCGGATGATTGCCCGTACGGCGCGGTTTCAACGCTGACGAACTTCGTGGCCCGCATCCACCCCCCATGGCCCATTATTCGGCGCGTGCCGGATCTCGTAAGGCGTGAGACAGTGACGCGGTAACATCGTCGGCGATGTCTTCTATCGCTCTCCAAGCTACTGAGAGCGCACCCGGGAAATTCAGAAACGCATGGGGAGCCTGCTCGTATTCCACGTATGTGGTCTCCACTCCGGAGTCCCTGAGGCCTTTCACGTATCGACGCGCATCGTCGCGCAAGGGATCCAGCCCGGCACCGACGACGAACGCGGGGGGAAGTCCGGCAAGATCTCGTGCGGTTAGCGGCGCGACGTACGGTGTCACGGCCTGACCGGCAAGGTATTGGGTGCGGTACCACTCGTCGCGACTGGGCATCACCCCGTCGACTCCGTCAAAGAGTCGATGGGATTGAGAATCGGTGCCGAAGTCGAGCCATGGATAGCACAGGATCTGACGGGCAACTTGTGGGCCCTGACGATCACGTGCCATGAGGCAGGCAGACGCGACCAGATTCGCGCCACTGCTTTGACCTCCCGCCAGGAGGCGGGAGTCGCCGCCGAGGATTTCGCCGTGCTCCGCGAGCCACATGAGCGTGTCATACGTGTCGTGTAGCGCAGCAGGAAACGGGTTCTCGGGCGCGAGGCGGTACTCCAGAGACAAGACAGTAAACGGTGCTCGTCGCGCCAGGCCCGCGCAGAAGACGTGGATGTCGTCCAAAGTGCCACCAACGAATGCACCGCCGTGAAGCCACAGCAGCAATGGTTGTGGGAGCGTCGTCTCGTTCCGATATACGCGAACGCGAATCGCCCGTTCAGCCAGAGGAAGAAGTACGTCCGCGCACTGCCTTACCGGCTCGGGAGATCCAGCCAGGGCGGGGTTCGTTCGACTCGCCCTTCCCTCGGCCAGATCGTCGGGAAGAATCGCCCCTTCCTGAGGCTCGACGACCTTGAGAAATGCCTCAGCATCCTGCTGGAAACGGACGTCGCCAATCACGCGCATGCGTCAGGTCCTTTCTTGGCGGTCTAGCGCGACCCTGGCCGGATTGAGTTGCGGCTGCACTAGATCCGCTCTTGTTGAGGATCGACCTCATCCACTTCGTCGAGGTGGATGGCGGCATGCCAATACGGCGCTGCTTGGGGCACCGTCATGACATATTGGGCGAGTGAACCAGGGCTGAACTTCAAACCTAGAGCGGGCGAAAGAGGCGCGAGCCACCTTTCGTGAGGGTAGCTGCGTAGCTCTGCGAGAAGAGCATCCTGGACGACACCGAACCTCTGCAGCAGCAACGCAACTGGCAGGTCACGGCCAGCAGTAACACCAGACGCGTTCAGCGTCCTACCCGCCGCTGGAGTCTCCCATTGCGGATCCAGACTCCAGTGAATCCGCCCGAGACGAGCCTCGGTTAACACTGACAGGTTGATCTCATCCCACATCAGCACGTGGGCGACGAGGTCTCGCAAGGTGTCGCACGAGTCACCGAGTGGCCCTCCGGCGACCCGGTAGGGGGACATTAGCGCCTCGCCTGAATCTCCAAAAAGTCGGTTCACCTCGTCAATCAGAAGTCCACGGTCGAGCTCGGTGCGGCGTACCGCTTCCTCCACCGGGAGAACGGCCTTCGGGCCGTCTGAGACGACCTCGTTGTCAGGTGTCGCTTCGATCCTGGGTCCCATGTCGAGGAGGGTACGGCACAGTCAGAGATGTATCAAGCGAATGTTTCGCATCTTTCCCATGCAGTGTTAGCATGGCTCATGGACATCGACCTCCTTGAGGCATTCCGGGCGATCGCTCGACACGGCTCCATTACGAACGCGGCACACGCCCTCGGGCACACGCAATCGGCGGTGTCGCGACAGGTCGCCGCGCTTGAGACCGAGATTGGCGCTCGACTACTCGATCGGCTTCCACGCGGCGTGGCGCTCACGGAGGAGGGGCGGTGTGTGCTGCCGCACGCCGAGGCGATGCTCGACAGACTCGCCACCGCTCGACGGGACCTGGACGCGCTACGAGGTTTCGCGGGAGGTCGCCTCCGAGTCGGAGCGTTTCCGACCGCCGTCGCGGCACTCGTTCCCCAGGCGCTGGCCGCCTTCCGCGCTGCTCACGCCGACGTCGCCTTGACCCTGGTCGAGGGCCGGACACCGGAACTCCTTGAGCGGCTACTCGCGGGAGACGCTGACGTTGCTGTGGTTAGCGCGCCCATGGACCGGCCCCTGGATGCCACTCGAATCAACCTGAACCACCTGCTGGATGAGCAGCTTCTCCTCGCTGTGCCGCGTCATCACCGACTCGCACATCGTCGTCTCATTCATCTGGCCGAGCTGGCGGAGGATCCGTTCATTGTCGGGTCGACTACCGGCGAGGAGGACCTCATGCGAGCCACCTTCCCCCCCGGCTTCCAGCCACTCATTGATATCGTCGCCGCGGACTGGACCGGTAAGCTCGGATGCGTTGCCGCTGGGCTCGGTGTCGCTCTCATCCCGGCGCTCGCCGCTCGCATTGCTCCAGCTGACATTGTCTTCATCCGAACGCATCCAGATGATGCCTCGACACGGCGGATCTTCTCCGCCACACCCCGCGGACGGACCTGGTCTCCAGCAGTGACCGCTTTCATCGCCCAACTCCAGGACATCGCCAGGAGCTTGTAGCAGCCAACTGCGAGAGATACCGCAGCGCCGCACGCCTCGGATGTCTCATGGCTGTCCGCCGGCCTCGAACCCTCCCCGTTCAGGCGCAAGCAAGGGCATGCCGCGGAGGAGGGTACTCGCTGTCGATCGCTTCGCGTCGATGCTCAACGAAGGCCGAGCCAATTGGCTCTTCGACCAGGTCCCGCTGTTCCGCCAGCTGGCGAGAGTGCTTCACTCGGGAGTAAGGCTCGACCGGGCGGGCACACCGTGAGCCGGAGCAGTTCTCGCGAACGCTCTGCCACGGTGCCTCCAGCTGCCATGGCATCCGAGGGGGTAGGGGTCTCTCAGCCAGAATGTCCCGGCAGAGCCAACCTTTCGCTCCGGGCGCGGTATTCCTCCTCGTCGATCTCCCCCCGCGCGAAACGTTCGCGAAGAATCCTCAGGGCCTCGTCACCACCAGGCTGGCGGCTCAGCCGGATGACCAACCAGATGCCGAAGGCCAGAAGCGAACCCCAGAACACAGCCATACCGATCCACATCGCCCAAAACTGTCCATCCGTCATCCAATGCATCGTCAAAGCCTCCTCCTCCGGCCTGCTTGCGTAGCTCTGTCATCCGCGTGCCGACGTCACCTCGTAGCTCTCTTTGGCAAGCGGTCACTAGCTCACCACGACGGATTGGTCGATGACAACAACACCGACTCGGTCGAGCTGCCGGGCTGATGTGCGGCCAGTAGCGAGGTGAGATCAGCGCGGACTCGACTTCTTCGCCGGCCGTGTCGCGGAGGCCTTCGAGGACGATGAGCCTCGACCGTTGTTGAGCTGGTGGCGCCTAGGCGCTTTGACGCAGCACAAGAGTCGGGCGAACACGACACCGTTGCTGTCGACGAAGGTGACTTCACCAGGGTGCAGAGCTCGGTGTCGATGGACCTCGTTGACGAACCCACCTGACTCACCCCCCGGTCGACGGGCCGAGACGGCGCGATCTCTTCATGCGTCCGACGACGTACGCGATGCGCGCGGCTGCGAAGAACGTCACGCAGAAGCCAATCCCCGCGATCGTCAGCAGCACGATCTCCTCGAGCCCGAACCCCGAGTGACCGACCCGGGCCTTGAGGCTCCAGATCGATCCCAGCAGGAGCACCGAGGCGGCCGTGGATCCCCAGAAGAGCACGAACGCACGGGTCCTCATCACTATGTCTCCAGGTGCGAGACGACCGGCTGTGCGGCCGCGTAGACGATCAGCGAGATGATCGAGACCACCACGATCGCGCCGGCGATGATGATCGGGAGGCGCCGCCTCGGGGACCGCTCCCGTGAGCGATCGACGAAGGGGGCGAGCAACAACGCGACGAAGATCGCGAGGGTCGCCCACAGGATGCCCGACACGCCGACCCAGTCCTCGATCGGGTAGAGCCAGAGCATCGGCCAAGGCGGCTTCGTCACCTCGATGCCCTGGACCGGGGCTGGCCCATGCGCCGGCGGGAGGAACACCGCGAGGACCGTGAGCGCCCCGGGCATCACAGCTCCGCGAAAGTCTCAAGCCGTGTCGCCCACACATCTCCAAACCGTGACGCTTGGGTGCGTGTCGCTGAGCTTTCCGTGTCGTGTGATGACGGGGTCTCGGAACAGATACGCGCGGAAGAGCTATGGGGTGACGGGCTTGCTGAACTCCCAGTCGTGCCCGAACGGGTCCGTGACGCGCCCCGTGCGCCAACCATGCTCCGTATGGACAGACGCCACCTGCTTTGCCCCTCGGGCGATCGCCCGATCGAAGAACGTGTCGGGATCGTCGACCGTCAGGATGATCCGAATTGGGCACGCATCTCCTGCGCCCGGACTACCGTCGACGTCCTCTTGCAGCCAGAACGTGGCGCTGCCCACGTGGAGTTGTGCGACTGCGATTCTCCCGCCGTCACCATCGAGGCGGTACCCCTCGGCGGCACCGAGCGTGCTCTTGTAATACTGGACGGCCTTCGCGCCGTCGGTCACCGCCAACCAGGGGGCGATGCTCACCTCGATCGGTGACTCGCTCATCGTCGTGGCCCCCCATCCATCGATTCGGAAGCCCTGGGTCATCAGCGGGTACGCATGACCGTATCACGACCCCGCCCCTCAATCGACGGTCAAGAGTAGGAGTACGTCTTGTCGTGTCCGAAGGTGCTGGCCCCGGCACGACGATAGTGCGCTCCCCTCGCTGAAGCGGTTTGAACATCATCATGAAGAAGCCGTCCACGACGGCCCGACTGAGACGAGCCGTGATGCAAGGATCCAGGACCGGCTGCAGGCTGATGGCGCCGGTGATGTCGCACGGATCATTGGAGGAGAAGAACGACAATTGAGCACGTCGCTGAGCGATTGGCCGTCGACGCGATCCATGACGAACTTGGCGTCCTGCTCAAACAGGTCGAACAGCGACTGGCCCGTCGCGGGCTGAAAGTCGGGAATCGCCGGGCGGGGATACTCCTCGACGTCCTGCCCGAACCGCTCGGCCCCATGACGGCAGCGATCGCGCCAGCGCGGACGGTAATCTCACCACCCCGCAAGGCCTGGGTCTTCCCGAAGGACTTCCGCAGACATACCGCCCGAAGGAAAGGCACCCTGCACTTCGACACCGTCTCGGTTCACGTCCTGATCGTCGACTCAAAGAGCGGGAGCGCCGGAGTGGAGGGCGTGGCGTCAGGGTAGAGGCTTGGCTCCGGGGACGACGCCGCAAGGTGAGTTCGGTCGCGCTGTTTCCCAACCGCCCGCGTCCTCATTCTCCGCGTCTTACCGCTATGGCGTGGGTCTGCTTGAGCCACTGCGCCAACTCGTCGTGCAGCCGTCGCGCGCCGTCGAGGGCGGCGGTCATCTGGAAGAAGCCGTGAATCATGCCACGGTAGCGGCGCAGTTGGACCGCGACGGCAGCCTGCCGGAGCTTCTCGGCATAGGCTTCCGCCTCGTCGCGCAAGGGATCGCATTCGGCAGTGACGACTAATGTTGGCGGCAGTCCGGCAAGCTCGGTAGCGAACAGCGGGGAAGCGCGGGGGGCCTGGCGATCGATTTCAGGCGGCAGGTACTGATCGAGGTACCACAACGACTTCTCTCGAGAGAATCCGTAGCCGGTGGCGAACTCCAGGTAGGACGGCGAGCTGGCTGTGGCGTCCAGCATTGGGTAGATCAGCGTCTGAGAGGCCAGCGCCACTCGCTTGCGGGTTAGCGCCTGGGCTACGGCTGCGGCGAGGTGGCCCCCTGAGCTGTCCCCGGCGACGCCCATGGGCCCTAATCCATCGACGACATCGAGGTTTGCCGCAGCCCATTGCGCCCCGGCGATGGCGTCCTCGACCGCTGAAGGAAAGCGGTGTTCCGGCGCGAGTCGACAGCGCAGCGCTAGGATCGAACATTCGCTGGCGAGGGCAAGCTGGCGTAGCGGGGCCTCGTAGCCCCCGGGGCCGATGACAAAGCCGCCACCCGGCAGATATAGCACAAGGGGCAGTCGACCGGGTCGCGGGCGGTATAGTCGCGCCGCGAGTGGCCCAGTCGGCCCCGGCAATTCGATGTCGTCGACGGCGTGCAGCGGGTCGGGCGTGGCTTGCAGCTCGAGCACGGCCAAGTCCTCCTCGCGAACCGCGCGAGCGGTCAGCTCGGATACCGGCACGCTCGCCGCTGCGGCCCACCGCTCTACTAGCGCGCTCGCCTGTGGGTCCAGTGCTGTCACAACCTGACCGTACCGTTGCTGGACTGCTGCACGCGGGCCAGCGGCGCGGCCTCATCCGCTCCATTCATCGCTCTCGTTGGTGGCAGAGCGGTTCTCTGCGTGAACCACACATCGCTCATCACCGACAACATCGTCGCCCTGAGACACTTGTTCTGTCCAGCCGGGCCGGAGGATGATCTCGACGATCCGGAGATTCGAGTGAGTTCGCATCGCTACTCAGCTCCTCGATCCGCCGCTTCCCGGCCGACGTTAGCGCGTGTGTTGCGCGAGAGGGTGGTGAGGCGAGATGGGAAACCCGCTGGGTGGTGCCCGCGCGAGCTCGAGCTGGCTGAGCCGACGAGTCGCGGCATCGTCGCAGTTCGCCCGCGAACGGCCTCGGTGCCTCGATGGCGCTCACGGAGGTGATCGTAACCGCCGGGAGTCCTCCGCCCATTCCCTGGAGGGCATTGCCGAGCGTCGGGCGGCCGTTTACCGTGGCCGGCATGAAGCTCGATACCACCGAAGTGATCCGTCGATTCAACGACGCCTTTCAGCAGCACGACCCACCGCGCTACAGGACCTCGTTGCCGATGACTGCGTCCTCGAAAACACCAACCCGGCGCCCGACGGTGCCCGCTACGAGGGACACGACGCCTGCGTAGGCTTCTGGCAGCAGCTCGCGGCCGACAGGTCCCTGTCGTTCGACCTCGAGGACGTGATCGTCACCGGCGAGCGGGCAACCATCCTCTGGCGCCTGCGGTTCGGCGAGGGCGAGCAGAACTCCGTCCGGGGCGTGAACCTCATGCAGGTACGCGACGGCAAGATCGTCGAGGCGCTCGGCTACGTCAAAGCTGGCTAAGGCAGCGGGGTCGGAGTCCCATGAAGAGCTATCACGCCAACCTCGGGGCCGGGATCGACGGGCTGTCCGTGCGCGAACACGCCGTACCCGAGCCCGGGCCGACCGAGGTGCTCGTCTAGGCTCGCGCCGCGTCGCTAAGCTTTCGCGAGCTGGCGATCCTGCGCGGCTCGTACCCGCTACCCGTCAAAACGGACGTCGTCCCGATCTCCGATAGCGCCGGCGAGGTCATCGCCATGGGCTAGCGTGTCACCCACGCCGCCGTCGGCGACCGCGTTATCGCGTCGATCTTCCCACGCTGGATCGACGGCCGCTTCGCCTTGGAGGTCGCCGCCCAACTCGGCGGCTCGCTCGACGGGATGCTGACCGAGTACACGCTCCTAGGCGAGGACGCGCTCGTCCGCATTCCCGACCACCTGTCTTACGAGGAGGGCGCCACGCTCCCTTGCGCCGCGGTCGCCGCGTGGAACGCACTCACCGGCGGACGCGGCGCCATTCTCGGAAACCCGATCTGGGAGGGTCTTAGATGCGTCGGATCGCATATCTCTTTCTCGTCGCCGTCTGCACCCTGGGCGCAGCACAGGCATCGGCGGCCGCAGAGGTGTCGCCAAGCTTATGGCGACAACCCGAATCCCGTGTCTTCGCGAAGCAGTCGCACCCCTGTAACCGCCATCGGGGCCGAGAGACACGGACAGGGGCGGCGGGTCGAAGGCGAGAACCGGCACGCAGATCGGAACGCTCACCACAACGCCCGAAGGTCGCACCGAGGTCTTGACCTGAAGACGCCGGATCACCGACCCGACCCTGCTCCTCGGCTGACCGGCGGCGCACATGTTCGAAGGCGCGAACGTACTGAGTGGCCTTATCCCCGAGTACGAGCTGGTGGCATGAGTCGACCGAGGGTTTGTGTGCCCTTCACGCAAGGAGGCCAATCCGAGCGCTGTCTGACGCCGTGAATCGTCGGTGACGGACACTAGGGTCTCGTCGGGTCCGTCAGCGTTAGGTCACCGCATCCTTGACGTACCGCCTTGGGGTCAGGCCCACGATGCGCTTGAAGTGCCGGGTGAGGTGCGCCTGGTCGTAGAAGCCGACCTCCACGGCGACCAGCGCGATCGGCAGCCCGGATCTCAGGAGGGACTTGGCGCGCCGTACACGGACCTGCGTCTGGTACGCATGGGGGGTCATTCCCACAGCCCCCCGGAAGACACGACATAGGTGGGAGGGGCTGAGGCCGGCGACCCAGGCCAAGGCTCCCAGAGTCACGTTCTGGCGTACATGCTCCTCCAGGTACTCCCGGCTGAGGCGGACCGCCCCGCGCTCCCGCCCGGGCGGTCTGGGCGACTGCGGAGGTGCCGCGTGGCGGCCGACCAGTAACACGAGGGCCTCGACGAGATGCGCCTCCCGTTCGAGCATGCTCGATTCGCGGCGCTCCGAGAGTCTGTGGAAGCGGCAGAGACGCTCCGCGACCTCCCGATCTCGCACGACATCGCCCCCGAACGCGGGCACCATCGGCCTGTCTCCGGGGAACTCCGACATGACCTGGCGCATGAAGGCCTGGCGCGGGTAGAGCGCCCGATACGTCCAGGAACCATCCGCCGGCGGACCGCCGGCGTGGGCTTCCTCCGGGTTGAGGACGATCACGTCGCCGGTGCCGATCAGGTGGGTGTCCCCTCGGTACGTGGGCGTAGCAAGGCCTTCCTCGGTGAGGGCGATGAAGAACTCCTCGTGCGCGTGCGGCCTGAAGGCGAACTCTGTGAGGGTGGCCCGGAGAAGCTCCAAGCCGCCGAGGTCTTCTGCCCGCCACATCCGAGCGTCGTCAGGTGATTGGGAGCCGGACGCTCTCGCCACTGAGATCAGCGTAGCAGGGAACCGGAGGCAATAACGCACCGGATCCACGGTCGCCGGGAGCAAGAACGTACAAGACCCAACCTCGTGCACCTGACTAGGGTTCTTCACGATCGACGACGGCATCTTGGGACTCCCCGATACCGTTCGCTCAGAGCCGCGACCGGTCTTGGTCCGGGAGGATTCCCTGACTCGTGAGGAGCGAATGCAATGTTGACCCATGATTGGGAGACCCTGCTCGAGGGCGCCAAGAGCGAGGCGCTGAGGTTCCTCCAGGAACTGCCCGGCCGGGAGATCCGGGCACCGGCCACCCTGGAGGAGCTTCGCGAGGGTCTCGGTGGCCTCCTACCCGAGGCCCCAAGCGACCCGAGGGAGGTCGTCGCTGAGCTGGCCAAGGCGGCCGACCGAGGGCTGCTCGCCTCCGCGAGCGGCCGATTCTTCGGCTTCGTGATGGGAGGGGCGCTCCCCGCCTCCGTCGGCGCGGAGTGGCTGACGGCGGCCTGGGATCAGTGCGCGGGCTTCCACGCACTCTCTCCCGCCGCCGCGGTTGCCGAGCAGGCCGTCGTGTCCTGGCTCCTCAAGTTGTTCGGTCTGCCCCCAGACGCCTCCGTAGGGTTCGTGACGGGGGCCCAGATGGCCAACTTCACGGGCCTGGCCGCCGGCCGGAACGCCGTTCTGCGCCGCGCCGGCTGGGACGTCGAGACGGACGGCCTGGTGGGGGCGCCGCCCCTGACCGTGGTGGCGGGGCGGGAGCGGCACGTAACGGTGGACCGGGCCCTGCGGTTCCTTGGGCTCGGGAGGGCCTGCCTCCGGGAAGTGGAGGCGGACGGGCAGGGGCGGATGCGGCCCGACGCCCTGGCCAGGGCGCTCGGTGACCTCGCCGGACCGGGCATCGTCTGCGCTCAGATGGGCAACGTCAACACCGGAGCCCTCGATCCTGTAGGCGAGATCTGCGAGGTCGCCCGCGAGCGCGGCGCGTGGGTGCACGTCGACGGGGCCTTCGGGCTGTGGGCGGCCGCGAGTCCCTCCCTCCGCCCTCTGACCCGGGGGGTGGAGCGCGCCGACTCCTGGGCCACAGACGCGCACAAGTGGCTGAACGTCCCCTACGACTCCGGTATCGTCATCTGCGCGCACTCGGAGGCCCACCGCGCCGCAATGACGGCGGGGAGCGCCAGCTACTTCCCCCCGGAGGCGGGGAAGGCGCGGGACCCCATGGACTGGAACCCCGAGCTCTCGCGGCGGGCTCGCGGCTTCGCCCTGTGGGCGGCGCTCCGCTCCCTGGGGCGCTCGGGCGTCGCCGATCTCGTCGACCGGTGCTGCATACTCGCCCGGCGGTTCGCTGACGCCTTGGGGGGGACCAGCGGCGTCAGCGTCCTCAACGACGTGGTGCTCAATCAGGTGCTGGTGCGCTTCGGGGATGACGATGAGCTCACTCGCCGGGTCATCGCCGCGGTCCAGCAAGAGGGGACGTGCTGGATGGGGGGAGCGACGTGGCAGCAGATGCACGTGATGCGGATCTCAGTTTCCAATTGGTCGACCGATGAAGAAGACGTGGACCGCTCCGTCGAGGCCATCCTGCGGTGCTACGCGAGTGAGCGGGGTCGAACCTGTCCAGGCCCAGCCCGGTGACCGTCGGTCCCAATGGCGTCGCCCGCTAAGGTGGAAGACGTCTGGAAGTTCGGAGCTCATGAGGTGTTCGATCACGTGAACACTAGCTTCGAAGAAGGGCTCGACCAAGTCGATCTCGTCTTCGACACCGTGGGCGGCGAGCTACTCGAGCGTGCGCAAGCGGTCGTGCGGAAGGGGGGAAGGCTAGTCTCCTTGGCCGGTGAGCCTCCGGACAGCGCCGCCGAGGACTGCATCACGGCTGTGTATTTAGTCGTGGAGCCCAACCGCGGCCAGCTCGTCGAGCTCGCTCGGCTCGTCGATCGCGCCGAACGTCGTTCGTCGATCGATTCGGTGTTTCCGCTCGCCGAGGCCCGCGCGGCCTTCGAGCGCGTCGTGGCTCCCGGGAACCGCGGCAAGGTCGTCCTTCGCGTGGCCGATGACTAGGCAGAGCGACAAGGCGGCGGTGTTCCGAGCGCTGCACGCTGGTGAGGCGTTCGTCATCCCCAACCCGTGGGACGCAGGCTCGGCTCGGGTGCTGGCCGCGCTCGGGTTCAAGGCACTCGCGACCACCA
>Ga0137372_10002762_pt1 | contig 16978 bp, 13 predicted proteins | sample SagtaG_6_FD_104911 | JGI IMG/M metagenome (GOLD analysis project Ga0137372, IMG submission 104911) | Vadose zone soil microbial communities from Sagehorn Ranch, Mendocino, California, USA - Sage1_R_60_16 metaG | ecosystem: Environmental > Terrestrial > Soil > Vadose zone | place: USA...
AGGTCCAAGCCGTGATCCGTTGCCGGGCTATCAAAGAGAAACTTGCCTGGAACCAGTTGCGGGTTCAAATGGTTCCAGACGTTGAAAAACTCGGCCCGGAACTCGAAGCTGTACCTCTCGTTCAGTGGAAAGGTCTTGAAAAGCGAGAGATCCCAGTTCTGGAATCCAGGACCCCGGATGATGTTGCGTCCCGCGTCGCCAAACGTCCCCAACACCCTGTTGGTGGCGAAGGCGCACGTGTTGAAGAGAGTTCCGGGAATGCATGGTTTGGCGTTAGGATCGCCAATGCGATCAGGACGGGCAGAATTGGCCACATTGCCGCCGCCATCGGAGTTTGAGAGGTCGGTCTCAATATCAGTGGGCGTGAAATAGTTCCCAGTTGACGCCGAAGTAATTCCGGCGACCTGCCAGCCTCCGACCACCTGATTCAACGCGCCGCTGGCATTGCCCGCGAAGTGCTTGCCCTTTCCAAAAGGCAATTCATAGGAATAGCTGAAAACGAAGCGGTGTCGCACATCAAAATCGGCATTCCCATACTCCCTTTGCGGAAAGCGCTGATCGCGGAAATCTCCAGAGGCAAAGGAGCCGAGGTCGGCGCTGGAGGCAGTATCAAGAGCATGGCTGTAAGTATAGGAGGCCTGGAACTGCAATCCGCGCGTCAGGCGCTTCTCCAGGCGGGCCTGCAGGGAGTGGTAATTGGAGAACGCGTTCGAACGAAATGTCGCGATGGTTGTATCGAACGCCTCGTCGCAGTTATCGGGATTTGCCAAGTCGCACGGACCGGCGCCCAGAAGAGACTTCTTCACCGGACGGCGTGGAGCAAAGGCCGCAGTTGAGTCAGCCGTGGGAACTGCCTGGTTTCCATTGTAGAAAGCGAACAGCTTTAAACCTCGCGATCCGGCATAGGAAACCTCCAGCACAGTCTCTGCCGGCAGTTGATACTGCACTCCGAGATGCCACTGCTGGGTGTAAGGAGTTCGCAGATTCGGTTCGACTGAAAAGAATTGTGGAGTGTTGGGATCGGTGAGCGAATCGGCTGGAAAGCCATTTGCCAACACGTTCAAGTTGGAAATCGAGCAGTCCACAGCATTAGGGTTGGCGGAAGATGCTCCACAATTGGTATTGAACGATTCAATCGAGAAGAATGGAGGGTTAAAACCCGTGCTGGGATTGGAGAATGGGCCGTTTTCCTGTCCCCCATAGAAGATTCCGTATCCACTGCGCAGCACGAGCTTATCGGTAATCTGGTAAGCCAGTCCCACTCGCGGCGCAAAATTGTTTAAGTCTCGATTGATCAGACCGCGCGAACCAGTGCGCAAAAGCGGTATGCTCTGGGCGAGAGTGGGCGTGAGCTGCATGTTTTGCCCTTTGGGCACGAGCAGAGACTGCGTAGCAAAATCGAAAGTTGCCGCCTCATCATGGGCTTCCTTGATCGTGCTGAAAAATTCGTAGCGTAAGCCGAGATTCAGCGTGAGACGGGGAGCAACCCGGAAGTCGTCCTGCGCGTAACCAGTGTAGATTTGGCGCCGGTAATCCACGTTGTGCAGGCTGGTAATTTCGCCAAAATCGGGAATCCCGAGCAGGAACGAAGCAAAAGCGGAGCCTCCGCTGCTGGGTGATGCAGGGTTGTCAGTAAACTCGCTGCCGAAACCGAGGTTGCCGCGCGAAGCGGCGGGCTGGAAAAGCGTAAACTGTTCGTACCGGAGTTCGGTGCCGAACTTGAGAGAGTGTCGGCCCCGCACCCATGTGAAATTGTCGCTCAACACGAAACTGTTTTGTATTTCCCGAGACGGCAAGAAGGTGGCGCTGCCGATGGTGGCGGTGCCATCGCCGAAATCAATTTCCGGAAGACCGCCATTCAAGGGCGCAAACGGCACACCGGGAAAGTTGATTCCGAACGATGGGTCGCCCGCGATGTTCTTGTCGAAGTTAAGCTGGTAGCGATGCGAGTTGATCCGGTTGTAACCCAGCCGAAACTCATTGATCAGATTCGGGGCAAACAGGTGGGCTTCACTCAATGCCACACTACGATACGAATTATCCTCAATGCCATCAAAAAAACCACCGCCGTCGAGGACGTTGTTAAAGGTGGATGGAATATTGCTGGGCTGATCCTCGTAGCTGAAGCGTGTAAAGAAGTCGTCTTTCTGCGAGATTTTGTGGTCCACGCGCACATCGAAGTTGTTGCGCGATTCCTTTCTCGCGGGCTCGGTCAGGAAGTTTGCCCCCGAGATACTACTATTGGGAGCCGGCAGAAAGGCGGCCAGCCGGGCCGCAAGAGGATCGACACCGCTAAAGACATTCAGGTTTCCGCCCGACGAAATCGGGACGCCGCAAAAGCCGTTGGGATTCAGGTTAGAGACCTGGGTCTGCCGTGTGTCAAAGATCTCGCCGAGAAATGTTGCATTTCCGCTGCAGTCCAGAGCTATCGTCCCGTCGATTGGAGCCCCGGTGTTCGGATCGAACTGAGGCGCGAAATCGCTCAGAAGATTGCCGCTGAAGTCACCTGCAACTTCCTCAGGCGTTGGAATCACTTGCAGAATGGGCGTTGCCTGGCGCACCCGTAGTCCCTCATAGTCGAAGAAGAAAAATGTCCGGTTCTTGACAATCGGTCCGCCTAGGGTGAATCCAAATTGATTCTGCTTGTAAGGCTGGCGTCCAAATTGGTCAAAGGCATTTCTGGCATCAAACTTCTCGTTGCGCAGAAACTCGTAAACATCGCCATGCAGCTCATTCGTGCCAGACTTAATAATGGCATTCATGATTGCGCCATTACCGCGACCGAATTCAGCGCTGTATGCATTGGTCTGCACCTTGAATTCTGCAATTGCATCTACGGACGGCTGAATAACATACGTAGTTTCGTTGAGCAGGTCACCGAGATTGGAATTATTGTCAATGCCATCGAGCAGAAAATTATTCTGCAGTGCGCGTGCCCCGTTCGCGCTGAAGCCGAAGGTTTTCTCCGCCCGCGATCCGGGCTCGGCAGGGGCCACCCCCACGCTCAATTGCGCGAGTTGCGCATAATTGCGGCCGTTCAGAGGAAGCGTCTCAATCCGGCGGCTGCCGACAACCTGGCCTAGATCGGAGTTCTGAGTTTCGAGTTGAGGGCCTAGTGTGTTAACTGTGATTTGCTCGTTGACCTGTCCGACTTGGAGAACCACATCCACCGATGGCCGCTCCTGGACGTTCAGCTCGATCGGGCCAACTATGGTTTTCTTGAATCCCCCTTTTTCGACTATGACGCGATACCGTCCCGGCTTGAGCGGGCCCGCGCTAAATTCTCCGTCTCCATTCGACGTCGTGCGGAAGACAGTGCCACGCTCCACGTCTTCAACGGCCACTTTCGCGCTGGGCAAAACGGCTCCTGATTTGTCCTTGACTGTGCCCACGATGTTGCCGGTGTCTTTTTGCGCCCAGCACAAGCTTGCGAGTAGGATAAGCACCAAAAACAGGAGCACCGGACAATAGAATTTAGATAAGCGCGACACAGTCAGCCTCCTTGTCCAAACGCTTACGTAAGCAGCATTCAACAATTTGAGTCTTCTCTTGAAACTGTACGTCTCGAACTTCTTACTGCGGGCTAGCCTCCAACAACAGGTGCTCATTGAACGAAACCTTGAGCCTGGCATTGCTAGCATTAACCACGCCCATATCTTTGCCTGTTTCATAGTCCACAACGTGAGACGCGCCGGCTCTCAAGCCCCGGAGTTCAACCTCTCCAGACCACGACTTCGTTTTATCAGGCGCATAAAAGGCGTAGTACATGTTGCCGTCTTTCTCGATAGCGTACGCTTCAGGCCAGTCGTAGCCGTAAGTGTAAAGGCCGAGGAACTGGCCGCGAGAAAGCATCTTGCTGTTATAAATATCTATCCATTTTTTCCAGTGCGCTTCCTTGTCGGAAGTCAGTTTCACGGTCTTAAATTTCGGTCCATAGCCCGGCCACGTGAACTTGGTCCCAACCACTGCGCCGACCCCCACTGCGGATGCAAAATCTCTTCCTTTATCAACTTCATGCTGGGTATTGCTAAGCTCAATTTCGGTGAGCTCGACGTGATCTCCGTACACCGGGGCCGCAGGCCCGAGCAAAGCTTTGTACATCTTGGTGCGAAGGCGCACTTGCCGGGAGCCGACGGGATCGGCGGTGACCGCTTGGTCGATATATGGCAGCCACGCCAGGTTCGGGGGCGTTCCGCAGGGGCAAGCTTGGGTAACGCTCTCCGGCTTGAGCGCGCGGGTGGTTTCCAGAATGATCCTGTAAACATCGGCCACTGCAGCGATGGAATCGTTCGGCGACTTGTGATGATGCTTAGGGTTGTAGCAGGCGGGAACGGTATATGCGAAGTCAAGTTTGTGGCCGTCGAAACCCCAGTCGCGAATGAATTTTTCGGTGAGGTGCTTGTAATACTCCTGAACTTCGGGAACTGCGGGACAAAGAGTGGCCAGATCAGCAGTGACGCGGGCCGCCTGTCCATTTTTATCCAGGACCAGCCAGTCGGGATGATCCCTTACCACGTTCGATAACTGGTACGGGCGGTGATTCAGGATGTCCTTTCCGTGACCGTCCTCCACAACCAGCGGAATCCACCACAAGGTGATATGGATGCCAGCGTCATGATATGACCTGACGATCTTCTGCATGGATTCATCAGGGAAGGTGTCAGTTCGCGGCTCCCAGTCTCCGCGCGCACGGAACCAGCCGGCGTCCAGCGTGGCCCACTTCAACCCAAGTTCTTTCAGCTTCGGAAGCGTCCCTAGCATCTGCTTGGGAGTGAAATCCATCTCGTAACCCCAGCCACACCAGTTAGCTTCGTAGTCTGCAGCATTGGGGTGTGCCAGACTTAGACCACGCACCTGCAGCATCTTTGAATACAGGCTGAGCGCCTGGTAAAAATCGCCCTGGAAGACCGAAACAAAGGTCAGAGGCGTTAAAAATGTTTCACCTGCTTTCAGCTTGGTTCCGTCGTCCGTCACAACCGCTACGCTCACCCGTGCGTCTTGCCCGGTTCTTACTGGAAGACTCAGTTTCAGCGGCACGGTTTCGGCATGGCCAATCGCCTCGCCGACCGAACCCGTCCAGAAAGCCACCACGGGGATGCCGCCGCCTGTCTGGTTCTCATCGTTGTGCATGACGACTTGCATCGCATTCGACCGCGAAAACTTGTTGCTGATCTTCATGACGTCATCTTTGCCCCAAGCCTCACTCGATCCGTGAAACGACCACATCGAATACGGCGAAGCCCCAGAGTCGCTCAATGACGCATTCAGAGTGTGTTTTTGGGTAATGATTGTGTCGATTGGCAGATCCGTGTTGCTCGAGTTTTTGTAGGACGTACTCGCCAGCGTGAGGTTGGGGAAGTCATCATAGAACTCAACGATCACGGTTTTTTCAATGGCTGCCGAAGAAGGACTTTTGCCTAAAACCTCGATTCGCTTGCCTCGTGCCCCGAGACGGCCAGAGGCGTCGCTGATTCGGGCGTTTGCGAGGTCGAGCACAAAGTCGCCGATTTCTTTGCCATTACTCACCAGGGCGTCGGCCGTGGCCTCCGGGCGTGGGTCGTCCAGACGTACAGCTTTTCCGTCCCGCAAAAGAGCGGCCTGCAGATAACCACTTGGGAACAGGCGGAATTCCGCTGCCGATGTCCGAATCACAAGTGGACTCCCGCCGCTCACACTGATGCTGCTGCTAGAATTTGATTGAGAGGAGCCCTTACGGCTGCAGCTCAGGAAAGGAAGGGTGGCGAAACACAAGAGGCACGAGCAGAGAAGTAGCTTTACTTGCGCACTACGCGCTGGAGTCCGCAGGCAACTCATGAGGTATCGGGGACGATCAGGTGTAACGTTTCACCAAGCCGGTTTTTTCTTTATACCCACTGGACATCGGCTGTCAAGAAAAAACTGCTCACCGGATACTTCGTCTCGCGAGCTTCTGCCTCCAGGGCATGCGTATCCGCGAAAAGGTGCGGGGTGCATTGCCTCCACTCGCAGGTGAAGATAGCCACCCATGGCTGCTTCGACTCTCGTGGCGCGCTTGGGCGCCCTCTATACTACATCGTTGGTGAAACTGCTCGTTTTGGTTGCGAACGAAATGCCCGTTGTAGCGAAGGAGCGAGTTCGATTCGTCTCTCATTCGCGAATCGGACCAGCGCGGGGAAGGAGGTATCGGGGTGAATCGTATGTGGCGAGGTCACCTTGTAGCTGGCAAGCAGCACCCCAAATTCGAGTGCTGTTTCCAGGGGACGTTCTGCAAGGGTTTTCCTTGGCGAGCAAGAGTTTAGCAGAGGGACGCCTCTGGCCATGGCGGCAAGGATCCCCCCCAGCAGGCAATCTCCCGCACCGGCTGTGGAAGCAACCTCGACCTGCGGCGCAGGGCAGTAATTCGAGCGCTTACAACTCACAGCACACGCGCCAGCCTTACCTGCACTCACCACAATCTGAAGATGCGGATACCCTGCTTCAACAAATCGAACACACTGCTTCAGAAAGCTCTCTGGATTTTCTGACACAAAGGTGTCGCCGATGAGCTCGCCTGCCTCACCCTCGTTCAGAGACAGCAAATCCAGTTGCTCGAATAATCTCAACTCTTTCGCAGCGGCAATCTCCGTCGAAACGAACGACGCTGCCCGGAACGCCCCTTTCCTGGTGGCGAGTTGGATAAAATGCCGGCGTAGTTCGAGGGAAACTTCTGGAAGCGAGAGCGCAATGGTTCGCGAGCCATTCGAAGCAAACAAGCTGTCAACTTCCTCGAGGTCTTTCGCACAGAGCTCGTCCGCCGCCGAATTGTTGGTCGTAATATTGCCCCCGCTGCCATCGGGATACTGGAAGCACACGCTAAACAAGGTGGGCCGCCCTGTGACCGTTTGAACAAAACCGGTGTCAATACCGACATCGGCCAATCCCCTCAGAACAAATTGGCCGGCAGCGTCGTTTCCTATTTTACCTACGGGAAATACGCGAAAAGACTGGGTTCCAAGCAACTTCGCGACATAGTGACTCACAATGTGCAGCTTGCAATAGTCCCTTACGTCTAGAAGTTTGCCTGGCCGGCTTTCGTTCCTCCCGAGTGTGTGCTCTCCCTCGAGTGAGAAGAAAATCCCCGTGCCCAACCCGCCGACCCCTACGAGCTGCTGAAAAGGAAGCCGTTCGTCGATTCGCAGTACCTCCATGACTCCCTTTCTACAGAAGTTCCCAGTCGGGATTCTCGCTAATCGGGTGGCTCGCCGTTTCCTCAGTCGCAGTGATGATCGCGTCCTGATGCCGCTGCAGAAGTGTCATCGGATATTCGGGCGTAGGTTCAGAGAATAGTGCAACTCGCAGTGCGGTCTGCTTCCAGGAGCCTGTGTCGCTGTAAACGCGCACTTTCCTGGCGGAGAGACATTCCTTGATCCCCAACGTGATCGACATGGGCGGAACAAATTGATATGCGCCGCCAAACGTGCGCTGCGCCAAAGCCAGCACAGTATCGAAATTATTTTCCTGAATACGGATGCTTGAGTTCGCGAGCTCTTCAATCGAGACGGGACTATACGGATGGCGCCGGGCCTGGTTGTACGCCACATGCCCATCCTGGCCCCAACCGCCTACGGTAATGTCAATCGGGGCAGCATCAATAGCGGCTCGTACCTGCTCGGCCGTCGACGGGAGCAACCAGAATCTCTGTTCTTGGGGAACGGCGAGATCGGGTCTGATCCCATCGTAAAAGTATTTCTCCATGAAGCTGCGGAAATTGTAAGGGTGATTTGCCGGTAACGGACGAGCTTGCCAGTCCAGACACTCATCCATATGGAATACAAAGAAATTGCGCAGGAATATGTTTCGCGAGTTCACCCGATCTGTGAACGGAACATACCAGCACTTGGGCCCGCAGGGGACAATCGCCCGCGTGACAAGGTTCTGCTCATTATTGGCTTCGATTACCTCCACTAATTCCCTCGCCATAAGCAGACCCATTTCGGCGGAATTCCGCACGATACGAAACCGCACTCGCAAGCCGGGATGCATTAGCAGGTCTGTTGCAGGAATCCTGCACCACCGATAAAGGTCGGCCTTAGCTATGTAGCTCATGCGATTTTCTGCTGTAACGTTTCAACAACAAACACATAGCTATTACGTGCCACGTCTAGGTCAGGAGCGTGGCGCAGAACACGTGGAATCGCGCACGATGAGCTTGGGTGAAACCTTGCGATGCTTTGGTTGGACTGGCCGATTTTCGGCGCTTGCCCGGATCAGCTCTTCCATGATTTCAGCTCCCAACGAACCCTGCATCTCGAGTTGTTGTTGCACCGTGGTCAACGGAGGATTGTAGAAGGCGGAGCTGGGAATGTCATCGAATCCGACCACGGAGCAATCTTTGGGCACGCGGCGGCCGGCTTTGGTCATCGCGCGAATGGCGGCGCATGCGGTGAGATCGTCAAACGCAACCAGGGCAGTGAAATCGGCCCTGCGGCGCATGAGTTCTTCGGTCAGTTCGCAGGCTTCCGCGTAAGTGGAATTTCGGCCCTTAATTTCCAGGACAAGCCTGGGGTCGAGCTTCAACCCCACCTCCTCGGCAAAACTTTCAAGCCCGTGCCACCGTTGCACGCTGTCGACCAGGATCGCGGGTCCTTTGATGAAGGCAATGCGGCTGTGCCCAAGGTTGTACAGATGTTGAAGCGCTTGCCGTGTCCCCGCTGCATTATCCACAACCACCGAACTTACCGGGATATTAGCTAACTCACGGCCAATGACGACCGCAGGGACACCGCGTTGGGCAAATTCGGACAGCAGCCTGGTGTCGAGGTAGAGCGGGTTTGCGATTGCGATGATGCCTTCCACCTGCCGCCCCAGCAACATGTCGAGGCACGGCTGAAACTGCGAACGATCGTCCTGCAGATCCGTGACAATTGGAAAAAGGCCCATAGGGCGAAGATGGTTTTGTATGCCTCGCCAGATTTGTGTGCAATAAGGGTCGGTGAGATCAAAGACAACCACGCCCACTGTGTGGGTGCGTTTGCTGCGCAGCGAGCGAGCGTGCAGGTTGGGTCGATATCGCAGGCGCCGCGCCACTTTCCAGATCTGACTGCGGGTCCGCCCAGAAATGCGAGTAGCGCCGCGACCATTGTTCAATACCATGGAAACGGTAGTCACGGAAAAGCCGCTCTCACCGGCAACATCACGTATAGTTACCATTCTGGCTTAGGCCTTGGCATCAGGGCGCGCTTTTCTCACGAAATGCCTGGCTTCTAACCCTCTCGCCACGACATGTTTCGCGACGCGGTCATGCCTGAAAGTCCCGGTCATCATGACCTATCACGAATTTCTGTTCAAGAGTATAGTTGACAGCCTGCGGTTCAGGGTCTAAATTTTCCGCCTGGTGTATCGTTTCACCAACTTCCCTTACCGTGAGCCGATACGGGAAAACCATCCGCCTTAGCCGTGTTCTCCGCCCCGGCCGGGGCAGCCTGGTCGTGGCATTCGATCACGGGCTTGTTCTCGGGCCGATTCTGGGGACGCAAAATGCCCGGCGCCAGATTAGCCGCTTCCTGGAAGGCAACGCCGACGCCCTTCTTCTCAACCTGGGAATGATTGGAGAGCTTGCGCAAGTGCCGGCACAGGAGAACCTGCCAGGCCTCATCGCCAGGCTTGACTGGACCACCGCGATGGGCACAGCCAGCAAGCTTCCTCCTGACGCCTTTCGCAGTTGCCTCGTTGCACAACCGGAAGACGCCCTCCGGGCAGGCGCGGACGCGGTCATCACGTTTATGGTTATCGGCAGTGGTGATGCGAAATTTGAAAGAAGCGAAATCCAGCGCGTTGCGAGGGTCTCTCGCGAGTGTGAGCATCTCGGCCTGCCCCTGATCGTTGAATCGGTCGCTCGTGGCGCAGGAGTTCAGAATGCACGGGATGCTCAGTGGCTGATGCTGCACACCCGCATCGCGGCCGAGCTTGGCGCCGATGTTATCAAGACAGAGTATTGCGGTGATCCCGAAAGCATGAGTGCCGTGGTTGAAGCGTGTCCAATTCCTATCCTCGTGCTGGGAGGAAGTCGCGCAGGTTCGGACGCGGCGACTGTCGAGATGGCGCGCAATATCATGCAAAGCGGTGCGGCCGGCGTGTTCTTCGGAAGAAACGTGTTTCAAGCCGAAAATATTCCGGAGTTGTTGCAACGCATCCATGCCGAACTCAAAGCGAGTACGCCACTCGTAAGGATGTAACCAATGAGCTTGCTGGCCGTTGACATGGGCTCAAGCAGCTGCAAGGCGGTCGCACTCTCGACCGAGGGCCGCATCCTTGCAGAGCGAAGCAACTCGTACGCGCCCGACATTCCCAAGCCATCCTGGGCCGAAATGCCCGCGGAGAAATTCTGGAATGCCCTTCAAAGCGTCACTCGAGCGATTGCAGATGGCGCGCTTGAAGATCCGATTGAAGCTCTCTCCATCAGCTCTCATGCAGAGACGTTCGTTGCGGTAAACCAGAACCGGCAGCCGGTGTCGCCCGCCATTCTGAATATGGACAACCGCGCTATGGTTCAGGCGAACTGGATGGCAGAGGCGTTGGGGCCAAGGCGCATCTTTGAAATCACCGGATTGGCGGTACATCCCATGTATCCCATTCCGAAGATTCTGTGGATGCGCGAGAACCAGAAAGACACGTTCTCTTCTGCTGCGCAGTACCTGGGAGTGACTGACTATCTCCTGACACGGCTGGGTCTACCGCCTTACATCGACTATTCTCATGCATCCCGGTTCCTTGCCTTCGACGTCCGCCAAAAGTGCTGGTCCGAAGAAATTCTCTCAGGCTGCCGGTTAACCGCTGACCGGTTTGCCACGCCAGTGCCAGCAGGCACAGTCGTCGGTCGACTCTCGTCGGCAGTAGCAAGCGAGCTGGGATTGAAGAGCGGAACAGTAGTGGTGGTGGGCGGCCATGATCAACCGTGCGCTGCCTTAGGATTGGGCGTTGTCGATCGGGGACGGGTCTCCGCTTCTCTGGGCACCTATGAATGCCTGCTGGCCGCCTCCGAAGCGCCTGCCATCAATGACCTGGCTTACACTGCCAACTTGAATACATATTGTCACGTCGTGCCTGATCGCTATGTGACGCTGGCATACTTTCCTTCCGGAATCATGCTGGAATGGTTTCGGCACCTGCTCTACGGGGACAGAGTCGGCAGTGTTTCATCCCTCGATGATTTTTGTGCGGCATTGGAAGCCCGCGCACCTGCCAACCCCAGCGGTTTGTGCATTGCTCCCCACCTGCTGGGAACGTGCAATCCCGATTTCAATCCGCATGCCACGGGCGTCATCGCCGGTCTGCGTCCTTCGACGGGCACTTCGGACATCTACAAAGGAATTCTCGAAGGCATCGCCTGTGAACTGGCCAACATGACAGAACTTCTGCAACGAGTCGCTGGGTCGTTCAGCGATCTCTATGTCACCGGCGGCGGATGCCGCTCGCGTCTTGGCCTTGAGTTGCGCGCTGCCATGACCGGGTGTCGTCTTCATCGCATGCGCTGTGGAGAAGCGGTTTGTCTCGGAACCGCAATTCTGGCGGGAGTGGGAGCCAGAATGTACAGCGGCTTCTTTGAAGCGATGGGGCAACTGGTGCAGACAGCGGACACCACTCATCCCGACCCAAAAATTGCCGAGTCCTACCGGTCACAGCGGGAACAGTATCAGCTGCTGTATTCGAGTCTGGCCAGAGTGCGAGAGGCACAGGCGGCAAAGGTTTCTTGAGGAGAGCTACGTGATCGAACCCACGGTCGGCTTCATTGTTTACGGTGTTCACAAGGACGGATTGAAGGACCCGATGGGAACGCCGTTCATTGATGACTCAGTCGTTGCCCGCTCGGAGAAGGCGCTGATGCAGGCGGGGCTGAAGCTGGTGCGGCATCACGTCGTGGTCGCTTCGAAGGAAGAAGCGATCGCGGCTCTTCGGAAGATGAAGCACGATCCGCAGGTGGATGCGGTCGTGCTGTTTTCCGGAAGCTGGGTCTGGGCTGCGCACCTGGTAGGTGCTGTCCGCGACTACGCTGCTAGCGGAAGGGGAGTACTGCTGTGGACGCATCCCGGTTCGCAAGGCTGGCGCCCCGTGGGCGGGCTGGTGATGCATGGTGGGCTTCTGGAAATCGGAATCCGCCATAAGTTCGTCTACGGCATGGCAGATGATCCCGCGACAGTCGAGAAGATTGCGAGCTATGCCCGCGCTGCGCATATGAAAAACTGGCTCAATCTATCCACGATCGGAGCTTTCGGTGGGCGAGGCATGGGCCAGACTTGCGGAGTAGCCGATCCATCACAGTGGATGCGCATGTTTGGTGTGGATATCGACTCGCGCGACACCAGCGAGTTGATCCGGACCGCTGAATCGGTCTCCAGGGACAAAATAGCCGGCCTCGCCCCGCGCTTGCAGAAGCTGTTTGGCAAGAGTCCGGAACCGTCCATAGTCAACGAGCGCTCCATCCGTCTCTATCTCGCGCTGAAGGAAATTGTCGAGCGCGAGAAATTTGATTTCTATACCATTCAGTCCTTTCCGGGTCTCGGAGACGACTATGCTGCGACCTGTTTCGCGCAGAGCATGATGCTCGAAGATGGTCACGGGACGTCGACGCTGGGCGACTTCAACACTGCTCTGACCGTCCTGCTTCTCACCAAGCTCAGCCCAGAGCCTGTTTACTATGGAGACCTTCAGCACGTCGATGTCGCCAAAAAGGAAATTAAGATCATCGGTGATGGAGCCTGCCCGCCGTCCCTGGCGGGGAAACTGGGTCCAGCGGGTTTTGCGGAGCACGGCATTCCGACGGAAGGCGAAGCCGGCGGACTGTCAGTGAGGCTAATTTGCAAAGTTGGCGAGGGCGTGCTCGTGCGTCTGGGACGAGTCAGTGGGGAGTTTCAGATGGTGATTACACGCGCCACTGTCTTCGAGCCTCCGGCGGAACAAGTCGAAAGCCGGCTGAACGAATGCGGCATACCCTTCTGGCCGCATGGCTTCGTAACTGCCCACTGCGACATCGAGTGTCTTCTGCAGCGCTGGACCAATGAATATGCCTGTTTAGGATATGGTCCTCACCTCTATCCGGCATTGGCAGACTTTTGCGCGATGACCGGGATCCCGGCCATCCTGCTGTGAGGAACGGAGGAGCAGAATGAAATTTCGCAATAGTCTTACAGGTGTCAGCGTTCTGTTATTATTAGCCACTTTCGCCGCTTGGGTCATCTCACGGCCCGTCCTCGCAGATACGGCAACTGGCAAGGAAACCGGCTCAGAACAGGCTCTAAGCTCCCTGGCTGCACTCCAGCCCATAGACGTGCACGTGCACGTGTTCAAAACCGATCCTGCATTTCAGGCATTCCTGGAACGGCTCCATCTTACGCTGGTGAACATTCTGGTCGTGGATGACACGCTGTCCTACCGCAAGCGACTCGAGCCTCAAGTAGCCGACGCGCTGGCTCTTGTGCGCTCAAGCCGCGGCCACATTGCTTTGTGTACGACGTTCGATCCCTACAAATTCAATGACGCTTCCTTCCAGAGTGAAACCATCAAGCAACTGGATGAGAACTTTGCCCAGGGCGCGCTCGCGGTCAAGATTTGGAAGAATATCGGAATGGAGATCAAAGATCCCAACGGCAAGTTCATCATGCCCGATGATCCCAAGTTCGCCCCTATTTACCAGGAGATCGCCAAGCGCGGGAAGACACTCATGTCGCATGTTGCCGAACCGGACGTCGCTTGGGGCCCGCCTGATCCATCCGATCCTTCGTGGTCCTACTACCAGGAAAATCCACAATGGTATCTGGGTAACAAAGCTGGCTACCCGGCGAAGAAAACAATTCTGGAGGCACGCGATCGCATACTGGCCAGCAATCCCCAACTTCGCATGGTCGGCGTGCATTTAGGAAGCATGGAGAAGGATCTCGACGGAATCGCCCGCCGATTCGACCGCTACCCGAACCTTGCCGTGGACACAGCCGCACGCATGGAGTACCTGATGTTAGCCCCGCCAGAGAAAGTCCGCGCCTTTCTGATCAAATACCAGGACCGCGTTCTGTACGGCACCGATCTCGATCTTCTCGCGACCGCGAAGGCCGAAGAATCGTTCAAAGACTGGCAATCAGCCTATGCACGCGACTGGAGGTTTTTCGCGACGGATGACCTCTTTGAGCAAGACGGCAGGAAAGTGCAGGGGCTGAAATTACCGAAGACCGTTCTGCGCAAAATCTACCGGACAAATGCTATGCACTGGATCCACGGATTGCACTGATCCAGGGCCTTTGCGTTTTGCGAGGGGTCTCCCTGGGGTGCGGCTTCGAGCCGTGCCGTGCTCTTCCAATTCCGACCTGAGGCAAACCAAAACCTAACGGCTGGGACGCGGAATTTCCGCAAAGTTCGCCGAGACTCCGACGCAGACAAGGACACCGTCTTCCAAACGCGTAGTGGTGCATCTATGAAGGAGTCCGCTCTGTCAAGGGCTTGTTTGGGCGCACTACCGCATGCACTCGGAGAAGAGCGCCATTTCGCTCTAGCGGGAAAAATCTTGTCTTCGCCGACCTCGCTGCTAATCTCGGCGGGTGGAACTCGGTCCGACCCAGCCATCTATTCGGCCATAACTTCGACCATGATTATTAGTTCGAACTCCCTTGCGGGAGCGGGATGCCCAATCAGTTTGACGGTGATCGACGGCGGACCATGCACCAGCTCTGGGCTACCCCCGTGCAAACCAAACTTCAAAGTCTGCTGATAATCCCATCCCTTGCGCCACATCCACAGTCGCACTGTCAGTTTGCGGGCGATCGCCACTTGGGCGATGGGACGGCCACGATGCATCGCCAGGTGCAGAAACTGACGTCGCCACATGGGCTCATACCGTACCGTTGCGTGAGCGGACTCTATCAGCAAAAAGCGTAGCAGTGTGTTGCCTTGTTCGCTCATGTGCCCCAGGTGCTGGCGGCCGCGTTCCGGAGTAGATCGTCGATGCGTCACGTCATCTTATTGCGTCCCTCTAAATCTAGCGCTGCTCGTGTAGCCACAATGGCGCCTTCGGCCTCGATCCGACCGTTTACATCCTTGACGCAATAGCTGATGGTTTTCTTGTGAACATCCAGGCCAATGCAATACATGCTGTCCATGAGGAGCCTCTTGGGCTGACTCTGCGGGCGATTGGGCAAGAAGGATTCGCTCGATACTGGCGCCTTTCTTGGTGTTTTTCAGGATCTGCGGGTCGCCAGATTCGGAGAGTTCATCAAGAGAAGGACTAGCAGGGTGCTGAAAAATCTCGATTGAACAGGGCTCAGCTCTCTTCGTGGCTGATTCTCTGGTCTGTCCTGGTCTGGTATTTATTTTGATTTCGCCAGGAAACGTGTAGTTCTGGCCGCTGCGCGCTTTTTAGACACACTTCGGCATCAGTGTCCGCATGCGCACTAAGTTGTACGTCGCAGCCGCCAAAGTGAACACCCAACCCACTCGCTCTAACCCGCGATGTCGTAGTTGGCGCAGCATCCCGACCGTCTTCATCCACCCGAAGACTTCCTCGATTCGTTTCCGCTTTCTCTGGCTTATCTCATAACCCGGGTGTCGAGTGGTGCGTTGGTCCAGCCGGCTTCTGCGGCGACCCTGGTTCTGGGCGACATGCGGTGTAACTCCCATGCATCGCAGTTCCTCGACGAACTCCCGCTGGTCGTATCCTTTATCTGCTCCCAACGTGACTCGCCCGCAGCCTGGCAACTGTTCCGCCATCAGCAGCCCGGCATGACACTCCGCCGAACCGTAGGCCGTGGTCACCTGTGTGTTCACCACCAGTCCGCTCCGATTCTCCGTCATCAGATGCCCGTGGTAGCTCAATTTCGCTTCCTTTCCTGGTCCCTTGCGGGCCAGCATGGCTTGCGGATCGGTGGTGGAACAGTGTGTCTGATTAGTGCGTTTCTCTCCGCGATAGTTGACCGTGGGGTTATTCTCGTCCCACCGTGCCGCCGGTGGTTTCGGCTCCTGGTCGTTATCCTTGCCCACAGGATCGACTGGCCGGAAGCTTTTGTGCGACGCCCAAGCTTCCAGCAATGTTCCATCCACCGTGAAGTGTTCGTCACTGAGCAGCTGCCCGGCCCGTGCTTCTCCCAAAACCCCCTGAAAGAACGCTTCGGCGATGTCTCCTTCCAGCATGCGCTCCCGGTTCTTGGAAAACGTGCTGGCATCCCACACCGCGTCATCCATGCTCAGCCCCACAAACCAGCGGAGGTGAGTCGAACCGGAGAAGACGTCACGGACCACCAACAGTGAAGGAAACTGCATTCGAGTCCTTGCCGCTGCATCTAGTGATGGTGCCCATGCCTATCGCGCCCGAAAAGGAAGGTGTGTTCGTCTCCGGCGGATTGAACACAAACACAAGCACCATACCCGGCTGTGCGATGTCTGCGACCGTGATCGCCGCTCCCAATTGGTGAGAACTAACGAACGTCGTCACCCCGAAGGAGCCGTTCCAACTCACCAAGGAGTCGCGACGAAAGTCGTTGCCATTGACCGTCAATACAAACTGATTGCCTCCGGCGATTGCGCTATTGGGTGAGATGGAGGTGATGAAGGGGCGCGGAGCGCAAACACCACAGGATAGACAGCCAAACGCTAAGGATATCGTTAGGAGATACAGGCGAAATGATCTTGCGATGGCCATCTCTGAACCCCTAACCGCCTAGGGAGCGCAGTCGCCGGGCGATCTGGCGCGTACGGGCCGCCACAACGAGTCCGTCATGGGAAGCGAAACTCAACACCATGCTCAGCGTTCACTTTCCTCGTGGCTTCCACATCGAGATCGGAGACAGGTATCTTCCGCGCCCGCTGCTCCGTGAACGCCCAGAGGGTTTTCCCGACAATCGCGTAGTTCCGGACCTCGCTGCGATGACCGTCACGAAAAACCAGAATTGTGGGTGTGTTCTCCTCAGCCAGTGGCGAAGGCTCTGGAGGAACCTGTCGAGCCTGCGCCCGCAACGCTTGCTCCTGTCGTAGCTGCTCGATC
>Ga0137372_10002764_pt1 | contig 16968 bp, 16 predicted proteins | sample SagtaG_6_FD_104911 | JGI IMG/M metagenome (GOLD analysis project Ga0137372, IMG submission 104911) | Vadose zone soil microbial communities from Sagehorn Ranch, Mendocino, California, USA - Sage1_R_60_16 metaG | ecosystem: Environmental > Terrestrial > Soil > Vadose zone | place: USA...
AATTCCAGGCCGCCGCCGGAATCTGCACAACTTACGTCTGTCGTCCGGCGTTGCAAGTCCCCCAGAGTGCAACTAACTATTTTGCCCTTCCTCGCAATGCTGCACTAGCATCCTGCGCAGCCGGTTCACGATCTCTCACAACCTTCGCGCCTAAAACGCAAAAGCAGCCCAGTTCTTTTGTGCCGCAGTTACAGAGAAATATTAATTCCTCGGGGAGGATGCAGCCGTGCGATATCGAATCTGTTTGCTGGTCTTCATCATACTTTTCATCTTGAACATGCTCACCAGTAGTGCGGCGGCGCAGGCGGACAATCGTTACTGCGGTGTTGGCGATGCGCCGAAGTTCGGAGCCACGCAAGACGGTCCTGCGCAGCTTCCTAAATCGTGCGTTTATACCGCAGTCTCAGGTACTCCTTCGCCTGGACAAATTCATCAAGTATTGGCTGGACAAAGCTTGCAAACCGCTCTCAACAACGCGCAATGCGGCGACACAATTGCCCTGCAGGCCGGCGCAACCTTCAGCGGTTCATTCACGCTACCAGCAAAAGCTTGCGATGATCGGCACTGGATTACCATCCGGACCAGCGCGCTTGCCAGCTTGCCGGCTGAGGGCACCCGCATCACCCCGTGCTACGCCGGAGTTAGCTCGCTTCCAGGGAGACCCGCGTTTCACTGTTCAAGCACGCAGCGGGTCCTGCCTAAGATTATTTATCCCTACTCCTCTGTCACTTCCTCCGGACCTATTGGCTTGGCTCCTGGCGCAAATCACTACCGCCTTATCGGTCTGGAGATCACCAGGGCAGCAAAAACCACCAGTATGACGGCTTTAGTGACCGTGCGTTCGCAAGGCACCGCGAATCACATCGTCATCGACCGTTCATGGCTGCACGGAACTAGCCAGGACGAGACTGCGACGGGAGTCAGTCTCTCCGGCACCGCCTATTTCGGAATAGTAGATTCTTTTTTCACCGACTTTCATTGCGTATCCGCGACCGGGGTTTGCACTGATGCGCACGCGATCAGCGGCGGGAGTGGCAGTTCCGTGGGCGGACCCTACAAGGTCGTGGACAATTTCCTGGAGGGCGCAGCGGAGGTGGTACTGATTGGCGGCTCGGTTACAACAACCACGCCAGCAGACATCGAAATCCGGCGCAATCACATGTTCAAGCCAATGATCTGGAAATTAGGCTCGCCCGGATACGTCGGCGGAGCATCGGGCAATCCTTTTATCGTAAAAAATCACTTCGAGCTCAAGAATGCCCGGCGTGTGCTGTTTGAGGGAAATGTATTGGAAAATAATTGGGGTGGCTTCAGCCAAAACGGATTTTCCATCGTTCTGACTCCCAAAAATCAATTCCTCGGAAATTCGAATGTCTGCCCGTCATGCCAAGTCACAGACGTGACTATTCGCTATAGTAAAATCAGCAATAGCGGGGCAGGGATTCAGATGGCAAACATCCTTTCTGACGGTGGAGGAATCGCGCTAGCAGGAGAAAGGTACAGCCTTCATGACGTCACGGTCGACGGAACTGAAGCTAAGCAACTGAACGGGAGCGGTACATTGATCGCCATCTTCAATGACTGGCCCACAAATGTGCTCAACAGCATTCGTATAAACCACATCACGGGCTTTCCTGACCCTGAAAGCCACATGCTCACTCTGGAAGACAACGTGAGCAAACCGAAAATGTGGGGGTTTCAGTTTACCAACAACGTGGTACTCGCGGGCGAGTTCCCGGTGTGGTCCGCTGCGGGAACGGGCGACTGCGCCCATTCCGATGTTCCAATCACTAGCCTCGCCGCGTGCTTTAGCAGCTATACTTTCGCTAAGAATGCTATTGTCGCCAGCCCATCTGCTTTTCCTCCTTCAAAGTGGCCGGCGGGAAATTATTTTCCGATCGATGCCGGTGCGGTTGAATTCGCGACCTTCAGCGATGGAAGCGGAGGCAACTATCAGCTCCTGAGTTCCAGCCCCTTCAAGAATTTCGGTACCGATGGCAAGGATCTAGGCGCAGACATTAATGCCTTGAACAAGGCTATCGCCGGAGTTGAATGAATCTTGCGGGCCTGTTGGAGCTTTTTTTCTGAACAGATTAGCAGCCAAGATTCCGGGAACTTGCACGTAGATTAGAAACGGAGGAGGACGCTCTTCTGTCCTCCCCGTTCGTCTTTCACTTCCCGCGGGTGCGGGAGGTAAAGCTATTAATCACGCAGGTTATAACGTCTCTGTCAACGTCAGGACTGTGGAACTCGTACAGGATCTCCTGTATTCAAGCCGAGCGGATCCCCACAGCCTAGGTCTCTCCTCGCCGAATGCATCATAGGATAATAGCCCGGGATGATAGCGCGGAGGAGGACACAAAGCTTTGAACCAGGCTGGCGCAAAGGGGGAGAAAGCGACGCATGCGCTGCGACCCCAGGCGTTGGGAAGCAAACCGAAACGGCTCACTATTCGTGAGCTCTTACAGCCCCATGTACCCGCTCTGAGTCTCGGATTGCTAGCAGTGATCGGCGAGGGCGCGGCCAATTTGTTGGAGCCTTGGCCGTTAAAGATCGTCCTCGATGATGTCTTTAAGACCAGGCAAGTACATGGATGGCTAAATCGTTTCATTTATTCCGCTGTAGGCTACGATAAGATCGCGATCCTCAAGTTCGCCTGCATCGCCGTGTTGGCGATTGCGGTCCTGGATGCAATCTGCTCATACGCTGAGAAGTATCTGACCACCAGCGTCGGTCAATGGGTTACGCACGATTTGCGGCGAGTGCTGTATTCGCATATTCAACGCTTGTCTCTCGCCTATCACGATCACAAACAGACCGGCGATCTAATCAGCCGCGTGACCAGCGACATTGATGCCATCCAGAGTTTCATTACGACCGGGCTGCTCAGTACTCTGATCAATGTCATTACCCTAGTCGGGATGGTTACCGTGATGTTCTACATAAACTGGCGCTTCACGCTGATCGCACTGTCAGTGGCCCCAGTTTTGTTCATGATTGTTTATACGTACACGCGCCGCATCAAGAAAGCTTCCCGCGCGGTGCGGAAGAAAGAAGGAGAAATCGTTTCAGTTATCGAGGAGGTTCTCGGGTCAATTCGTGTGGTGAAAGCCTTTGCCCGCGAAGACTACGAATTGCGACGGTTGGAGGAAGAAAGCCTGGAGGGTGTGGAAATCAATCTGCGCGCGCGGGGGCTGAAGGCAAAACTGACGCCCATCGTGCAGATTATCGTGGCGGTTGGGACCTGCTTAGTTTTGTGGTTTGGAACCCGCATGGTGCTCAGCACTACCCTTTCTGCTGGTTCGCTGATCGTATTTATTTTGTACCTCGGAAAAATGTATAAACCGATGCAGGAACTCTCGAAGATGACCGATGCTTATTCGAAGGCTGCCGTTGGTTACGAACGCATTCAAGAGGTCTTGCAAACCGACAAAGAGGTGAAGGATCTGCCAAGGTCGCGGCCCGCGCCGCGCTTCAGAGGACAGATCGAGTTCGAGCATGTGCATTTCTACTACACGCAGGACACTCCGATTCTGAAGGATGTGAGCTTTAAGGTCGAGGCGGGACAGGTAGCCGCTTTGGTTGGTCCCACCGGCGCCGGGAAAACTACGATCATCAGCTTGATTCCGCGTTTTTACGATCCTATTTCCGGAACGGTCAAGATCGACGGCACTGACATAAAAGAGTTTCGGCAGAAATCACTGCGCCAGCAGATCAGCTTCGTCCTGCAGGAAACCGTGCTGTTCCATGCGCCGGTGTGGCAGAATATCGCGTACGGAAAACCAGAGGCTACGCGAGGGGAAATCTTGAAGGCGGCTGAGTTGGCGAATGCGAGCGAATTTGTAGAGAAATTACCGGACGGCTACAATACAGTCGTGGGTGAACGCGGCATGACGCTCTCCGGCGGCCAGAGGCAGCGAATCGCCATTGCACGCGCAATTATCCGAAACACTCCCATCCTGATTCTGGACGAGCCCACTTCTGACCTGGACGCATCGTCCGAGAAACTGGTCTTCGAAGCACTGGATCGCTTGATGGAAGGCAAGACCACAATCGTGATTGCCCATCGGTTATCAACTGTTCGGAAAGCAGATGTGATCTTCGTGGTTAAGGACGGCGATATCGTCGAAACCGGCAAGCACGATGACCTGTTACAGCGGGGCGGCCTGTACTCCGAGCTTTACCGGCTTCAGTACGGTGAACAATCTGAAGTCGAGGCTCCCGCGAGCCATTAATTATGGCCGGCTCAGAGCCTGTTAAGTTCGGCAATTCTCCTTTCTAAAACCTCTGCGTAAGCTTCTGTTTTCTCCGGTGTATAGCCGGCGGAACGGAAGGCATCGCGAATCTGTGCCGGAGAAAGCTGCGCGAGAATCTCTCCCATCCATTTTGCATCTGCACGCGGGATGTGTTTTCCAATCCAGTGTGTATGCACGATCGTGAAGAACCAACCCAAATTGAAGAAATAGAGCAGTGGAGGACGCTTGGGTACGCTAAAGTCCACGTAATCAGGCGCAATCTTCGTGATGAACTTAGAGTGGCTATAAGCCTTCAGGTTGTCCTTTGACATGGTGCTATTCCAGCTATAGCCGGTTTTTCCGAAGGAAGATCCAAGGTCGCTGACTAGATAGCGCGTCTGAGGAGGGTCCGATTCTTCATAGATCGAATTATTCTCGTCGATGAGATCCCAGTTATTGATCAGCGCCATCATGACTCGGAGGCCGTTGAATTCGCGAGTGCCTCTAAACGGATTTTGCTTCCACTTCCATCTGCCGATTTTCTGCTCGCCTGTGAGGTGGCGTTTGAGGCGGACATTCTGAATCACACCGCTTGGCCCGACTAGATTTTGCCCTCGTTTCAAATGAAGGGGCATGTTCTCGACTGTGAGGCTGGGGACAAAATAATCTTCATCCGCGAAATATCCCACTGCCCACAGCAGGTGCGCCGCGACGGTTTCGGGGCGTGCTTCGACGCCGAGCTTCACTCTCCATTTTGTGCCGTCCTCGTCGCGTACATCGAATTTTGGGTTCGTGCCTCCTTTGGCTTCCTTGAGAAACGTCATGGTGCCGTGAGGCTGATCACGTTCGCCACCCTCGCCATAGAAGAGATTGCGCGATGCAATATCGACTGGATCGCTCCAGAGGACAGGCGAAGTCTGTTGAGGCTGCTTGGCCTTTGGCTGGTCTTTGGCGACGGCCGCGGATACCGCCAGCAAAATGAACAGCGCAACATTTGCTCGAGTCCGGCGCATTTTGAACCCTCGTTGCAGGACTTGGATGCTCACTTTTTTCGTGAGAGTACCCGAAATCGGAGGTCAAAATACCGTACAGTCCCGACGATCAGCTTGAGCCGCTTGAGTTAGCCTGTTGTACGGCCATCGTTAATGGTCTGAACGATTCCATAGGCATGGCGGCAGCCCACCAGACCCGATCGGAGCGCCAGTGAAATTGCTGATACAGCCAGGCGCCGGAGTCGCCGCTCTGGTGAAAGGAATTGAGAAGGCGCAAAAGAGTGTAGAGATCATTATTTTCCGCTTCGACCGGATAGAAATTGAGCGGGCTCTGGCGAATGCCGTCAAGCGCGGTTTGTCTGTGCATGCCCTGATCGCGTTTACGAATCACGGTGGCGAAAAGAATCTACGCAAGCTGGAAATGCGCTTTCTGGCGGCCGGGATCACCGTCGCGCGCACCTCTGATGACTTGGCTCGCTATCACGGAAAAGTGATGATCGTCGATCGCAAGGAACTCTACCTGCTTGCGTTCAATCTTACGCACCTGGACATGGAGCACAGCCGCAGTTTTGGCATCGTCACGAAAAACCGCAAACTGGTCCACGAGGCAGTAAAGCTGTTCGAATGCGATACCAAGCGGCAAAACTATCAACCGGGCAGCACAAAGTTTCTGGTAAGTCCGTCAAACGCACGCAAACAATTGGCAGCCTTCATCAAGGGAGCTCGTAAAGAGTTGTTGATCTACGACCTGAAAATTACCGACCGGGAAATGATCCGCGCGCTTGAAGAACGTGCCGAGGCGGGAGTGCAGATCCGAATCATTGGCAAAATGAACCGCAAGAATTCTGCGGTCACGGTGCGCAAGCTGGAACGGATGCGGCTGCACACGCGGACCATGGTTCGCGATCGCAGCGAAGTGTTTATGGGAAGTCAGAGTCTGCGTGCACTCGAGCTGGATGCCAGGCGGGAGATCGGCGTCATCTTTCGCGACCAGAAAATTGCGAGCTCAATCGTGAAAACCTTCGAAGAGGATTGGCGTGGCACGGCAGCTCCAAGACAAGAAATAGGAATGGCTGAACCGCAGACTCAAGTCATCAAAGCCGCGAAGAAGGTAGCAAAGACAGTTACCAAGGAACTGCCGCCGGTTGGACCCATTGTTGAGGACGTTATGCAAGAGGTCATACCCGAGGACGTGGATATAGAACTCGACTCGAAGGAAGTGGATGAAAGTGTCAAAGACGCGGTAAAGGATGCGGTGAAGGAAGCTGTGCAAGGAGTGGTGACCGAGGTAATGGAGCGCAAAGATGCTGGAGACAAATAGGATCAGAAGTAAGCGCTCAAGATGTCAACCGAGTGGCTCAGACTGGCGCGGGCAGCATCTAAGTTGGGGGGGAAACATGGGTCTCTGGAAATGCGGCCTCGCGTGTGCAGCATGGCTAACGATGAGCTGCCTGCTGATGGGCCAAGCGCCGCGCGTGAACCGGGATTCCGTCGTCATCAAGGACTTCGAAAGTCGAGTCACGGATTACGTGAAGCTGAGCAAGAAAGCTGCGAGCGGTCCGGCGGCGCCAAAGCCGACTGACGACCCCGCCAAGCTTAAAGAATACCAGCTTGCGTTGGCTGCAAAAATTAGGGCGGGGCGACCCCAGGCCAAGCAGGGGGATATTTTCACTCCAGACGTTACGAAAATGTTTCAGCGACTCATTGCGATGTCATTTTCTGGACCGAGAGGAGAGAAGCTTCGCGCCAGCTTGCGGCATGCCGAACCCGTGAAAACCCTCAACTTGCAAGTAAACGACAGCTACCCTCAGGGAGTTCCATTGCAGTCCACGCCGCCATCGCTATTACTCGATCTGCCAAAACTGCCGTCCGAACTCGAATACCGCATTGTGGGACGTGATCTGGTTCTTCGGGACGTGAAGGCGAATCTCATCGTGGATTTCATCAGCAATGTAATTCCTGCATCTTAGGCAGCTCGAAATCATGCGAACTTGTGCGACCTTTTATCGGATTGTTGGTTACCTGGCGCTCGGGGTGATTTCGGCGTCCACCCAGGAGCCCACCCCGAACCAGCCAGCGACGCCCCGGACCGCACCAGCAGTCTCAACTGCGCAGCAATCGAGCTTGCCCGCATCCGCTTCTCAGCTTGATCTGAGAATTCCGCTGCACCCGAAATCCGTGCGCTTTGCGGTCATAGGAGACAGCGGGACGGGCGGCAGCGCCCAATATGAGATTGCTAAGGAGATGGAAGCATACCGCGAACTTGTTGGATTCGATTTCGTGATCATGCTGGGTGACAACATCTACGGCGGGGACAGCCCCAAGAATTTCGTCCGTAAGTTCGAACTGCCGTACAAACCTCTGCTCGATGCCGGGGTAAAGTTCTACGCCTCGCTTGGGAATCACGATAATCCTAATGAACGCCTGTACAAACTCTTCAACATGGGTGGAGAGCGCTACTACACCTTCAAGAAAAATGACGTCGCATTTTTCGCCCTTGACAGCAATTATATGGACCCGCAACAACTGAGCTGGCTGGAGCAGCGACTCCGCGATTCAAATGCAGCATGGAAAATTTGTTACTTTCACCATCCGCTTTACAACAATGGCAAACATCACGGCGCCGACGTCGATTTACGCAGTCTGATTGCTCCCCTATTTGAGAAATACGGTGTGAACGCGGTCTTTTCAGGTCATGAGCACATTTACGAACGGCTCAACCCGGTGCATGGGATTTATTACTTTATCCTCGGCAACTCCGGTCAGCTGATGACTCACGACTTGCGAAAATCAGAGGCGGTGGAGGCGGCTTTCGATAGTGATCGCAGCTTCATGATTGTGGAGATTGCCGGAGACAAGCTGTACTTCCAGACGATTTCGCGGAGTGGACAGACTATCGACTCGGACGTGCTGCAGCGCGGAAAATGAGTTGACCTGAGCACAGTCTCACGGGCATCTCGGGTAAATGCTGTGCATCTTACATTCGAAGATCTTCACGGGAGATGCCCATGCAAAGCGTCGTCGGAATCTTTACTTCGTGCGCAGCCGCGGATCGGGCCGTAAGAGAAATGCTGGACAAAGGAATTCCGCCACAATCCTTGATTTTCTTGGCCAGCGAGCAGCTTCCAGCGCAGGTCGAGCAGGTGCCCACCACCGACGCTGAAGCGCACGGCATGGGGAAAGCTATTGGCGCATTCGTCGGCGGAGTGGTGGGTGCGAGCGCCGGACTTGGTCTTGGCAGCGCGGTCGCCAGCCTGGTTGTGCCAGGAGTGGGGACAATTCTCGCAGCCGGGATCGGAGCCGCATCTTTGCTCGGTCTTGCCGGCGCAGTCGCCGGACAAGAGATTGGGGATCGCTCCGAAGATGCTATGGATCAAGGCGTTCCGCGCGACGATGTGCTTCTCTACCGCGAATTGTTGAAGCGGCGGCGGACACTCGTAATCGCGAATTTACAGGCAGATGACATGGCAGAAACGGCGCGTACGATCATGCAGCAAAATGGAGCGGAAAATATTGATGAGGCGCGAAAAGAGATTCGCAAGGCGGCGTGAGCTGCTAAGAGATTGCTGAAGCTGCTCTTTGTCCGGAAGCGAGGGCGCGTGACACTCCTCACGCCTGAATGCGTTCGATACCAGATCTGTCTAGATCGATTTCACTGGAATCGCAAGCAAATCATCGACTAGCCCAAGTTCTTTTTGCAGAAAGGGCTCGGCGTATGTCACGCCGCCTAGCATGCCGTAGAAGCGCGCCATAGCTTCGATGCGCGAACGAATCTCTGTCGCGGCCGGAAATATGTCACTCCCGGCCTCCTGATCTGCGAACTGCGACTTGTACGCCATAAGCGATTGCAAGCGGGCTTCGAACTGATCGGTGATGTCCACGACGAAAGTGGGGCGGATATCGTAGTAAAGCGTGGCGTAGATGATTTTGAATGGACGATGCGGCGCGCTTTCGCCAGCGATTGTTTGGCTGAATGAAGATTGCTGGACGCTGAGGGTGTGGCTGACGTCCAACTTGGACAACCCTGCCAGAAAACACGCTTCATAACCAAGAACCGACGCAGTGTAGTGATCCGGGTGACGTCCCTTCCAATAGGGCAGAATCACCACTCGCGGCCGCTGCTCGCGGATGACCCGCGCAACCTCTAGACGATTCTCCCAAGTGTTCTCCACGCGGCCGTCGGGGATATTGAGCGCTTGCCGCCAGGAAACGCACAGGATTTTGGCGGCTTCGGCAGCTTCACGGGCGCGGTCTTCAGCAGTGCCGCGCGTTCCCATCTCACCCTTGGTTAAGTCGAGAATGCCGGTGCGATGTCCGTGCCGCGCCATTTTGAGCAGCGTGCCGCCACAGGTTTGTTCAACGTCGTCGCGGTGGGCGGCGAGAGCGAGGATATCTAGTGGAGTTATGGTCATTTCAATCCAGACTTCCCTGCTCCAGCACCACATTCTCGCGCACGATCAGACGGTGCGCCGCCATCTCCTTCAGAGTCGGCAAGACGCGAGTGACGTGTTCATCGGTATCGACAAAAATGATGACCACGGGGAGCTTGCCGCCAGCATCGACGAGGTGGCTGGTCTTGACTCGTTGACGTCCGAGAAATCCGGCGACGGCATGCAAGGCGATCGCAGCATAGACATTTTCCTGACGCAGGTAATTGAGAATTTCAACATGGAGCGGCCGATGATGCCACTGATCGGCTTCGTTGAGGTAGATGGTGACCTGCACCGCCATGGCGTCTGGCATTTTACAGCACCCGTGCCAGCACCATGCCCGCGAGCACCGCTCCGAGGCACAGCAGATTGTTGCTGAGGGCGTTCGCTACCATCAGCGCCCACTGCCCCTGCTCAAAGTAGGCCATGGTTTCGAATGCATAACTGGAGAAAGTAGTGAATGCGCCGCAGAATCCCACCACAATCAACAAGCGCCAGCGAGGATCAACGAGCACGCGTTCGGTGGTCCAGATGATGAAGAAGCCGACGATCAGGCTGCCGGTGATGTTGATGACGAGGGTGCCGTAAGGGAATACTGGGCCAAGAAGTTTGGCGGTGTAACGGCTAATGATCCAGCGGGCATTGGCGCCAACAATTGCGCCAATGGAGACGATCACAAAGTCGCGCACGATGGAGTTCTCCTGTTTCGAGTAGGAGTTATCAGCCTGGCCTCCGCCGGGCGGTTATGGCGAACTCCATCGCCGCCATCTTTTTTACCACAGAGGGCACGCGTAGCATAAATGAACAATGCGCCGAGCTTATGCCTCGGACGGGCCACTTTTGGCGCGATGGGGTGGAAATTCGGCTTCGACTCCCGGCCCGCCCGCCACCGGGTGGGTGCTGATGGATTTTAGTATTTCCAGCAGTACCCACCGGGTGATTGTGCTTGAATATTTGCTTCCGCTAGACTAGTATTCGCATCGTCAGCTAAGTACGTCCTCTTCCCCTCGGGCCCCGCAAGAACTTCACAAGCTATAAAACTTCGGTTCGAAGTGTGCTGTAACGGTTCTGCAACCGCACGAGAGGCAGGCACATCGTGGAGGTCTTCTTCGACTTCGGTCTTTTCGAACTGCTGGCTGCGATCGGTCTGGCCGCGCTGTCGCGAACCATCTATTCGAGAAAACTTGTTGGAATCCTTTTTCTGATCGCGAGCGCAATTGCGCCTGCCATCCTGCTCGTGATTGTCTCCGTACCCACTCAACGATGGATCGCTGGCATCTGTGTGGCGACCACGCTAGTGAATGTCGCGGTCGTGGCGGCGGTGTTACAAACCGGTCACGTTCCCCAGCTCAAACTGCCACGGTTAATGCAAAGACGGGAGACAAGTGCAGTCAAGGCCGGGGATGAGGACCCTGCGATGGGGAGAAACCTTTCGCGAACTGTTAGATACTCAGAGACAAGATAGGAGAGGACCAATGCCAGACCCTCGGAAGACTACAACCACCAAGAGGCTACCCCTGACCGGCGCCACAGCGGCAAGACTGCTAACCCCGTTACGTGCGGGAATGCCAGCCCTAGACTCGATTCACAAGACGATCGCGTTTGCGCCGAAAGCGGGCGGACCAACCTACCACATCATGAGAACGACGGAGACGGATGCGTACGAACAGACACCCACCGCTCTCAAACTGACAAAATTACTCAGAGCCAAGGGGGCGCCGCCGAGCGCAGCCCTCGCTTCGGCCGTTAAAGCCAAACCATCGACGGGAGATAACTTCGCCGGGAACGACAGAAAGGCGGCAAAGTTGTCTAAGGCGAAGCCTGCAACGAAGAAGTTTAATGATCTGAAGGACTTGATCGCTTCGCTCGCGCCAGAAAGCACGATGATCAAACACAAGCCGAAGATCACTACCGCGCCGACATGCGGCAGGGTCAAAGAGGAAGAACGCAACGTAGGTGTGGCGGCGTTTCTATATGCGGCCAGTCGCGAAGCCGATAATGATTTTCATCTGATCGTGGGGCGCGATCACACACTAACTCCTGAGATGTACATGACGGTGGAAGTTTCGGGATTGCCTCCAAAGGGTGATGCGACGTTGGATTTCACGGATCTCAATGCCGCCCGGAGCGGTTCAAGAAATTCTTTGGTCCGAAACTGCCAGGTGGCACCTATGACTTCTATGACCCGCCGATCCCAATCAAGATCGAAGGATCACTCTTTTTTGATATAACGCACGCCACCGGCTCAAGCCCCGGGCCACACAGTTTGAAGAGCCGCATGCCCACGATTTGGGAGGTTCATCCCTTGACATCGATTAAGTTAGGGTAAAGTTCGCGAACTAAGCAGGGGTCCGGAAGCCGTGCCGAAGCTGAAAAAGAAGAAGGCTCGAAAGTCGGCGACAAGATCAGCCGCCGACAAATTGGATCAGCTTCGGCCGGGGATGCCGGCAAAGGACAGCATTCGAAAAGTGGTGGATTTCGTTTCGCCGCAAAATGCTCGCTACAAAATTCTGAAAACCACGGAGATGGATGCGTACGATCCGGTTCCGAAACCGAAGAAGAAGCGTAGCTAAACTCGTAGGCTGATTAGCACGCGGTCAGGCGAGCTGGTTCACCTTCGGCATCGCGCTCCCTTCGATTGCTCTATTGCACCTGAGGTATCAACACGCCAAGTGGCCTGTGCCCGCAGGAGATTCTGCCCGGCCGATCGCCAACTAGAAGGGCTTTATTGCTTTCGCTCGACCAAGAATCGTGCTAGCATCTTCAGCTTTTCGCCACGTGATCCGAAGGTGTCCAGCGAGGCAAGAGCGGCTTGCGCAAGTGCGTCTGCTTTTCTGAGTGATTGATCCACTCCGAACAGTGCCGGATAGGTTGCTTTTTCGGCGGCGGTGTCTTTGCCGGCGGTCTTGCCTAGCTGCTCAGAGGTCTGAGTTACATCGAGCACGTCATCAATGATCTGAAATGCCAGTCCGATTGATTGACCGAATGATCTCAACTTAGCGACCGCAGGTTCATCAGCCCCTGCGTATAATCCTCCACTCACCACGCTGGCGGTGATCAGCGCGGCAGTTTTAGAGCGATGGATGTACTCCAGCATTTTGAGATCGGGTTGCGTGTGCTCGGCCTCGAGGTCTACGACCTGGCCGCCAATCATGCCGTTTACAGTGCCCGTCCCCCGAGAAATTTCTTCGATGATCCGGACCCGCGACTCAGCCGCACAATGCAGCCGTGCCAGAACTTGATATGCCTGAGTTTGCAGCGCGTCTCCCGCAAGAATTGCGATTGCTTCGCCAAAGACTTTGTGGCAGGTGGGGCGACCGCGGCGCAAATCGTCGTTGTCCAAAGCGGGAAGATCGTCGTGGATCAAAGAATAGGTATGCAGCATTTCAAGCGCGGCGCCGAGATCTTCAATTCCAGTGGGAACCGAACCCGCAATCATGCAGCCCGCCTCAATGCACAGAGTTGGGCGCAGGCGCTTGCCGCCAGCGAATACGCTGTGGCGCATCGCTTTGTGAATGGAAACGGGATGCTGAGTTTCGGGGGGCAACAGGCGATCCAGAGCGGAATCAGTCAGGGCCTGCCCCTGCTCCAAAGTCTCTTTGAGCATGAGGGTTGAGTATAACAAGCGAGGAAGTGTCACATGCGAGGAGCGGAGCGGGCAGGTAGTGGTGCAGTTTGGTAAGGTAGCGAGCCAAACGCGCGATTATTGCGTCGCAAGAAACGCGACGCTTCGCGCGGCTCGCCCAGATCCTTCGCTGCGCCAAGAACGCTTGTTCAGGATGACAATCAAACCGCGCCACCACCGTATGCCGGCGGGAGGTGGTGGTCGAGAGCTTTTGGTGAAAGACTAAAAGGACGCCGCAAGGGCGTCCTTTCAACCGATCAGCAATGATTTTCAGGCGGCGGCTGAATGCATCATGCCGGCGGTGCGCTTGGCCGCAGTGATGATGCCACGCGTGTCGTTGGACGGACAAATGTCGGCTGCGCCAGCGCTCAGAGCTTCAGTCCACATCTCTTCGTCCGCGAGCCGATGCGTGCACACAATACCCACTCCCGGAAATTCGCTGGAGAGCCTGTGTACATCGGAGATCGATGCACGTTCTATGTCGACGATCGCAACATCGGCCCGGTGTTTGGAAACGCTAGAGCGCAAGTCGTCCAGTGACGGCGCGATGTGAACCGAACGGAACGAATTGCACAAAGAAGACATCAAGGATTGCGTCAGTACTGGATCACTCTGGAGGAGGACAACACTTGAGAACGGCATATTTCCCTCTGAAATTTCACCGTCGTCTGCGGTGTACAGGCTGCATCGCTTCACGGCGTGATAACGGTGCAGACGTTCAAAATTACGAGTGACGACGTAAGGCGTCAGCTACCCGCGTGCCGGCGTCTTTTCAGTCAGGGACTCGAATGGCTCGGCCTGGAGCTTCCCATTCTGCTTCAGCAGAATTTCCACCTTGCCTTCAGCTTCCTCGAGTTCCTTGCGGCATGAAGAGGAAAGCTTCATACCCTCCTCGAAGAGCGTCAAAGATTTTTCCAGGGGCACTTCACCCTTTTCCAATTCCTGGACAATCTTTTCCAGGCGTTGGAGACAATCTTCAAATTTGGCCAAGTGGAGAAACTCCTAAGCTATTGTATCCCGTTTTTGCCCTCCGAATATCGGGTAAAAACTGTATGGCTGAGGAGGCAATGGTCGTCTTGTGATCCGCCGTCGGCATCTCGGGAAGCCTGTGGAAATCCGGCGGCCGCTCTGCGGCTGAGAGTTTAACTGCGGAGGGCACGACACGAAGTCCCAAAGAACTACACTGATGCGGCTGGGCGAGCGGTCCCGAGCGCTTCGAGGACATCTACTGCAGAGGCGTAGCGTCCTAGAGGTGCGCTGATCTGTGCTCCCTGCACCAGATCTCGTACGGCGGTCAACATTTCGCGGGCGATTGCTATTCCCTCCTCGCGCGCCGCCTCCGGATTCTTAGCTTTGGCCATGCGCTCTAGAATTGAGTCAGGCACTGACACACGGAGTTCGTTTTTCATGAACTCGGCGTTGCGCACGCTGACCAGCGGCCAGATCCCTGCGACTACGGGAATCCGGCAATGCTCGATCCGGCGAAGAAAATTTTCCAGCAGCGAAAGATCAAAGACAGGTTGGGTAACCGCGTACTCACCGCCGGCTTCGACTTTGTATTCGAAACGCCGGACTTCCTCATCGAGATTAGGCACGCCAGGGTTCGCCCCTACGCCGATCACAAAATCCGTGCCTGCGCCAATCGGGTTTCCGCCAATATCGAGGCCACGGTTCAGGTTGTGTACGATGTTCACCAGCCCGATTGCGTCGACGTCGAAAACTGCGGTTGCGTCAGGGTAATTGCCCATTTTCGGCGGATCACCAGTAATACAGATCAGATTGCGTATGCCGGTCGCTGCTGCTCCCAGCAGATCTGATTGAATACACAACACGTTGCGATCACGGCAGGTGTAGTGCAGGACAGCCTCGATCCCGGCTTCCCGCTGGACCAGCAACGACAAAGCCTGATTGCTCATACGAGCTGAAGCTCGCGGACTATCAGGAATGTTTATGCCATCCACTCCGACCGATTTTAAAAAGCGGGCACCGTCGAGTTCCTTGTGAATGTCCGTGCCTTTAGGAGGAACAATTTCCACCATGGTGACGAAGTCGCCGTTGGCCAACTTCTGCCCCAGGCGGGAACGCTGTTCCATAGGCACCGCAGGAATCGGCGTGGGTCCGGCGCCGCTTTTGACCAGCGCAACGGCGGTTTTAGCCCGGGCTTCACCCGCCCTGAGAACGGACTTCATTACGCGAATATGATCGGGAGTGGTTCCGCAGCATCCGCCGACCAGCCGCACACCGGCACTCACAAATTTTCGAGCGTAGCTCGCCATATATTCGGGCGAGCACAAATAAATGTTTCGGCCTTCGACTGATCGCGGGATTCCGGCGTTGGGTTGCGCGGCCAGAGGCAGCGAGGTGACGGCGCGAACCCGCTCAATCGCATCCAGCATCGCAACTGGACCTACGCTGCAATTGCAGCCAATTACGTCGGCACCCCAGTCGGTAAGGCGGGGGCCAAATATCTCAGGCGTGGAGCCGTCGAGGCAGTTACCGTCTTCATCGATGGTCACCTGCGCAACAACCGGAACATTCGGGTTCACGTCACGCGCGGCCAACAGCGCCTGATGGAGTTCCTCGATGTAGCCGAACGTCTCCAAAATGATGAGATCGACGCCGCCTTCGACCAGAGCAGCGATCTGTTCGCGGAATGCGGCGCGGGCCTCTTCGAATGACGTCTTGCCGAGCGGCTCGATACGGATGCCAAGCGGACCTACAGACCCACCGACCCACCCATCGAAGCTCTTGGCTGCCTCACGGGCGAGCCGGGCTCCGGCAAGATTTACTTCGTGAACCCGGTCGGCCATGCTGTGCCGGGCCAAACGAAATGAATTTCCACCAAAAGTATTGGTTTCAATAATCTCCGCACCAGCCTGCAAATATTCGCGATGGACACCGCGGATCAAGTCCGGCTGTGACAAGTTCAGCTCGTCATAGCAGCGATTGATGAAGATTCCTTTGCTGTATAGCAGGGTTCCCATAGCGCCGTCGCACAGGACGGCAGATTTCTGCAGCCGAGTTAGGAAATCAGCACTCATTTTCATTCGAGAATACAGGATGACCGCCGGTTTTGCATCCACTGGACCCTCTATGCCTGACTGTATCCGGATTTAACCACGAAGGGCACGAAGGAACACGAAGAAAGCCCTTAGCGGGCAACCTTTGTGTAACTTCGTGTCCTTGGTGGTCCAGGTAACCAGTACGATAGCGATTTGGCGGCCCCACACCGAATACCACAACTTCTGCTCTGTTATAATCCACCTCTTTGCATCTAACTCTCCATTCCTCATGCATTTCGGAGTCGCCGGTTTGAAAGAGAAGGCCGCGCCTATTTTCGTCCTGCTTGGAACATTGTTCCTGGTTTCGTGCGCAAACTACTCCAACCCCAGCTCCAACAATAGGAACACCACCGGACTAAAGCTGCGCGCCTTCGTCACTAATCCTCTGCGGCCTACAGGTTTTGGCTCAACACCCGTCATCGAAGTGATTGATGCGCTCAACGATAAACTCTCCGGGCCGATAAGCCTGTCCACTGCTCAGCCGGGATTGATGGCGGTGTTCCCGAATAAGCGCTTCACCCTGGTTTATGGTGGCGGTAGTGGAAGTAACAACTCCATCGCTATCATCAACAATGCCCAGGAGGCAGTCGTGGGGTCGGATCTTTCTTTGTCTGGGCCAAGCGA
>Ga0137372_10002778_pt1 | contig 16937 bp, 13 predicted proteins | sample SagtaG_6_FD_104911 | JGI IMG/M metagenome (GOLD analysis project Ga0137372, IMG submission 104911) | Vadose zone soil microbial communities from Sagehorn Ranch, Mendocino, California, USA - Sage1_R_60_16 metaG | ecosystem: Environmental > Terrestrial > Soil > Vadose zone | place: USA...
ATCATAGTCTCCGCTGTGCAGCTTCTCCACGCAAAGATTCCAGGTAGCACGCGCGGTCTGACGATCCTGTTCCGGGTTTTTGGTGTCCCAGGTGAAGCCATCTCCCATCGTATGAACTTCGATGCCGAGTTTTTCGGCTGCTTCGTGTTCGCCATAGCGGTCATTACGCGACTTCATGAACTGAATCATGCAGCAATTCAGTCCCCGTCCTGCCGCCCGCATCATCAAACCGAGAGCGCTCGTGGTTTTACCTTTACCGTTGCCGGTGTGGACCATCAACAATCCGCGGGTTTTTTCCTGGTAGTCTTCGCGGCGCCATTTGTACTGTTTTTCTTTTGAGGACATGCGGGGTGTGGTCAGTGGTCAGTGGTCAGTGGTTAGTGGTTAGTGGTGAGAAGGGTAGAAGAAGAAGAGGCCTGAGGGGAAGTCTGCTCTGCTGCAATAGTCTTGTTCTCAGATTCTGATTTCTGACCTCTGAGCTGACCACTGACTACTGACTACTGACCTTTGTCTTCTGTGTCTTTTCGTCCGTTGGCGCGCTCGACGGCATCTTGCAGAAGTCCCATGATCTCTGTCTCAACTTCTTCCCACGTACCCTTCAAGGTGCATCCTGCAGCATTACGGTGTCCGCCACCGCCAAACTTTTCGGCTACCCGCGCTACGTTCACGTCGCCCTTGGAGCGCAAACTCGTTCGATAAATGCCCGGCTCACATTCCTTGAACAAGGCGACTGCTTCGACTTCCGCCACCGTCAAAGGATAGTTAACGAAGCCGTCATTGGATTCCTCGGAAGCCTGCGTGTTTTTTTGCATCCCCAGGGTTTGACGCATGCAAGCGACCCGTCCGGTAGTGTCACGCTTCGCCGTGGAGAGTACTTCCCCGAGCAACTGAATGCGACTCCAGGGGTAGCTGGCAAAAACCGCTTCCGCGGTCTTAGCAGGCCGCACGCCGGTGCGCACAAGCTCTGATGCCACCTTGAACGTACGTTCCGTGGTATTTGAGTAGTGAAACGATCCCGTATCGGTAATCAATGCCGTGTAGACACATTCAGCAATCTCGCGCGTGACGCGCACGCCCGTAGCTTTGCAAAGGTTATAAACCATCTCACCAACCGCGGACGCCGTCGAGTCGATCCAGTTGATCGTGCCAAAAAGCGCGGTGGTTGAGTGATGGTCGATATTGACGACATACTGCTCTTCCAGATTGAGTAAACCCGGCCGGGTAATGTCTGAGCATTCGATGACGAAGACCGCCTGGTAAGGACGGTCCACGGCAGGGGTTACGCGAACATCGTCGGCGCCCGGGAGTTGCCGATAAGCATGAGGAACGGGGTCTCTCATGATCACTTCAACATCTTTGTCCAGCGCGCGTAACAGCCAGCAGAGGCCCAATGATGACCCAAGACTGTCGCCATCAGGGCGCATGTGGGAGGTGATGGCGAAACGGCGCCTGGATTCGATCAACTCGACGACTTGACTAAGCATCGTAACAAGGATGAAGGCGGAAGGATGAAGGATGAAACTAAACGCCGCTGGGCGCCGCTTCATCTTCATCTTTCATCCTTCCGCCTTCATCCTTTATCCTTTCTTCGCTTTCCCAATCTCGTTCGATCCTCTTAAGCAATTGATCCACACGCGCGCCTTCCTCTTCGACTTTATCTCTCACAAAAAGAATTTCAGGTGTGCGAGGAAGATTAAGCGATAGGCCAAGCTGTTTACGAACGAAGGGAGCAGCGCGGCGCAGTGCGATGAGCGCTGTACGGTGTTCCTCCTCGTTTCCCGCAACTGTGACATAGACGCGAGCGGCCTTTAGATTCTCCGAAAGTCGAACATCCGTGACGGTTACCATCGTCAGCCGGGGATCTTCCAGCTCATATCCGACAATCTGTGAAATCTCCTCACGAAGAAGATCGGCAACTCTTTCGGGGCGACGCATGTCAAGTAAGGATGAAGGCGGAAGGATGAATTTGGCATTTTATCCTTCATCCCTCCGCCTTCATCCTTCATCCTTTCTAAAGTTCCGTGGCTGCAACCTTCTCTACGATGTATGCTTCAATCTGGTCGCCAACCTTGATGTCATTGAAGTTTTCGAGACCGATGCCGCACTCAAAGCCCTCACGGACTTCCGAAACGTCGTCCTTAAAGCGCCGAAGGGAGATTATGTTGCCTTCCCAACTGACGACACTGTCACGGATCACGCGCGCCCGCGCATTACGGCGAATGGTACCATCGATCACCATTGATCCGGCGACGGCCCCCACACGCGGTACACGGAAGACCTCCCGTACGTCTGCTTTGCCAATGATCTTTTCTTTCTCGATCGCTTCGAGCATGCCGATCATTGCCGCGCGAATCTCTTCTTCGACTTTGTAGATAATCGAGTGCAAGCGGATATCTACGGCCTCCTGCTTTGCGAGGTCCCCTGTGCGAGATTCGGGTCTGACATTGAAGCCTATAATCACGACCGCTGAAGAGGAAGAACCCGCCTGGGTAGCAGACGCGAGCAGAACATCCGACTCCGTGATCGCGCCCACACCGGAGCGAATCACTTTTACCTTCACGCGTTCGGTAGAGAGTTTCTGCAGCGTTGACTTCAGAACTTCCACTGAACCCTGAACGTCTGCCTTGATCACGACCAGTAGTTCCTTGACCTCGCTCTCACCCAGCGCCTCGATACCGCGCTTCGTTGTTTGCAGCAAGGTCGCCTGGCGGCTCAGCATCTGGCGATGCTGAGAGATCGTTTGCGCGCGACTCATATCGGCGACCACCTGCAAACTGTCCCCTGCTTGCGGTACACCTTGCAGACCGAGCACCTCTACTGGTGTCGCCGGAACAGCCTCTGTTATTGCCTCGCCGCGATCGTTGAACATCGCGCGCACCTTGCCGGAAATCTGACCGACGATGAAGGGATCGTGTGTGCGCAGCGTACCTTGCTGCACGAGCACAGTAGCGACCGGGCCGCGTCCTCGATCAAGTTTTGCTTCGAGCACAACGCCGGATGCCAGACGAGTTGGGCTGGCGCGCAGGTTAAGAATATCCGAGCTGAGCAGGATAGTTTCCAGCAGTCCATCCAGGTTTTGGCGCTTCTTAGCCGAAACCAGCACCATTTCGGTGTCGCCGCCCCACTCAACCGGAGCTAGCCCTTGTTGCGACAATTCCTGTTTGACGCGATCCGGATTGGCGTCAGGTTTATCGATCTTGTTGATGGCTACCACGATGGGCACCTTCGCGGCCCTCGAGTGTTCAATTGCTTCAATCGTCTGCGGCATTACGCCATCGTCGGCCGCAACTACCAGAACCACAATGTCGGTGGCTCTGGCCCCGCGAGCGCGCATCATGGTGAAAGCTTCGTGACCGGGCGTATCGAGAAACACGACTCGTCGCGTCTCTAACGGATTATCGGGACTCGGCACCTGCACACTATATGCGCCAATGTGCTGAGTTATGCCGCCGGCTTCTCCGCCGGCAACGTCAGTAGCTCTAATGCCATCGAGCAAGGAAGTCTTGCCGTGGTCGACGTGGCCCATCACCGTCACGACGGGTGCCCGCGGCAACTCCACATCGTCTGCATCCGTAGCGATGAGCTCTTCAAACTCTTCCTCGGCTATCATTTCTTCGAAGGGCACGAAGGTCACGTCGTAACCAAAGCGCTTGCCCAGGTCGGCAGCAACATCATCGTTTAGCGGCTGGTTAATCGTGGCGAAAACGCCGCGCTGCAGCAGCAGCGTTACTACGTCCTTTGGTTTTATGCCGAGTTTCTCGGCAAACTCCTTCACAGTTGACCCTTCCGTCAGGCGGGCGGGTTTCAGTTCGCCGGTTAAGGGTTCCATTCTGCCGGCGATCCGATCCTCCAGCGAGAGCGCCTTTGGTGGGGGAATGAAATCGCCCTTGTCGAAGCGACCCGCTCTGCCTTCCATGGTTTTTCGTCCGCCCCGCGCCGGGGTGCGGCGGGAACGACGGCGGCCGGCATCAGGCGGTGGAATGTAGGTGGTTTGCGGGGTAAGAGTTTCACCTGGCGTTCCCAGCCGCTCAGTTCTCGTTAGAGCGTTCCGTTCTCTAACCCGTCCCGCGCGTTCGGCACGCTCTTTAGGTGTGACGTCGGGTGGAGCTACCGGTGCGGGCGCGCGCTCGCCGGGTCGCACACCGGCGTGGAGCGCTGCGGCCGTAGGACGCATGACCCTGATTTGATGTGACAACGCGGGCGCGATTTTTGGCGATTCGACAGCCACTCCGGAGAATTCCAGTTGCGCGGCTTGGGCTGCGTCGTCGTCAACCGCCACATCCATGGGAGGTTCTGCCATGGTTGCCGGTTCCGCAGCAGTCGCGGCGCCCGGTTGTTCTGCCCGGGCGGCGGGAGGCAACTTCTTCATCAGCCTCGCCGAGGTCAGCGGCTTGACCGTGCCAGGTGCGGTAACTGTAGTTTCAGGTTGAGGTGAGAATTCTTCGGCTTGAATCGTAGGCGGTTCGGCGTGGCTGATTGGCTCTTCAGCTTCGGCCGCCGGCTCCTCCGTGACGGGACGCGCAGCTCGTTTGACAACTTTAACGACGCGTTTTGCCGCGGTTTCCTTCTTCGGGAAGTACTTGTTTCGGATTTTCTCGGCCAACTCCCTGGAGACAGAGTTGGATGGAACACTGACATCGACACCTTCTCGGCGAACCTCTTCAATCAGCCGTTTCGTGTCAAGCTTTAGCTCCTTGGCCAGGTCGTAAATACGAATCTTCGAGGAAACTGTCATGCACTCCTTCTCGGACGCTCACGAAATCGGGCTGTCCGGACTCTTACAAAAGTGATTAAGAACTCTCGCTCTCAACCACCCTTGAAGCGTGCTTTTTAGAAGTGCAACGCGAGGTGGTAGAGGGCGTCGCGCGACACACTGGCCAAGCCAGTGCGCCCGCTAAGCTTACTGGACTGCATCGGGGGAAGCATCTTGCTTCTCTTCATCGTCACTGCTCCCGCTCGATGCAGCAACTTCCTCAGGTTCGGGAGCTGTTATCGCTTCGTTTGCCTCTGCAGAAAGACCTTCGGTGGCTTCCTCATCAGCAGCTAATTCCTCCAGCGAAAGCCCACTTTCGCTCGCCTCGTAGACATGTTCGATGGCCGCCGCATCGGTCGAAGTGATGTCTGGACCGGGCGTTATGGTATCGGGACGCAAATCCCGACCAGGCTCTTGCAGAACAAGTTCATCTTCCGATAAAGGCTCTGACTCGGTAACGGCTACCGGGTCGGCGGAATACTGAGCAAGTATGTTCGCCTCGGCGGTGAACGGCGTTCCAGATTCCACCGCTTCGTCATAGCCCTCAGCAGTCGGATCGCTCTTGCTTGCGACTTCGCCCTCTGCCAGAGACTCTTCAGTGTCTGCTGACACGATCTGCCCCTCTATCACGTCTTCCTCGGATTCAGCCGGTTCAACTTCCTGCGGAACTCCGGCTTCTTCTGTCTGCTTCAAACTTTCGCGCATGGCGACCACCGCTTTGGCCGCGTTCAGGATCGTCTCGGCTTCGTCCAAACTCAGATCGAGGAATTCAACCAGGTCGTCGACCGAGGTAATGGCAAGAGCGTCAATGTCATTGATGCCGTGTTCAGCAAGCGTATCAGCCTGCTGCGCGGTAACACCTTCGATTACAGAGAGGGGAACGGCCTGACCAGAAGCGATCAGTGCACCCATCTGCTCGTTGACCTCGCGCTTGATCTCATGCTCACTGCGAATGTCGATATTCCAGCCAACGAGCTTCGTTGCCAAACGCACGTTCTGCCCGCGCTTCCCGATTGCCAGAGAAAGCTGATCTTCGTTCACGATCACTTCCATTTGCCGGTTTTCGATATCGGTAATGCGAACCTGGTTCACCTTAGCTGGTGAGAGTGCGTTGGCGGCAAAGACTGAAGGCTCATCTGACCACTCAATGATGTCAATCTTCTCCCCGCGCAGCTCGCGGATGATCGCCTGGACGCGCGATCCCTTCATACCGACGCAAGCCCCGACCGGATCGACGTCGCGCTCGTTTGACGTGACCGCAATCTTTGCGCGCTCGCCTGGCTCGCGCACAGCCGATTTAATGACAACCGTACCGTCGTAAATCTCGGGAACTTCCATTTCAAAGAGGCGCAGCAACAACTCGGGCGAAGTGCGCGACACCTCTACCTGCGGTCCTTTCGATTCCTTTGAAACGTTGTTGATTACGACCCGGATTCGCTCGCCCTGGTTCCATTGCTCGCCGCGAGACTGCTGGGAGCGCGGCAAGATGGCTTCCAAATTACCCAGGTCCACGATAATGTTGCCACGCTCGAATCTCTTCACATATCCGTTAACCAGATCACCGGTTTTATCGATGTACTGTTCGTAGACGTTACTGCGAACAGCATCTCTTACCTTTTGAAACAGGATTTGTTTGGCAGTTTGTGCGGCAATGCGTCCGAGTTCCTCCATCGGCAAAGGCAAGAGCAGCGCATCGCCTAATTCAACCTCGTCACCGGCGAGTTCCCGCGCCTCAATAATTGATAATTCCGTGGCAGCGTCTGCGACTTCGTCAACGACAACCTTGGAAGCAGACAGCTCGATGCCGGTTTCAGGGTTCCAGTCAACCTGAATGTCTTCCCCCGACCTGAACTGTTTCTTGGCGGCAGCGCGAACGGCTTCTTTCATCGCGTCGATGACTAGATCACGCTCAATGCCCTGCTCCTGACAAAGTGCCTCGATGTTCTGTGCTATTGATGAACTCACTTAGACTCTCACCGTCTCCGGCGACACAACACAAACCGGCTGCCCGGGTAGCTGTGCCATTTTCAGTTGTTTATACGCTAAGCATGGAGCTCGCGCTTCGTTTCAACCGCAAGTTACCGAATTAACTACTTGCGCCGAAACTCTCCTGCGAAATCTACTTCAATGTTCGCTTTCGCGATCGAATCCAACGGTATTGTGATGCGACCGCTCGTTCGGTCCTCAAAAAGCACTTCCTCGCCTTGCAGTCCCATTAAACGTCCGCGAAAGTTACGTTGACCGGCGATTGGCCGATTCGTTCTCATTTTCGCAAGACTGCCGGCGAATCGCTCGTAATCGGCCCGTTTGTAAAGACCCCGATCCAGACCCGGCGACGATACTTCCAGTACATAGGCTGCATGAATGAAGTCTTCCACGTCCAGAATCGTGCCGACGTGGAGGCTTACTTCCGAGCAGTCCCCATGAGTGATGCCGCCAGGCTTGTCAATGAAGATACGAACAATCGGCTTATTCTCGGGCCCGGCGACTTCCGCATGCACCAACTCAAGTCCATGGTCGATTGCTACGCTTTCGGCGATTGCCTGAACATGCTTTTCAATCGAACTCGGACCCACCGACATCCTCCGAAAAACTCTCGCCCAAAATAAAAAGTGGGCGCGAACCCACCGGACGAAACCGCCGTGCTTCGAGCAAGCTGTGGATTATACGAGAAGGCTAGAGGGGAAGCAAGTTGACCACAGAGTGGAAGTGCCCAGGGCACTACCACAGAATGCGAGGGGTCAGAATCAAAGTGTCTCTCACATAAGTCTCTCACATAATAAGGACACTTAACTTAAAATGGAGAACTTATTTACTGGGACCGCGGGCGTCTCGCCCGCCGCGAGCGCGAGCCGGGGCCGACACTACAAAGCGGAACAAGAAGCTGACGTATGCTCGGCGGGCGAGACGCCCGCGATCCCAGTGAAGGAGCCCTCATTTGCGGGGCTGCCAGGCTTTCAGACCCGCCTTAATTGAGGGTGGCCGGCTGAAAATGCCGTCATCGTAAGCAGGATTAATGCTGAAGTTTATTCTGCCTCGCTTCTGCTTTCCGGGCATCTGAATCCCATTGACAATCATGTAATCAGAAAAATCATAACTTGACCTTGCACGGTAGCTAACGCCGTGAAAGGCGCCGCGAAAGGTAACCACCCTTTGGGGCAAATGCGTCTCTCTGCTTAGATAGTACTCGATCCGCTTATCTTCCAACTGAGTCACCACGACGTCTATCGTCTTGAACCCAATGCTATCCTTTCGCGCGCTGACCGGCGTCGGTTGAATCCATCTCGTTTCCATCAAGTAAAGATATTGCGCCTCGTCGATTCCTTCCCTTGAGCCTAGCTGACGAGCTTTACCGCAAACTGGAGACTTCGACTCGGCGTAGACTCTACAGGCGTAGTCTCTTTCCAGGTCCAACACGCCAACGGTAAGACTAAATGGCGGAGGCAAGCCGTCATCCCACGACCAGACCTTGCTCGGAAAGACGAAAAGCTTCTCGACAGGTCCCTGATGGACCACTATCTCGAGGATATTACGCACGGTCTCCTGATATGAGATCAATAGACTGTTTACCTGAAACAGTCGTTCTCTCCCGCCCTTCGCTGCAATCGCCTGTTCCCATAAGCCTTTCGCTTTTTCTCGATTCTGAAGCAATGTCTGTGATGCCTGCTGCGCATAAGCAGAACCTTGACAAGAAGCGACGACCCCACAGACAAGCAGGAAAATGAATGGGAGACTAATACGCCTGGCTTTTATGACGAGTCCCATCGATATTCACTAATGTCCCACTTGCCACGCCTTGATGGCATCGATCGGATAAATCAACATGAGCACTTCAAGAATCAGGCTATCTCTAATCCAGACAAGTAACACCAGCTCCATTGCCATAAACACCAGGAGCGAACGCCAGAAGCGTAGCTGTTGCGCGATCATGAACCCGACGCCGCAGATCAGAATGTCGCCCAGTGAGTTAACAATGGAGTCACCGTGATAACCAAGCGCAGCCGTCGCTTCCCTGTAACGCTGTATCACGAACTCAGTATTCTCAAACACTTCCCACATTGCTTCCAGCGAGAGTGCAAAACAGAGTCGCCATTGCCAGGAAATCCGCGGAATGCACAACGCCAGCAGCCAGCAAAGAACGAAACCATGAAGTACGTGAGTAAAGCTGTATGGATCCAGCAGATGTTGAGAGTTGTGAGTGCTCCAGATGTCGCCAGCCCAGAGAAACAACTGGCCGCAGGAGCACCACCATGAGCGGCCTTGATTTCGCAGTTGCACCGTGGCAACGACCAAAACTACAAGAATTCCGAGCCACGGCCATTGTTTTCGATGTGACATCAAGTTTTAGGACGACAAGGCAAGAATGGGACGGCGCCGTGTGAGTGAGAAGTCGCTCGCGAAGCGTCTGTTACAGGCCACTATTTAAACTAAGCTTCATCCCTGCGATTGTTTTCACTGGCCTTTTCCCTTTTCTGCCGCGTTCCGGGACGGTCCATAGATAAACAGTGCGATAGAGGTTGTGCTGCCACGGCACCCTGATCGTTTGCTCCGGCGCCCAGTCGCCCATATGAAAATCGTGTGAAAGGATGCGTGTGCCGGGACGCAGTTCACGCAGAAGTTTGGGACGCAAGAGCAGGTTAAGTTTATTGGAAAGGTATAGCGTTATTACCGAAGCCCCGCTGATGTTGGTTCGAAACAAGTCACCGTTGATGAAGCGCACGAGGCTGGTTACATTTGCCTTCTGCGCTCGCTCCTGCGCCACCGCCACCATCGCCGGGTCAATCTCGATTCCGACTGCATGGATGCCATAGAGCTGTGCGGCCATAATAGGAATTCTGCCATCGCCGCTGCCCAAATCATATAAGACGTCGCCATGCCTGATACTTGCCAGGCGCAGCATTTCGGTTACGGTTTCATCCGGTGTCGGGTAGTAGATCACGTCCGGTCGGCGCAGCGCTGTTTGTTTGCGACGTAAGGTTCGCCGCTTCACTGACGTTACTTGCGCAGTCGAGCGTTGCTCTTGTTTCTGCTCGGTGATCACGCTTCTGATATGTTCATAGCACAAATTCAATTCTCCGGCGCGCAAGTGAGGGACAGTGGTGCCAGAGAGACAGAGTAAGAGAGTCGCGATCGCGCTTTGCTTTCTGATGTTAATCACGGGAGTTTTTTGACGCGGCCCGCCGCAAGCCAAATCAAGACGATCCACGAAATCACAGGAAATCTCACTAGGTATTCGTGTTGGTTCGTGTGATTTCGTGGATCGTTCTTCTGCTGAAACTTTGTATCAAAAACAAGAAGCCAAGGACTTGCTTCACGGATAACACTCAGTATCAGAGGAGCTTGGACACCCGGTTTCAGTGAGGCTTCAGCCGCTGAGCTTTGCTTTCACGACATCGCTCACCATGCGGCCGTCGGCGTTCTTGCCTGAGAGTTTTGCTTGCGCAGCCTTCATCACCTTGCCCATGTCTTTCATGGAACCGGCGCATGTTTCGGCGATTGCCGCAATCACCACTTGTTCGATTTCTTCCTGGGATGCCGCGTGGGGAAGGTAAGCTTCGATTATCACGATCTCTGCCTTTTCTTTGTCAGCCAAATCCTGGCGTGCGCCTTTTTCGTACTGTTCAACTGAATCCTTCCGCTGCTTGACCATGGACCGCAACAGCTTCGCCATCTCTTCGTCGTCCAGCTCGGCACCCTTCTCAATCTCGCGATTCATGAGCGCTGCTTTGATCATCCGCAGCGTTGAAGTGCGCGGGCCGTCCTGAGCTTTCATGGAAGCAGTCAAGTCAGAAATAATCTGCTCTCTTTGATTCATCGCAATCAATAACCTCTGGCAATAATATACACATCTGGTTTCATGAACGTAATGCCCTCCCGTTCGATCGGGCAAGGTATTCACGCAGAAAGCGTCCGGTATGAGAGCCATCAATTTTCATGATCTCTTCCGGTGTTCCCACGCCCACAAGGTAGCCGCCGGCCTCTCCTCCTTCAGGGCCCAGATCGATAACGTAATCAGCCGTTTTGATCACGTCGAGGTTGTGCTCGATCACAAGTAACGATCCGCCGGCCTCAATCAGCGCGCGAAAGGCAGAGAGTAGTTTGTTGATATCGTCAAAATGTAGTCCAGTGGTTGGCTCGTCGAAGATGTAAAGTGTTTTTGCGCCTGTGCGCTTGGAGAGATGCGCTGCGAGCTTGATGCGCTGTGCCTCGCCGCCCGAAAGAGTAGTGGCCGATTGGCCCAGACGAAGGTATCCCAGGCCCACCTCGTCAAGAACACGGAGACGATTGGTGATCTTTGGCACCTCGCGAAAAAAGGAAATCGCTTCGTGCACGGTGAGATTGAGCACCTCATGAACATTCTTGCCGCGATAACGTATGTCCAGAATCTGCTGCTTGAACCGCGTTCCCTTGCATTCCTCACATACGAGTTCTACGTCGGCAAGGAACTGCATCTCTACCGTAACTGTGCCATCTCCCTGGCAAACCTCGCACCGGCCCCCAGGCAGGTTAAAGGAAAAGTGCGACGGATCGAATCCACGTCCCTGGGCTTCGCGCGTTGAGGCGAAGACTTCGCGCACCGCATCGTAGATCTTAATGTAAGTTACGGGATTTGAGCGCGGCGTGCGTCCAATGGGTGACTGATCCACGAGGATAACGTCATCAATCAAGTCTTCGCCTTCCAGCTTTTGAAAAGCGCCAACGTGTCCCTGCCAATCGCCTTTCTGTTTCTTCAACCCCGCGAACATGCAATCGTGAATCAAGGTGGATTTTCCGGACCCGCTCACACCGGTAACGCAGACAAGCATATCCAGGGGCAACTCAACATCGATCGATTTCAGATTATGCTCGGCGGCCCCGCGCAAAGTCAGGCGCCGTTTCTGGAATCGGCGTCGCTGCTTCGGCTCCTTGATCTCTGTTTCACCGCGCAGGTATTTGGCGGTCAGCGAGTTTTCGCTCACCGATAAGCCCTTGAAGTCGCCTTCGTAGATAATGCGACCGCCAAGCTCGCCCGCTGCCGGCCCAATGTCAAGAATATGGTCGGCCGCGCGCATCATTTCAGCGTCATGCTCGACCACCAGCACGGTGTTTCCGATATCGCGCAAATTATGCAGTAGCCGAATCAAGCGTTGGTTGTCTCGCGGGTGCAAGCCAATCGACGGCTCATCAAGCACGTAAAGCGCGCCCACTAGCGATGAACCAAGATTTGTAGCGAGTTGGATCCGCTGGGCCTCACCGCCGGAAAGGGTAGCAGCAAGACGATCGAGAGTTAGATAATCAAGCCCCACGTCAACCAGGAAACGTAGCCTGCGCCGAATCTCAAACAGGATTCTCTCGGAGATCGCGGTCTGCTCCGTTGTGAGCTCGAGTGAGTCGAAGAATACGGCAGCGTCCTTGATCGATAGTGAACAAACCTCCGGCAGGGTACGACCACCCACCTTCACATCGCGCGCTTCCTGCCGCAGTCGGTCGCCGCCGCAATCCGGACACAGCGTGTAACCGCGATACTTGGAAAGAAATACTCTAACGTGCAGCTTATATTTCTTAGTCTCAAGCCAGTCAAAGAAGCCGCGCACGCCGGACCATTCTTTCTTCCCCTCAACTATCGCTCGTTGTTCAGAGCGCGACAGTTGAGCGAAGGGAACATTCAAGGAGATTTTCTCCGACTTGCAGAACTGGCGCAGTTCCTCCTGGGCCCATTCATGCTGGGGTCTGGTCCACGGCTCGATTGCTCCTTCATTTAATGTCAGCCCCGGATTCGGAATTACCAAATCGAGATCGAGTCCGATCGTGTTCCCAAATCCCTGACAGGTAGGACACGCGCCGTAAGGATTATTGAAACTAAAAAGACGTGGCTCCGGCTGGGCGTAGAGAGTGCCATCGTTTTTGCATTCGAACCTTTCGGAAAATCTTAGCCGCTTAGGGTCGGCTTCTGCGGTTTCAACAAGCGCTGAGCCCTGACCTTCCTGGAAACAAATCTCGAGGGAATCGACCAGCCGCTGGCGGACTTCCGTGCCGGCGACAAGTCGGTCAACCATTACGTAAACGTTGTCGAAATGCGGCCGCGTGTAATCGTCCGGCGAATGAAGCTCTATTATTTTCCCTTCGGCAAATAGCCGCGTGAAACCACGCTGCATCAGGCTCATGATGTGCGCCGTAATAAGTTGACGCGGAGATACCGGGACGGGGCGACGCGGGGACTTTGAGCGATTTCGCCTCTTCTCCGCGTCCCCGTGTCTCCGCGTCTCCGCGTCTTGTGTCTTCCCCCAGTCTCCGTTTGTTCCTGTTGGCGCAAGACCCGCCTGCGCAGGAAAGAGAACATAGAACCGCGTTCCCTCTGGCAGCTTTGTTAACACCTCTTCTGCAATTGACTGAGGTGAGTCGCGATAGACCTCGCGACCGCACACACGGCAGTAAGTTATGCCTACTCGTGCGTAAAGTAGACGAAGGTAGTCGTAGACTTCTGTTTGGGTACCCACGGTTGAGCGAGGATTTCGCGTCGAATTCTTCTGGCGAATAGCGATCGCGGGCGCGATTCCTCGGACCTCATCGACGTCGGGCTTGTCCATGCGCTCGAGAAATTGGCGCGCGTAGGCCGAGAGAGATTCTACGTAGCGACGCTGCCCTTCAGCATAAACAGTGTCGAAGGCTAAGGAGGACTTTCCGGAACCACTCACTCCCGTCACCACAGTCATCCGGTTTATGGGGATGGAGAAAGAGACGTTCTTCAGGTTATTGACCCGTGCTCCCCGGACTTCAATGGCTTCTTCAGGCATGCTCGAACCGTTGCTCTAGCGCACAGAATGAATTCTTGCGTATCCGCAAACCTCAAATGATACCTCGATTCTTCACAGTTGCGAAAGGCGCTCCCAGAAATTAATACGCTTCATTGACATTCAGCGGGCACTTGCTCAACAATGCCATCCACGAGGAGGAACCAAGAATGCCATCCACATGATGGCACTCAGAATTCATTGCACACGAAGTCATCCAGATTTCTTTGGCGTGGATTCAGGAGACCCGAAACGTGGTTTCTCTCACACTGGGCGAGCTAGCGCGTCAAGTCCTGCAAGAGAGTTGGCGAACCCAGTGAAATCAGTGATCGGGACACCTTCGTTCGTTCGACGAAAGGCTCGCCTACACAACCTTGATGACCACTCTTGGAAATCGCTATAGAACCGTTGCTTCGTACAGCGCAAGAATGACTGTGCGTTTCTGTATTCGCCGTTGGTTTCCGCGAAGACTTGGAGCAGGAGAATCTGGGAAGAGTTGATTGAGGTTCTGCTCGGTCGCGGCGCGTTTCAAGCAATCTGACATATGGAATGGTGCTCTTAATCTGAGGTGCAACAAAAAATGATCTCAGAGGACAGTCGTCTAACACCGTCACCTCCGAGCGGACTCGGTACCACACTGCACCATGTGTCACCCTTACCTGTACCTCCGCTTATCAAGCCAGGACGATGTGCGCTACTACCTGACCCTCCTGCGAAAGCGCAAGTGGCTGATTCTGTCCGTTATTCTGGCTGTTACTACCACCACCGCGTTATATATCTCTAGTCTGCCATCTATATACAAAGCGACGGCCGTGCTGCGGTTAGAGCCGAAAGAATCAACCTTCCTCGAGGAGGGCCGCGGATCGATTTACTATTCATACAATAACCAGTATGACTTCTCCAATACACAGGTAAAGCTGCTCAGCAATCCCCAGTTAATGCGCCAGGTTGTTGTCAACCTTAATCTCGAGCACAACGCCGCCTTCCTCGGCGCGGCGAAGAGCCCTAATCTTTTCTCAAGTATTCGTCAGATTTTTGCCGGTAAGAAAGCCACGCCTTCGCCACAGGCAAGCGCCGCGGCTGGGGAAGCAGCAGACAATGCTGACGGCTCACCAGCCGAGACGACTGCGCGATTGGAGCCTTATGTGACCGCGCTGCTGGCGAATCTAACGGTCGAGGCTCAAGAAAATAGTCATCTGGTTACGGTAAGCGTTACCGATACTAACCCAGCGATCGCTTTGGAGGTCATAGACACGCTGACGAAGATTTTTGTCGCTAGCGAGAATGACAATCAAACGAAGGGTTCTCAAGCCGCTGCTGAAACGCTGGGACGGCAGTTGGCCGATATACAGTCTAAGATCAAAGAACTGCAGGATCAGAGGCTTGATTATCTGAAGACTCACAATCTGCCACTTGAGAAGGGCGAAGGCCGAAATCTAACTGCTGAGCGGCTGGGCATATTGAGTTCACAGTTATTGGCCGCGGAGAACGAGAGGAAGAATTTTGAAGCGATCTACCAGTCAGCGAAGGTCGCACCCGATTTATCGTCAATTCCTCAGGTGAGAGATAGTGAAGAGATTCAGGCAATGCGCAGGGACATCCACCAACTCGAACGAAAACGCGCTTCGTTGATCCAGATTTATACTCCGGAGTGGCCCGAAGTAAAGAAGGTCGATTCGGAAATAGGACAGCTCAGAAAAGATATCGATCAGAGCGCGAAAGAGATTGTGAATTCACTGAAGTCAAAGCTGGACGCTTCGGTGGGGCGGGAATCTAAACTACGCGAGGCATACTATCGAGAGCACGTCGCGGCAAACGGTCAGAGTCAAGACGAGATAGCTGTAACGAATCTAAGCCAGCAAATTGAGACGAGCAAGCAAATCTACAATACACTGTTTCAACGACAGAAAGAGATCGAGGTTAACTCCATCGACAAATCGAACCATGTAAGTATTGCGACGACGCCCGTGCTGCCGACCCAACCTGTTGGGCCGGCTCGCTTGCGCGCAGTGCTGGCTGGTTTTTTGATTTCGGTGATTGCTGGGCTCGGTCTAGCCCTACTTGCGAATCAATTTGATCTCACCTTGAGGTCCGCAGAAGACGTTGCGAACCATATTTCCTTGCCCACTATGGCGCTTATTCCGGTGGCGGCCGGCAACGGCCGTTCGTCGATAATGCAAAAGAGCTTCTTTCCAAGACAAAGAGTCAGAGTGCACGGCCCTGACCGTGACCAGGGACGTCTACTCGCCATCAGCGGAGGCTTACCGTCATCTTCGCACCTCGCTGCTCTTTGCTTCTCCGGGACAGGCCCCGCGCACTATTCTTGTGACGTCGGCGCATCCTTCGGAGGGAAAAACAACAATCGCGATTAACACCGCGGTTACATTTGCACAGACCGGGGCGCAAGTTTTGATTCTCGATTGCGACTTGCGCCGGCCGCAAATCCACTCTCATTTCAAAATATCGAATTCAGACGGTTTGACTAACTATCTGTCAGGCCTCCAGGACATTGATTCGCTTTTGCGCACACATAACGAATATCCAAATCTCAAACTCATGACGTCCGGGCCGATGCCGACGAATCCATCAGATTTTCTGGGTTCTGATGAAATGTACAATCTCCTAGAAGTCTTAAAGAGAAACTTTGCTCACATAATCATTGATTCACCTCCTGCCAGCTTCACGGATGCCAGCATACTCTCCACGCTGGTCGATGGCGTGGTCATCGTCGTCAACAGCAAACGCGGCTCGCGCGTTGCAGTAAAACGGGCCAAGCAACGTCTTCAAGAGGTTGGCGCCCACGTTCTCGGTGTTGTGCTTAATTACGCGGATATTGAGTCGGACCAATACTATTCGAGCTATTACCCGCCTTATCAAAAGAATGAGAATCAAGAAGCTGCGAAAGAGGCATGAAGCTGCCTCTTGCGACTTGCATTGCGGGACTTGGCTGCTAATAAAAGCAGTGGTGAGTGGAGGACACAAAAATAGTGGATTTACCTCGCTATAGACGAAGGTCTAATTGAATGAAGAAGATTGACCGCCTGGGATGGGTGGCAGGAATCTCGTTTGTATCTTATGGGTTGCGGATTGGTGTGCGCGTAAACGAGCCCCGGGCGCTGCCGTACGTTTTTGAAAGGTTGCCGCCTGGATGGAAGCCGGCGCAATCATCAATCGTTGAGCATTTATTTTCCCTGTTCGTGGGCGATGAGAATCCAAGATCAAACATTCGTCGCCTGCATCTGGTTTACCGGGACACCACCCGGCTCGCGCGCAGCAAAACTTTGGACGAAGCGCTTGACGTTTTTGAATCGAACTTGCAGTTGACCGTGGCCGAGCACGCCCGGCACCGTGTCTTTGTGCATGCTGGCGTTGTCGGATGGCAAGGAAACGCCATTCTCATCCCGGGTCTGAGC
>Ga0137372_10002782_pt1 | contig 16925 bp, 13 predicted proteins | sample SagtaG_6_FD_104911 | JGI IMG/M metagenome (GOLD analysis project Ga0137372, IMG submission 104911) | Vadose zone soil microbial communities from Sagehorn Ranch, Mendocino, California, USA - Sage1_R_60_16 metaG | ecosystem: Environmental > Terrestrial > Soil > Vadose zone | place: USA...
GTGCCGGGTGCGCTCGAACTGCTGCAGCAATTCTTTGTGTGAGCTGTGTACTGATCGCCCGTGAATTGTCTAAGCAGCCAGCGGGGGCCTGTGGATTGCGAAACAGCCGTGAACCAACCATTATTAAGACTGGGGATTTATATCTTGACGCCAGAAGCGGGCAATATCGGTGACTTGCATCACCAGAAGGAGTGACTCCGGAGTCTCAATGTGGCGACAATTTTTCGACAGAGGCTTCGCGCGAACCATTTAGACGGTGGGCTTAAGTTTTGCGGCCGACTGTAAATGTTTTTGAAGATGTTCTTGCATTCTGGATTCGGCGTCGGGCCATAGGCATCGAGCCGTCGTAGTTCAAGACGCCGACTTCTCGCGCAGAGCCTGCCGCTGCTGGGTGAAGTGCGGCACGATGCCCAGCAATCGCTCGATCACAGTCAACTGCGCCCGGTGATGCATTTCGTGTTCCTTCGTGCCGAGCAGCAGCTCGAGGCGGTTCGGGGGCGCCGCCCGGCATGCGCACCGCTTCCGCCAAAAGTTCCAGCGGTTGTGCTTCCAACCATTGACACCAACGTTCCCCTTCGGCGCGCAGCAGTTCGATGATCTGGTTCTTGGTGCGCGCTCGTTGCTCCTCGCGTTGCGACCGCCTGATGAACTCCCCAGTCAGCCCGGCGCGATAGCGGTCGTTCGAGAGTTTGACCGCTTCTCCGTTCGCCACGCGCCAGATTCAAGTACAACAAACGGCGGTGTTTATAGATTTCAAGGTGCGCACGGAGGTTTGACCGAAACATTGGATTTGTTGGGTATTGTCGGGCGTCAGCCAACTGCATTGGTCAAAATTTAGTCAAACTCATCGCAAATTTGCGTTCACGTCACAGCCAAATTTGTTGGCAAGCTGAGATAATCCGCGCATAGCGAATTCGCTCAGCCGTTGACGAGCCTCTCTGCTACAGTTTCGGTTCAAACAAAACCTCATCCATCGGGTGGCTATGGCCTCGATCCAGGACTCCTATGTGGCGCGCGATGCGCGGGCCGTAGCCTCCAAGCGACTGCCCACGCGCGAATTGTGTGCCGGCCGAGAGGTGATCGACCTTTCAGCCAACGAGAATCCCTCCGGACCTTCCCCCAAGGCACTTGCCGCGATCATGCACGCGGCGAAACAGGCGCACCGATACCCTGACAAAAACGGCACGGCCCTCAAGAAGGAGCTGGCAACCCGGCTCGGTGTTGCGATCGAGCAGATTGTGCTAGGGAATGGCTCGGCCGAAGTCATTGACGCAATCGCGCGCGCCACTCTGGGACCCAGGGATGAGGCGATCGTAGGATCGCCTTCTTTCCCCGCATATCGATCCAGCATCGCCCGGACGGGCGCTGCCGTTACGGCGGTCCCTTTGATCGACGGCGCCGAAGATCTGGCCGCCATAGCGAAGCGCGTGTCCGACCGCACACGGTTGGTGATGCTCGCCAATCCGAACAATCCCACCGGCGGCAGCTTTGGAGCCGCAACCTGGGAACAGTTCATTGCGCAGATGCCGGGGCACGTCGTAGTGGTGGTCGATGAGGCCTATTACGAGTATGTGACGCGCCCCGATTTTCCGAGAGCGCTCGAACAGGTCGCCGCCGGGCAAGGGGTAGTTGTTTTGCGCTCGTTTTCCAAAGCCTACGGACTTGCCGGGCTGCGGCTCGGCTACGGCATTGCTTCCATGCCGCTAGCGCAACGGATCGAGAAGCAAGTGCAACATTTCAACACCAACCGCGTGGCGCAGACTGCCGCCTTGGAAGCCCTTTGCGACGAGGACTACCTGGCCCACTGTGTCGAAATGAATGCGGAAGGCCGGCGCTATTTGCACCGCGAACTTACTGCTCTCGGGTTCGCAGTGCCGGAATCGCAGGCCAATTTCCTGCTCGTGCAAACCTCAAATGCGGTGGAGGTGCACAGGCGTCTCCACGATCGTGGGGTGCTGGTCAAGTTGCTCGACGGTTTTGGCCTGCCTGATGCCATCCGCGTCAGTGTTGGCGGGCCTGAGGACAATGAACGTTTTCTTGAGGCGCTCGCGAGTGTGCTGATGCGCCCTGAGCGAGATCTGCAGGATGAGAGGATCTGAGATGGTAATGATGATGGCTCCAGGCGGGAGCAAGCAGATGGCCAGGATGGCCTTCGAGGAAGGCGCCGAAGCCGTATATGTGGGCGTGGTGGGTTGGAGCCGGCGTGGCTCCGAGCACGAACTCGTGGATGAAGAGATCCGCGAACTCATCGACTACGCCACAGACCGGGGTAAAGAGGTGCGCGTGGTCGTCAATACCTTGCCTAGCTCCACCGAAATCCCGATGTTTATCGAGCGCATCGAGATGTACGCATCGTGGGGCGCCCGGGGATTCATGATCAGTGACATCGGCTGCATGCGCCTGGTTCACGAGCGCCTGCCGAATGTGGACATCCACACCAGCGTTGGCTGCGGCATTAGCAATTACCAGGATGTGCGTTTTCTGGCCGACATTGGCGCGACTTATGTCGTGTTGCCCTACCGGATGACGCCGGAAGAGGTCGCGCAGATCACGGCCAACACCAACGTGGGTATCGAGTTCTTCCTGTTCAAAACGCCATCGGGAGGCAAGATCTGCCCAGGCAAGTGCATGATGAGCAGCTACTTTAGCTATCGCCGCTGGCTCGACGAAAACGGCAAAGACCACTTCTTTGGTAGCGCGAGCCGCGGCGGAGATTGCCTGCGCGTGTGCCAGTCGAACTGGCAGTTCAGCGTGGACGACGTTTCCTACCAGGAAGGGATGAGCATCAAGACCAATCCCTCGCTGTGGCTGGAGGAACTGCCGGCCTACCTCGCGGCCGGCGTGAACTGCCTCAAGGTGCCGGGGCGCGATCGTTCGGACGAACTGGTGCGCGACCTGGTCCGCTTTTATCGCCGTGTCCTCGACACGATCGCGGAAAAAGACAACCCCGATCTGTCGCGTTTCCGGCCAGAGTTGGAGAGTTTCCGGCAGCGGTGGAGTACGGAGCGCAGCAACCGTGACCGGCGCCTTATCGGAGAGGCAGAGCGGGAGGCGCTTCGCGCCGCCAGAGCTGCTGCCCGTAATACCACTACCAATTTCGAGCTTTCGCGGTAAAGGAGTGCATGGATGTTTGAACTATCAACTGACGTGGCTTCGCCCACACTGCTGGAGCAGGGAGATTACTCGGCCTACGATGCGTTGTACCTGGGCGACTTCTCCTGCCCGAACTTTCCCAACAACTTTACCTCCAATCCGGAACTGCTCGCAGAAGCGGTGAAAACGGTTCACAGCCAGGGTAAGAAGTGCTATCTGCGTCTTTACGCCGTGCCCAGCAATCATGACCTTACCTGGGTCCGCAGTCTGATTGAAGCTGCGCTCGCTCTGCCGTTTGACGGGCTGGAGGTGCACAATCTTGGACTCCTTCGGATGCTGCGCGAGATGGGCTGTACCAAGCCGCTGCACCTCGGCGTCTTCGGCAACCTCTACACCGATGCGACCGCCCGCGTGGTGAAGGAGTACGGCGTCACACGGGTGTATCCCAACCCGGAGTTGAGCCTGAAAGAAGCCATCTACATCCGCGATAACACGCCCATCGAAGTGCTGATCCCCGTACACGGAAAGATCCCGCTGGTCATCTCGGAGACCTGCTTCATCCAGGAGCACACTGAGGGCACCACTGTCGGACAGTGCACCTTCACCTGCAACGAGGAACACTGGCTCACCCGCTCCGAGGGCGAGTGGTCGCTCAAGGACACTGGCCGCATGACCCTGAGCGGCAGCGACCTGTGCATGCTCGAGCACGTCGAGAGCCTCGCGGCAGCCAAGTTGACTGCCTTCTACGTCCAGAGCCATGGCGAGACAGCGGAATTCGTGAGCAAGGTAGGCAGCATCTACCGCCAGGCACTCACTCGCGCCTTCGCCGGTATACCCGTTGGGGACCTCACGTCTCATGTGGCGGAACTGTCAGCCCTGGCGCGCATGGGATTGTGCAACGGCTACTACTTCGAGAGCGCCGGGCGGCGCTACGTTGGTCGAGACATTGTGTGCGACACAGGGAGGGCCTGAGATGGCGATGCTGTTGGCGCCGGGCGGGACCACCGAGATGGCTGTCATGGCCATTGATGAGGGAGCGGACATAGTCTACGTCGGCCCGCTGGGCTGGAGCCGCCGTCCGTCCGAATCCGAAATGACAGACGACGATATCCGGGCGGTGATCCTCTATGCGGCCGAGCGCGGCAAGCAGGTGCGGGTCGTGCTCAACACCTTTCCCAGTCCGTTCGAGATGGCGGACTTCCTTGGCAAGGTAGAGCAGTACGCTGCCTGGGGAGCATCGGGGTTCATCGTGACCGATTCGGGCGCGATCGACCTGATCCGGCGCCGCGTCCCCGACACGATCATCCACGTCAGCATAGGGAGCGGTATCACCAACGCCATGGATGCCCGTTTTTATGAAGGTCTCGGCGCGAACGTGATCATCCTGCCATATCGTTGGGGTGAGGCAGAGGTCGAGGCGGTGCAGAAGGTTTCCAAAATCGGTCTCGAGGTATTTCTCTTCGAGACCGTGCAGACCGGCAAGATCTGTCCCGGCAAATGCATCATGTCGAGCTATTTGAAGTACCGCGAGTGGCTCGACATCGAAGGCAAGGACAACTCCTACGGCAGCGCCAACCGCGGGGCCAAAGAATGCTACAGGGTGTGCCAGACCGAGTGGGAGTTCGGCAGGCAAGGTGACACGCCGGACAAAGTCAAACTGCGCCGCGACGCACGGCTGATGCTGGAACAGCTTCCCCGGATGGTTGAGCTCGGAGTCGAATGCTTCAAAATCTCCGGCCGCGAGCGCCCCACCAGCATGATTCGCGACCTTGTGCGTTTCTACCGCAAAGTGCTCGACGGAATCCATACGGGCGCAGCAACCGACATGGATGCCTATTCCGATGAACTGGCGACCCTGCGCTCGCGCTGGGTTCACGAAAAGCGCAAACGGGTTGGCGACCTCATGGGGCGTGCCGCCATCTACGGAGTCGCCGCGCAATGACAAGCTGCGATGAAGCCGCCTCGTTGGGAACCCTGCGTGGGGCCTTTGAAGCCACGGGTAGTCCCTCCTGGATCATGCGGACGATCCAGCGCCAGGGTCTCGACCGAAGTTACGGCTTCACGCTGGAACTTAAACTCGGCGGCGACACGGTACAGCACTCGCTGCAGGCGACCGAAGCGGTGCTGGCTGAAGGCGCCGCGGATATCGTCGACACGGATTGGTTGTCGATCGCACGCTGGCGGCGCGACGGCTTCCCCGTTAAGGCTGTCTTTCCCTACGGACGCATCATGGGTGGCATGGTGGTCCCGGCGGCTTCCGCCATTCATCAGCTCCCCGACCTCAAGGGCCGTCGGATCGGCGTGGTGCGCACCTTTGACAAGAACTGGTTGGTGACACGGGCCGCGTGCCTGGAACGGCACGGCTTCGACCCCCAGAACGAAGCCCACGTGAGCGAAGCGATGTCCAAGACCGTGCTGCTGGACTGGCTGGAGAACGGCGCCATTGACGTCGCTGTTCTCTACTGGCATCTGATTCCGGGGTTGACCGCCAGTGGCCGATTCCGTGAATTGCACGACGTGCTTGACCTCGTTAGCGGCATCGCCGGAGTGAACCCGCCCACTACGTTCTTCGTCTGCCGCGAAGAGTTCATCTCGTTCAAACCCGACCTGGTCCAGGCCTTCGTCGCTGCCTATTGCGACGCTGTCGCTGTGATGCGCGGAGATCCTCTTGCCTGGGCTGAGGCGGTAGGCGAGGTGGAAAGCTCCGATACGGAGCGAATGCGCGGGCTGCGCGCAAGTTGGGAGCGCCGGGTGTGCACCAGCTGGGGGCCAGACGATCTTCGCGCGCTGACCGTCCTCTTCAACCGACTGAAAGCGATTGGCGGAGAGGGTGCGGTCGGCGGCATCGAGGCCATTCCGCCGGAGATGTTTGCTCCGGCGTTCACGAATTAAGGAGACGTGCCGTGGTTGTTCTGATGGGACCGGGTGGGACTCTGGAGATGACCATTGCAGCTCTGGAGCGAGGCTGCGATTCCGTGTTCGTGGGACCGAAGGGCTGGAGCCGCCGCCCTTCGTCGGACGAACTCACTGACGACGAAATCCGCGAAGCCATCGAGTACGCCAACTCGGTTGGCAAAGACATTCGCGTCGCAATCAACGTGATGCCGTGTCCCGACGAGATTCCATTATTTCTGGCCAAGGTGGAGCGCTTCGCCAGCTGGGGAGCCGGCGGCATGATGATCTGCGATCCAGGTTGCATTCAGTTGGTGCGCCGCAGCTTTCCCGATCTCGACATCCACGTCAGCGTCACTGCGGGTGTGTTCAACCTCGAGGACATTCATTTTTATCGCGATCTGGGCGCCAACGTCGTAGTGATCCCCTATCGCTGGGGCGTAGAGGAGCTGGAAGCCATACGCGACCAGGCCCAGGTTAAGCTGGAGGCGTTCCTATTTCAGTCCACCAAGCGCGGGCGCATCTGCCCCGGCCGCTGCTATTCGAGCAGCTACTTCCAGATTACCCACACCTGTGATGACGAGGGTAAGGACCACTTCGTCGGCAGCGCAAGCCGTGGAGGAAGCTGCCATCGGATCTGCCGCGCCCAATGGGATCTTGAGGTTGGCGAGGAGATGCGCCCCGAAACTCCGGAACTGAAGGCGACCCCGGAGCTGCTTTTGTGGGAGATGCCGGAATACGTCGCCCTGGGCGTCAGCCGCTTCAAAATCCCGGGCCGCGAGCGCTCGGTGGCATTGGTTGGGGATATCGTCGCCTTTTACCGGAAGGTGCTCGATCACGTGCAGGGTGGCTCGAATGACGTGTCGGCATTCGAAGAAGAGTGGCTGCACATTCGCGAGCGCTGGGTGCGGGAACGGGGACGGCGTGACACCAGCCGTATCTCGACCGCTGTGCTGGAGGCCAGCCAGTGACTCCGACAACGGCAGAGGGTCGCGGCGTGCCACAGACCTCTGCTGAGGCACCGAACTGCAGGCCAGGCCACCAGGATCTGATCCGCGATCTGGCTGACATCGGAGTGGACGATGCGGCTCTGGCCGGCGGCAAAGCGTATCCGCTGGCGATGCTGATGCGTCAAGGTTTCACCGTACCCAAAGGTTTTTGCATCACCACCGAGGCTTTCCGCCTGGCGGGCGATTGCCATGTTCCGGGTGGTAAGCTACCTGACTTCCTTCTCGACCTTATTGTCGCCACATGGCGGCGAGCTGGCATCGCCGCAGCCGCGGTCCGCAGTTCCGCCACCGAGGAAGATGGCCGTACCGCCAGCTGGGCCGGGATTTTTCCGACCACCCTACCGGTAGGAGACGAGCACGCTCTGATTGCCGCGGTCGAGCGCTGCTTCCGCGCAGTTCATGCTCCAGAAACCAGCATCTACCGGTCGCTGGCGGCCAATGGCTCACGCCCTGCCATGGCGGTGCTGGTACAGGAACTGGTGGACGCCGACGCGGCGGGCATGGTCTTCACTTCAAACCCGGTGAGTGGCGCGCGCGATGAGATTGTCATCAACGCCGTCCTTGGCCTTGGCAAGGCGCTGGCTTCCGGAAGAGTGACGGGCGACACCTTCGTGGCCGGACGGGATGGCACGATCAAGACGCAAAGCGTGTCGGCAAAGCCGTTCCGGATCACACGCCGCGGCGAACTCGCAATTTCGCCCGAACACTGGGAACTCCCGGCCTTGACGACCCAAGCTGTAGCTGCGTTGGCCAAGCTGGCCGTGGACATTGAAGCCACGTTCGGTTGCCCGCAGGACATTGAATTCGCACTCGCCGATGATTGCATCAGCATCCTGCAAGCGCGCCCCATCACCGGCTTGCGTCGTGATAACGATGAGGTCAAGGCATTTGTTGGCCGCGAGCGGCGCCGCCTGAAAAAGCGCGTGGATGCAATGCGCCGCCAAGGAAGGCTCACCGCGACAGACGCCGTCTTCAGCAATGGCAACGTCGGCGAACTGCTGCCTACGCCCACACCCATGAGCTTTGGTCTCTTCCGCGAGATCTTTGCCGGCGATGGCGGCGCCATTGTTACCGGCCGCCGCGCGCTTGGATACAAGCTGGCCGATGATTCCGCTGTCGGGCTCTACGAGCTGATTTGTGGTCAACCTTATTTCAACCTGGAAGTGGACGTCGCCACATTCGATGTTGGCGTTCCGCTGGAAGTGGACAGTATCATCCGGCGCGTCGGCGATGATCCGAACCGGGCGAACTACCCCGAATTCGGCTTGTATCAGCAAACTTTCGAGGCCAACCAAAGTGAGTTGCGCGATGGCAATGTAAAAGAATCGCCGTGCGACGAATCATCGCGAAACATTGTGCGACGTTTCCACGAAAGTATGGTGTCCGCCGGGCAGTCCGTACTCGACCGCTTCGCCGGAGAAATCGAGCCTAGGTTGCGCAAGGCCGTGGCAGAGGCCCGCCAGCAGCTCGATGCCGACCTGAGCGTACCGGAGCTGGTTTCCGTTATAGGCCGACGGATAGACAGATTGAAACGCGGCTCCTGTGTTCAATTCGTCATTGCCGCGCGGCTGGCCTTCTTCTTCGCCGAGATGGTCCGTTCGCGCCTCTCGCATCATACTGGCGATCCGGGGCTGACCCCGCGTCTGCTGCAAGGGCTCGAGGGAAGCCGCATCACGGAGCAGGCGCTCGACCTCGAACGCCTCGCCTCCGGACAAATCACTCGCGAAGCGTTTCTGGAAAACCATGGGCACCTGGCGGCGAATGAGCTAGAGATTTCACTTCCCCGCTTGGCGGAGGATACTTCTGTCCTCGACTGCCTGCTGAACGATCTTGCGACGTCGGGCCGCCGCCCTGGCGATGATTTTCAACAGCAGCAACGCCGTCGTCGTGAAGCTGAAATGGAGTTGCAGCAACGCCTTTTGCACGCACAGTTGACGGCGGAAGACGCTGCGCAATTACTCTCGGACCTTCGCCTGGCGCAGGCTTTCCTGCCACTGCGCGAAACCGTGAAGTACTACTACGCTGCGGAATATGCGGTGATCCGGTCGCTGCTGTTGCGATTGAACCGCGCGCTCGATTGGCAGCAGGACGACATTTTCTATTTACAGCCAGACGAGATTCCGCGCTGCACCACTGCCGCAGGCAAGCTGAAACAACGGATCGCCAGGCGCCGTCGTGAACACCGCCTGGCCGGGCGCATGGCGCGTCAGTATCGCCTGCCTGCCGTCGTGTTCAGCTCTCGTCTGCACGAGATCGGCGCGCGTCATGATCTTCCGTCGGCGCAGCAATTGGCCGGAACTCCCGTAGCTCCTGGTTCGGCGATTGGCGTCGTCCGGCTGTATGACTGCGCGAATGGTGCCGCAGCCCTGAAGGACATGCACGGAGACGAGATCATCGTGGCTCGCTCGGCCAACCTCGGACTCGCCCCGTTCCTGCGAATGGCCGCCGGGCTGATCGTCGAGGTCGGTGGGGTTCTCGCTCACGCCGCCTGCCAGGCGCGCGAGAGCGGCATTCCGGCGATCGTCCTGCCCAACGCCACGCTCACGTTGCGCGACGGAATGGCCGTGCGGCTGGATGGCGACATCGGCCTGGTCGAATTGCTGGAGGCCAGCGGCGCGGCATGAGTTTGTTTAGCCTGGAGCAGAAAGTGGCGGTGGTGACCGGCGCCGGAGCCAATGGCGGTATCGGTCATGCGATCGCTCTCGGATACGCCAGGGCTGGCGCCCGCCTGGTAGTCAGCGATATCGATGAAGCCGGCTTGACCCACACAGCGGACGAAATTGCGACCCTTGGCGCGCCGGTGCTGGCACTCCGCTGCGACATCGCCAATTCCGCAGAAGTGGAAAACCTGTTCGCCGCCGTGGATCAGCAAATTGGACGGCTCGATGTGCTGGTCAACGTGCCGTTCTATTTTCCGCGCCGTGTCGCCGCGCACGAGGTTTCCCTTGACGACTGGCAGCGGATGCTCTCGGTGAATCTCACCGGGTATTTTCTATGCATCCGGGCCGCGCTAGTTCGCATGCTTGCTTGCGGCGGCGGCAGCATCGTCAATATAGGTTCGAACGCGGGCGTGAGCGCTCTCGGCCGTGGCGCGTTCCCTTATAGCACCGCCAAGGCTGCGGTCCACCAGATGACGAAGGAACTGGCAGTCGAGTATGCCAGCCGAAACATCCGCGTCAATGCACTGGTCCCCGCTCAAGTATTGACCCCAGGGCTGCAGCACCACCTGAACGATACGCGCTTCCGTGAGTCCGTGCTGCCACGCATCCTTGCCGGATTGCCCATCGGCCGTCTGCTGGAGACGGAGGAGCTGGTCGGCCCGGCAATCTTTCTTGCCTCCGACGCGGCAAAAGCTGTCACTGGCGTGCTCCTCCCCGTTGACGGCGGAAATCTCGCGCTGAACGCGGGGGGAACTCCCAATTGTTTCGCCGACTGAGAGTACTCAAGGTTAGACCAAAACGGTGAACGCATCATGATCGAGGTCCATCCGCGGCTGTTCGTTGGCACCCAAGTCGAGTACGAGTCTCGTGTACGGCAAGAGAGTGGCTGGGCTATCGTTCAAGCCTGCAAAGAGCCGTACCATCGGGACGCGGTTGGCTACACGACACCAATGCCCTTGAAGGGCCATCCGGAGTACTTTATCGCGCGGCGCGATAGCCGGCTCTGTCTCAACCTTCTCGATGCGCCAGATCCGGCGGAGATCCCCGCCGAGGTCATGGACGCCGCTGTTGCGTTCATTCATGAGTGTCTGATGGCAGGCGGCCGCGTGTTCCTCCACTGCCAAATGGGAATGTCCCGCTCGCCTTCGATTGCGATGCTTTACCTGGGAACTCATACGGACCGGTTGCCGGCGGACTCATTCGACGCGGCACTCGCCAAGTTTTCCGATATTTATCCGCCGTTCTCTCCCCGCCTGGGTGTTCTCGGGTTTCTGCGAGATCGTTGGGCATCGCGGGGCGAAGGTCTTGGGTGAAGGACGTGGCGATGGCTGAGGATTTCGCAGTCGTGCGTGGGAGCAGCCTCTTTCCAGGCGTGTCGCATGCGTGGCGAGCTCTGAGGCATCGGAACTTCCGTCTCTTTTTCGCAGGCCAGAGCATTTCACTGATCGGCACGTGGATGACGCGGACCGTGACTGTCTGGCTGGTGTACAGGCTGACCGGCTCCGCGATTCTTCTGGGCACGGTGGGTTTTGTGGGGCAGATTCCCATCTTCCTGCTGGCGCCATTTGCCGGCGTGTGGCTGGACCGGTCGAATCGGCGGCATGTGCTGCTGATGACGCAGGCATTGGCAATGTTGCAGGCGGTAGTGCTGGCCGTCCTGACGCTCACACATCGCGTGACCATCCACGAACTCCTTTGGCTGAGCGCCTTGCAGGGCGTTATCAATGCGTTGGACATACCCGTACACCAAGCTTTCCTGGTGCAGTTGGTCGAGGACAAGAAGGACTTGGGCAATGCCATCGCGATCAATTCCTCCATGGTGACCGTAGCCCGGCTGGTGGGGCCCGCGCTAGCGGGTTTGCTGATCGGCGCCACCAACGAGGGCTGGTGTTTCCTTGTTGACGGGGTTAGCTACCTGGCGGTGCTGGCATCATTACTGATGATGCGGGTGCATGTGGCGCCGCAGAAGCGCGCGGGCACATCCATGCTGGAACAATTAAGGGAAGGCTGGACGTACGTTTCAAGATCGGCGCCGCTGCGGACGATTTTGCTGCTCTTCGCGTTGGTGAATCTGATGGGAATGCCATTTACCGTGCTGATGCCGATCTTCGCGTCGAAGGTGCTGCATGGCGGCCCGAATACGCTGGGCCTTTTGATGGGGGCTGCCGGCGTGGGCTCCCTGGTGGCGGCCTTGTCGCTGGCGGCGCGCAGGAGCGTGCGCGGGTTATTGAAGATGATTCCCATCTCGGCGGCGCTGTTTGGCGGGGGGCTGATCTTCTTTGGACTGTCGCGATCACTATGGATATCCGTGGTCATGATGTTGCTGACCGGATTCGGCACGATGCAGGGCATGGCGGCCAGTAACACCATCATCCAGACGATTGTGAGCGAGGACAAGCGCGGGCGTGTGATGAGCTACTACGCAATTGCATTGGTCGGCACGCTGCCGTTTGGCACTCTGCTGGCCGGAGCGATGGCGCGTGCGATGGGCGCCCCGCTGACGATGATTGTGAACGGCTGCGTGGTGATTGCGAGTGCGGTTTGGTTTACGACTTGTCTGAAGGGCATACGGCGGGAGATCAAGCCGATCTACCAGGAACTGGGGATCATAGCGTCGACTGAAATCGTGGTTACGGGCGCCACCGGCAATTAGTTTTTCTCCCCGGGCGGCAACTGATTCAGAATCAGTTGTGGTGCATCGGAGGGTCTGGACCAACGGGCAATATCACGTTCTGAGGGACACGAGACACGGAGGGACTGTGTTGCGGATGCGCACGAAGCTGCGTGGCAACATGTGAAGCAGGAAGCGCCGCAGGAACACGGACAGCCCGAAAAAGTGTTGCTGGCCATCACGCGCTGTCGCACCGTCGCGCTCGGCGGACATCGCGATCAGTGCTCGGACTGCGGACATACTGCCATCTCGTATAACTCGTGCCGCAACCGGCATTGCCCACGGTGCCAGGGCAACGCCCGCGTGCGCTGGCTTCAAGCAATTCTCAATTTTAAGTTGCTGATAATCAATAGATTAAACTTGGTGGGCCTGGTAGGATTTGAACCTACAACCAAAGGATTATGAGTCCTCTGCTCTGACCGTTGAGCTACAGGCCCATCAATGACTTACAGCTGCCTTCCGCGTAGGTGTAGCGGATATTGTAGCGGGTGGCAGTCGTTTCGGCTTTTTACTTAAACTCGCCCCGGACAGTTGCAGCCGCTCGAAGGCCCGCTCCACAGCTTCTGGTGTCGGGTGGATGTACCGCTGTGAAACCACGATGCTGCTGTGACCAGCAATCCGCATGATGGTGAAAGCGTCCACTCCCGACTCCCCAAGCCGTGTAAGCATTGTATGGCGTAAGCTGTGCAGCACAAAATCTGCCGGGAAGATCGGGCGGCGAACACCTTCCACCTTGGGAGCACAAGCGTTTCGGTGCAGGTGATTGATCGACGTTCCCAGGCAGGTCTTGCCCTCCCGGTTGGCAAAGACGAATTGGCTGCAGCTGTACTTTGCCCGCTTTCGCAGCACGGCAGCGGCCCTATCCGTCAGCGGAATGACCCGGCAGGCATTCTTACTCTTGCCCTCCCTCACCCTCAGGAATCCGAATCGAGCGCCGTTGACCGGTGCAAGCGTAATGTCCCCCCATTCCAGACGCAACGCCTCACCGATTCGCAGCCCGGTTTCCAATATGAGGACGGCAATGTCGTTTAGCGGTTCGGGGCACGCCGCAAGGTAGATTTCCTCTTGCTTCCGGGAGAGAACGAAGTCCCTGATCCGCTCCCCGGACAGCAATCGGATACGCGGGACGCGCTCGATCTCTCTCCACTCGTGGGCAAGCCGTAGCATCCGGCGCAGGGTGGCAAGCTCCCGGTTGACCGACTCTTTGGCCAGGACCGGCCCGACGTACACACTCTCGTTATAACCGAAGGGCCCATCAAGGCCGAGAAGACTGCGCAGGAGGGAATCGATTGCATAGCTCTGCCGGGCGTTTGGAACTGGCGGCAGAAGTTCGGTGATGAGAGTGTCCCCATCGAGGATCTCAGCAAAATTCCATGGCAGCGCTTCGAGGCAGTCGAGATCTGCTTTGACTCGGACGCCGCAACCAACACTCAAGTTCGCAGAGCAGAGCGCGCGCTTGCGGGTTGGCTGCTAAAGCACGGCACAGCAAAAGTGCGCATTGTGCGCCTGCCACCCGAAGGGGACGGCTCCAAGGTCGGCCTCGACGACTTTCTCCGCATGCATTCCGCCGAGGATTTTAAAAATCTGCCGCGGCTCGCGCCGGAAGTCGAGCCCCCTCTGGAAGACGCGGTTGCGAACCTCACGACCGACGTCGAAAAAGCCGAGCGCAATCGAGTCCTGGGCCGCATTCTCGACGAGGAGCACGACGCCGCTGAACAGGAGCGCCTGCTCAAACTCGCAGCCGGTCGCACGGCGATCTCCTTGCGCGCTCTTCGAGCTAGCGCTCAGGCTGAAGCGGCAAGAATTCAAGCGCGGCGTCACGAAGACCAAGCAACTCAGCCGCCGCTATCGGCTGAGCAAGCGAGAGAGGTCGCGAAGAAGCGTCAGGCCGCGGTTGACACCATTCTGAATAATGCCCACGGCACAACTACACTGCGGGCGCAAAACGCCGCGGACGGTAAACTCGTTTACGTCGCTGCGTTTGGCGACGCTGGGTCTCTGTTCGTCTCTACTTCCAGTGTGATGCCGGTGACCGAGCTGCCGAAGAACTATCGGCTCACCGAGCCGCCCCCAGACACTTCTCCGATGAGCGGAGATGGAATCCGGCGCTTTCAAAATGGCGACGAGGTCTCGCCGTTAGAGCTGTTCGAAGCTCTGCGACATTTGATTCGACGGCGCGTCATCTTCACCCAGAAGTGCGTGCCGGCTGTGCTTGCGCTGTGGGTTATGGGAACCTACTGCCACGCCCTGTTCAATTACTTTGGTTATGTGTGGCTCACGAGCCTTGGTCCGGGGTGCGGGAAATCTTTACTGGCGAAAATTCTGTCAATGCTGGCCTTCAACGCAACGCCGCCGCTGGTAGACCCAACGCCAGCAACGGTTTTCCGCGACATCGAGGCGAACGGCTCGACCTTCATAGTTGACGAGGTTGAGAATTTAGATCCTGAGAAGAAAAGCGAGTTGATCGGCATTCTCAACGCAGGCTTCGAGCGGGGTGCGCAGGTTCGGCGCATGACACCAGTGGGAGAGGTTTGGGCAGTCAGACCGTTCGGCGTCTACGGTCCAAAGGTGATCGCCGGGATTAATCAGATTCCTCGGCCGCTCCAGACCCGGGCATTCCGCATCGAGATGCGCAAGAAGAAGAACAGTGAGGAGATCAGATCTTTCCGACCTGATCGGCTTATGAAATGGGCCGCAAAACGGCGCGATGATCTGGCGATCTTCGCCCTGCAGAACGCGGAGCAAATTACAGAGCTCTACGATAAGCGTGATGAGCTCGTGCCAAAGCGGAGCGAAGGCGGGAACACTGTTTTTGACGATCGTCTCCGAGATATTTTCGCACCCTTGTACGCCATGGCTGCGATCGTCGACGAGCAAGCTGGTAAGCAAGTAGCAATATCGCAACTTAACCAATTCGTCCAGATTCAGGCGGGTGCACGTGATTCTGAAGGCGCCGGCGACTACGTGCTCGCGGCTCACGCGCTCTGGAACTGGGCGAAAGAGCATTCGAATGGACAGGGCAAGATCTTGATCAAAACAAAGCAAGCACAACGGCTGTTCGAGGCGGCTGAAATCGACTGGGCCGCACAGGACTCCGCCAGAGCGAAATCGCTGCTACGCAAGCTGGGTGGCATCAACGACGTGGCTTGGTTGGATGGAAGTACTCAGCGGGGGTACGTGTTCAATAAAACCGAGCTTCAGGACCTCGTCGAGCGGAACCCGCTTTCGGCGACATGTATACCCAGTAAAAAGCGTTAGGAGCGTAAGGAGGACGCTTTGGCGGCCAAAACAAGCTCTTTTCGGGGTACTTTTTCACAAAGCGTTAGGACGACCTTGCCTGGGCAGGCATTGGCGGGGCTCCTAACGCTCCTAACGGTTTTTGCAGGGGTGTATATGGCGCATTCCTAGAACTTGCTACGAGGTGGAGTATGAAGAAACATCCTAAGGTGCAAAAGAACGTCATCCCAGCGCGAACAAACCGCCAGATTGCAGACGGACCAATAGTGCGAGACCACCTACGTTCTTGGCAAAAGCCGGTGCCGGAACTGAGTTACAGAAGGCCGAAGATGTATCTGATCAGAGGGCCCAAGCACTGACGATGCTCCTGCAGGCCGGCGGCGTGGAGGACCCAGACCTTGCGGCCCGAATCATCGATCAAGTGAATTACATTCAAGCTCCTTGGTCGTTCGGAGATCCAAACGAGGGACTCAGATTCGCAATCGAGATGATGTCAGAGATGAAGCCAGAAAACGTCACGGAGGCGTTCTTAGCGGTGCAGATGGTCGGAGTCCATCACGCCTCGCTTGCGTACCTGCGCAAGGCCGCATTCTCGGAGCCCGAGCCTGCTGCTTCCAACGTAGCGATAGCTAGTCGCCTAATGCGGTTATTTGCCGAGCAAACAGCAGCGATGGCTCGGCTGAAGGGGAAGGTGGGACAGCAGAGCGTGACCGTCAAACATGTGCACGTTTACCACGGAGGGCAGGCCACCGTCGGCGCGATGGGTTCAGCGGAACTGAATCAGGGGGAGGGGGTAATGAAAAAAGGCGAAAGAAGACCCCATGAAAAGCGGCGCGGTTTGGCTGAAAAACGGCAACCCGACCGGGGGATTTTTCCCGAGCCCTGAGATGTGGAGCGAAGACAAGGAGCGGATCAGCGTGCCGATGCCCAGCGATGCAGAATGGGCGCTGTCGGCTGCACGGTGGTCTCAGCACCGGGCCGAAGACCGCGGAAGGGATAGAGCGGATACAGCGGGCAGTCACGCAGTTGATGGCGCTCCGAGTCCTGTTGATCGAAATAGGCCGTGTGCTTTTGGCAACTTGGTTTGGCCCACTTTGGCGGTTTAATCTGGCCCACCCCCTGGGACGTTAAGGTTTAAGACGATAGAGTTCCGTTCTGCTGGAGCGAAGCCCGTAGGGCGAAGCGGAAGCAGAGCGGAACAGCGCCGCCCTCCAGGATCACTCTTTGCGTTTCTTCCGTAGCGTTCTGCGAAAGCGATACGACTCCGAGCCGGTCTCGATGATGTGAGCCTGATCGGTCAATCGGTCGAGCACGGCCTTGCAGAGCCGGGCATTGGTAAAGACCTGCGGCCATTCGGAAAAC
>Ga0137372_10002792_pt1 | contig 16903 bp, 19 predicted proteins | sample SagtaG_6_FD_104911 | JGI IMG/M metagenome (GOLD analysis project Ga0137372, IMG submission 104911) | Vadose zone soil microbial communities from Sagehorn Ranch, Mendocino, California, USA - Sage1_R_60_16 metaG | ecosystem: Environmental > Terrestrial > Soil > Vadose zone | place: USA...
GAGTACCGTGGGCCGGTCAGCGGCCAAGGCCTGGGCCCAGGCCGGGGCGACCTGGCCCGGCTCGTCGACCGCGATGCCGTGCAGGCCCAGGCTGCGGGCGAAACTCTCGTAGGAGACATCCGGGATTCGCTGGGATTCGGTGAACTTGGGGGCGCCTTCCATGGCCCGCATCTCCCAGGTGACCTGGTTGAGGTCGTTGTTGTGCAGCACCACGACGATCAGCCGGGGGTCGGCCCATTCCTCCCAGTAGTGCTTGATCGTGATCAGCTCGGCCAGGCCGTTCATCTGCATCGCGCCGTCCCCGGCGAAGACGATGACCGGCCGGTCCGGGTGACCGAACTTCGCGCCGATGCCGTACGGGACGCCCGGGCCCATGGTGGCCAGGTTCCCGGACAGCGAGCCGCGCATGTCGCCGCGGAAGCGCAGCTGCCGGGCGTACCAGTTGGCCGACGATCCGGAATCGGCGGTGACGATGGCGTCCATGGGCAGCCGGGCCGACAGCTCGCGGAAGACCAGCATCGGGTTGACCGGATCGGCCGCCACGTCGGCCTCGGCGTCCATCGACTGCCACCAGCCGGCCACGCCCGCCTCGATGCCCTCGCGCCAGGAACGATCGTCCTGGCGCTTCAGGTGCGGGAGCAGGGCGCGCAGCGTGGCCGCCGCGTCCCCGACCAGGTTGACCTCGTAGGGATAGCGCATCCCGATGAACTTGCCGTCGATGTCGATCTGGACCCCGCGGGCCTGGCCGAACTTGGGCAGGAACTGCGTGTACGGGAAGCTCGAGCCGACCGTGAGCAGCGTGTCGCAGTGCCGCATCATCTCGTAGCTGGGCCGGGTGCCCAGTAGCCCGATCGCCCCGGTGACGTAGGGCAACTCGTCGGAGAGCACGTCCTTGCCCAGCAGGGGCTTGGCCACGCCGGCGCCGAGTAGCTCGGCGACCTCCTCGAGCTCGCGCCGTGCCCCGCGGGCGCCCTGCCCGGCCAGGATGGCGACCTTGCAGCCGGAGTTGAGGACCTCGGCGGCGCGCAGGATGGCCTCATCGTCCGGCGACGTGACCGGCCAGTCGGTCCCCAGTGACGACGGCACCATCTTGAACGCGTGGCTGGGCGCGGAGTACTCCAGTTCCTGGACGTCGGCCGGGATGATCAGGGCGGTGGGCGCCCGCTCGGCGACGGCGGTGCGGATCGCCCGGTCCAGGACGTTCGGCAGCTGCTCGGGAACCGTCACCATCTGCACGTACTCGCTGGCGACGTCCTTGAACAGCGAGAGCAGGTCAACTTCCTGCTGGTACGAGCCGCCCATGGCGCTGCGGTTGGTCTGGCCCACGATCGCCACCACCGGCACGTGGTCCAGCTTGGCGTCGTACAGGCCGTTGAGCAGGTGGATCGCCCCGGGGCCCGAGGTGGCCATGCATACGCCGAACCGGCCGGTGAACTTCGCGTACCCGACGGCCTCGAAGGCGGCCATCTCCTCGTGCCGGGCCTGGACGAACTGCGGCTTGTTGTCCGCCCGGCCCCAGGCGGCCAGGATGCCGTTGATCCCGTCTCCGGCGTAGGCGAATACGTGCTGTACGTCCCAGGCGCGCAGCCGCTCGAGTAGGTAATCGGCAACTGTCGGTGCCATGTTTTCTGTCCTTCCGTGACGCGATAGGTCTGTCAGGAGATGCCGCCGGCCACGCCGACGGTCAGGTGATGGGCGGTCCGCGCGGCCACGGCCATGATCGTCAGGGCGGGGTTGGCGCTGCCCTGGGTGGGGAGCACGCTGCCGTCGGTGATGTACAGGTTGGGGACGGCGAAGCTCCGGCCGTGCCGGTCGACCACCCCGTGCCGTTCGTCCTCGGCCATCCGGGCCCCGCCGACCAGGTGGGCGTAGCGCTGGATGGTGATGACCTCGTCCGCCCCGGCGGCGTGCAGGATGTCCTCCATCACCGACTGCGCGGCGTGGGCCAGGGAGCGGTCGTTGTCGCACTGGGAGTAGGAGAACCGGGCCACCGGCAGGCCGTAGGAGTCCTTCTCGCCGGCCAGCGTCACCCGGTTCTCCGGCAGCGGCAGGAACTCACACAGCGCGCCGAGGCAGGACCAGTGCACGTAGTCGCTCACGTACTCGCGCAGCGCGGCGCCCCAGTGCCCCTGCGCTGCGACGTGCTCGGCCCAGGTGATCGGCAGGGGCGATACGGTCTGGATCGAGAACCCCCGTTTGTAGTCCTGGGCCGGGTCGGTCTCGTAGAACGCCTCGGTGCTCACCTCGGGAGGCGGGGCCTTGTACATTCGCACCTCGGCGTCGAAACGGCCCGCGGTCTGCGGCGCGCCCTGCACCATGAGGTAGCGGCCCACCTGGTCGAAGTCATTGCACAGGCCCTCGGGGAACCGGCTGGACGCCGAGTTCAGCAGCAGCCGGGGCGTCTCGATCGAGTACCCGGCCACCGCCACCATCCGGGCCCGCTGGAAGTGCTCGCGGCCGCCGGTGACGTAGTGCACCCCGAGCGCGCGGCCGCTGTGCTTGTCCACGGCGATCTGGGTCACCATCGCGTCGGAGCGCACCTCCGCGCCGTGCGCCAGCGCGTCGGGGACGTGGGTGATCAGCGGTGACGCCTTGGCGTTGACCTTGCAGCCCTGCAGGCAGAAGCCGCGGTAGATGCAGTGCGGGCGGTTCCCGAACCGGCCGTTGGCGATCGCGACCGGGCCGACCTTGGCCGTGATCCCGAGCTTGGCCGCCCCGCGCAGGAACACCTCGCCGTTCCCGCCGACCGGGTGCGGCCGGTGCGGATAGCCGTGCGGATCTCCCCACGGCCAGCGCTCGCCGGCCACCGGGAGTTCCTGCTCGATCTGCTCGTAGTACGGGCGCAGCTCGGGGTAGCTCAGCGGCCAGTCGGCGCCCACGCCGTCCACGGTGTGCGTGGCGAAGTCGCTCGGGTGGAAGCGCGGGGTGTAGCCCGCGTAGTGAACCATCGACCCGCCGACGCCGCGCCCGGAGTTGTTCGAGCCCATCGGCACCGGGTCGGACCCGGCGATCACCCGCGGGTCGGTCCAGTACAGGTGGTGCGAGCCTGCCTCGTCGCTCACCCAGTCGGTGTCGGGGTCCCAGAACGGGCCTGCGTCCAGGGCCACCACCCGCCACCCGGCCCGGGCCAGGCGTTGCAGCACGACCGAGCCGCCCGCGCCGCAGCCGACGATCACCAGGTCGATCTCGTCCTCATCGGCGAACCGGCGCATGTCCCGCCGCAGGCGGTGGTTGGTCCTGGTGCCGTCGTTGGGCAGCAGCCAGGCCGACTCGTTACGCGCGCGGACACCATCTCGCGGACCCATCAGGTACCCTCCCGGACCGGGTCCTCGGATGGGTGCGCGTCACCCACCTCGAACGGCTCCAGCTTGCCCACCCCGGCGTTCTTGTAGCCGCGCGGATAGGCCGGGCCGGGAAAGCCGATCTCGGCCCACGCGAACGGATGAGCGTAGAAGGCCGTGCAGGCGTACCGGGTCCACAGGCTCCACACGTGGGCGGCGGGCAGCCCGTGCCAGTCCGCGGACTTCAGGTCCTGCACCGCCTGGATCAGCGCCAGCTGATCGGTCGGCGCGGCGTCCGCGAACGGGGTGCCGCAGCGCTGATAGGCGTCCGCGTCAAGATGCGCCAGCGTGTCCCGCCACGCCTGGCCGTCCTCGGGCATGTCCGCGTACCGCCAGCCATCGGTTTCTCCCGCCGCCAGCCGGGAGTCGACCATCTCCAGGACCGGGACGGCCAGCTCGCTGTCCTGCCCGTCCTGGCCCGTGAGCAGGTTGAGCAGGGCGCGCGCGCAGGACTCCTCCGATTCGGTGAAGAACTTCACCGCCCCGGGGGAATCGGTTCTGGCCAGGACGACATCGACCGTCACCTGATCCCAGTGCCGGACCTGGTCCAGCGCATCGAAACCGGGAAACCGGCCGGCCCAGCCGCGGGTTTCCCGGGCGGCGCCGCTCACTTCTCCCGCCGCAGGATCGCCGCCAGCAGTCCCATCCCGCCCACCATGGTGACCAGCAGCGGGGCCAGCAGCGGCGGTCCCATCTCCATGTTGTAACGGGCGTTTCTCCAGCCTCCGGGCTTCTGGGCGATGCCGCGCGCGTGCAGGTACAGGCCCTGCACTCCGTTGGCCACGATCGCCGCCGACGTGATCGGCAGCGCCGTTTTCGCCATCCGGCGGCTGAAGAACCCGGCCAGGCCCGCCGCCGCTCCCACCGGGCCGAGGGCGACCGGCAGCCACATCATCTTGTTACCGAAGCTGGCGCTGTCGTGCTCGAAGTAGATCTCCGCCGCGGTCACCAGCGCTCCGGCCGCGGTCAGGGCCGAGAGGCTGCGCTCGAAACGCCCGGTCTCCACGTTGCGCAGCATCCGGTCGATGCCCTGCGCCGTCCGGTCTACGGCATCCCCGCGCGTCCGCCGAGCGGTCATCTGCTGTCCTCCTCTGTCGGCTCCGCACCGCACTACCCTCAACCGCGACGCCAAACCTGTTCTCCCGGCTCGTGTCCGCCGGAACCGGTTTGCCGGTACGTACTGCAGGTAGAGGGTTTGTGTCGATGGCGCGGCCTGAGGCAGCTCGCTTGTGGAGCCTGAGGTGGACAGCGGCGCGCGTAACCGGTCTGGCGCTACCGGAACCGGTGAGGAGGCGATCGCATGGCCGATGACCATCCGGCAGGCGAACCAGGCGTCCCGGTCCTGGACCTAGCGTTCGATTCCGGCACGCTCGACGCACTGCGAGAAGGAGTTAAGGCTCATGCCTGTCAGGCAGGCCTGCCCGAAGACCGAGCCGAGGACGTAGTCCTGGCCGTTCACGAGCTGGCCGCCAACGCGGTTAGTCATGGCGCCGGCGCGGGACGGCTGCGTATCTGGAAGCTAGCCGGGGCATTGCACTGTCAGGTTGAGGATGGCGAACCGTTGGCCTCCGGGCGTCCAGCTGAGCCGCCAGACCGCGTGGGCGGCGTGGCTACCGACGCGGCGGATGCCTCCGGCCATACGTCAGAGCACTCGTTGCCTAGCAGGCACGGCCACGGCCTGTGGCTCGTCCGGCAGGTAGCCGACCGGATGCGGATTCTGTCCGGCGCTCGCGGTACCCGTGCCACGGTCGCGTTTGACCTGCCCGCCCGCAGAAAAGGCCAGGGCTGCCTCCAGGCCTGACGTGAATACGCCCCGGCCAGGCCGGGGTCCGCGCCCATCCGGCCCTGGTGTAGCGGCAAATAATCATGCGGAACGGGCCGTGGTGGCTGCCTCGGCCCGCGCGGATCTGCTCATCATGGCTCGAGATCTCAGCGCCTTTACCTGACCGTCGGCGTTGGGTTTGATCAGCAGTACCGTCGCGGTCAGCCAGAGCGCAGCGAACAGGAGGCTGGCGAGGATATCGGTCGGGTGGTGCTCGCCCCGGTACATGCGGGACAGAGCGACCAGAACGGGCATGGCGATCGCGGGGACGAGGAACAGCCACCGCCACCAGCCGCGGGCGTGGCCGATGACCAGGATCGCCACGGCGACGTAGAGACAGCAGGTGGCGGCCTCGTGCCCGGAGGGGTAGGCGGAGGTGGGCAGGTGCTGGTCGAGCTGGGTGACGCCGGGCCTGGGCCGCTTGACCACGGCGGCGGCGGCGAGGAACGCGCCCAGTTCCCCGAACATGACGGTGGCTACGAAGATGACCGGCCGCCAGTGCCGGGTGACGGCGAGAAATACGACGCAGGTCGCCAGGGCGACGATGAGGATCGCCTGGGTCGCCCCGAGCGTGGTGAAGATCAGGCTCCAGTGGGTCCAGCTGGCGGTACGGTGGGCGGCGAACCAGTGCGGGATCGTCCGGTCGCCCAGCACGTTGCCGTTGCCGTCCTTGGTGATCAGCTCGCCGATGCCGACGATGATGCCGAGGATCAGCACCCAGGCCACCACGACCCCGGCGGCGATGCGGCCGTAGTGGCGTCCGGACCGGCGACGAGCGCCGGGTTCCGGCCGGGCCGGCTTGAGGTCGGCGCGGGCCTCGGGTTCCAGTCCCTCGGTGACCGGATCGGTCACCGGCTGGCCGGCGGTGCTGCGGGTCAGCTCGAAGGCGAAGGCCGTGACCCCGAGCCAGGTGATGCCGACCGCCCAGGCGCCCAGGACGTCGGACAGGTAATGCACGCCGAGCAGGATCCGGCTGATCCCGATCAGGGCGATGAGCGTGATGATCACGGTGATGAAGGCGGTCCGCCACCGGCCGCGGGCGGCGGGCAGGAAGACGAGCAGGATCGCCCCGTAGCAGACGATCGAGCCGAGTGAGTGGCCGCTGGGGAAGCTGTTCCCGGTACCGTGGGCGATCGGATGCGCCACCACGGGGCGCAGCCGGCCGACGAGCGACTTGAGGAGGGGATCCAGGATCAGCGCGCCCGCGCCGGTGACGAGCAGGTAGGCCGCCAGCCGCCATCGCCGCCGGATCGCGAGGATGACCGTCGCGGCCCCGATCACGGTCCACAGCACGCCGTTGCTGCCGAGCCAGGTGACCGCCTTGACCACGCTCACCAGGGTCGCGTTTCCCGCGACCAGGCTGTTGATGTCGGCGGCGGCCCCGTGGTCGGCCGATTCGAGCGGCGCCCACTGCAGGCGCACCGCGATGAGCAGGATGGCGAAGACCAGCGCCGCGACGGTGACCGTGACCAGCGGCGTGAGGCGGTGCTGCCGGAGCTCGAGGTTCACGGGTGACCGCCTCCCGCCGCCGCGGCCGAAACGGCCGCGGCCTGGGCCGGGACGCAGATCGTGATGGAGCCGGGGCGGGCCTTGATCCGCAGTTCCCGGCAGGCCGGGCGGGCACCGCCGTCCAGCTCGTACGGGATCTTCCGGTCGGACCGGACCTTGACCTTCGTTCCGCGGGTGACCTCCACGAAGGGGGATCGCTCCGCCTGGCCGAGGGCGAGCCTGCTGAACGTCCGGGCCCAGTCGGCCGGGTTCTTCGCGGTGACCACGCCGAACTCCAGGAGCCCGTCGTCCGGCCGCGCCTGCGGGAAGGCCTCGATCCCGCCGAGTACCCGGCCGACGTTGCCGGCCAGCACGCAGGAGACCCGGCCCTTGAAAAAGCGCTCGCCGTCGACGTCGACCGTGGCCTTGACCCGGCGCGTGGACAGGTTCCTGATTCCGGTGTACAGGTAGGCCGCGCGGCCCAGGCGGTCCTTCATGCCCCGGCCGGCCTCGGAGATCATCCGGGCATCGAATCCCGCGTCGGCCATCACCGTGAAGTGCTCGCCGTTCACCGACCCGGTGTCCATCCGGCGGCGGTCTCCGCGCAGCCCGATCCGCACCGCTTCGGGGAGGTCATCAGGGATCTGCAGGTTCATGGCCAGGAGGTTCGCCGTGCCCGCGGGCAGGATGGCCACCGCCGTACCGGTCCCGGCGACCGCTTCGATACAGCGCTGGACGGTGCCGTCGCCGCCCCAGACGAACATCACCTCAGCGCCCTGAGCCGCTGCCCGCCGCGCGCATGCGGGCGCGTGCCGGCTCTTCTTCACCTCGTACCACAGCGGATCGGTGACGCCCTCCCGGGCCAGGACCGTGCGCAGTTCGCACAGGCCACCGCCGAAGCTCTTGCGAGAGTGCGCCACCACGGCCACGTCAGGCATGCTGAGCCCCTTCAGACCCTGCGCCAGCGGGCTTCGCACAGCCCGTAGATGCCGAAGACGGCCAGGCCGAGGGCGGCCAGCAGCATCAGGAACTCGCCGAACGGCTGGTTCCGCAGCGTGAGCAGCGCCTTGTCGATGCCGCCCGACTCCGATGCCTTGTGGGTGATGGCCGAGTCGATCACGAGTGCGCCGGCCAGGGCGAAGACCAGGCCGCGGGCGATGGTCCCGATCATGCCGAGCACTTCGACGACACGGCGCGTCCGGGGCTCATCTGCGACGTCCGCAGGTACGTCGTAAACGTGCGGCGAGCGCCCTGGCTGACCAGGACCAGGCCGATGACGACGACAATCAGGCCGACGATCCCGACCAGCCACCGGCCCTCGGTGTGCCGCATGACCGTGGCCGTGACGTCTTGCTGCTGGCGGGACTGACTGCGCTGCGAACCGGAGATCACCGTGAACGTCAGATAGGCGAAACCCGCGTAGATCACTGCCCGGCCCAGCGAGATCAGCCGGGGGCCCGCGCCGTCCCGCTCACCGGTCACGCCGAAGGCGGCTTCGCTCAGCCGCCACAGGGCGTAGGCGGCGAAGCCGATGCCGAGCAGCCACAGCGAAACCAGCCCGTAGGGCTTGCCCGCGAGCATCTGCAGAGCGCCTTGCTGATCCGCCTCCCGCGAGCTGTGGCCGAGCGCGACCAGCAAGGCGACCCAGCCGATCAGCAGGTAGATGACACCTCGGGCGGTCAGGCCTGCCCGGGCCAGGATGTGCGCCGCTGGGCTGCGGGAAGCCCGCCTGGCTCTGCGTGTCGCGCGGGTGGCAGATATCGAGTGCATACCCGTCTCTACCTCGAGAGCGCGCGAGGAAACTCGCGGCCCCGCAGCGCTGGCGTTTGACCCTGGCCGGGGCAGGTAGCAGTCAGCCAGGACCAACGGAGCACGACCGCAAGGGGTTCAGCCGTGCGTGATGACGGGCCGATCGTGCGGGAGGTCACGACCGCTGTCTACGTGATCCCCACGGATACACCCGAGGCAGACGGGACGCTCGCCTGGGATAAGACCACGATGGTGCTCGCCTCCGCCCGCGCCGGAACGGCCCGCGGCATCGGCTGGACCTACGCGGCGGCCGCGGCGCAGAGCGTCATCGCCGACGTGCTGGCCGACGTCGTGATCGGCCGCAGCGCGCTGGACGTGCCGGGAGCGGCCGAGGCCATGGCCCGCGCGGTCCGGAACATCGGGCGGCCGGGGATCGCGGCGACCGCCATCTCCGCCGTGGACATCGCGCTCTGGGATCTCAAGGCGCGGCTGCTCGGCTCCTCGGTGGCCCAGTTGCTCGGCCAGGCCCGGGACAGCGTTCCCGTTTACGGGAGCGGCGGCTTCACCAGCTACGACGATGGCCAGACCCGCGAGCAGCTGGCCGGCTGGGTGGAGAAGGACCGCATCCCGCGAGTGAAGATCAAGATAGGGGAGAGCTGGGGTACGAACGAGCACCGGGACCTCGAGCGGGTTGCCCTGGCCCGCGAGGTCATCGGGCCGGATGCTGAGCTCTACGTCGACGCCAACGGCGGCTACACCGCCGGGCAGGCGGTGCGGGTCGCGGACCGGCTCACGGACCACGGGGTGACCTGGTTCGAGGAACCCGTGTCGTCGCAGGACCTGGCCGGGCTCGCCGCGGTGCGGCGCCAGGTCCGGCCCGACGTGGCCGCGGGGGAGTACAGCTGGTCACTGGCTGACTCGGCGCGGCTCATCGCCGCCGGCGCGGTGGATTGCCTTCAGCTGGACGTGACCCGCTGCGGCGGCATCACCGAGTTCCTGCGCGGGTCGGCCCTGGCGTCCGCGCATAACCTCCAGGTCTCCGGTCACTGCGCTCCAAACCTGCACGCGCGGGTCGGCGTCGCGGTGCCTAACCTGCGGCATGTCGAGTATTTCCACGACCATCAGCGGATCGAGCGGATGTTCTTCGACGGGGCCCTGGACCCCGACGGCGGGATCCTGACCCCCGATGCGGACCAGCCGGGCCTCGGCTTGGTCCTCCGGGAATCCGACGCCGAACGCTACCGCCGCGACTGACGGCCGTCATCTGCGCAGGCTACGAGTGACCATCCGGCTCCTGGGCCGATTGGCAACTCGTGGTCCGGGACATCAGCGGCCCGGGCCGGCAGCCTTGCGCACCGGAGCTGTTAATGGCCATCAAGACAAAGAGCGTCACCAGGCCGAGGATGAGCGGGACGGCGATGATGGCGCGCGCCAGCGTGGTGGTAACGGGGCTTCCCAAGCAGGCGTTTGCGATGCGGGTCCATCAAGCGCGTCCGCGGCCCCAGCCAGGGCGCAGGGAACCGATATCTCGGCGGTGCGCTGCGCGCGCCGCGGGCCCGGAGTCCGGGTTAGAACTCGCTCTTGAGCCGTTCAATGTCGCGGGTGTGCTCCCGCAGCTGCTCGTAGGCGGGGCGTTCGGGGATGCGGGTCAGGGCCCAGCGGATCGCTTCCGCGCGGTTGTTCGCGATGCCCGCGGCGATCAGCGTGTCCACGATGTCCAGCTCGGCCGTCTTGAGCCGGACCATCACGTGGGTGAACTCGCCATCGGCGGCCACCGTGCGGTTGTCGTCGAGGAACTGGACGTTACCGCCCACCCTCTGGCCGCTGTCGTCTTCGAACCTCACCTCGACGTACCGGATCTCGGGCCACCGCCGCAGCAGGTTGTCCCGGAACTCGTTGAGCCCGGGGCCGACGGCCCTCTTGAACGCTCTGGCCGCCTCGCGGCGATCGCGGAGCGACACGTTCGGGTCGTGCAGGTCGGCGGGATTGGCGAAGACGAACCTGGGCATCAGCTGGCCCGGCTCGATCATCGGTGCGTCGCCGTGTTGCAGCAACTCGACCCGGCGTATCCGGCCGGGGAAGAGCTTGTTCGCCGCGATTTCGATCTCGTGCTGGATGTGGTCCCTCTCCGCCTGGCCCATCTGGGCCCTCCCGTAATTACCTGAGTAACTCAGATTACTAGACTTCATGCGGTAAGGCTACGTTACAAACCCCGCCCAAGCCGGGTGATCCGCTCCTGCGCTGACGCGCACCCGAGGGCCCGCCGCCCCCGACCCTTGCATCGGCTACCTCATCGAGCAGGAGAAGCCCGCGGCGGCGAAGGCCGCCTCGGTCAGCGCGTCGGTCAGGGCGGCCTGGCGCCCGGCCCGGCTGACCGCTGCCAGCAGCAGCATCGACGCGGCATGCACGGCATCGACCTGCCCGCCGGTCGCGAGCACCGCCGGCTCCGGTGCTGCGGCGGTCAGCGCGGCCTGGATCAGGTGCCGGATCCCGAGCACCTGCGCCACCCGGCACGCCCGCCGGCTGGGCAGCTGCCCCGTGGCCAGCCAGATCACCGGGCCGGGCACCAAGACCAGCGCCGCCCCGTAGGTAGCGCGGACCTTCTGGAGCCCGCGCGCCGTGGCCGTCACCGGCGACGTCCGCGCCATCCCGCGACGAACGCCCCGGCGACGGCCGCCCCGGCGAGCAACCCGGAAGACACCCGGGCATGCTGGGCGATCCACAGCTGCGGGCTGCGGCCGTGGGACTTGTCGTCGAAGATCCCGTGCGGGCTGTGATCGTGCCCGTTGCTCCCGTCGACCGGGTGGAGCAGGTTATCGGGGCGGCCCGCCGCGACCTTCTGCTCGGTCTGCTGGGAGCGGTAGCCGGTCCGGGCCAGATACCGGTCCAGCACGGCCGGGACCACCCGGTTGGCCAGGAGGGTGGCCGCGGTGCTCGCCCCCACCCAGTACTGCCTCCGGCCCGGATGATCGGCGGCGAACAACACCCCGCGCGCCGCGACCTCGGGCTGGTAGATCGGCGGTACCGGCTGCGGGTGGTTGGGCAGCCGGGACCGCACCCAGGAGAACTGCGGCGTGTTGACGGCCGGCATCTGCACCACCGTCACCTGCACGCCGGAGTTCTCGTGCAGCAGTTCGCACCGCAGCGAGGAGGTGAATCCGTTGATGGCGTGCTTGGCGCCGCAGTAGGCGGACTGCAGCGGGATGCTGCGCTCACCGAGCGCCGATCCGACCTGCACGATGGTGCCCCGGCCGCGGGGGCGCATCAGGGCCAGCGCCGCCATCGTCCCGTGCACGAACCCGAGGTAGCTCACCTCGGTCACCCGCCGGAACTCCTCCGCGGTGATCTCGCTGAAGGGCGCGAACACCGAGGTGAACGCCACGTTGACCCACACGTCGATCGGCCCGAAGCGCTCCTCGGCCTTCCGCGCGGCCGCGGTTACCTGCTCGTAGTCGGCCACGTCGGCGCTGATGGCCAGGGCCTGGCCGCCGGCCTCCGCCACGTCGCGCGCCGCGCCGTCCAGGCCGGCCTGACCACGAGCGATCAGGGTGACGCGCGCCCCGCGCTGCCCGAACAGGCGCGCGGTGGCACGCCCGATTCCGGCGCTGGCCCCGGTTATGACCACGGTCTGAACGTCACTCACGCTGCCCTCCGATCCTGGGGATCCGCACGGCCCCCGCGCAAGGTCCCCGCCTGCCCGGCAGCAAGCTGGCTAAACACGAGGGCCCGGCGTTTCGGCCCGGCGCTACCGGACAGGAGCACGTCCATGACCGGATCGTTCCGCCCGCACGTCCTGCGCGAGTACTCGCTGATCGCCGACGGGGAGCGCGGGGCCCTGATCGGCCCCGACGGGGCGATCTCGTGGCTGTGCGCGCCGCGCTGGGACAGCCCCGCGGTCTTCAGCGGACTGTTCGGCGGCTGCGGCACCTACGGGGTCACGCCCGCCGATCCCTGGTACGTCTGGGGTGGCTACTACGAGACCAGGACCCTGATCTGGCGGAGCCGCTGGGTCGGGACCTCGCGAACCGAATGCCGGGAGGCCCTGGCCATGCCGGCCGATCCGCATCGCGTCGTGATCCTGCGGCGCATCGTGGCCGTCGACGGCCCGGCCCGGGTGAACGTGATCCTCGATGTCCGCGCCGGGTTCGGGCGCAGCCCGATGACGGACCTGTCCCGGGCCGGCGGGCGCTGGACCGGCCGTAGCGGGCGCCTGCGGTTCCGCTGGTCGGGCGCGGCCCGCGCGCGGCCCGGCGACGGCGGGCTCGCCCTCACCGTGACCCTCCCACCCGGGGGCCACCACGACCTCGTCCTCGAGCTTTCCGGCCGGCCGCTCAACAGCGAGCCGCCCGACCCGGACCGGACCTGGGCCGCCACCGAGGAAGCCTGGTCCGCCGTGGTGCCCGCGTGCGACGACCTCACCGCCGCGCGCGACGCCCGCCACGCTTACGCCGTCCTGCGCGGGCTGACCGCGGGCAGCGGCGCGATGGTCGCGGCCGCCACCACGTCGCTTCCCGAGCGGCTGGAAGGCGGCCGGAACTACGACTACCGGTACGCCTGGATCCGCGACCAGTGCTACGCGGGCCTGGCCGTCGCGGCCCACGGCCCGCACCCGCTCCTGGAGGGCACCGTCCGCTTCGTCACCGAACGCCTCCTCGCCGACGGCCCCGGTCTCATGCCCGCCTACACGGTGGCGGGCGAGCCCCTTCCCGGGGAACGCGCGCTGCGGCTGCCCGGGTACCCGGGCGGGACGGCCCGGGCCGGCAACCGGGTGACCGGCCAGTTCCAGCTGGACGGGCTGGGCGAAGCGCTGGAGCTGTTCGCCGCGGCCGCCCGCCTGGACCTGCTGGCCGAGGAGAACTGGCAGGCGGCGGCGATGGCGGCCGAGGCGATCGAGAAGCGCTGGACCGAGCCCGACGCGGGCATCTGGGAACTAGAAGACCGGCACTGGACGCATTCCCGGCTCGCGTGCGTATCCGGCCTGCGCTCCCTGGCCGCCGCCGCGAACGGGCCGCCGGGTGGTCCCGGGCACCGGCAGGCGGCCCGGTGGAGCGCGCTGGCCGACTCGCTGCTGGCCAGCCTGGGCGACGCGGTCCACCCGACGGGCCGCTGGCAGCGCTCGCCCGACGACGGCCGCGTCGACGCCGCCCTGCTGCTCCCGGTGATCCGCGGCACCCTGCCCGCGGACGACCCGCGGAACCGCGCGACCGTCCGCGCGGTCACCGGCGAGCTCACCGAGGACGGGTACGTCTACCGGTTCCGCCACGACGCCCGGCCGTTGCATAAGAGCGAGGGCGCGTTCCTGCTGTGCGGGTTCTGGATGGCGCAGGTCGCCCAGGCCTGCGGGGACACCACCGCGGCGGCCCGCTGGTTCGAACGCAACCGCGCGGCGTGCGGCCCGGCGGGCCTGTACACCGAGGAGTACGACGTGCACCAGCGCCAGTTGCGGGGCAACCTGCCGCAGGCCTTCGTCCACGCCGCGATGCTGGAGTGCGCCGTCCGCCTGTCCGCCGCCCCGGGACAGTGACCAGGAAGGCGGCGGTGCTGTTCGCCGCCACGTCGGTCATCTGGGGCAGCTCGTTCCTGTTCATCCGGGTCGCGGTCGAGCATCTGCCGGGCTGCGTGCGGCCCTGCTCGAGGTGGCTGAGCCCGGGCGCGCTCTGGTCGTAGTCGACATGTCCCGGACCCGGTTCTGCGATTCGGCCGGGCTGAACGCCCTGGTCGCCGCGGCCCGGCAGGCGCGGGCCGAGGGCGGCGAGGTACGGCTGGTCGTCGTCGGCGAGGCCGTCGCCCGCATTGTCGCGCTCACCGGCGTGGACCGCGTCATCCCTGTTTACGCGAGCCTGGAGGACGCTCTCATATAAGCCTCCGTTGCCCTAACTGACGCTGTCCAGGAGGTCGCCGCCTACCTGGGCAACACCCCCGCGGTGGCCAGGGCCTCCTACATAGACCCCCGCGTCATCGGCCTGTACCAGGACGGCCGCACGATCGCTTCCGCGCTCGGCGAGTTGGGAAAGGACTGCCATTTTCGGCGACCTCGCCACCAGAGGCCGGGCGGAACAGGCCGTCCTGGACATGCTGGCCTCGGCTTAGCGCTTACGGTCCTTGCCGCCCTTGGCCAGTTCTCGCCAGTCAGACTCGGAGACTTCGACGTCGTAGCGCTTGGCCGCGGCCAGGATCCGCTTCCACGCCTTGTCCCGCTCGGCGTCGCTGACGCCCTCGACCTGGTTGAAACGCGCGATCGCGTTGCGCACGTGCCGGGCGTCGGTCAGCGGCTCCTTACGTTCCTCGGGGAACGCGAATTCCTGGTCGGCCAGCTTGTCCTTGTCCGCGGTGCTCATGCCCTCGCCCCGGCGGGGAACGTCCTCGCCGTGCGCTCTGGCGCTCTGCGCCTGCCGGGCCTTGCTGATGTTACGCCGGGCGGCTTCCTTCTGTTTGTCGGTGGCCATGACGCCTCCTCTCGGCCAGCCCGGCTACCCATGATCGATGGCTCCAATCGGCGGGCAAGTACCACCCTCCGTTCGGGCAGCGGGCTGAACCATCTCCCGTTATAGCGCTGGCCTTACGCCGACGGGTGCAGGAGGACCTTGGTGTAGCCGTCGACCGTGTCGCCGGGGACCACGCCGGCCAGGGCAGCCTGAACGCAAACCTGATGACCGGCCACTTTTTAGTTGCTGCTGGTTTGAGCGCGGGTTCTGCTGGCAGTTAGCGAGATCGACCAGGTAAGCGCCGGAGCCGGGAGGCACTCGATGGCGACAGCTAAGCAGGCCAAGGCAGCGCGGCGGAACGTCACCAAAGCGCAGGAGGCGGCCACGTCGAAGAAGACGATCGCGCATATGCCGAAGAAGACCCGGACCGCGCTGGGCCAGCAGGGAGCGGCCGTGGCCCGGCGCAAGCGGGCCGGCGGCGACTCCCCCAAGACGCGGGCCGAGCTCTGTGAGATCGCCAAGCAGCGCGACCTGCCGGGACGTTCCAAGATGGGCCGGGACGAACTCGCCCGCAACCTCGGCGAGAAATAGGCTGTACATAAGCGCGAAGGCTGCCGGGCAGCCACGGGCGGTACGCTGGCGTCCACGGCCGTTCATGGACTGGCGCAGCCTGGGGCTAGCCGGGCTGATAGCGGCGGCGGGCCTCCTGGACGTGGCGGCCGGGACCGGCCTGTCCTACGTGGCCGGCTTCGGCGAGGTGCGGTTTGTGCTGAGCCGCATGAACTGGCCCTGGCTGGCCGCGATGGTCGGCGCCCTGTGTGTCTCGTTCAGTGGATACCACGCCGCCTACTGGGGTATCTACCGCGCCGAGGGCGGTTTCCAGCTTCCCCGCCGCAGGCTGCTTGCCGTGGTGATGGCCGGGTTCAGCGGTTTCTTCGCCCACCGCGGCCGCACGCCAGACGACGTGGCCCTGCAGAAGGCGGGCGCGGACCCTCGCGAGTCCTTGGTCCGCGCCGTGACGTTGGGCGGCATGGAGCAGGGGGTCCTGGCGCTGTTCGGATGCGCGGCGTCCACCATCGTGCTGTTCCGGGGCCTGGCCCTTCCGCCGGCGGACGTCACGTGGCCGTGGGCGACCATCCCGGTGCCGGCGGCCGTCATCGCCTTCTGGGCAGCCGGGCGGTACGCCTCCCGGCTGCGGGGCCGTCCCGGGTGGCGCGGCCGGATATCGGTCTTCCTGGATTCGGTCCGGCTGGCCGCTGCGCTGTTCCGCCGGCCGCAGCGGCACCGGATCGCGCTGGGCGGCATGCTCACGTTCTGGGCCGCGGAGATGTTCGCGGTCTGGGCGGGGCTGGCGGCGTTCGGGCTCACCATGGACGGGGCGGCGTTGATCTGCGGCTTCTGCACCGGGATGGTGTTCACCCGGCGCGTCACGCCGCTCGCGGGGGCGGGAACCATGACCCTGATCCTGCCCGTCACCATCTGGACCTGCGGAGCACCACTCGCGATCGCCGTGGCCGGGACGTTCGCCTACCGGGCGCTGACCCTCTGGCTGCCGATGCCGTTCGCCCTGGTCAGCCTGCCCGCGCTGCGGCGGCTCAGCAAACAGTCGCTGCCAGGCGAAGCTGACGACCATGGGTAAGCACTCGACGCCGAGCTCGGCGTCATCCGCCCCCGGCTGCTCGTGATGCTAGGCGCCGTGGCGGGCGAGGCCGTGTTCGGCCCGCGGTTCCGGGTCGGCGAGCACAAAGGAAAGGTAGAGGAAGCAGCAGTCGGGCCATGGCGAGGGCTGGTAGTGAGCACTATCCATCCGTCCGCCGTGCTGCGCGGGGGCGACCCGGAGGCCCGGGAACGCTCCTTTTCCGGGCTCGTCGCCGACCTGGTGACGGCCCGCGAGGCATTTCGGCGGGGTGGCTCGTGACAGGCTCGGGTCCGGCGCGGGCGGATGTCGTAGTGCCCGGCCTCGATGCCGAAGTTGCCGGCCAGCCCGCAGCAACCCGCGTCCAAGACCTCCAGGTCGATGCCCGCCGCGCGCAGTAGCGCCTGGTCCGCGTCGTAGCCCATGATGGCGTGCTGGTGGC